>Ga0209344_10000037_pt1 | contig 317690 bp, 289 predicted proteins | sample Cruoilmetagenom6_FD_187293 | JGI IMG/M metagenome (GOLD analysis project Ga0209344, IMG submission 187293) | Oil polluted marine microbial communities from Coal Oil Point, Santa Barbara, California, USA - Santa Barbara Oil Seep Sample 6 (SPAdes)... | ecosystem: Environmental > Aquatic >...
GCCATCCGGAGTTTCAACCGTCACAGTGAGTTTCTGATGCCACGCCCAACTGCGGAAACCGAACATGTTACAGCCAGCCAATGACAGCATCAGGCTGGCAATCAGTGCCACCCGAAGAACCGGAATTTTGGTCAAATGATTTGGCAAGTTGGGGTCTCTCCAAAACAAAACCGGGCTGCAATCACTCTGGAAAACCAGTTCAGACCGCAGAACCCGACTTGTTGATCACATCCGCAAATACAACCTGAGCACGATTAGTGGCTTTGAAGCAACTCTACAATTTTAGAGTAATCTTGCGTTTGTCAAAGAAAGTCCAGCAGCAAGCCAATGTTCAAGGCAAAGGTCAACGCTTGGTGGATGCATCTGCATTCTCCATTTTCTCCGCCCTGCGGCGGGTGGATTATTCGGTGTTTTGGCTGCGCTGACAATGAATGAACAATAACAGAACAAAATCACAGGCGACAACCTAGGATAGTTCAAAAAGCAAAACTGCTTCGATTATGTGAAACACCCAAGAGGCCTCCAGATCACACTGCCGCCCACGGTCTTTGAAGCCGTTACGAAAAAGATCTAATTCGAGGTTGGGAGTTTCGCATCGAACCATATCATACGAATTGAGAAAATTTCTCTATGTGCGTCCCTATTTTGCCCGCTTTTTGGATTGCGCCGCAACGTTCTACGGGCGGGCCGAAGAGCAAAAACCATCTGCGCAAGCTTGCTCAAGACAAACCACAGCATCTCCGGAATTTGCATACGCATAAACGCAAAGCCGTTTCATTAGTTTGCAATGCGTCCAACAGTCCACTTGCGCATTGTCACTCGATTTGCGGAAACGGACACACCAATTCCGCCCAACGACCATTGGATGCCAGTTTACGGCAATCGTGTCCCACATATCGACAACGCCGTCTCGCCTAACTGCAAGAATTTTGGACTATATTGCCGGTTAGCAGCGGAGAAAAGACGAGCCAAAATAGTCGATAACAATCAATTCTTTCTTCTTTCTTGACGTAAATCAAATGAGACTGGCTCTACAGAAAATAAATACACAGATAATATTTTAAAACATTTAGAAAATCACGAAATGAATCTTACTGTTCTAAGTAACGGCCAAGGTAACGCGTTGTCGCCTGCTTAGGTCTCCGACAACCAGAATGGAGGACTGAAAGGTCCTAGAACGCCGAAATCTATGAAATGCTTAAATCCGCTACTCCTGTAGTGGACCCTGAATAACTTCGAGACGCTGACTGAATCGATCGCGCATCACAAAATCCGGCATGGGGTATGGCTTAAATTCGTAGAAGCACATAGCCCATTCGAGGAGAAGTATCTGGGATGGCGCAAAACTCATGCACCAGTTTTGGTCCGCATCTGCAAAAAACTTCGATTGACGCACCAGCCCATGACGCTGAAAGCGGCCGACCAGAAAATTCCTGCTCGGGTTTTGCGATATGTCTGACGTCAGCGCCTGTGGGACAAACTCGATTATTCAAACAACGGAGAATTTCTGCTTCATCTTGCCGATTAAGAGATCAAAATGAGGCAGTAGCCTGAAATATCGAAGAACGCAGTGGCAAGCTGGTCCACAACATTGGTCTTAAAATCCGGCAGACCGGTTCAGCGAAGGAAAAAATCCGCATCAATTAGGCGGGTTTGCGGTGGAGGAACGGATCTCGATACTGTGCCGCCGAGAAGGCATCGCCAAAACAATTTGAGTTGGTCGAAGGAGTTCGTCGGAGCGGGCAGGCAAGCGATCCTCAGGAAGACCAGCACTTGTTGTCGTGTATCAGCATGTCACCAGCGCACATTCGATGTTGAAAGTGAAGATCCCAGACCCCGCTGCAAAACGCGAGTTCGGAATTCAAATCAGTTCCACGACAGAATGCTAATTGTCCTCACCAAAAATTCTTTCACCAACCTCTTCAATAGAATCCAGTATTACATCCAGATCACTCCCGATGAAATTTCGATCCAACGGCGGATTCGTCATGGCCCAACGAAAGAACGTTGGTGCATTGGGCGCATCCGCATAGCCCAGCATGCAATTGTAACCGTTGGCCAGCATGTACTCCTTGATGCCTGGCGCCACCGAAGCAAGGTCAAAGTCAAAATCTTTCGGATCATCGTGCGCACTGAACTTGCGGAAAATTGACGGGACATACCAAAAACACGTGGTCGCAAAAATACTGGATTTAAGAATAAAAGATCCATCCCTACGCCCACGTTCTCTGATTTTTTCCGCTAGAACGAGTGCTCCATCAACACAGGAGTCAACACGTTCCGATATGCCTTCATCACCGACAGCTTTCCGAAGCATCCAGAATTTAAGCGCATCTCCTTTACGACCACATTGAAAGGTTTTCTTGCTGATATCCAGGTTCTCCTCATGCTTCACCCTGTCGGCTTGATGCAGATATGGCGCATGGATGGAGATAGCGTCTGCAAGAATATCGCCATGCCGTGAGTGCATCAGCAATGCAGAACACTGGATCGGCAATCCAAGAATTTTATGCGCATTGAAAACGAGCGAGTCCGCCCGTCCGACTCCGGACATGTAATGTTCATGTTTGGCTGACAACAGGGATGCACCGCCCCAGGCAGCATCGACATGGAGCCACAGATTGTACTCGTTCGCCAGATCAGCGATTTCATTGATCGGATCGAAACTACCGAGAACCGTGGTCCCCGCAGTCGCCACCACGCAGAAAGGCTCTTCACCTACGGCACGTGAGTGCTCAATCTCTTCCCGAAGCCGACCCACCAGCATCCGGCCGTTCTGATCGCAGGCTATCTTCCTCATATTGCGAGAGCCTATTCCCAACAGCATCGCAGAGTTGGTGCAGGAATAGTGGGCAGCCTCACTGCAGAACGCAACCAACCGACCAGCTTCCCGGTTCCCACCTTCCTTGCACTCAGGTCTGAACCAGTGACGCGCAGAATGAAGGGCATATTGCGTTCCGGTACTTGCACCGGGGACAAACACCCCATCACCAAAATCGTCACCGTTAGACAAGTGAAACCTTCTCGAAAGATAACCGATGACCGATTTTTCGACCAAAGTGAGAACGGGAGAAAGATCATAGACATGAACATTGGTATTCAGTGCAGATACAATCATGTCAGCAGCCAAGCCGTAGCAATCAGCGCGCCCATAGAGCTGGCTGACAAAATATGGATGCTGCGTTTGAGTGGAGTTTTCCAGAATCTTTCCGCAAATACCAAGAAGTTCATCGTGAAAACAAATTCCGTCCTTGTCGAACGGGATGATTTTGCGAAGCTCATCTGGCCGAATTCTGCCCTGCACCGGTTTGTGCACCGCGTTTCGTTCTCCTACATAGGAAGCAAGAGTATCCAGAACCTTCAGCAAAAAGGAAGTTCCACTATCATGGAGTGCCGGATCGGCTGCATTCAACATTTTAAATCCTGTCCTCGACACCCAATGCAATTGCAGCAGAGTTGATGTCATGAACAATCTCGGATGGCACATTCAGACCATTCTCGTGGGAAAAAATTCTCTTTTCGTTTTCCACCTGGCCAGGTATTTTGACCTTCGATTCCGGAATGGCGCTGGGCGAAGCACAGTAGAAATCTAGGAATTGCAACAATTCCTCGTCGAAAATCGTCGTGGGCAAGAACGTGTCTGCCTTGAAAAGAATTGAGAACATGCCGCTCCATACCTGATCACTGTCAGATGATCTCGATGCGGTTGTCCCCGACCCTGTAAATATTCCCGCGAGCACCTCACACATAAAGGCCAATCCAGACCCTTTGTGATCTCCAAAGGCGCGAATTGCACCGGTGCCGTTTTTGGGGTTTGGTGGTTCCCCAAAAGGGGTTTCGCCATAAAGTGCTTTGGGATCACCAGTATATTGCCCTAAAGGCCCAATAAGCGCATCGGACCGAATCTGCTTTCCACCTTTCAGGGAAACAAGCGCCTTCCCTTCCGCTACAAGAGCCGTTGCGAAATCAAGGATGACCGGAAAATCGTTGCTTCTTGGTATGCCTATCGCGATCGGTGCAGTTGACATGCGCCGATCAGAACCGCCGAATGGTGCCACCAGAAGATGCCCGTTCACATTCACAAAATGAATGGAACAGAGGTTTTGCTCTGCCGCCATTTCCGCCCAATCACCAATTCGCCCGAGATGGCCGGAACAACGCAAGCCAACGAGGGAAACACCCTGGTCAAGCGCTTTCTTGATTCCCCTGCCAATTGCAAATGGCGCAACGGTCTGGCCAAAACCCTGTCTACCATCCACCGCGATGATGCTTTCACTCTCAAACAAGATCTCGGGGATCTGATTGGGAACAAGCTTACTTTCTTTTATCCACCGCAAGTATCGCGTCACCCTGACAACACCATGGCTGTCATGGCCTGTGCAGTTGGAGTCCACAAGCCGGGTGGCTATTTGCGTCGCCTCAACCCGAGCACATCCAGCAGCCATGAAAATCTTTGTTATGACTTTTTCCAGCCTTTTGTAATCGAGCAAAATATTTTGGGGTTCCAGCAAGGCTTCCAGTTTCATGACGCAAGTTCCGAGTTTTCAAACTCCGGCACTTGGACCGTACCAATCTGAGCAGGTGAACTGATCTCCAGCATTTCCAGGTCGTCAGAGTGACCCAATGCTCGATGCCTGATTCCAGGTGGCTGGAGAGAACAAGACCCTTCGCGCAGAATCTTGACGCCTTGGCCTTCATATTCGAATTTTATCCAGCCTTGCAGAATGTAGAGCAGATGAAGCTTTAATTCATGGTAGTGCCACCCGTCGGTTCGCGGAATACCCGGGACTGCTCTCAACACATGCGCTCCATAGGCACCGTCCGTTGATTCATCTATTCCGAGGTAGCGGTATTCAAAGCACCCTCTTAATCCGTCGGGGACAAAGGGCGTACCGTCCGGATGGTTGACATTGTAACGTTGGCCACCCCACTTTTTGATTTGCCTATCCATTTCTTGTCTCCTTCATCCGTTTCCAGTTCCTCAGGCATCAGCCAACATTCGAGACGCCGCAAACCTGCGCAATGTTGCTTTATCGACGATGATTTCACCTCCGAGGCGTTCAACCAGTGATCGAGCATGTTTGGTAAGATGCACATTTGTGGTAGGCAGGATGGTGTTGTTCGCATCCTGAAAATATGGCGTATCCTCAAGACCTACCCGCAGAATATCGACGTCGCTGTCGCGTTCACTTGCATAGGCAATGAGACGGTCAAGCGGCGAAAGTACCTGCCCCTTCAACGGGCCGACGTCCATGGGTCGGGTAAGATTCACACTATGCTGCGGAAGAACTGCAACGCCGACGGCAACTGATATCGTGATGTCCTTTTCGCAAGAATGACCTTTGGCAATATTTTTTGCATGAGACACAACACGTCTGAAATCTGCATATTTGAGGGGAAATGGAAGGCGCGGAGAAAAACCGAACAACAGGGTGATGTTCAACCGGTTGATGAGGGAAATCTGACTGGAAAGGTGATGCACTATAAACCATGTCAGGAAGCGGCTCCGGGCGTGCTGTACCCACTCAACCTCAAAGGGTTGACCCAGTTTTGACCTCTCGCCGAGACATCTCACCAAAGTTCTGTACTGTACATCGGCAGAAGATTTACCATAGTTTCCCCCTTTGTCCGTCGAGTGAACCTCAATGTTACTTTCCCTAACGGATTTGGAAGGAATATAGCTGGAAATATCCTTATCAATCAGGAACTCACCAGCTTCCTCGTCAAAACTCACATATCCTTGGCGTTCGAGATCGCAAACGATCTGCAGTTCAATGGCGGCCTGGAAGGTGACGAAGTTTGCCCCGCCTTTGTTGGGCTCGAGCGCAACTTGGCTTATTCGATCCCACTCGCCCTTCTTTTGAACCACGGAGGATATTTCCGTGCCATTTCTACTGCCACCGAAACTGATTAGAAGATCAGGGTTTCTCTTGCGCGCCAAGCTGCTGTACTGCGCGTATAGATTGTTATCGCAACTCTGCTCTCTTGTCTGAGGGTTGCGCGCATGGATATGCCAATAGCGACACCCCACTCTCAGGAGCGTGTCAAGCTCACGCCCGATCTCCGCAAGATTGACCGGGATCAAATCACCACTGCAAATGGAATCGTAAATTCTGTTCCCGGTCAGCTTGTGGTTTTTCGGCGTGAACTTGGCGCCGGTTGCACAGCAACCTAGTATCAAGGCTTTCTTGTGTGACATGACAGATCCGTTATTTGGAGAGCATCATCAATGGAACGCTTGCGAGATATCGTGGGAAGCAGAACCTGTGTTTCGATCTCTTCGGCGCCATCAGGTTTCCCGACAGTCCGGCTTCGCTCACATCGCGTTTCGTGATTGAATCATTCTCCCGCCAAGTGCCAACTTGAGACAGATGATTATCTTGATAATCAATGAGATAGGCCGGGATGCAACGGGCTTTGAGCAAATCCCTCATAGCAGTGAAACGATGGTGCCCATCCAGTATGACGAAGCTATCGCGACACACGACAATTGGTGTCGTGAACATGTCATCCAGGACAATCTTTTTGGCCAAAGACGTTACGTGCGGTGGGTCGATTTCTTCGTGTGGCCGCCGGCTGTGCAATGGCGCCATTGCAAGCTGCACCCCTTTCACATCAGCGACATTCAACTCGATTCTGTCGATATACATTTTGAATCTGAGCCTCCAATCTGCGTTTGACCTGATGCGCTAGGCGGCGACTGCAACCGCTTGTTTCCTGTCCCACCTGATCAAGTAGCGATCCCAAATGGCATAGGGGAGAATCTGTACGGCGCGGACGAGTATGGCGATCACAGCAATTGAGAATATCAAGCGTGCCCAGATTACGGCGCTGACATCGGCTCCCAGCAGCAGCATCAAGATCGTGTCATCAATCATGCTGTGGCAGAGCCCGAGCATGCTCATTGTTGCAAACACATCTTGGCGCGACAGGTGACCTTTTGACGATTCATTGATCAGCAGGCCGCCTCCATAAGAGAGACCGAGAGTGATCCCTACGATCGAGAGCGTTGCCGCCTGCTTACCTATTCCCAACAATCTCAAAAGAGGCAAAAGCACCAAGACCATCAACTTTTCGATCCCGACCAGCTTGAGAATTCTCAACAAGAACAACAGGACAATGATGGCCGAAATGACGATTACCAAAGACACGGCCTGGCTTTTGAGCCAACCCAAAAGGCTGTCATCGACTGTTCCTGGTTGCCAACTAATCGTGAATGCTTCCTGCAGCAGGCCATAATTCGTGTAAAACCGGTGAACCAGCCAGGCCAGAACAAAGCCACCACCAATACGCAGGATCAGCGTCACGCGCAGTCGCAGGCCCGCCTTTTGTGCGACCCTCCCTTCAACCGGCAAGCTGTGTGCAATAAGCATGAGTGTGGAGAGAACTGTAATCTGTTCGACCGTGAAAGTCTGGGTCCGCAACAGCTCAATCAATATGAGGATTCCACCCGTCAGATTGGTCAACATGGTGGTTGCCCAAACCAGAGCGAATTCAGGAGGCAGACCCAGAACTGTCATCGGCGGCCCAAGCAGGAAGGCAACATATTCCACTCCCCCAAGCTCGATGAATATTTTCCCCAATATGATTACCGGAATGAGCAATTTCAGCAGCGAGACGGATACGAAATAGCTGTCTCTGAATAGCTCTTTAAAGAAAGTGCCCATTTACTATCCTTCGAATCTGCGTTTTCAATTATTGGCATTACATCTGTGCAGCCAGCAGGGTGTCCGACAGTCTGGCAGTCCGGGGCAAGCAATCGTATCCAAGGACTTCTTTATAGGTGCGACGACCCCAATCTTGGAAAACCCATTCGCCGGCCACCGCTTCGGATGAGAAGACCTGTTTCGGTTGGCAGGCGCGGTCTACATCCAGATCAGATCCGTAGGATGCGAGCCATTCAGGATCGTAAATCGTATCGACATAGCGCACCCCATGATCGCAAAAGATGCACAAGACGTTCTTGCCGGGGTTACTCTCAAGCAAATGCTTGGCTACCTTGTATGTCGATGCACCGGTCGGCCCGATGAACACGCCATATTGATTGTGTAGTTCATGCGCGGCATCTATCATTTCGTTGACAGGCATCCAGTGCACCTGGTCGCAGACGCTGTGATCCAGGTTGGGGTGAACCACGTCGGACCCCATGCCGAGCATTGGATGGTAATTGTCATGGCAAAGGCGGGACACGTCGCCCGATGTGGGGCCGAACAGGCAACTCAAATTGTGATCGACGCCGACAACTTTCAAATCCGGCCTGACCTCTCGCAACTTTCTCGAAATCCCTGTGATCGATCCACCGGTTCCCGTGGAGCAGACGAGATAGTCAATATGTGCAAACTCCTGCAAGCGGCTTGAAATCAGTTGCTCATATGCAAAAGGATTCATTGGGTTGGCATGTTGTTGGGTCCAGAAAAAGTCGTTGGAATCAGCCATGATGCGCTTGAGGTGATTCATGCGATCCTGCTGAATCCCGCCCTCTCCGCCAGTCGACATAATGATATCGACTTCGGCCCCCAATGCTTCCAATCGCCAAAGCACAATCGGCGCTACCGGCCCTGTGACCAGCTTGAGTTTCAGACCGTAATGAGCACACACAATGGCCAGCGCAATCGCGAAGGTTCCAGAACTACTTTCGACAATCGTGGTGGATTTTCTGATCAGATTGTCTTCAATTCCTTTCTCGATTATGTACCGCGCCGGTATCAGCTTCATGACCTCAAATTGCAGAGCCGAAATGTTTGCGTTCAGCTCATACATCCTCGGGCTGCAAAGGCTATCAAGTGGAGATGTGTCTTTTCTGATTTTCACCGAATTTGGCATGCTGGAACCCTGTCTGTAAGAGAAATTGGGGGAGCTGTTTGTCCGGCCGGACCGGTTGTTCTCGCTTTGTGAAGCCAGATGTCAAAACGGGCCAATCAACAAGAAAAGCCTAGAGGTAAAAGTTTTCCCGCATAGCAAGTGTGATCGCTCTGCAGCTCCTGCCGGACGGAACTCGCGCCAAACCTCTACGGTTGAATATCTGCTACGTGGACATCGGTGATCTCCCTGTCGGGTCTGCCGGAATGGCCTGGCACTCAAAATGTACCGGCACCTTCACGTTTGCCGGGCTTTCTCTCAATACATTCTTTTTTGAGTAGTGCTTTATGGCGTTTCCGCGCCCTACGTTGCGTTAACTGACCGTTTCCCGGAAACCGGAGTTTTACGCATGATTGGAATCGTGAAGAGCTGCAATGATCCGCTTATCAGTCACCTCGTAGAACAGATGTTTAGCTTGCGCCGAAAACAATTCCTCGACCGCAGGAAATGGAAGATCTCGGCACGTGGAGGTCTGGAAATCGATCACTTTGACAGGCTTGATCCTGTCTATGTCATGGTAACGGATGGCGGGAACAATCTCTTCGGAGCATTGCGACTTCTCAAGACCGTTGGGCCGCATATGTTGAGCCATGTCTTCCCCGAAATCCTCGGCGGTATGGCTGCGCCTCGCCATTCCCACATTCTCGAATGTTCACGGTTCTGTGTCGACACGGAAATGTCACGCGAGTTTGGTATAAACGGTATAAATCGCGTCACACAGGAATTGCTGTACGGCTTGTTCTGCTACGCTCGCGAACAGGATATCCGGCAACTTGTCGCGGTCCACGACCTTTTCATTGACCGGATTCTCCGCCGCGCCGGCTGTGATTTCAAGCGCATAGGCAAGGTCATCACCTGCGACGACGGCCTGAAGGCTTGCGCGTCGATGTTCGATGTCTCATCGGAAGTGATAGATCGGCTGTACTTGCCAGGTTTCGAATTCAGGAGCGCAGTGAAACTGCCGCTTTTTGTCGGTGCTGCCGAGCCAATTCATATGGTGCAAAGATGATGCGGGTTTTCCAAACCGACTCGCATCGTCTGGCCGCAGGTCCAGTAAACCAAGCGACAATTTCACAGGCTGCTCCCGTTGGCAACGACCTGACTCTGCCGCGATTGCTCACGCCCGGACCGATGGCCCTCTCAGATACAGTGAAATTCCCGATGCTGACCGATCTGGGATCACGAGGCGCTGAAATACGCCGCCTCACAGCCGAAGTGCGCTCGATGCTCGCGGCGATTGCAAACGGAGGCGACAGCCATGAGACCGTACTGGTTCAGGGCAGTGGAACGTTCGCGATAGAGGCCGCAATCGGGACATTTTGCCGGATTTCCAGCCGCGTTCTGGTCATCGTCAACGGCATATATGGTCTGCGGGCCGTCCGTATTCTTCGGCTCCTCGGGATCCCCTGCGAGACAATTACCTGCGCCGCAAATATCTGTCCAGATATCGAAGCTATTGCCGAAAGGCTGCGCAGCGGGAGCGAATTCACTCACATGTTCTTCGTGCATTGCGAAACCACGACGGGGATTCTTAACCCGCTCAAATCGCTGTGTGCACTCGCGCGAATGCATGGCGTCACAACCATTGTCGATGCAATGAGTTCGTACGGTGGCCACCCCATAGACATGCAGCGCGACCATATCGATGTGCTGGTAAGCTCCGGCAACAAATGTGTCGAATCTCCACCGGGAATTGCGTTTGTCATTGCCCCACGGGAACTTCTGGAGGGTGCAGAAGGCAACAACCGGTCTTTTTGTCTGGACCTTCATGACCAGTGGCGTGGTTTCGACCGTGACGGGGAATGGCGCTGCACGCCTCCTACCCACATTTTGCAGGCACTCCATGCCGCTCTACTCAGGTTACATGAGGAAACCATACAGGGCCGACTGCGGCGTTATGAGCGTGTCCGCGAGCGGGTGACATCAGGACTGACTGCATTGGGCTTTGTACCGGTTGTCAAGAAGCAACATCGTGCGATTGCTTGCATCGCGTTCAGTCATCCTGAATGGCGCGGCCACGAAGCCGAAGCCTTTGCACGCTATTGCGATGCGCTGCAAAGCGAAAAACTGCATATCTACACAAAGCTGCATCAACCCACGTCCAGCTTCCGTGTCGGGTGCATGGGCGCGATCAAGGACCACTGGATCGACGCGCTGATAGAGGTTACCGCCGACCATATGAAATTTACGGAGGTGTTCAAGCGATGAACAAGCAGATTGTCCAAGGCTCTGGTACCTCCGCACCGATCGCCGAAACAGCTAAATTGCAGCCGGAAACGCTTGCGCTCCATGCGGGATGGCGTCGCGACCCTGCGACGAAGGCGGTAGCGGTTCCGATTTACCTTTCTACAGCCTTCGAGTTAACCGGCGACCTGGATCACATTGCGCAGATATACAACGCCAAAGCTGACGGTTTTACCTATTCGCGGATCATCAACCCGACAAATCGCGTTCTTGAAAAGAGATTCGCTTCCCTTGATGGAGGCAGTGACAGCCTTGCTGTTGCTTCCGGCCAAGCGGCCACCTTTGTGGCGGTGGCCAACCTGATTGGCCCCCACCCAGGTGGTAATGTGGTGGTCTCATCACATCTCTATGGCAACAGCTGGAACCTGCTCCACAATACGTTCAAACGACTGGGTCTCGAAGCCCGGATCGCGGATGCGCGCGATGCGGCCAGCTTTGAAGCGCAGATCGATGCGAACACGATATGCCTCTTCTCCGAGGTTCTGTCGAACCCTGTGCTCGTTCCATGTGAAATTCGAGGCATTGCTGCCGTTGGGCAGCGTCATGGCATCCCCCTGGTCGTGGACAACACGACAACACCGTTGGTATGTCGGCCCGGCCTGCACGGTGCTGCAATCGCGACCTACTCCGCGACGAAGTACATATGCGGGCACGGCACGTCGCTTGGCGGACTCATTGTAGATCTCGATCAGTTTGACTGGACAGCCGCGGCAGGTCGCTTCCCCTTAATGAATGGTCCCGACGATGCCCACGGGAACATCCATTGGACCTCCGCCACCGACGAGCTGCAAGATCTGGGCGACAGCGCATTGTTGCTCAAGGCACGGATGACTGTTTTGCGGGATACCGGCGGCTGTCTTTCGCCACAAAATGCATTTCAATTGATCCAAGGGATCGAGACCTTACCCTTACGGATGGAACGGCATTGCAGCAACGCGCAGACGGTCGCAGAGGTGTTGAACAAGCATCCCAATGTTCGATCGGTACGCTATCCCAGTCTGTTTGAGGGCCGCGAGCGGGAGATCGTTCAAGATATCTTCGATCCGCACTTCGGCCATGGGGCGATGATCGTGTTTGATGTGGGCGACGCTGCACGCGGCAGGCGGCTGGTGGAAGCTGTCGAGCTTTGCTACCACGTATCAAATGTAGGTGACGCGCGAACGCTGATCACCCATCCGGTTTCCACCACGCACACCACTGTTCCCCGCGATACCCGGATAAAGGCAGGCATTCACGACGGGTCAATCCGGCTTTGCGTCGGCATTGAGCATATCGACGATATCCTGCGCGATTTGCTTCGCGCCCTTGACCGCCTCGAGTTATGAGGACCCCGATCACGATGAAAACCGAAGTCTGGAAGCTCACAGATACCCGCTGCGAGAAACACTGCTTTCTCCCAGAGGTGAACCGGCAGTTGGCGACGCTTCGCCCCGACAACTACACCGGCGCGCTCTACATTGCCAAAGATTATGGCGTGATGATACTGGCCGCATTGGCGGTCACTCAGATTTCCTGGTGGCTCTATCCCATCGCCATCATATTGATCGGTGCTCATCAACGCGGGTTGACGACCATTTCCCACGACGCCGCGCACAAGACGCTCGCCTGCAACAGGACTTGGAACTACATCCTTGGTATTCTTTTTGCGGCCTACCCGCTTTTTCAGAAACATTATGCCTACCGGATGTCCCACGTTTATCGGCATCATCCTCACCTTGGTGACCCGAACGAGGATCCTGATCTGAAATTCTTCGTCGAGTCAGGTGTCTATGATGTCCGACACCCGATTGACTACCTGTTTCACATTGTCATCCGCCCCATCTTCGGCGGAGCAACGCTGAACTATCTAGGGTATTTATGGCAAAACCGGTTCCGGACGCAGGATGCACCAGATACACATGTGGATCCGAATCAAGTGCAGTTGGACAACATCGCCTTTGCGGTTTTCTGGGCTATGATGATCGGAGGCTCTCTGGCCACGGGTCTATTCGACGAACTCCTGCTCTTTTGGGTCTTGCCTTATCTGACAACTTTCCAAATCTTCGGATGGTTCGTTGAAATCGCCGAGCATTCACCGATGTGCGAGACGGAAAACACGAATATTTATCTGACCCGCAATCGTAAAGGAAACTGGCTAGAGCGCAGGCTCTTCGGCGTCAATCTCGATGAATATCATCTGGAGCATCACCTTTCTCCGGGAATACCTTTCTGGTTGCTGAAGAAGGCGCAAAAAATCCGAATACAAGATCCTGAATACGCAAAGGTGGCCGAAACATGGGGTGGACTGTTCGTAGCGGGTCCCAAGGGACAAAAGAGCGTTATGCGCCAACTGCTGGAACGTAACGAAAAACTCTATTGGGCCGGCCGCCGCAACGAGATAGATCAAGCAGCACTTCAGCTTGTGGTCAAACAATGAGACGATCCGAAAAACCAGTCATCGGAGTTCTGGCGAACCACCTGGTGGAAGATGGCGTCCACCGAAACTGGTTGCGATGGAAATACATCGAAGCTGCCGAGCGATATGCCGGCACAGAAGTAGTAATTATCCCGACCCAAACGATGCGCGCATCTCGCGGATTTCTTGCCCGGCTTGATGGTATCATCCTGACCGGAGATGAATCCAATCTCGACCCGAGCGAATTCGGGACCAAGGGTTCCGAGCGAACCGGACCTGACTACCTGCATCTGGAGCGGGACCGCTATCGCGACCGCGCGGCAAACATGGTCCTATCCGGCGCAATTGACCTTGGCCTGCCCTTCCTCGCCATATGCCGCGGGCTGCAGGAACTAACTGTGAAACTTGGCGGCACATTGCATGAGCGGTTGTGGCAACCCGGCGCGTCGTTTCGGCATCACGAGGACACCAGTCTACCGCGCGAGCACCAGTACGACCCAGTGCATCACGTTGATCTGGTCCCCGGCGGCGTCCTGCACCGGCTACTCGGATCTGAGCGTATCCTCGTCAATTCCCTTCACACCCAGGGCATCGCAACACTACCGCCAAGCCTGACTGTCGAGGCGGTGGCGTCCGATGGTCTGGTGGAGGCCGTATCGGTTACAGATGCGCCCCACTTTCAGCTCGCAGTGCAATGGCACCCAGAGTGGCATATCGCCAATGATCAGGTCGGCCAACGAATCTTTGAAGCTTTTGGAGAAGCCTGTGAACGCATCAGACGCCAAAATGCCGCCTGAAGCCAGGCGCAAATCAGCTGCGTTTCTGACCGGGTTGGCTTTTGTGGTTGGATACATTCTCGTCAGCGCCGCTGGAGAGGTATATGCCGCATCTGCTTTCCAATCGTCAGACATTTACACCACGCTTTTGATTGCCTTCGTTATCATCATGGTGGTGTTCAATCTGCTCCCGCGTCATACACGCGGAATGCCAACCCAGCAGCAGGTTCGCGCAATTCTTGCCTTGAATGCAGCGACCACCGTTGCATGGCTCGGGCTTTTTATTGGGTTGAAATATGTCGAACCTGCGATTGTGGTGTCCTTCATGGTCGCACTCGGGCCGATAGCAACTGCGGTCAGCAATTTTGTGATTCGCGGTATCTCACCATCGCGAAGAGATGTGATCGCCAGCCTTCTGATCGTAATTGCTGGCATCTATCTTGTCGCAGTGATCTGGGTCGATATGGGCGGCATGTCCTGGAACACCTATAGCTGGGTTGGCTTGCTCGCCTCACTCCTGGCTGGAAGCTCACTCGCAGTGACTGGTGTGTTCGTCAAACGTCTCTACGATCTCAACATGGATGGCCGCGCTATCCTTGCCAACCGGTTTTATCTGACCGTCATCGTCTTGTTGTTTCTCGTTGACTTCACCGTCCTCCGCCAGCAATTGACCGACAATGCGCTGCAGGCTCTTCTTATTGCGCTGAGCACCTTGATCGTGCCGGTCATTCTTATTCAATTGGGAATTAAACGACTGGAACCCATCACGGTGAACCTTCTTCTATGCAGCGCTCCGATGGTCACTTTTCTCATGCAAATGTTTGACAGTCGGTTGGCACCATCCTTGGCGACATTGGCCGGAAACATTGTCATCGTAGCTGTCGCGATCTGGGCCGTGCGAGCCCACGCCAGCCAAGGAGCCTGACCCATGAGACGAACGGCTGTGATTGTAGACGCCTACTCAACGGGGCGCTTTCTTGCCAACGAGATGACCCGGTACGGAGTGGAATGTGTTCACGTGCAGTCGGCAGCGGACCTTGCTGAGTTCTTTGTGTCCGGCTTTCAACCAAATGATTTCAAAGCCAGTTACCTGTATTCCGACAAGACTGGAACGGCCCAGCTTTTGCGACGCCATAATCCGTTCTGCGTTATCGCAGGCTCTGAAACAGGGGTGGCAATAGCGGACGCCTTGGCTGAGGAATTGGGCACACCAGCAAGCGACCCGGCGCTTAGCACGGCGCGACGGAACAAGCATGCGCTTGCGGAAGCGCTTCAGAATGCAGGTGTGCGTGCTATTCGTGGGGCCAGGATGAGCGATGTATCGTCCGCCATCTCATGGATGCAGCGCGAAAACCTTACCGAGGTTGTGGCCAAACCAGTTGACAGCGTGGGAACGGAGGATGTGTTCTTCTGCGATTCTTCAAACAAATTGGCATTGGCTGCCGAAACCATACTGGGCAAATGGAACATGGCAGGCAGCTTCAACGAGGCTTTTCTGGTTCAGGAGCGCATCCGCGGCCGTCAATTTACTGTCAATGCGGTTATTAGTGATAGTGGCATTTATGTTTGCGAAACGTGGACTTATGAAACTCAAGATGTATTCGGTGCTGGCTCGATTTGCTCACATGAATGGCTTTTGAATGGCAACGACCCCGTGGCGACACAACTGGCAGAATATCTGGGCAAAGTGGCGGTAGCTACGGGAATTACGCATGGACCAATCCACGCCGAGATCATCGTCGACGACGCCGGCCCAGTGGCTGTGGACATTGCCGCCCGGATGCAAGGATCCATGTCGCCCATCGCTCGCCTGAAGGCGCTGGGGCACACACATGTCACCGTGACCGCACAAAGCTATTGTGACCCTTCCGCATTGCGCGCCTATGCTACTGGAAATTCCCCCTACCAACGCCGCAACCACGCGCTCTGCGTTTCGCTCATATCCGACCGATCTGGCAAAGTAACCGGGCAGCCAGGGCTCGAGGCCATCAAGGCGTTGCCGAGTTTCGCCGATGCAATCGGCTTCCTGGGTCCTGGCAAAAAGTTGACACCGACACGGGATCTTATCTCGACACCCGGCATCGTTTATCTGGTTTCCCCTGACCGTGCCCAGATCAACGCGGATTATGTCGCACTGCGGGCGATGCCGATGTCAGAGATATTCGACCTGGCCTGACTGCATGACGGTTGTTTACGCTGAGGACGGGATCACGCGCGCTCGAATCCGCGAATAACGTCGTAATCGGTTACAGCCATTTCAGCCTGCTCGGCTTCCCAAAACGCGGCTCGCGAGTAGTGGTTTACTACTTGATCTCCCATGGCGGAGCGCATCATCCGTGAGTCTTCCAGAATGGTCGCTGCATCCCTGAGCGTTTTGGGAATATCAGTCAGTTCGTCCTTGACATAGATATTGCCGGTCTTGGGCGCTGGAAGTTGCAGTTCCTTCTCGATGCCAGAAAGGCCTGCCGCAAGCATTGCCGCGATTGCCAGATGCGGTGTCATGTCCGCGCCGGGAATACGGCACTCGACCCGAATCTGAGGACCGTTGACTGCGCAGAGCCTATAGCCCGCGGTTCGGTTGTCTACCGACCAGGCAAGGCGGGTCGGCGCAAAACTGCCGGTCACGAAACGCTTGTATGAGTTGACATAAGGAGCATAAAAATATGTGCAGTCTGCACCATAGACCAAGAGACCGGCCATGAAGTGCCGCATTGTAGAAGACAATCCGAATTCCGCATTCGGATCAAAGCAAATGTTAGCCCCGTCCTGATCGGCAAGGGATAGGTGCACATGCGCCGCAGATCCAACCTGATGGCTGTGCCATTTTGCCATAAAAGAAACTGCTCTCATCTGGGATGCAGCAAGCTCCTTTGCTGCGTGTTTTGCCATGGCATGCCGATCAGCGGCCAAAAGCGCAGGTCCATAGCGCAGGTTCAATTCCACCTGCCCCGGTCCGGCCTCGCCCTTCGTGCACTCCACAGGAATTTCTGCTTCAGCCAGATGGTTGCGCAGGGGTCTTAGATAACCCTCAACTCGCGAAGTGTGCAGAAGGCTATAATCGTCGTTATAGCCCGAAACCATCGGGGGAATCCGGCCACGCGCGACATCCGCTTCATAAGGCTCGGCGAATAGATAGAATTCCAGCTCGGTTGCCGCCATCGGCTCCAATCCCATGGCCCTGGCGCGCTCGATCTGGTGCATCAGCACAGTACGCGGATCATGTGCAACCCGCTGTTTATCAGTGGTGCCAAGAACATCACACAATACCAGCGCAGTCGCCTCAAGCCACGGAACGAGACGGAGTGTGGAGAGGTCTGGGCGCAGCAGATAGTCGCCATAGCCCTTTTCCCAGGACGATGCCTCGTAGCCTGTAGGCGTGGCCATATCCAGATCAGTCGCCAGCAGATAATCGCAGCAGCGTGTCTCCTTCCAAGCCTTGTCGATGAAATAGGCAGCGTGGCAACGCTTGCCCATCAATCTGCCTTGCATGTCGACCATCGCAATTAGCACTGTATCGACGCGGCCCTCCGTGATCGCCTCGCGCAGCTCGTCCAATGTCATGTCCCGATCCTCTTGCCCCTGGGCGATCCGGTGTGTCCCGAACATACGCCCCTTGCCACAGGTAACCGCCTTGAACGGGCTGGGAACATACCGGGTTTTTCGAGTATTGATTTGCCTTGTGCTTGGAGCAAAAAATGTCGGAGGTAACGTGACGTGGCCGAAGAGTGAGGGCGTGTTGATGAGCTTGTTTATCCGCATCCTCGGCTTAGCAGTGCATCGCTTCGGCACACCAGTGGCATGACTGGAGCTTCAATTCTAGGTTGAAGACGAAGTTGGTGTATGTTATTTTGATATTACCTATAGGTCCGGAGTGGTGGGTCGCATAACGACACGAAAAGCGTTGGAAGAAAATGTTGGGAGGAATGGCATGCAAGAGTTGCAAGGGCCGGAAGCGTCCACATTCAATGAATTCTGCGGTATTTTCGGCCCTGACGAACAATCGGAGCACTTGTCGGTTATAAAGAGGCTCTGTGAAGAAGTCGAAGACCTGCAATTCAGCTATTACAGCTTTGTCCCATGGGTGGGTGCTCCCGATGATGCGGTAATCAAAACCACTTACGCCGAGGATTGGCAACGCCTTTACATGGAAAAGAAATACCATCTGATAGATCCGGTGGTGAGCGATGGAATATGGCAATGCCGTCCATTCAATTGGTCGGAATTGGCGACAGGAGGCAAGAAAGTTAGCAATTTCTTTTCCGAAGCAGAGAATTTTGGGATCGGCCGGACCGGGTTTTCAGTGACCGCCTGCTGCGCCAATAACCGCCGCGGGATATTCTCGATCAGTAGCCGGATGAAAGAACGAGACTGGCAATTGCTGCTCCGCGATTATTCTCAGAACATCATCTGCTTTGCGCTGACTTACCACGACGCCATTTGTTCTCAGAAAGCCTCAGAAATACCGACACTCAGCAATCGCGAACGACAGGTGCTGTACTGGTCGGCTCATGGCAAGACCGTATGGGAAATCGGATGCATCCTGGATTTATCACCAGCGACGGTGGGTTTTTACATGCGCCGAATATGCGCGAAGCTTGGCGCGGTAAACAAGTCCCACGCGGTGGCTCTGGCGATAGGACAACGTTTGGTCGATCCGTTTGAGGCGGATATCCACTAACACCCGGAGAAGGTGAGGCTAACGCATTGAATTGTCGGCGCGCTGGGCGGCTTGACCCGGACAAATGATCCTGAAGCCAACCTGAAGCCACTTTTTCTTGCTGTTTTGCAATTTACGGCTGAAAAGTTAGTCGCAGAGGCCGTCCCGATCCGGAATATCGTCAAGTCAGTTCTCTGCTGCAACATCTTTCGAGAGATAGGCATATAGAACGGCCTGCGTGAGCTGCTGGCGATGCTCGGCAACTAACGCCTATCCCACTTTGTATCCTTGGTGAAATACGCGATGGCTTTTTTTTGATGTCGCGCTCCTCATTGACGCGCGCCAATTCCTTCTTCAGAGGACGTATCTCTGTTGCCTGATCTCCATCGCTTCCGGATGGCTTCGAGAACTGCTTCTTCTACGCGTAGAGCGAGTGTCGGCTCACGCCCAGCCGGTGCGAAATTTCGGCAACCGGATAGCTTCGCTTGGTGATTTGCGCGACATCATCGCGCTAGACCTCGTCACTGCCATTGCTGGTTCCCATCAAGGCCGCTTGCCTCAAAATCTGGACAAAGGTGTCCGCAAATCTCAGGGCCCTTCAACTCGCTCAAAAAGCGGTCCAAAAGTTACAGAGGGACACCGTCAACCAAGACCCGATGGTCTGAAGGGTAACCTGCTCATTTGCAGTTCCTGGCGGCGTCAAGCGCTTCGGAACGGGAAGCTCTGTTCAACGCGCCAATCCGCTGAACCGCTGCGTAGAACCGCGAATAATCGCCTGCGCACAGTTCGAACAGGCGCAAAAACGCGGGTACCTTTTCATTGTAAACTGATGTGGCGGCAAGTTTTGCGTTGTTGATCGGGGCATTGAACCATCCGTCATAGCCATTGTAACCACCCCAATCCTTGTTGCGCACCTGGCTGTAGCGCAGCCGCAGTCGATTGATTGCGGCTGCCTTCTCCGTCCGCTTCAATTCCGAAGTTCCGGTACCTGCGTAGATTTGCCTCAACTCACTTCGGGTTTGTGAAACCAATGTCCGGAAATCTGCGCTGCGCTTCTGGCTGGCTTCGTAGCGGCGCAACCCGGCTGTGTCGCCTGATGCGCGAAGCCATTTCTTTACACCGGTCGTTTCCACCGCGACCGCGAACGCCTCGTTGAAGGGAGAATCATCGTTCACATAAACGCGCTGATGGGCCAATTCATGGAAAACCAGCGCGGCGAGATTGGTTTCGCCTTGATCCAGCATGGTGTTCAGCAGCGGATCACTTGTCCAACCGAGTGTCGAGTAGGCAGTGATGCCGGAGACATGGACGTCATGACCTTGGCGCTGAAGTTCAACGGCAGTTTCAATCGCAGTCTTTTTGGAGAAATAGCCCCGATAGGGCACACAGCCAAATACCGGAAAGCACCAGGAGAGTGGCGCCAGCGAGAACTCGGGTGCTGCGAAGACGGCCCATGTCACATAATCCCGTCCGGTATCCACATAGCTGCGGTAGCTGGCGTTGTCGGGAAGTGCGAGTTCATCTGACGCAAATTGCCGAATGGCACTCGCTGATGCCATTTGTCTTCGTAATTCTTCCGGCGTCGACGGATCTGTGAGCAGCTTTGCGACACTTTTGCGGGCCGTCGTAATCTGGAGATGACCATTCAATGACTGCGCATAATAGGAAATCCCTATGCACCCGGTCAGACTGGATACCAAGGTCACTACCAGAACCAGTTGAAAAAAGATGCGCTTCACGATTTGCCCACAGATCAAATATGCTTCGCAGCAATCACTTTGTTGCTCTTCGATGATGACCGGAACTTCAACGGATGCACCTGCCTGATAAAACTTTGAAGGGTGAGATTAGGCCAGGCCCGCACAGTCGGCAAGTACACAGGTTTACAGTTTCTGAAACCGGTCGTCCGCAGAGCCATGTGGCCTAAGTGCGAACACCGTGCTCGCGACGTAAGCGCAGGTCATGGCGGTATTTGCCCGGACTTTGGCCCGATTGGCGGGTGAAAAATGGTTGAAATATACCGGATCACCGAAACCGGACCGAAATACGATCTGGCTCCACAGGCAAACCTGTGCGGGTAAGCAGTTTGTCCGTCGACACTGAACAACCGGGTAGATGGATCACCATTCAGGATGGCACGCCCCACTACCCGATCTCATCTTCCGCCCTACCGGTTGTCACTGGGTATCCGGATCGAGCTTGCACTGCCGGATCCGGGTGGGTGGCAAGGCGAAAAGACCTGCAGCCATTACCGGCAGCGACAGTCCATTCCCAGATTGTCGTTCCTCGGGCAATATAGCTCCTGCCGGGAAAAGCCAATGTTGGCGCCCTTGTCAAAATCGATGAAGAAGCCACCATTGGCCCAGCACCAGGTCCCCGAACCAAAATAGTTGTTCGAGACGTCACAACTGGCACCTAAATAGAATACTTCGGTGCCTTTGATGACCCGTGACGCGGAACCTGCTTCCACAAATCGTGAAGTCGGATACTCAGACGTTAGCGTGAAGCCATTGTCATTGCACGACGCAATGTATGAATGACCTTCTGATGACACGATTTCGGCTCTGGCCATCGCTCCGCAAAGTGACAAGAGCAAGACTGCCGTAATAAAGATGTTGGCAAATTTGGCTGCGGTTTTCATGGTTGGCTCCATCCCTGTTCGGCGTCATTTTGCTCAGTGCCGACATGATGCCACGAAAAGCACCTGAATTGGGGTGTTTTGTTCAGCCGGCATGCCGCGTTACTCAGCGATGCCCGGCAGATATCGCAAACGGGCACCTGGGCCACCCATCCTTATCGAGTCACGTTGGTTCGAAATTGTCGCGCTCAGGCAGTATCCAAGATGCTCACATGGGCGGCCACAACCCGCCAACCGTCACCCATTCTGACCCAGGTTTGCATCTGGCGTCCGGTTTTGCCTGGAGCGCTCGCGCGGGAAAACAGCGTAGAAGCCGTGGCGAAGTCATTTCCATAGGTCGTGATGGTGGTACGCGAAAGTTCGCGTTCCAGTCCTGAAGCAGGTCGCGCGCTCCTGAATGCCAGAATCTCGGCAGCACCATAGAGGTTCTCGCCGCCGCCATACCGGATCGTGTGCTCGCTCTGCCAGAACAATTCATCAAGCACGGCGACATCATTGCTGACCAAAGCTTGCTCGTAGCGGGTGAATACCGCCACTACCTCGTCATGCACTTCAGGATCATTGATTATCATTACTGCGTCATCCGTTCACGCAAATCACGCAGGAAAGGAATTGTCTCAAATTGGTCCTCCTGGACAAATTCCCACGCCACACCCTTGGGTCGAGGTGCGGTATTGCCGGTCACGATCAGCTCTTTTTCGGTCGCGATGAAATCCAACGGAGAATCATGGGACATCATGAACACCTTGCTTTCCAGCACCAACTGCGATGAGTGGATTGTGGTTGCCATCGGTGTTGTTGGGCCGATGGTGCCAAGTTCGCGGAATATACCGGTTTCAAGGTCGGCAAAGCCTGCTCCCTTGCCGGTACGTCCGCCTTCACGGCTCACAGCCACCGAGCCGACGATGCAGAAGTCGAGCAGCTCTACCTCTTCAAAGCCTATCCGCTCTCCATGCATCATGTATCCTTCAGAAGTGGCAGCAAGTTCGAACGAGACACCCTTTTTGATCAGCGCTTTCGGATCGATCCGCAGATAGGGAAAATCCTTGGTCAGATAGGGAACTGGCGCATACAAGGTCTTGCCCTCATATAATGCTCTCAGCCGCAGTGGAATTTGCGGCGGGTCGGGATTGCACTTGACCGTCTTGGCACGCTTCCATTCTTCGGTCTGCGCCAGATGCCAAGCCGCTTGATCAGCACCAATGAAATTGGGAATATGGCTCCATGTCGGCCCCATTGAATGGCCGCCACTTTCCAGCATATCCCAGACCTCGCTGCGCACCGTGTCCTTATTGGTGTCGCGACCGGACCATTTGCCTTGCTTCATCATGTGGTTTTTCTCTCCAAATCGGCTACTGGTGCCACAACGTGGCCATTTTCTTCCAACCAAGCGGCGACCCGCAGTGCCAAGTCCTCGCGCCAAGGCGCAGTGATGATCTGCACCCCTATTGGCAACTTGCTTCCATCAAGCCACACCGGCACCGAGACCACCGGCAGGCCGATAAATGATATCGGCTGAGTGAACAGGCCAAGATTTGGCCGAACCGGCAGTTCCTTGCCGCCGAGTACGAATGTCTTTTGGCCAATCTGAGGCGCCACGCAGGGAGTGACGGGGGCAACCAACACATCCAACTCTTCAAACAGCGCCAGCATTTGGGCGCGAAAAAAGGCTCGAAATTTCTGCGCCTTGGTCACCCAGGCACCGGGAATCATTGCTCCGGCCAGCAATCGATCCCGCACATCGGGATCATAATCGGCATGGCGGGTCTTCAAACGGTCAAGATGGAGGGACGCACCTTCTGCCATGGTAATCAGATATGCACTTGCGCGAGCCAGAGCGGCATTCTTGACGTCACGGGTTTGGTCAACTTGCAGCGCGGAACATATCCTGGCGACCGCTTCAAACGCTTCTGCGTGACCGCCTTGTTCAAAATAGCCACCGGCTTTTGCAATCCGCAAACCATCGAGGTTCGCGCCGGGAACAAGTGCAACCGGCGGATCAGACCGTTCAGTGCACACCGGATCTGACGCATCAGCACCGAACATGGCGTTGTATGACAAGGTCAGATCAGAGACGGACCGCGCCAGAGGGCCGAGGTGATCAAGGCTCGCAACAAATGGAAACGTGCCGCTGCGCGAAAGCCGCCCATAGGTCGGTTTCAAACCGAACAGACCGCAGAGAGAAGAAGGCACCCGGATCGAGCCGTTGGTGTCCGAGCCTAGCGTCAGTGGCACAAATCCGGCAGCCGTTGCAGCACCCGAACCACCCGACGAGCCGCCAGCCAAATGATTGATTGCGTGAGGATTGCGCGAGGGGCCTTCATGGATATTTTCGCCGGTAAAGTCATAGGCATATTCGCCCATGTTCAACGCACCGACCAGGATTGCACCTGCTGCTTCAAGCCTCTCAATCAGCACAGCATCCTTGATGGCTGGTGCCCTGTCGCGGTTGATTTTTGAACCCGCAAGAGTGGGAACCCCTTCGACGTCAAAAAGGTTTTTGACTGCGAAAGGAACACCGGCCAAAGGCCCCGGGTCCTCTCCGCGGGTGATTTGCGAATCAATTTCTGCGGCCCTTGCCAAGGCTCTTTCGCGGGTGACTTTCGTGAACGCACCAATGGACTTGTCATAGGTGTCGATCCTGCCAAGGCATCCATCCACCACCGACCTTGCCGATACCAAACCGCTGCGCACAGCGGCGGCGACATCCGTAGCTGTTGCAATTGACCAGTCGGTCATGATTTGAATACCGGTGCGGGCTCAGCCTCATCATCCATTGGGAAGGTCAGAAGCTCTGCAGCAATTCCGCGCGCGGCTACAAGATGGGTAACAATACCAGGTCGGTATGAAGGCTCATCAGGCAAGTCCAAAAAGGCGAGCATGCTGTTTGCTATCGCGTCAGCGTCGAAATCATCCTGGCTCATGCGGTTACCTCAATAGTTTCAAAAGCTGTTTCAAGCCCACTCAGCGGCGCAGCCCAGCCAACAATGCCACCTTGGGCAATCATCATCTCAATGACGCTTGTTTTGAAGTGCTGAAAATAGCTTTCCGTCGCATCTGTGATCAGCAAGTTTTCATAGCCCCGGTCATTGGCCTCACGCATTGATGTCTGCACGCAGACTTCAGTGGTTACGCCCGCAAAAACCAAATGGGTTATGCCTGCTTCCTGCAAACGCTCATGCAGACCAGTGTTCCAGAACATCCCCTTCCCCGGCTTGTCGATAATCCATTCACCCTCAGCCGGAGCCAACGCATCGACAATCTGGTTTCCTGCCTCGCCGCGCACGAGCAGTCGTCCCATCGGCCCTTCTTCCCCGATCCGCACAGCGGCGTTGCCACGGGCCACCTTGCTTGGCGGGCAATCTGACAAGTCCGGCAAATGGGCTTCCCGCGTATGGATCACCTTCATACCGCGACCCCTGAACAGCGCAACCAACCTGGCGACTGTCGGAATGATCGCCGCCAATCGCGAGACGTCATTGCCAAGCGCATCACCAAACCCGCCCGGTTCAATAAAATCGCGCTGCATGTCAATGACCACCAGTGCCGTATTGCCCGGCGGAAATCCGTAGTCGTATGGCTCTGCCTTCACATTCAACATGATCTCAGTGCCCCGCCATGTATTTGCCGATTGTGTTGCGGTCGGTTTCATCGATTGGTGCCTGATAGGTGATTTTTCCGCCCGACATCACCGCAACTCGGTCTGAGAGCTCAAGGATCTCGTCGAGATCTTCCGACACCAGCAATATCGCAGCCCCTTTGTTGCGCTGGTCAATCAACTGCGCTCTGATTTCCGCCACCGATGCGAAATCGAGACCGAAACAGGGATTGGCCACGATCAACACATTCACGTCACCCGAGAGCTCGCGAGCGAGAATTGTTCGCTGCACATTGCCGCCAGAAAGATTTTCAATTGGTGTTTCGGCGGACGGTGTTTTGACCTGATATTTTTCAATGAGCTTCACAGCAGTGTCCCGCATGGCTGCAGGCCTCAGCCACCAGCCGATGGTGGCCATTGGTGGTCTGTCGAAACTGCGAAAAGCAATGTTTTCAGAAACACTCATGCGCTTGACAGCGGCGTTTTTCAGAGGTTCTTCAGGCAGACCAAAGACCTTGAGATCGGCAAAATCCTTGCGCGAAGCTTCAAACCGCTGACCGTTGACGATGATGGCACCATCCGTAAGACCGCGTTGCCCGGCAAGGGCTTCCACCAGTTCGGATTGACCGTTCCCTGAAACGCCGGCAATACCTAAAATCTCGCCACCATTGATCTTCAGGTTGACGGTATCAACGGCGCGCATGTCTTCATTGTTATCAACAATCAGACCGGCGATTTCCAATGTACTTTTAGGCTTGACCTTTGCCAGTCGCGACGCTTTTTGGCGCATCTGCGCTTCGCCGATCATCATTTTCGACATGTCGTCAGTCGTCAGATCTGAAACCGCGCCACACCCCGCCAGTTTGCCGCGTCTGAGCACAGTTACCCGGTCAGCAAAAGCATTCACCTCGCGGAATTTGTGGGTGATCATCAGGACTGTGATTTTACCGGCGCCGGCCATGTCGTGCAACATGCCCAGAATTTCGTCGGCCTCGCCGGGAGTAAGAACCGAAGTCGGCTCATCAAGAATCAGGAAGCGTTGATTGAGATAGAGCTGTTTGAGAATCTCCAGCTTTTGCTTCTCTCCTGCTGACAGGTCTGCCGCGACTGTATTCAGCGGAACCCGAAACGGCATCCGCTCCATGAAAGCTTCCAGTTCCTGTTTCTCTTTTGCCCAATTGATCACCGCTGGCGCATCAGCGCGCGAAATCACCATATTTTCCGCAGCAGTCAGGCAAGGAACCAGCGTGAAATGCTGGTATACCATGCCAATTCCAGCAGCCTGCGCATCCGCCGGGGCGTTGATCTGCACTTCGCGATTATCGACCAGCAATTGACCGCGTGTCGGCTGGTAAAAGCCCATGATGCATTTGACCAGGGTTGATTTGCCGGCGCCATTTTCGCCCAGCAGTGCATGGAACTCGCCAGCTCCGACTTTGATCGACACGTTGTCCAAGGCAACCAGAGAGCCAAAGATTTTGGTCATTGATGCCGTTTCAAGGGAGAATGCACCGGTTCCGCCGACCACGCTCGGAGGGCTCAGGATTTCAGGTGAAAGGCTCTGCAGGTTCATGGCACTTGCTCCAGCGCATCCAGTACTTTTTGACTTCTGGCAACCGCACCGAACACACCACCCTGCATCTTGATCATGTCAATCGCCGCCAGATGGTTTTCCAGTTTCGTGGCGCCGCATCCGTCTTCCACCATCAGGCATTCAAAGCCCCTATCATTGGCCTCGCGCATGGTAGTGTGCACGCATACATCGGTGGTGATGCCGGTCAGAATGAGATTGCGGATACCTTTGACATGCAGCAACAGTTCCAGATCGGTGGCGCAGAATGAACCTTTACCTGGCTTGTCGATGATTGGCTCACCTTCAATGGGAGCCAGTTCTTCGATGATATCCCAGCCCGGTTCACCGCGCACAAGAATGCGTCCGCACGGCCCGGGATCGCCGATGCCAGCACCAATCTGCTGCGATCGCCAACGCTTATTGGCAGGCAGGTCGGAGAGATCCGGACGATGGCCTTCGCGCGTGTGAATGACCAACATGTTTTTCTCCCGCGCTGCTGCCAACAGAGATTTGATTGGTTCAATTGGTGCGCGCGTGAGCGAAAGGTCATATCCCATCTTGTCGACATAGCCGCCAGGTCCACAGAAATCTGTTTGCATGTCGATGATGACAAGCGCGGTGTTGGCCGAGCCAAGATTACCGTCATAGGGCCATTCATATGGGCTGGCCTTGACGGGACTTGAGATCATTGCGGGTGATGCCAATTGGTTCATTCGGCTGCCTCCCGTTTGATCTCACCAAAACGACGGGTTGGACGCTCAAAACCACAGGACGTGCCGTCGGTGTGTACCACGTCATCTTCCCATGGAAGGCGATAGGTTCCCGCTACCAGATCTGTCATGAAGGTGTAGGGGCAATCCTGCGCGCCACCGAGTACCGCAGTATAACCCCGATGGCCCAGCTGATAGATATTGTTTTCAACCCCCCAATGCTTGCGTGCTTCGCGCACCAGATCGGGACGCACTTCTGCCGTGATAATCTCGTCGACCCGACCGGATGTGCCGTGCGCCAGCACTGAGCCATCAAAATTGACAATCATGCCTTCCCCCATGGAATCAAACGTGCCGTCCGAGCCGCACATGCAAACATTGGCTGTCACCATCAGATTGGAGAACGAGTTGGATTGATTGGTAAAGCGCCAACTGTCTCTGATCGGGGCGGTGTACCCCGCCGTTCTGAGCATGATTTCGGCGCCCTTATAGGCACATTCACGCGCCATTTCCGGGAACATTCCATCATGGCAGATGATCAATGCGAGCTTACAACCTTTGGGACCATCAATAACCGGAATACCGACGTTTCCGGGCTCCCAGGGTTCCACTGGAACCCATGGATGAAGCTTGCGATAATAGAGCTGCACCTCGCCCTGATCATCGATCACAATCCCTGTATTGTATGGGTTGCCCTCGGGATTGTATTCCATGATCGAGAAGCAGCCCCAGATCGAATTGTCGATGCAGGCCTGCTTGAAAGCTGTGACCTCCGGGCCATCCATCGACACCATGATCTCGGGATTGGTGTCCATCGACAGACCGTGCAGCGCATATTCCGGAAACACGACGAGATCCATGGTCGCCATATTGCGTCGGGCTTTGCCAACCATTGCCACGATCTTCTCGGTCTGCGTGGAAAGATCCTCGGGTGTCTTGACCAGAGGCAACTGCAGTTGGATGACGCCGATGACCACGCCGTTCGGAGTTTTGTTCAAGCCGCCGAGTGCGCTCATGATTTCATCTCCTATTTCGCTATTGAAAGTTCACCCGGTGCGGCTCGCGCCGAGTTCCGGCCCGAGGCTGCAACCATGATGAAAAGTGTCAGGATGTAGGGGGCAGCATTGAAGAAGTAGTAGCCCTGACTGATACCGACTGATTGAAGCGCCGGCCCCAAAGCACCAGCGGCACCAAAAAGAAGCGCGGCAAAGATACAGCGCAACGGGTCCCATCGCGCGAAAATCACCAAAGCAACCGCCATCAATCCCTGACCTGAAGAAAGGCCTTCATTCCAACTCCCCGGATAGGACAGAGACAGAAACGCGCCACCGATGCCCGCAAGAAAGCCGCCAGCGGCTGTGGCAAGAATTCGCACCTTGATCGGGTTTATACCCATGGCGCGGGCCGCAGGTTCGGAATCGCCTGTCATGCGAACCACCAGTCCGATCCGCGTATTTGCCAATGCCCACCACATAGCCACTGCAATCAGGATGCCGACGATGAACAGTGGATTGATTTCGAGCGCCTGTTCCAGAGCCGGATTGGATGACCAACCGCCAAGCGGCAGACTTTCCAGCCGAGGTGCGGACGGTTGAATGTAGGGCTTACCGAAGAAGAATGCGACGCCGGTGCCGAACGACATCATGGCAATACCGACTGCAATGTCATTGACCTTTTTCAGGCTACATATGGCACCGTGCATCAGACCCAAAAACACGCCGGAGAAACCTGCAGCGATAACGCCGAGCCAAGGCGAACCAGATTGAAATGAGATCGCATAGCCAACCATGGCGCCGAGCACCAGATTGCCCTCAAGGCCAAGATTGATGCGGCCCGATTTTTCGGTCAGCGTTTCGCCGAGTGCCACAAAAATGAACGGCGTTGACACCCGTATGGCGCCGCCCAGCATGGCGATCAGAATTGTGGTGAGCGTATCAGCAGTCATGTCCGCTCCCTGTCGAGTTTAGGCTGAAATATTGCGAACCGCCCATACAGGCTCTCGCTGGCCAGCAGCACCACAAAGATGATGCCCTGAAGCACCAGCGCGGTCGCGTCAGGCATGTCCATCCTGCGTTGAACAAGACCGCCAGACGCTTCGATGGCACCAAACATGATCGCCACCGGTATGATCATCAGCGGATTGTGCCGAGCAAGAAAGGCAACCAGAATTCCGGTGAAACCGTAGCCCGCGACCAGTGAAGCGTTGGCCTGACCGTGGATGGCGGCGACTTCAAAATATCCGGCCAGTCCGGCACAGGCACCGGCGATTGCCGAACACGTTACGATGAGGCCACCAACCGGCAATCCCTGAGCCAGGGCCGCGCGTGGATTGCCGCCGGTCACCCGAGCTGCAAACCCGAAGGTCGTCCGCGACATGAGAACCTGTAGTGCCAATGCCAATACAAGGCCAAAAACCAGTCCCCAATGCACATCTGTGCCGGGGATGTTTTCAACCATGTATTCCTTGCCAATCGGCATGGTGGATGGCTTGTTTTGAGAAGCCGGATCGCGCAACGCGCCTTCAACAAAGAAATTCATGAATGCTATTGCTATGTAGGTCAGCAGTAGCGTCGAGATGGTTTCGTTGACGCCGCGGGTATGTTTAAGCCACCCGGCGATCGCATTCCAAGCGCCGCCTGCAAGCATAGCGATCAGGATCATCAGCACCATAGTCAGGTAGACCGGCATTTGGGCGGAAACCAACGGAATTGCCAGCGCAGCGGCTGCAAATCCACCGACGACGAGAGCGCCCTCTGCACCGATCATCACCAAGCCGATGCGCGCCGGGATTGCAAAGGCAAGTCCGGTAAGGATCAAGGGTGCCGCGCGTTGCAAAGTGTTCTGAAAGGAGAACGAGGTTCCGAAACCGCCGCGCCAGACCAATTGGAAAAACTGGACCGGGCTTTTACCCAGTATCATCAAGAACATCGAGAATATGAATGCTGAGACAATCAACGCCCCGAGCGGAATAGCGACTGCTTCCATCGATGCGCGCATGCGCGCTGAATCGAAAGGAGGTGCTTTGAAAGTTGTCGTTTCTGCGTGTGCCATGCCTGATTACGATCATTCTCACGAGGCAAACAAAACGGGCTACGCAGAAATAGCTGCGCAGCCCGGTGTGAAATCAGGTAATGGAACCAATGACACCTTCGAGAAGGTAACCCATGCCATCAAGGACCGGGTCGTAATTGTCAAAGGTCTTGTCGAGAACCAGATTGCCCTGGTTGTCTTTCAGTGGGCCGACATAAATCGGCTTGCCTTCTTTCAACCCGGAAATCGCCGCATCAGCTGCGGCGATCGCTTCAGGCGTAGCGCCAGCGCCATAGGCAGTGTTTCTGACCATGTCATTATGGTAGCCGCCGACAACCACATTGGGCAGCGCTTCACCCTTGCCGAGCATGTCAGCATACATGTTGTAAATTGTTTCCCACTTGTATTCCGCGCCGGTGATGAAGCCTTTTGGTGCCAGCGGCGCCTGCGAAGCATTGTGGCCACAGCTCTTGACGCCGCGACCTTCAGCAGTCTCGATGACAACCTTCGGGCCATCAACATGACAAGTCAGCACGTCGCAACCGGCGTCGACCAGCGCATTGGCGGCTTCGGCTTCACGAACAGGCATCGACCAGTCACCCGTGAAAATGACCTGTACCTCAGCTTTCGGATTGACCGAGCGCGCGCCCAGCAGAACCGAGTTGATGTTTGACAACACAGTCGGGATAGGCTTGGCCGCAACAAATCCGATCTTGTTGGATGTTGAGCTGAGACCGGCAGCAACGCCATTCACATAATGGGCCTGATTAAGATAGCAGAAATAGCTGCCCAGATTGGCCGGGTGTTTTTCCTCGTTCCACAAGGGTGCAGCATGACGGAACTGAACGTCGGGGTACTTGTTGGCGAGATCGATCATGAATGGCTCGAAATAACCAAATGATGTTCCCAGTATCAGATTTGCACCATCAAGGTTGATCATTGATTCCATCGACTTCGACACAGCGTCGGTCTCAGGTACATTTTCTTCTTCAATAACAGTGACATTGTCAGTAGCCTTCAGAATTTCCATGGCCACTGCATGGGCTTGGTTCCAGCCAAAATCGTCACGCGGACCGACATAAACCGCGCCAAGCACGACACTTTCAGCGGCCGCTGCCGTATTCATGAACTGCATTGGCAACGTGGTTGCTGCAATACCTGCAAAACTCGTCTTCAACAGCGAACGGCGAGAAATATCATTTTTAGCCATGTCAGTTTCCTTTGCTGGCTCCCCAAAATTCCCATTGCCCACGGTTAAGCGCAGGCAACTGGCTGATTAAGGTTTTGCAAAACATGTGCCAGTTACAGGAGTTTCATTTTTTCTTTATTTTTCAGAGACTTATAAGAATAAAATCATCAAAAGTTGTTATTGCAGGATTCTTTTTGCGCTAACTTCAGGCACTTTGTGCACAAAATCGTTATTATGCTTATATTTTAGGCAAATCTTGACATATTGCATACAATGTCGAATGACGTCGATTTCTGGAAGACCCGAATATCAGTCTACGACTTTATTTCACGAGACCGCTGGCCTGATAGGTCGGGTTTAATCGGCTTTCCAGATAGTCATCACCACGGATCGGGTCATAGCGCGGTGGATTGTCGGCGCTGTTGCAAGGCGGAAGACACTCAATCACTGCGTCAGGGTTCGGGTCGAGGAAGAACGCGATCGAGTAGCGCTCGCGTCCGGCTGGGCTCACCACCCTGTGCGGCGTCGAAGTGTAGATGTCGTTGGTCCACCGCATCAGGCAATCGCCGATGTTGCAGATAAATGCGCCGGGCATATAGGGCGCTTTGATCCACTCACCAGATCGGGTACGGACTTCCAGACCACCAACTTCATCGGTCAACAACAAGGTGACACAGCCATAGTCAGTATGCGCGCCTGCTCCCATCTGACCCTTTTCAACCACATCAGGCTGCGGCGGATAATGAAGCAGTCTGAGTGTGGCCAGAGGTCGATTGAGCTTGTCTTCAAAGAAACTGTTTGGCAGGCCGAAGTCCGTGGCAAAGGCCATATGCAGCCGACGTCCGATGTCGAGCGCAGTCTCGAAATAATCGAGCATGGCTTGGCGGAAACCCGGCTGGTCAGGCCATAGATTGAGAGCACGAAACTTTGCGCCGGCCACCAATTCCGGATCGTCAACCGCCAGTTCAAGCCCCATATTATAGGCTTCCTTCAGATCCGCCGGCCTCGAAGGGTCGAGTGCCTCGCCGCGCATCGGCACATAGCCGCGATTGCCGGTATTCGGTGAGATTTCCACCTGCTTTTTCATCACTTCCGGCAATGCAAAGAATTTCTGCGCGGTTGAAAACAAATCCGCAATTTCCTCCGGGGAAAGCGCGTGACCCTTTATATAGAAGAAGCCGATACCACGGCATGCTTGGCCAATCTTGGCTGCGGTCTCCGCGATTGCTGACTGATCGGAACCGTAGAGGCTCATAATATCGATCACGGGAATACTTTGCTGTGACATTGAAATCCCTCAACTAAACCGCTTTGCGGCTGCTGAATGCTCCGCAATCAGCTTGGCTACATCCACACCGATTATCTGCCCATCCGAAACCCGCCATTCTCCAGCAACCATTACACGATCTGCACGGTTGGCGCCGCAATGAACCAGAGCGGCAATCGGATCATGGCTTCCCGAAAACCGCATTTCATCCAATGTGAACATGGCCAGATCAGCCTGCATGCCAACTGCAATTTCGCCAATATCGTCGCGCCCAAGGCAACGGGCCGAACCGGTGGTTGCCCAACGCAGCGCATCGCGGTGGGTAATCCGCTCGGCCGACTTGTAGCCAAGCCTGTTGACCATCAGTGCGTGCCGCACTTCCTCCATCAAGTTGGAACTGTCATTGGAAGCGGAGCCGTCAACACCCAGGCCAACCGGGCTGCCTGCAGCTTCAAGGTCCAGCGTTTTGCAAAAGCCCGAAGCGAGTACCGCATTTGATGTCGGGCAATGACATACACCGACACCGTGCCTGCCGAGCTTCTCGCAATCCTCGCAAGTAAAATGGATGCCATGAGCCAACCACACCCTTGGCTGCAGCCAGTTACAATCCTCCAGCCAATCGATTGGCCGATAGCCAAATGTGTTGATGCAGAATGCTTCTTCATCCTCTGTTTCGGCAAGATGGGTATGCAACCGGCAATCATGTTTTTCGGCAAGCTCTGCGCTTTCACGCATCACGTTTTTTGAGACGTTGAACGGTGCGCATGGAGCAAGAGCGATCTGGATCATCGCTCCATCGGATGTATCGTGATATCGGTCAAGAACGCGCTCGCTGTCAGCGAGGATGGTATCATCATCCTGCACGATTTGGTCGTCGGGAATAGCTCCGTCTTTCTTGGATAAAGAAAGCGAACCGCGGGTCACCGTGGCACGGATCCCCAGCGCCTGGGCTTCCTGAACCTCAATATCGGTCGCGTCTTCCAACCCCTCGTAGGACATATAATTGTGGTCCATGGCGGTGGTGCAACCTGAGAGCAAGAGCTCGGAAAATGCCAGCCTGGCGCCGACACGAAACATGTCGCGGTCAAGCCTGCTCCAGATCGGATAGAGCGCTTGCAGCCAAGGGAACAATTCCTTGTCTCGCGATTTCGGATGGGCCCGGCAAAGGGTCTGGAAAAAGTGGTGGTGCGTATTGATCAAGCCAGGAATGATCGCGTGCCGCGAAGCATCGAAGATTTCATCCACTTCAGCTACCGGACTCTTGCCTGCCGAAACAAGTTCCACAATGCGGCTGCCTGACACGACAATGCCGCCACCGGCGTTCTCTGCCAGTACCGCCAACGGGTTCTTGATCCATATTCTCATCCAATGTCCCATCCATGTTGCCTGTTTCTTGCGCATTTGCGCGCACCGAAACGTAATCAGGCAAGCCCTGTGCCAGACAGAAGGCTATGAGGCTTACCTCACAGTAGCTTTTATCAAGGTTCCAAAGACGAAATCCGCGGCGCACCGCTTGCCGAGTTCAGGTAGCGATTTTCCCACCATGAGAAAACGATGTCGCGGAGTGCAGAAGCATCGTCGGCACCGTAGATTGTCCGACGTGCCAAGGCTTCAAACTTGGCGGCCTCATTCGCATCAAGCGAAACTTCGACAGTCGTTTCGTCCAGAGGCAAGTTGGCAAATTTCGGAACATAGGCCGCGTCTTGTACAAGTTCCCGTGTTGCCTTGATTTTGGAGTTTACAAAATCCTTTGGTGTTCGCTGGCTCCTCAAGGTCGGCGTTTCCGGGACCGCGGCCATTTCCTCGTCAGTGGCATCAAAGATTTGCAACTTGATTGGCTTTAACCCGAAGTTGCTCGTGCGCATGACGTCCGCACCACAGACATTGGGAACGGCCAGAACATCCATGAGCGCTATCAGTTCTATATAATCACCGCTGCGAGACTGCTGCCGCGTGATGGTGGCGCTGCCTTCCAGCGTCACTTCGGTGCACATGAACATGTTGAAACTGTCGTGAACGTCATCGGGTGTCAGCCCATATTCCCGCTGCGCTTCAGACTGGATATCGTGGCAATTGGTATGGGTGTGAAAGCCGTAGGCGCTTTCATAAAGATACGCGCTGCACCGGGGAAACAGCACATCGTTGCGACCGTAGGTATCTTCGGCGATATACATCATCGCCCGCTCGCGGGGCGGCGCAGACCATAAAAAAGTTCCCTTGCCTGGATTGAAGCCATGGACAGTGCGGGTACGGCCACAATGCATGAACTCTTTGTAATCATGCAGGTTGAAACAGTTGAAATCGACACACTGTGCACCGAGCACCTGCTCGATTCTGAGGATCTGCCCCCGGCGGACTTCCAGCGCTTTGCCAGTGCCCGGTTCCATGGTCCATTCAAACACCGGTTTGCGCCCCGACATTACTTGACCTCCGACTGTCCGGCGGACACCGGTTGGCTTTCCGCAATGGCCCGCTTGATCAGCGCTTCGATTGATGGAGCCGCGCCATCGGCAACCGCGCGGTCGAGCAATGCACGCTGCTGGTGATTGAGCCAGAGCTTAAGCGTTTTTCCAGTCATGGGTTATCCTTTCATGTGCGTTCTAGAAAAATCTTGTATACATGATTTTGTTTTCTTGCTACCAGTCTTTTTGATAGAAAAGCAAAATTAATCTACGGATTTCAAGGGGTTTAAACGCATAATAAGCATATTTCTTGATCGTTCTGCATAGTTTATTGGCACCTCCTGCTCAATTATTATGCAAATAATCGATACAAGATTTTCAGTTTGCGTATACGCATTATTTCAATAACCGCGACAGGTTCAGCATGACCAATAAGCCAAGCAGAATTGACCAAGCCTATATCGCGCTCAAGAGCGCGATCATCGAGCAGGCTCTGCGTCCGGGCGACAAACTTCCCGAAGATGAAGTGGGCCAACTGTTTTCCATGAGCAGAACACTGGTTCGGCAGGTCTTCACCCGGCTTAATGGAGAAGGCTTGATTGAAATCGGCGGCAAACGGCCGGCAACAGTCTCGATCCCAAGTCTCGATGACGCGGTTGCGGCGTTTGAAGTCCGCCATGCACTTGAAAAAGAAGTCGTCAGACTGGTGATCAAACGTTGGACGCCAGAACAGCAGACTACACTCGAAGCGCATCTCGCGAAAGAAATAGAAGCGGCAAGCATCGGCTCAGCACCAATGTCGATCCGGCTAGCAGGCGAGTTTCACACACTTCTCGCCGATATGTCAGGCAACTTTCTGTTGGCGCGCTTTGTCTCTGAAATCGTCGCTCGCTGCTCCGTTATCCTGGCCGTGTACGGGCGCCCACATTCAACAGAATGTGGTGTTCATGAACATCAGGAAATTATTGATGCGATTGCCGCAGGCGATGAGGTCAAGGCGTTGAAACTGATGCATCATCACCTTGGTGAAGTTGAGGCGCGCGCCATGATCACTTCATCCGACGCCCCTTCGAGAACCCTTGCCGAATCGCTTTCACCCTATGTGGAAGGCGCGAACCGCCCTGAGCCGATACCCGCAAAAACGCGCGGACGACCGAGGTTGCAGATGATCAAGGATACCAGATGAATATCAAGCAACCAGCCACCCATACCCATTTCGATTTCTCCGGGCTCAGCGGGCGCGAGAAATACAAACTGATCACTGGAACGGTGATCCCTCGCCCAATTGCATTGATAACAAGCGTTGATGAGAACGGCGTGGTCAACGCGGCGCCGTTCAGCTTTTTCAACGCGCTTTCCGGAGATCCTGCAATTGTAGCCATCGGCGTGGAAAACAAACCGGACATGACATTCAAGGATACCGGTCACAACATCCGGATGACCGAGCAATTCACAGTCAACATTGTTGATCAGGCCATGGTCGACGCCATGAATATTTGCGCCGTGCCATTCCCGGCAGATGTTGATGAGTTGGATATTGCCGGATTGACTGCCGTTCCCGGTGTACATGTGGGCTGCCCGCGCATTCTGCAAGCCCCTGCAGCACTTGAGTGCAAGCGGTACATAAACCTCGAAGTTGGCAAATCGCGCGAGATAATTCTCGGTGAAGTCGTTGGCGTTTTCATTCGCCAGGATTGCGTCAATCCCCAGAACAAACATGTCGATCAGAAGCGCATGGATGCCGTCGGGCGTCTTGGTGGCCACGACTATTCGACGATACGCGACCAGTTCACCCTGCCGACAATGTCGGTGGCTGAATGGGAGGCAAAAGATTCAGAATCTTGATGAGCCGACAGAACCGGAAAACCGGCAAGGGAACCACAATAAGAAGACGCCGCATTGAGCATTCGCAAACCGGAGGGACGCGCCACAAGGCGTAGTGAACAAACCAAACACGGAGACGAAATATGACTTCTTCTTATATGATTGATCGCCGTCGCTTCCTCGGCGCTTCGGCTGCCGCAGGCGCAATGGTCATGGGTGGCGGGCTGTTATCGGCACGCGCAGCCGATACCACAATCGGCATGATCTATGTCGGCCCAAAAGATGACTTCGGATGGAACCAGGCTCATGCCGTAGGCGCCCAGGCGCTTCGCGACTTGCCGGGCATTACACTGATTGAAGAAGAAAATGTGCCGGAAACTGTCGCGGTTGAGAAGTCGATGGGATCGATGATCAATCTCGATGGCGTAAATCTGCTTTTCCCGACCTCATTCGGCTACTTCGACCCCTTCATGGTCGACATGGCAAAGAAGTATCCGGATGTTCAGTTCCGTCACCCTACCGGGCTGTGGAACGCTGAAAAGCACCCGATGAATCTGGGTGGCTATTTCTGCTACCTCGACCAGGCTCACTATGTGAACGGAGTCGCCGCCGGTCTGTCGACCACATCCAATAAGATCGGGTTCATCGCGGCCAAGCCTATCGCACTGGTTTTGCGCAACATCAATGCGTTCACGCTTGGGGTTAAAAAGGTCAACCCTGATGCGGAAGTCCGCTTGATCATCACCGGCGAATGGTCGCTTCCAGTTCGAGAAGCCGAAGCCACGAACGCACTCATTGATGTGGGTTGCGATGTCATTGCCTGCCACGTCGATAGTCCAAAGGTGATTGTTGAAGCCTCTGAAGCCCGTGGCGTCAAAACCTGTGGTCATAATGCTGATCAGTCGCCGCTTGCACCAAACGGCTTCATCACCGGTGCCGAACTGAAATGGGGTACAGTCTACAAGCAATATGCCGGATTGATCACAAATGGCGAAACAATCCCGAATGTGAACGAAGGCGGCTATGACCGGGACATGGTCGCATCCTCCCCCTTTGGTGCAGGTTGCACTGACGAAGGAAAATCAGCCGCACTCGGTGCCATTGAAGAGCTCAAGAAGGGCGCACCGATCTTTGTTGGCCCTCTCAAGGACAACAACGGCAAACTGGTCATCGAGGGTACGTTGGACCTGTATGACGGCTCACTTTGGGGCACCGATTATCTCATCGAGGGAGTGGTTGGATCGATCACATAAATTTGCTCGAATGAGATAGACGCCGGGGGTCTCCGAGGGGGCTGGATGGCCCCCGGCGCAAGTCTGAATTCGGTCGCCCCGCGTTTGATCCGTGCTCTCGGATTGCTGATGCAGTGCTCAATCGCGGCAACAGATCTGCCATCCATCAGGTTCATACACACGGCGCCTTGTCGGTGAGAACGGCTATCTCACAAAATTGACTTCGATGCTGTCCTCGCTGAAAACTCCGACACCCAATCTGCTCCGACCAGCCCGGCAAATCGTGCTCCACCGCTAAATGTCGAGCAGGTCCTCCAGATAATGCCGCTTGATACCGAACAACTCTTTGACCTCGGCGATCTGCTTGAGGACGGCATCGCGATCTTGGCCAGCGCGAGCGTCCTTTTCAGCAACAATCAAATTGTTCTTGGGTGTATGGGCGTCGGAGACAAACTCGAACACCTTGGTGCGGTAACCGTTGAGTTCCAGCAGCAGCGCTCGCAATGTATCAGTGACCATCTCAGCCTGTCGCTCCATGAATATCCCGTGCCGTAAAAGAACGTCGAGACGACTATCTGGTCGAGAACCTGTCATTTGTCGGCGGATTTGTTTGTGACAACACGGGGCCACCGCGATCAAAGTTGAGCCTGCAATAATTCCCTTGAATATTGCATCGTCAGTTGCGGTATCGCAGGCATGCAATGCAATCACCGCATCGGCACCACTGGTGTCGAAACCCATGATGGTGCCGGCCTGAAAGCTGAGTCCTTCAAACCCTGAAGCCCGCACCGTAGCATTGCTATCGGTTACCAGTTGCTCGCGCATCTCAACGCCAATGATGGTTACGGGAAAAGAGGCGACAGCAGTGAGATAATCGTACAGTGCAAAATCGAGATAACCTTTGCCCGCCCCCATATCGATAATCAACGGGCGTTCAGTTTTGATAGCCTGAATTAAGGGCGCAAAAATTTCCACCATTTTGTTGATCTGGCGGAATTTGTCCTGCGCATTATGGCGCACTGTCCCGTCCTTGCCAGCAATGCCCAGAGCCTTGAGCCATGGCTTGTTGGTGTCAGTCAACGGATGGTTCTTGGCGCGATTGTGATCAGTCGACGGCGCTTCACGGCCCGACACTTCAGTGCGTTTGAGCCGCATTTTGTTGCCATTGCGCTCAAATGCCATATCGAATTCCGTGGTCGCCAGTTGAGCGCTGCGAAACTCACTTGTCAGTGCATTGCGCAACAATGCGAGCGCCTCAGACTGAATGTAGTTCTTGATCGTATCGCGGGTCTTATAGCGATAGGTGAAGGAATATTTGTCCCCGCCCTTTACCACGATCTTTTTGATCTCAATCGACTTCAGGTCGGGATCGGTACCGTGATAGCCACCCAGCTTGAGCCGCACCAGAGCCCCGTTCATAAATGCGGTCTTGGTCGCGCTCAAAAGCTCTTCTATGCGATTGGGGGAGTTCAATTGCATTCCTTCGTTGTCAAAAAGCGGATGCCGGGACGATAGGGCCGAGTTGGCTTTCTGGGTATTCAGATCGGCAAGTGCCAAAATCACGACAGTCATATGGCAACAGGTTCACCTTGCACAGCATTTTGGCAAATGCGACAAAACTCATCCACGCATTGTGCTTTGGCGAACGACAACTTCGAAACCAAGATCAACAAAGGTCTGATCGGGTTCGCGGCCTTCCAAACTGTCAACAAGCATTTGCATTGCTTTTTCGCCCATCTCGTAACGGTGTGTTCGCACACTGGTAATCGTCGGGTTTGCAGCGGCCATCATTTCCAGATCATTGAACCCGCAAATTCCCATGTTACCGGGCACTGAAATGCTGCGGCGCTGGCATTCGAAAAGCGCTCCAAGCGCGAGGTCATCATTGTTACAAAGAATTGCATCGGTGTCGGGGGCACGAGACAGAAGGTCAGCCATCAACTTACCTCCAAGTGTGACGGTAGAAGCCTGAGGTGTGGTGACCACACGGTTCATATCCAAAAGACCTGCATCACCGGCAATTTCGCGAAATCCGTCGAGCCGTCGTTGCGTCCGCGGATCGAGCCGTGCGGCAAGAAAGCCAGGTCGCTTATACCCCATCGCAATGAGGTGCCTCGTGGCCGCACGCGCACCCTCAAGATGGGAGAAACCGACGATCATATCCAACGGGAGGTCCGAAATCTCCATAACCTGAACAATGCGAAATGACGAAGCGCGCAGCATCGCGCGGGTGTCATCCGATTGATCAACACCTGATATGATCAGGCCAGCTGGGCGTTGACTGATGAAAGTTCGCACCAGACGTTCTTCCTCGAGAGGTGAATAGCGTGAATTGCCAAGCTGAACCTGCCATTTGGAAGCTTCTGCAGCATTATAGATTCCACGCATGACATCAGCAAAAACGTTGTTGGTGACAGAAGGAACAATAACGCCGATAACATTGGTGCGACCGGCTGCGAGCGCTTGGGCTGCTGGATCAGGCATATAACCCAGACGGTCAATGACCGAACGAATACGCTCCAAAGATTTAGCTGAAACGCGATTTGGCTCGCGCAAAGCCCGAGAAACAGTCATAGCGCTAACATCAGCCTCATGCGCGACGTCAGCAATTGTAATTCCACTATTTCTTCTATTTTTCAATGGATTACATATTTTGAGTTGCAACAGCAAATATGTAGCATATTTTTCATGATTGACAAATGTTAGCGCTATCATTAGAGCGGTTACTGTCGAGGAGGACAGGAATGACGCGCGAACATTCGGGCAGGGTTTTGATTGCGATGGGAGTATGCGGCGCTGGAAAGACCGCATTGGCAGACATTCTTGCTTCGCGACTGTCTCTGCCCATGGTTGATGCCGACGACCACCATTCCGATCTGGCGCGAGATGCCATGTCACGTGGCGAGCCGCTAACCGACGCCGAGCGCCTGCCGTGGATTGATAGGGTTGGGGAAGCAGCTCAAACCGCCTTGAATGCCGATGGGGGCGTGGTGATCGCCTGTTCTGCGTTGCGCAAGATTTATCGTGATCGGTTGCGCGAACATTTGCCCGCAGCTTTCTTTATTCATCTGACCGGAGAGCGCGACTTGATCGCAACGCGCCTTGAAGGTCGCCGCGACCACTTCGTTGGTCAGCCACTTCTAGACAGCCAATTGGCGACACTTGAACAGCTGTCCGCCGACGAAAGCGGTATGGTGGTGAATATAGCGTCTTCACTCGAAAAGATTTCAGAAGCGGTGCTTCGAAAAATGGGAGATGCAGCTTCTGTATCTCCCATAACCAGTCCGGCACCCGAGCATTCGTGAGCCGGAAAATGAAACCATACCCGGGAGGTATATAAAATGTTGAAATCTCTTAAGAGACTAGCCCTGGCTTCAGCCGTTGGCGTGGCACTGAGCGCTTCTGCATTCGCTCAGGAAATGACCCTGAAATTCCAGTCGTCAGACCCCGCAGGCAACCCTAATTTCATTCTGCAGCAGGGTTGGGCCGATAGCGTCAAGGAAAAGACCGGCGGCAAGGTTGCCATCGAATTGCTGCCCGTTGAATCCATTGTTGCTCACAATGAAACACAGGATGCAATTGCGGGTGGCATTCTCGATGGCCACATCACAGACACTTCCTATTTCTCCGGTAAAGACCCTGCCTTTGGCCTGATTGCAAATCCTGTTGGCGCCTGGTCGGCACCGCAGGAGATGTTTGATTTCATGGCCAAGGGCGGCGGCAAGGAATTGATGAATGAGTTGGTTGAACCCTACGGCCTGCACTTCATTGGCGCGACAACACCCGGCCTTGAAGCTTTTGTCTCAAAAGTGCCGCTTGAAGGCGTCGCGGATTTGAAGGGGCTGAAACTGCGCGCGCCTGAAGGCTTGGTTCAACAGGTGTTTGCTGCGGCAGGTGCTGCACCGGTCAATCTGCCCGGCTCGGAAGTGTTCACTTCGCTTGATAAGGGTGTCATCGATGCTGCCGATTACACGGTGTATTCATCCAACAAGGCACAAGGCATGCATGACGTCGCCATGCATCCGGTTTATCCCGGCTTCCATTCCATGCCCCTCGTCGAGATTTCGATGAACAAAGCCAAGTGGGATGCGCTGGACGTCGCAACCAAAACTGCGCTTGAAGAAAGCGTCGTGGAGTTCTCCGCAAAACAAGTAGCTGAACTTGCTGAACGCGATCTGGCCGCTGTTGAAGAAGACAAGGCTGGTGGCAAGGTTAGCGTTCACGATTGGTCTGCGGAAGAACGCGCCAAGTTCCGTACCATCGCAACGGGCGAATGGGCCAAGGTTGCAGAACGATCCGACAACGCAAAGAAAGTCTATGAAGTGCTGACCAAGTACCTCAAAGACAATGATATGATGAATTAAGTCGGGGCGGGTGAACTGATCGGGCTAGCGCCAAACATGTCAGTTTACCTGCAGTGTCGGGCGGTTCGCCGCCCGGCCTTTTTATTGAGGAGGATGACATGACCGAACCCAGCGTCGCCCCGCCCACCGAAGAAACCGATGGCCCGATACCGCAGGCCGGACGTCTGGGAATGCTCATAGACAAAATCGGGATCGTTTTTGCTGCGGGGATTGTTGTTTCGATGGTCATCCTCATCAATGAAGTGGTGCTTCGGTATGTGTTCAACGCTCCGACCATCTGGGCACATGAAACCACCATTTTTCTATGTGGCACAGCGTTCATCTATGGCGGGCTCTATTGCTCAGCCCAGGACAAGCACATCCGGGTGGTTCTGATTTACGATCTGGTTCCTGCAACTGTTCGGCGGATATTTGACATCGTCATATCGATTATTTGCGCGGCTGCCAGCGCGATGTTCGCCTGGGCTGCATGGATCATGGTGCAGCGTGCAGCTTTTCGACCCGATGGCTCTTTTCGCCTCGAGCGTTCAGGCAGCGCTTGGGATCCGGTATACCCCGGATTGTTGAAGGTCTTCATGCTTGTTGTGCTGTCGGTCATGGCGGTTCAATTCATTATTCTTGCTGTGAATTACGCTCGGGGAAAGCGGTAATGGAGTTATTCGGTTCATTACAATCGCTGGGCATCGAGGCAGGCACATTCGTGATGTTTGCCATGTTGCTCGGGCTCCTGATCACCGGCATTCCACTGGCCTATGTCACGCTTCTGGTGGCGCTTGTTTTTGCGCTTGGGTGGTTCGGACCGATGGTGGTTCCGCTGATCACCAGCCGGGTCTATTCGTTTGTTTCTTCCTTCGTTTTCGTATCTGTGCCGATGTTCGTACTGATGGCCGCCATTCTCGACCGCTCCGGCATTGCGCGCGATCTTTTTGACGCCATGAAACTGCTTGCAGGGCGCTTGCGCGGCGGGGTGGCGATCCAAACCATTGCGGTTGCTGTGATTCTGGCAGCCATGAGCGGCATCATAGGTGGTGAAATTGTTTTGCTCGGGCTGGTCGCCCTGCCCCAAATGCTGCGGCTGGGATATGACAAACATCTGGCAATCGGGGTTGTCTGCGCCGGTGGCGCGCTCGGTACCATGGTGCCACCTTCTATCGTCCTCATCATTTACGGATTGACGGCCAATGTTTCGGTTGGCGACCTGTTCACTGCTGCGTTTCTGCCTGGCCTGATGCTCGCCTCATTTTATGTGGTTTACGTGTTGGTGCGTGCCTATTTGAACCCGGCCTTGGCACCAGTCACTGAAGGCCCGCGCGTAGCAACAACTGAAAAACTCCGGTTGCTCAAAGGTTTGATTTTACCGCTTTGCGTAGTAACCGGCGTGTTGGGTTCGATCTATGGCGGTATCGCCAGCGTGACCGAGGCCTCTGCGGTTGGCGTTGCGGGTGTCATTCTCTCAACAATCGTCCGCGGAGAATTCACATTCAGCCTGCTGAAGAGTGCCGCGCTTCAAACACTGCGGACCGTGGGTATGATTGTATGGATAGGGATAGGTGCTAGCGCACTAGTCGGCGTTTTCAATCTCATGGGCGGTATCAAATTTGTTTCCGAGTTGATCAGCGGCATTTCGGATAACCCGACGATCATTTTGCTGTTCATGATGATTATCCTGTTCATCCTCGGCATGTTTCTTGACTGGGTCGGCATTGCGCTTTTGACCATGCCGATCTTCGTGCCGATCATCATCAGCCTGGGCTATGATCCCGTATGGTTCGGCGTATTGTTCTGCATGAACATGCAGATTTCATTCCTGACACCGCCATTTGGCCCGGCAGCGTTTTATCTCAAAAGCGTGGCCCCTCCGGACATATCGCTGGGGACGATCTTCCGATCACTTCTGCCATTTATCGCATTGCAGATCGTGGCGGTTGGCATGTTGATCGCATTTCCGGCAATTGCGTGGAGATAAGACGTGTGAATGACGCCGAAATGGTCAAGCGTCATTCAACCAGCATTCAATTATCCAATTAGTTTGGCTCGCTGATCATCCGGCCGCGATCGTCCGCACCAAACAACTCATATCCGTTGGCGGTGAGAACCACAGTATCCTCAAGCTTGATAAACCCACGCTTCGGATGCTGCATGGTGGTTTCTACTGATAACACCATACCTTCCCGGAAGGGCTGGTCGGCATCGATGCCGTCATAGGCAACCGGATGATTGGTCATCAAAAACGGGGCTTCATGGCTGATGAGCCCCATGCCGTGCGCAAAAAAATCGTTGTGAGCCGCGTTCGGGCCACGCTTGAGTTCAACCTCACCAGCCGCAATCATTGCAGCACCGGTTTTCCCCGGCGCTATCTCTGCAAATGCTGCTTGCTGAACAGATTCGACTTCAGCCAGAAGATCCTGCAATTCGGAGTCTGGTTCGCCAAGTACGCCCATCCGGCAGATATCACCGATATAGCCATGCAGGTTCCCACCGGAATCAATCGAAAGGACTTCGCCCTTGTTCCAAGTCTGATCAGATCCAGCCCGGACATGGCTGTCACCGAGTGTGAGAAGGCAATATTCAAAGGCCAGTTCACGCTTGGTTTCTTCCTGCCGCAAGTGTTCGATAATCTCCTTCTTTGATGTACCTTGGCCTGCCGCACGAACAGTGGCCAACATCGACTGGCTGATGCGGTTGGTGGCTTCGCGCAGTAAATCCAGCTCAGCCTTGGTTTTAATCATTCGCAGTCGTGTCAGCACCATGCTGGCATCGGTAAGGCGCGCCTGCGGCAAGACCGTGGCCAATGCATCATAACCATCCTTGGGTACGAAGCCTGGCTCAAAACCTATACGCCCGCTGGCAACGCCGGATTTTTGCAAATGTTCGGCAACTGCTTGCATGGTGTCGACAGTACCCCAATGGTCAGGCCGGAATTCCGGCACCCAGAACGGCGCTACCTTGTGTTCGTGGATTTCCATCTTGTTGGCAAAATAGCCGGTCTTGTCAGCCTGGCCGCGAATATAGACAAATGCCGGCAGATAGCGGCTCCGGCCAATTGCATCCATGGCCGCAAAAAAGATGAACTGATAACCGCCAAGCAGATAGCGGACATTGTGTTTGGAAGTCGCCACAAGTGCATCCAGACCAGCCGCTTCCATGACGGCATCCAGCTGATCGAAGCTGTATGGCAAGTCGGCCGCAGAGGTCGCGTGCATGGGTGAAATCTTATTCATGTCGATGCTCCCCTTATCAGGCGTGTGGTGGGGTAACGAGACGGAAATCCGGGAGATCGCGCAGCAATTTCTCCGGACCTGCCGGGCTATAGACGACAAACAGTTTCATCGGTTTGTCACCGGTGTTCAGCGTCGAGTGAAAGCGACTTTCCGGCACAAAGATTGTACAGCCGGCGCGGACTGTTTCAATCACTGGATTGCCATCCATGTCCTCGACCATCTGCTCACCGGTACCTTCCAGCACGTAAATGATTTCTTCCGCACCGGGATGATTGTGCCGGTCGTGGCCCTTACCCGGAGGAACATGGACAACACCAGCCGAAAATTGCCCGGCACCATTCACAGTTGGCCCGCAGGTAACAGTCAGATGGCCCCAGTCAAAGGCGAAGCGGTCAACTGCTTCTGGATATACAAAAAGGGTCTCGCTCATGACTCGTTTCCTTTCAGATTTGGAAGTGACTTGAAGTGCTTGATCTGATCGCGAATGGCTGTTTCCGCGGGCAGCCGCTCAGCAGAACTTGCACCGTAGAAGCCATGACACCCATTGCATCTGGCCAGCACATAGGCAGCATCCTCGGGCATTGATATCGGTCCACCGTGACAAATGACGATGATATCTTGTCGTATGGCCCGCGCTGCGGCGGCGATCGCATCAATCTCGCCAACGCAGTCATCAAGGCTCTTGGCGGATGTGGCACCGATGCTTCCGCCGGTCGTGACACCCATATGGGCCACGATGATGTCAGCGCCTGCCTGCGTCATCGCTTCAGCCTCTTGCGGGTTGAATACGTACGGTGTTGTCAGAAGATCGAGACTGTGGGCAGCGGCAATCATGTCGACTTCCATCCCATAGCCCATGCCGGTCTCTTCAAAACTCTGGCGCATGGCGCCATCAAACAGACCAATGGTCGGAAAATTCTGGACCCCCGAAAAACCCATAGCCTTTAACTCCGCGAGAAATTGGGGCATCAGAATGAAGGGATCCGTGCCGTTGACGCCGGCGAGCACCGGCGTATGGCGAACCACAGGCAAAACCTCCACGGCCATTTCCTTTACGATTTCATTGGCATTTCCATAGGCCAGCAGTCCTGCCGCAGAGCCGCGACCGGCCATGCGGTAGCGTCCTGAATTGTAGATGATGATGAGGTCGATTCCGCCAGCTTCCTCTGACTTGGCAGAAAGGCCCGTGCCTGCCCCACCTCCAATTATCGGTTGGCCGTCCGCCACCATTTTGTTGAGGCGGTCCAGAATGTCTTTGCGGGAAATAGCGGGCATATCTCAGGCCTTTCGAGAACTTGGGTCAGGTAATTGTGAGGTAAATGTCGGCGGCTGCCTTCGCAAAAGCCGGGTCATTAATGTGCAGTGGCAGGCGCTCAACCTTGCGGTTGGAAGTCGTTTTGACAGTCGCTTCAATCGCCGAAAACAGAGCCGCATTTGCTTCTGGATCAAAAAACGCTCCGCCTTCGATATCGAGAGCGGAAATGCCCAACTCGGGAATGAGAAAACGCACCGGTCCGTCACAGGCATTGAGCTTGCGCCCGATCCATTGGCCAATTTGTTTGCATTCCTCCCGCGTTGTGCGCATCAAGGTGACGTTGGGATTATGGCGATAAAGAACCCGCCCGGAGTGGGCTGGCGGCACGGAGTCCGGCCCCCAGAAATTGACCATATCTAGTGCGCCGACTGAGCCGACATAAGGCACTCGGGTTCGTGCAATTGCACCGAAGCGGTCTTCTGTTGCGGGCAATACGCCGCCCAACAAGAGATCACAGACCTCAGTAGTGGTGATGTCGAGGACACCTGAAATGACCTTGTCGTCCACCAATTTTTCCATGGTTCGTCCGCCCACGCCCGTGGCGTGGAAAACCATGCAATCATGGCTCGCTTCCAAATGCTCCACGATTGACATTACGCAACTTGTCGTGACGCCAAACATCGTCAGACCAATTGAATGCTGCGCGTCTGTCTTTTGGAACGGGGTGCCTGCCATGCCTGAAATGGCTTGGGCTGCGTTGTGCAAAATCATCCGGCTAAACTGGTTGAGGCCAGCAAAGTCGGTCACCGATGGCATCATGATGATGTCAGAGATATCGACATAGGGTGCCACATCTCCAGAGGCCAGCGTCGAAACCATGATTTTTGGAAGACCATAAGGCAGTGCGCGCATGCCTGAGGTTATGATCGAGGTGCCGCCACCGCCGCCGATCCCGATGATTCCGGCAATATCATCTCTAGAGGCAAGAAAACGGGTAAAGGCCTCGCCCATCGCACTTACTGCAGCGCCGCGGTCACCACCTGAGAGCACTTCCGTGGCACCATGTGGATGATGGCGGGCGACTTCATTTGCACTGATATCGACTTGCGCTGTCGGCTTACGTGTTCCCACGTCCACACGCAAAACCGGAAGGTCGCGTTGGGAAACTTTGCCAGCCAAATATGACAGTTCGTCTCCTTTGGTGTCGGCGGTTCCGACCACATAGATGTACTTCATTGCTGCCTCCCCTCAGTGGAAACACTACTTCCGGCTCTCACGAATGCGTCCATTTCCGGGCGAATTCCCAACCACGTTGCGAGTGGCAATCTCAAATCTGGTCTGACCAATCGTGACCTGTACCGGCTTATATTTGAGAGTCGCTTAACACATTTTTTTCTGAACAAATACGATTTATGCCTATTTGCATACTGTTTTTGCAACCTAATAAGAAAAGCGCAGACCAATTAGATGGATAGAGACGCTTGACCAAGATCAAGTTTGGTAATACCAATTTGGTATCAACGTGGCAGTGGAGGACCACGAAAAACGGCAGATGAGAGAAATTGACCGGTACCCGGCGAGACACACACGATACACCTTGCGTGTACTCATGATGCCCCCCGGAATCTGGCAATCCAAAGTGCATCAATGGGAGGAGAACTTTATGCGCAATAAATTTATCGGCATGGCCGGAGGCCTGGCCTTGGCTTTGGCAAGCAGCACCTCAGTGCTGGCACAAGAATTGACGATTTTCTGGGCGGAATGGGATCCGGCCAACTATCTTCAGGAACTCGTGAACGAATATGAAGCGGAAACCGGTGTTTCCGTGACTGTGGAAACCACGCCATGGGCGGATTTCCAAACCAAAGCTTTCACAGAGTTCAACGCACGCGGCTCCGCCTATGACATGATCGTGGGCGATAGCCAGTGGCTTGGTGCCGCATCCGAAGGCGGTCACTATGTTGATCTGACCGATTTCTTCAATGAGCACAAACTCGGCGAAGTCATGGCGCCTGCAACTGTAAAATATTACGCCGAATATCCCGGCAACTCCGGCAAGTTCTGGGCTGTTCCAGCGGAAGGCGATGCTGTCGGCTGGTCCTACCGTAAAGACTGGTTTGAAGACCCTGCCGAAATGGCAGCCTTCAAGGAAAAATACGGCTACGATCTGGCGCCACCTGCAAACTGGAAGCAGCTCACCGATATTGCTGAATTCTTCCACCGGCCTGACGAGAACCGATACGGTATCGCCATCTACACAGACAACTCCTATGACGCGATGGTGATGGGCGTGGAGAATGCGATCTTCTCCTATGGTGCAGAACTCGGCAACTTCGAGACTTACGAAGTTGATGGCTATGTCAACTCTGACAAAGCAGTCGCCGCACTTGAAAACTACAAGAAGCTCTACAGCTTTACGCCGCCAGGCTGGGCCAAGACCTTTTTTGTAGAAAACAACCAGGCGATCACCGAAGGCCTCGTAGCCATGTCGATGAACTACTTCGCCTTCTTCCCGGCGCTTCTCAATGAAGCTTCCAACCCGCATGCTGCAAACACAGGCTTCTTTGCCAATCCGGCCGGTCCGGATGGTGATCAGTTCGCGGCCCTCGGTGGCCAGGGGATCTCAGTCGTCAAGTATTCTGAAAATCAGGAAGAAGCGATGAAGTTCCTTGAGTGGTTCATCAAGGACGAGACACAGAAGCGTTGGGCAGAGCTCGGCGGTTACACTGCCAGTGCAGCGGTTCTGAAGTCCGACGAATTTCGCAGTGCAACTCCTTACAATGAGGCGTTCTACCAAACCATGTTCAAGGTCAAGGATTTCTGGGCAGTGCCAGAGTTTGCAGAACTTCTGACTGCAGCCAACCAGCGTCTGTATCCATTCATCGTGGGTGACGAAGGCTCCGCCAAAGAGACCCTCGACGCCTTGGCTGGCGACTGGGAAGCAACTTTCAAAAAATATGGTCGTACCAAGTAAACGGGCACCATTCGATAGAACCTAAGAGGGGCGCCACGGCGCCCCTTCCTTCCCCAATAAACTGAAACGCAAGGAAGTTTTCCCGTGGCGACCCAAGTCATGACAAATCTGGACCCGAATTCGCGCGCTGCCGCGAAAGGGCTAAGTGACCTGACCATCCGCAACCTGTTTATCATTCCGACAATTGCGTTTCTGATCATCTTCAACATTTTTCCGTTGCTTTATTCGCTGGCCTATTCATTTACCGACTTCAGAGCCTCGACAAATGCACCGGCAAATTTTGTGGGCCTGCAGAACTACCGTGACCTCTTGAGCGACCCGTTCATCTGGAGCAATTTCTCGATCACCGCGAAATATGTGCTGATCTCAGTTACAGGACAGGTCATCGTCGGCTTCGGACTTGCGATGCTCCTTAACCGCGCAATCCCGGCCAAAGGGCTGATCACCACTCTGCTGCTATTACCAATGATGTTGTCGATGGCAGTCGTTGGTTTGTTCTGGAAGCTGCTTTACGATCCGAATTTCGGCATCATCAACTATTTTCTCGGACTGGATAAGTTCGAATGGTTGGCTGATCCCGACATGGCGCTCTACGCCATCGCTATTGTCGACATCTGGATGTGGGCACCATTTGTGATGCTCTTGTCTTTGGCCGGACTGTCGGCGGTTCCAAAGCATCTCTATGAGGCCGCCGAAATCGACCGCGCCACAGGGCTATATACCTTCTTTCGCATCACGCTGCCGCTGGTTGCCCCCATTCTGATGATCGCCATCATTTTCCGCACCATGGAAGCATTCAAGACATTCGATCTGGCTTATGTGCTCTCCTCGCAACCGACGACCGAACTGATTGCCATCCGTCTGTACAAAATGGCGTTCCAGGAATGGCAGACAGGAATGTCTTCAGCGTTTGCTTACATCGTGCTGATCATGGTGGTCGCTATCACCAATATTTATGTGAAATACCTCAACAAAGTGAAGGCACGCTAAGATGGCCGGCGTTCGTACCCCAAAAGAAAAATGGACGAACCGTGTGGCAATCATTGCCGTGTTCGTCGCTCTCGCAATCATGCTGACACCGATCTACTGGATCGCGTCGACGTCGTTCAAACCGCGCAATTTGGCGACAACCATCCCGCCAACCGTGGTTTTTGAGCCGACCGTGTCGCCGTTTGTCAAACTCTTCACCAAGCGTTCGCAATTACGCGATCAACCAAGCGTGGAAGAATACAACGCTGCCCCGTGGTGGGAGCGCATGGTGTTTGACGGCGGCGAGAAGGTTGTTCGCAACGGTAAGACCGGCGAGGTAAAATCATCAGGCTATGGTGATCGATTCACCAACTCGCTAATCATCTCGATTGTGTCAACGGTATTGGCCGTGTCGATGGGTACGCTGACCGCCTATGGATTCTCCAGGTTCAAGGTGGCCGGGGAAGACGACTGGTTGTTCTTCATATTATCCACCCGAATGTTGCCACCAGTCGTGGTGGCGATTCCGATGTTCCTGATGTACCGGGTCGTCGGACTTAACGACACCCATCTGGGGCTTATCATCCTCTATACGGCGTTCAACATCAGCTTCGCGGTCTGGATCATGAAGGGCTTCATTGATGAGATTCCTCGAGAATATGAAGAAGCGGCACTCGTAGACGGTTACACGCGCATGCAAGCCTTCTTCAAAGTGGTTCTTCCTGAAGCGCTGACCGGTATGGCAGCGACGGCAGTGTTTTGCTTCATAACGGCTTGGAATGAGTATGCCTTTGCGCTGATCATGACAAACCGCAACGCGCAAACCGCACCACCTTATATTCCCTCTCAGGTTGGCAGTGGTCTGCCAGATTGGACTGTAATCGCGGCAGGCACATTGGTGTTCCTGATCCCGGTTGCCATTTTCACCTTCCTTCTGCGCAACCATCTTCTGCGCGGCATGTCCTTCGGAGCGATCCGCAAATGAGTTTTCGCAGCACCAACCAACGCGTTCTGGCGCCCGCCGCTCAAAGTCTGATGATCTTTGGCATTATTTCGCTTTGCCAACCCTGGAGTCTGCTCTTGCATCAATATGGGGTAACTCTCACCTTGATCGGGCTGATCGCCTTCATGGTCACTTCCAAAATAGCCCCCGATCCAGACCCTGAGGAAAGCTTCGTTGATGAATCCCTCGATGTTCTGGAGATCAATGACGACGCCGATTCCAATGGCTCCAACAAGATCGGAGCAAACTGATGGCGCAAATTGACATCCGCAATGTGGAAAAATTCTTCGGCAACCTCCAAGTGCTCAAGAACCTCAACCTGACAATCGCAGACGGTGAATTTGTCGTTATGCTCGGACAGTCCGGCGGCGGCAAAACCACCGCCTTACGTGCAATTGCCGGGCTGGAGACCGTGTCATCGGGAAAGATCCTGATCAACGGCAATGAAGTCCAGGACCGCAAGGCGGCGGACCGGGATATTGCCTTTGTTTTCCAATCTTTCTCACTCTATCCGCATATGACGGTGCGCGAAAACATCGCCTTTCCGCTACGCGCGATACGGATGAATGCCGCTGACCGCGACAAGGCGGTCAAGGAAGTCGCTGATACGCTTCAGATCTCTGAGCATCTCGACCGCAAGCCGTCGGCTCTTTCTGGCGGCGACATGCAGCGCGTGGCGATTGGCCGGGCGCTGGTTCGCCGTCCGCAAGCACTGTTGATGGATGAGCCACTGGGTGTACTTGACTCAAAGTTGCGCGAACAGATGCGCGCTGAAATCAAACGGCTGCATATCGCACGAGGCTCGACATCTGTTTATGTGACGCACGACCAAATCGAGGCCATGAGCCTGGCTGACCGTATCGTCATTCTGCATGACGGCGTACTTCAGCAGGTCGGTCCTCCAGACGAGGTTTATTTACATCCAACCAATCTTTTCGTGGCGAAGTTTGTGGGATCACCCGTCATGAATGTCAGCGATGTCCGCATTGACGGAGCCACTGTGAAGCTCAATGGAGCTGAAAACGGGTTCCGGTTTCCGGAAGCGTCGCTGGCTGCCTTGGCCAGCGCAAAATCTGATCTCACTCTGGGCATTCGCCCTGAGGCGGTTTTGCTTGAACACAAAAAGACCAAAGGCTTTGTCGAAGTGGAAACCACCAATATCGAACCTTTGGGCAGCCACGACATTGTCGATGTACGCTTGGGCGAAACGGCGTTGCGCGCTCGTACCGAAAGCGGATTTGTTTCTGGCGAAGGCCAGCTTGTCTGGGTCAATCTGGATCCAGCACAGGCCCATTTCTTTGACACGGCCACAGGCCTCAATTTGCGGGGAGCAAACTGATGGCCGATATTTCGCTACATGGCATCAGCAAGAAATTCGGACCCAACACTGCATTGCGCGGCCTTGATCTTGATATCAAGGATGGCGAATTCTTTGTGCTGCTTGGCCAAACAGGGGCCGGGAAAACAACAACCCTGCGGGTGATTGCCGGCCTGGAAATTCCCGATTCCGGCTCAGTGATAATCAATGGTCAGAATGCTACCAAGTGGAATGCCGCAGAGCGTGACGTGGCCTTGGTACTGCAACAATATTCACTTTATCCCCGCATGACCGTGCGAGGCAATCTTGAGTTTCCGCTTAAGTCCCGAACTCAGAATTTCACAGCAGCCGAGATCACGGAACGCGTGGACCGGGTCGCTGCAACGCTGCAGATCACCAAGCTGTTGGACCGGAAGGTGGAGCGTCTGTCCGGCGGTGAAATGCAACGGGTGTCGATCGGACGCGCCATTGTTCGCCAGCCACATGTGTTCCTGATGGATGAGCCGCTGTCAGCGCTTGATGCCAACCTGCGCGATGTCTTGCGGGTGGAACTCAAGAAGCTGCATAACGAACTTGGCGCGACCTTTGTTTTTGTGACCCATGATCAAGTTGAGGCGATGTCGATGGGTGACAAGATCGGGGTGCTGAACAAGGGTAAGCTGGTGCAAGTTGGCACTCCGTCAGAGATCTATGCCAAACCAATAAACACCTTCGTTGCGCGTTCTGTGGGAACGCCTCCGATGAACCTGGTCGATGGCACTTTGAAGGGCAACACTGCCATCTGGGATGCTGGTAAATTCGCGCTTCCGTTATCCACGCCGAAAGGCCCAAACGGCGGGCGGGTACGTTTCGGAATCAGGCCTGAAGATGTTTTTCTTGACCAAAATGGACCTGCAACAGGCCGCGTGTTCGATGTCGAGAACCATGGGGTCATCAAAATCCTGACGCTTGATATCGATGGGGTGCATCTGCATGCCACAGTGTCAGCCCAAACCAAGGTGCAAATCGACGAAACACTGAAGTTTAATTGGAAACCGGAGAAAGTGCTTTATTTTAACATTGAAAACGGGCGCAATCTCGGACTGGACTGAAAACGACTTAACGGAAATCAAGTGCAGTCGTTCCCGCGGTGCCATTCCTCACGATTGGCACTGCAGGGATGCGGGGTTTAAACTGGATTGTTGGAATATCTCAACTTGATATGTCGAAGTTGCTCATGCGAAGCGCGAGAGGTATTTGTCCCAAACTTCTGGATTGCAGAAATTTGTCGGCTTCTCACCAGCAAGGATACGGCGGGTTTCCCTGACTACACCTTGGCCCATACGCAACATGCTTTCTTCAGTAATACCTGCCATGTGAGGCGTGAGTATAACGTTGCGCAGAGACAGGTAAGGATGATCAGCTGGCAGTGGCTGTGTATCAAATACATCCAGCACCGCACCACCGATTGTCCTGTTCCGAAGGGCTGCAATCAGAGCGGTTTCATTGACAACCGGACCGCGCGCGACATTCACCAATATCGCACCGGGCTTCATGACGGCAAGCTCACGGTTACCAATCATGCCCTGTGTTCTGTCGGTCAGCGGACAACAAAGAACAACGATATCACATTCAGACAGCACTTCGTGCAGGCTCGCCGCACGCGCGCCATCGGGCAGCGCCTCTGGCCTGCTGGTTACCGCTAGTACGTCCATGCCAAAACCACCATGAGCGATCTTGAACAACGCATTGCCGACATTGCCCATACCGACAATGCCCATGCTGCGCCCACTGAGTTCACGTCCGTGGTCAGAATGCGCACGCGCAATTGCCCAGCCCTCTGCGTGAAGATCGGCGCTGACGGCCGGATAGCAGCGCAGTAGCGCCAATGAAGACCATATGCAATGCTCAGCCACAGTGCCTGCGTTGACGCCTGGTACATTGGCCACCAGCACGCCGGCAGCCAATGCAGCATCAAGCGGAATCATGTCGAGCCCCGCGCCATGCCTCACAGCTGCTTTCAATTTTTGCTCGCGGGCAAAAATCTCGCTTTGAATTGGCGCCCGCACAACGATGATCGAGGCTCCCGCACTTTCGACAAGAATAGCTTCAGGCGTTGGTGCGCTGGCCACGACCAGATTGCCAAGCGAACCAAGTTCTTCGGTCACAACTGGATGAAGCGGATGAGTGGAGAATATCACTTCAGACAACATAACAGTCCCAAGCCAGAAGTAGCGGTTCAGACATATTCAGAGGGCAATGTTGATTTTAGCACTGTCCGCTCTTCGCCAGAAGCGTCAAGGATTTCAGTCCAGTAGCTCTGTGCGCGGCCCAGATGGGTGTTCATCAAGGCTTGAGCCAGAATGCTGTCGCGGCGGTATAGCGCATCAAAAATCTGTTGATGCTCGTTGTGGGATTTAATGCTGCGTTCGGATTTTCCAAAATAGATCGGCAAACGCTGCTCACTGGCTGCATAGAAGCTCGAGCAGATTTTGTAGAACATTTCGTTCTGGGTGGCCCTTACGATCTCGAGATGGAACTCTGCATCAAGCTGGTGCAGGCCCAAACCGTCGGCGATCTGCCTTTCCGAACGTGCAAGGATATCGCGAAGGCGATCCAGATTTTCATCTGTTGCACGCTGGGCTGCCAATTCCGCAGCCTTGATCTCATGAATCTTGCGCAATTCCACGGCTTCGAAAATCTGGCGTGGTTTGAGAAGGACGCCCGCTCTGGCAAGCAACGCCATCGAACTCAGACCAGCTGCATCCATCGTAAGATATATGCCAGATTTGGCCCGCCTTTCAATGAGATGCAGTGCTTCCAGTATTGCCAGAGATTCGCGAACCTGGCCTCGACTGACGGAAAAGTGCTCAGCGAGTTCCCGTTCCGACGGCGCTTTATCGCCATTGTTGGTGGCAGTCTCAACGATGTGAGCCACCAAATCGGGGAGGAACTCTCTTTCAGGGCTGGTCATATGGGTTTTGTATACTTCTGCAATATTGCTTCATTCATTGTGAAGCCGAGGCCCGGCTTTTCAGGAATCGCAACCATTCCGTCCTGTGCCTCGACTGTCTCTTCTACAATATCATGTATCATTGGATTCGCACCAAGGGAAAACTCAACCGTAAAACTTGCCGGTGCTGCTGCACAAACATGCAAGCCGGCAAAGAAGCACGGTGCGCCGGCCCACAAATGCGGTGCAAGTCGCAGGTTGAATGCGGAAGCGATCGTGGCTATCCGCATTGTCTCGGTAATGCCGCCACAAAAAGCGGGATCAGGTTGGAAGATGTCTGCGGCACGCATCACTGCAAGATCTCTGAAGGCAAATCGCGTGGCTTCACTTTCACCGGTTGCAATCGGTACGCAGGAAAAGGCACGCACCTCCGCGATACCGGCCTTGTCATCAGCGATGATCGGTTCTTCAAACCAGGAAAGATCGCAATCTTCCACCAAATTGGCAAAGCGCTTTGCGGTGGCAACGGTATAGGTTCCATGTGCATCCACAGCCAGCTCGACATCCGCGCCCAAAGCTTTCCGCGCAGCTTTCACTCTTTGAGCTGAAGCGAAAGGAGATGGGTCCATGGCTCCAACCCGCATCTTGACCGCACGGAAACCACCGATGTCGATGTATGACTGCAGTTGCTCGCCAATTTGGTCCGCAGGTGCCCAGCCACCGGATGCGTAGGCTGGGAGACGGTCTGCTTTGCGGCCACCCAGAAGTTTCCAGACAGGCTTGCCATCTGCCTTGCCCAATATGTCCCACAGCGCGATGTCGATGGCGCTGATGGCAGCTACAGTCAGTCCGCGGCGCGCCATTTCAGGCATCGCATGGCCGGCATTGGCAGCCTTTTGGGCACGCACGCCGTTGTAGAGTTCTTCCCAAATATATGTGATGTCAGCGGGATCGCGCCCAATGAGGCGGGGGCCAAAATCTTCATTGATGAGGCGCGCCAGCGTGGCGTAATTACCGGCGCTGCCAGCAGCGTTCTTGCCCTCGCCCCACCCAACGATCCCATCATCGGTTTCTATACGCAGTATGGCTGCGTCGAAAGTCCGCAGTGTCCCGAAATCGCTGGTATGCTGTCGGTCTTGTTCGATCGGGATTTGAATCCATCGTGCATGGACGGACTTGATTTTCATAGCCGGGCCCTCGCGCTCCGGCGGCGGACCAATCCGCCCCGGAGTGACGCCTTTTTCGGATTACTTGATCAATGGCAACAGCGTTTCGGCAGTAATCCGCATCTGGTCCGAATAGAATTTTTCGGTCAGAACACTGGATCCGTGATCCTGGATGAATTTCAGTTGCTCAGCTGAGATGTCGACGGGGTTGCGCTCGACCATCTCCGGGTAAATAACCGCAGGCGTCCGATCTACCGGCGCTACAAATTCATTGGTCAGCGCGCCATCATAGCCAATCTCTTTCAACGTTTCGACGATCTTTGGCCAATTGAGATGACCGAGACCTGCTGCAAAGCGATTGTTGTCCGCAACATGGAAATCAAATAGACGCTTACCGGCCCGCCGGATGGCGTCATAGATGTTCGATTCTTCCATGTTCAAATGATAGGCATCGAGGCAGACACCACAATCAGGGTGGACCGCGTCGGCCAATGCCAACGCCTGGTCGCCGCGATTGAGAATGTAGGTCTCAAAACGATTGAGCGGTTCGATCGCGATCTTCACGCCAACTTTCTGGGAATGCGCGAAACATTCTTTGGTCGCTTCCACCAACCAACCCCATTCCTCTTCTTCTGTTGCATCAGGCAGTACCTTGCCAACAGTTGAGGGCACCAAAGTGATGATTTCACCTTCCAGCTCGCTGACCATGGTCAAGACGCTCTTGACGTAATCGACTGATCGGGCGCGCTGGCCCTCATCCTTTGCCGCAAGGTTGCGATCCCCAAGCGTCAAAGTTACGGCACCCCAACAGCGAATGCCGTGTTCCTTAAGGAGCTTACGGGTTTCCTTGGTGTCATACTGCGTCGGTTCACCTGAAATCTCAATGCTTTCATATCCAAATTGCTTTATCCGGCGAAGCGTGACTTCAAGCGGCTCGGCGCGCATCCAGTTGTGGGTCGACAGGTGCATGATCTTCCTCCCTTGCGGCGAGACTCCTTGTCCTCACCATTTGCTCAAAACTGTATTCTGGTTAGACCAATTAGGCCCAATTTATAATCTAATCAAGACAGTCGTAGGTACTTTTTAGGATTTTCCTTCGCTAATCAGCGTATTTTGGCACTTGCGCCGCTAAAGCAAACATGGTGACGTGATCTCAGGAATATATTTGGTACGACCAGATTGTGAAGTCGGAGGGATCATGAAGATCGGAATGAACATGTTCTTGTGGACCACGCATGTCAGTCGTGACCACGAAGCTCTATTGCGCGACATCAAGGCGACCGGTTTTGATGGGGTGGAAGTGCCCATCTTCGAGGGGAGTGCTGGGGAATACCAAGAGTTGGCGCGAATGCTTGATGATATCGGGCTCGAACGCACTGCGGTTTCGGCCATGAGCGACGTCTCCATGAACCTTATCGGCGATACGACTGCCCGCGCCAAAGGCGTTGATTACATGCGCTCAACACTGGACAAAGCAAATGCGCTTGGTGCCAACTTGATTTGCGGTCCTTTGCACTCAACACTCGGTCAATTCTCAGGCAAAGGTCCAACTTCAGAAGAGTTTGCCCGTTCGGTGAGCTCACAGCGCCAGATCGGCGACCACGCAGCAGCGCTCGGAATAACTGTTGCATTGGAGGCGTTGAACCGGTTCGAATGCTACCTGCTGAACACCATGACCGGGCTCACCGCCCATCTGGCTGAAATCAATCATCCCAATATTCGTGCGATGTACGATACGTTTCATGTCAATATTGAGGAAGCCGATCCAATCGGTGCATTGATCAAAAATGTCGACAGCGTTGCGCATATCCACATTTCCGAAAACAATCGTGGGGTGCCCGGACGCGGCAATATTCCTTGGACTGAAACCTATGCCGCCATTGCTCAGACTGGTTATGACGGATGGCTCACAATTGAAAGTTTCGGACGTGGATTGCCAGACCTTGCTGCCGCAACCAAAGTCTGGAGAGACTTCGCCGAAACCCCTGAAGCGGTTTATCGCGAAGGATATAAACATATCGCAAGCTCGCTCAAAGGCGGCTGAGCACCAAAATCCGGACGATCTACCGATCGTGGCGGACACAAACACTTTTGTGGAGGAGACAATTCATGAAAACCATCAAGGGCCCGGCACTGTTTCTGGCACAATTCGCTGGAGATGATGCGCCATTTAATTCCTGGAACTCAATTACCAAATGGGCTGCAGACTGCGGTTACAAAGGCGTTCAAGTCCCAAGCTGGGATGGACGCCTGATCGACCTCGCCAAAGCTGCGGCTTCGAAAGATTACTGTGACGAGTTCAAAGGCGTGGCAAAGGAAAACGGCGTCGAGGTGACGGAACTTTCCACCCATCTGCAAGGCCAGCTTGTGGCCGTTCATCCAGCATATGATGAAGGATTTGACGGCTTTGCAGCACCAGAAGTGCGCGGCGATCCGAAGGCGCGCCAAGAATGGGCAGTCAACCAGGTCAAACTGGCGCTGTCCGCATCGCGTCACATGGGCATTGGCGCCATGGCAAGTTTTTCCGGCGCGCTCGCCTGGCCCTACATCTATCCTTGGCCTCAACGTCCCGCCGGACTAGTGGAAACAGCGTTTGACGAGTTGGCCAGGCGCTGGAAACCAATTCTTGATCATGCAGAAGATTGCGGCGTTGATATCTGCTACGAAATCCATCCCGGTGAAGACCTCCACGATGGCGTCACTTTCGAAATGTTCCTCGAGCGTGTTGGCAACCACGCCCGCTGCAACATGCTCTACGACCCGTCACATTATGTACTGCAATGCCTCGATTACATCGACAATATCGACATCTACAGAGACCGGATCAAAATGTTCCACGTCAAGGATGCGGAGTTCAATCCAACAGGGCGACAGGGTGTTTATTCCGGTTACCAACCGTGGGTGGACAGGGCCGGTCGTTTCCGCTCACTTGGTGACGGACAGGTGGATTTCGGTGCGATCTTCTCAAAGATGGCAGCAAATGATTTTGATGGCTGGGCCGTCGTTGAATGGGAATGCTGCTTGAAGCACCCCGAAGACGGTGCACGGGAAGGCGCGCAGTTTGTTTCCGACCATATCATCCGGGTCACCGAACGCGCCTTTGATGATTTCGCCGATGGCGGCACCGATGAAGCGGCCAACCGCCGGATGCTTGGCATTTCCTGAACGGGAGACAGATCATGACTATTGAAGGTAGATCCAGCTTGGCGTCCCGCCGCATTCGATTGGGAATGGTTGGCGGCGGACGCGACGCATTCATTGGCGGTGTTCACCGCATCGCTTCGCGCATTGACGACCGGTATGAGCTGGTTGCAGGCGCGTTTTCATCGACACCGGAAAAATCACTGGCATCGGCGGCTGATCTCGGTGTTGCTGCGGACCGTGCCTATGGCGACTATGTCGAAATGGCCAAGCGTGAGGCGCGATTGAAAAACGGCATTGAAGCGGTTGCTGTCGTGACGCCAAACCACATGCATTATCCAGTGGCGCGCGAATTCCTCAAGCGCGGTATTCATGTGATCTGCGACAAACCGCTGACCTCAACCCTGAGCGACGCCCGCAAGCTCAAAAAAGCAGCGGAGAGTTCCGGTGCATTGTTTGTGCTGACACACAATTATACCGGCTATCCAATGATGCGGCAGGCACGTGACATGATTGCCCAAGGCACTCTTGGGAAAATCAGGCTGGTCAATGTTGAGTATGTGCAAGACTGGCTTTCCGAAAGGCTCGAGGAGACCGGACAGAAACAGGCTGGTTGGCGTACTGACCCCGCCCAATCAGGCGTTGGTGGTTCGACCGGGGACATTGGCACCCACGCCTTCAATCTGGCGGGTTTTGTTTCCGGGCTTCAACTGGAAGAGCTTTGTGCCGATCTCGATTGCTTCGTGGAAGGTCGGCAACTGGATGACAACGGTCACGTGTTGATGCGGTATCAAGGTGGCGCCAAAGGCATGCTCTGGTGCAGCCAAGTGGCACCTGGGAATGAGAATGCCCTCAAGCTGCGCATCTACGGCGAAAAAGGCGGGCTGGAATGGTGTCAGGAAGACCCAAACTATCTGTGGTACACGCCATTAGGTGAGCCGAAACGATTGCTAACCCGAAATGGCGCAGGCGCAACTGAAGCCAGTCAACGGGTCAGCCGCATTCCGGGTGGTCATCCGGAAGGCTATCTGGAAGGCTTTGCCAATATCTATACCGAGGCGGCGGAGGCAATCGTCGCACGCCGTGACAACAAACCTACACCCGACGATGTCAAGTTCCCGGGAATTGATGATGGGCTTGCTGGTGTCGCATTCGTCACAGCTTGTGTCGAATCTTCCAAACGCGGCGGGTCCTGGGTAAAATTCACCAATTACAAACGGGATTGATGGTCGCGGCGTTGAAGACTCCGGTGTGCAGCCAGTTGGTGCAACCTTGGCCAACTGGCTGCCGACTTCAAGTCACAATGATATCAGTATCCCAGTCGCGGCTTTTGGCCGACAAGCGCGGTGGCAATTGCCTATCTGTATAGACCGCATCAAGCTCGGAAATAGATGCAATACGCACTGGTGCAGAGCGGTCGAATTTCGAATGATCGGTGACAAGGAAAACTGTTCGCGCATGACGAATGATCGATTTTGAAACCCTGACTTCCTGAAGGTCGAAGTCCAGAAGGTCACCCTCTTCATCTAGCGCTGATGCGCCGATAATAGCGATGTCGACCTTGAACTGCTCGATCATTTGTGTTGCAAGATCGCCAACCAGACCGCCATCACTGCGCCTGAGCGTACCGCCGGAAACAATAATCTCACAATTGGGATTGGCGGCCAGAATGTTGGCGACATTCATGTTGTTTGTTACAACCGTCAGATTGGTGTGATCGAGCAATTCGCGCGCCACCGCTTCTGTTGTCGTTCCGATGTTGATGAACAGCGAGACATCATTGGGCACATCTTCCGCGACGCGCTTGGCAATGCGCTCCTTGGCTTCGGAAAACAAATTGCGCCGTTCTTCATATTCAATATTGGTCACGCCCGAACGTATGACCGCTCCGCCATGAACACGACTTACTTTGCCGGCAATTTCCAGCTCGCCCAGATCACGTCTGATGGTCTGTACCGTGACATCAAAATGGTCAGCCAACGCCTCCACTGTGGCTTTGCCTTGCATCCGCATCATCGTGATAATTTCGTTCTTGCGCAGCCCGAGTTGCTTTTTTCGCACCGCTTCCCCCGGAATCATTATTCTTTTCATTTTATTCCGGTGACCCTATCGCAGGAAACGAACACAGGGAAGCACCCGCCCGCCTGTTCGTCGGAAATTGAGCATTTTCAATTGTCTAAGTCACCAGCCATCGCATCGTTTTAGCTTGTAAAAACTCTACGCCGACGCATTCGCAAGTGCGAAAAGAATTGAAATACGATTAAAACGAACAAAAAGGAAAATATTTTCATTGCTCAGATTTTCGAATTATGCTTGAAATCAGAGCGGGAGGAACACTGAATGCAATCTGGCACCAATGCCGGGACGACCAAGGACGGGATAGCGGACCTTTTTATCATTGGCGGAGGCGTCAATGGGTGTGGAATTGCGCGTGATGCAATCGGCCGCGGCTATTCAGTAATCCTGGCTGAAAAGAATGATCTTGCATCAGCCACCTCGTCAGCATCGACCAAACTTTTTCACGGCGGCTTGCGCTATCTTGAATATTTTGAATTCCGTTTGGTCCGCGAAGCGTTGATCGAGCGCGAAACACTGCTCAAAGCGATGCCGCATATCAGTTGGCCAATGCGGTTTGTGCTTCCCTATCATCCTGACATGCGATTTGAGAGCGAAACGCCGACGTCACGCCTTCTTTCCATGTTCATGCCCTGGATGCGAGGCAGACGGCCAGCCTGGCTGATCCGTCTTGGCCTGTTTCTCTATGATCATCTGGGCGGACGTAAAATCCTGCCAGCAACAACGACCCTCGATTTACGCAAAGACCCGACAGGAAATGCGCTGCAGGCGCGCTTTGAGAAGGCATTCGAATACTCAGATTGCTGGGTTGAAGATTCGCGCTTGGTGACACTCAATGCCCGTGATGCCGCTGAGAAGGGCGCCCAAATCCTCACCCGGAACGAGGTTGTCAGTGCAGAGCGTGGGGACAAGATCTGGACCATTCGGGTACGAGACAGTTTTTCGGGAACCGAGCGCACTTTTCAATCACGTGCATTGATCAATGCCGGCGGCCCATGGGTCGGGTCAATCGTACAGAACACCTTGGGGATGAACTCAACCGAAGGTGTCCGGCTGGTGCGCGGCAGTCACATTGTCACGCGTAAGCTGTTTGACCACAACAAGTGTTACTTCTTTCAGGGAGAAGACGGACGGATCATTTTTGCAATTCCCTACGAGCGGGACTTTACTTTGATCGGGACGACTGACCAAGAGCATAATGGAAGCCCTGCCGAGGCGGTTTGCACACCCCAGGAACAGGATTATCTCTGCAAATTTGCCTCACACTATTTCGAAAATCCAATCACACGCGACGATATTGTCTGGACCTATTCTGGTGTCCGTCCGCTTTACGATGATGGCGCTTCGTCTGCCACTGCTGCAACCCGCGACTATGTGCTCTCGCTGACGTCCGAGGGTGGGGCGCCGCTGCTCAGCGTATATGGCGGAAAAATAACCACTTATCGCCGGTTGGCCGAAGGTGCGCTGGAAAAAATTGGCGAACACTTTTCCGACAAGAAAGGCGAGTGGACAGCGGAACAGCCGCTCCCCGGCGGCAATTTTCCGGTTGATGGTTTCGATGCCCTCGTCAAGTCACTGTTACAGGACTACACTTTTCTCACGCAGACTGTTGCTGAGCGCCTGGTGCGCGCCTACGGCACCGACGCCCGTCTCATTCTTGGAGATGCAACCTTTGATGCAGATCAGGGTTTGGATTTCGGTGCTGGCCTGCGGGAGATCGAAGTCAAATGGTTGATGGCACATGAGTTTGCGCTGACAGCTGAAGATATTGTTTGGCGCCGCTCCAAGCTAGGGTTGCGCCTCACGAAAGAACAAATCGCGGCGCTCGATGAGTGGATGAAGTCTGCTCGCAAGGCCAATGGCAATTCCATGGCTGCCGAGTGAACCAGCGACGGGAGGATAGTGAATGACACTTAAGTTAGAGGGCGTATCCAAGAAGGTTGGCGGGCAGGTGCAAATCCATCCGACCGATCTACAATTGGAAAAAGGCACAATGAATGTTCTGCTTGGCCCCACGCTTTCCGGCAAGACCACATTGATGCGATTGATGGCTGGCCTTGAGCCCCCTTCCACAGGGGAGATCTACTGGAATGGCGAGAATGTAACCGGTCGGCGCGTGCAGGATCGCGAAGTGGCCATGGTTTATCAGCAATTCATCAATTATCCGTCTATGACCGTTTATGAAAACATTGCTTCGCCGCTCCGGCTGATGGGAAAGCCTGCAAGCGAGATTGATGCGGCAGTCCAAGAGGCCGCAGAACTGATGAAGCTGTCACCGTTGCTGACACGCAAACCGCTGGAACTTTCCGGTGGCCAGCAACAGCGTTGCGCACTTGCTCGTGCGCTGGTCAAGAATGCAGGTCTGGTTCTGCTTGACGAACCACTGGCCAATCTCGACTACAAATTGCGCGAAGAGCTGCGGGTAGAGATTCCAAAGATCTTTGAAAAATCCGGTGCAATCTTTGTTTATGCGACGACTGAGCCGGAAGAAGCGCTTCTGCTGGGTGGCAACACAGTCGCACTTTGGGAAGGTGCGATTACCCAGTTCGGCTTGACCCCGGAGATCTACCGTAATCCGGCTGACGCAACGACGGCGCGTGTGTTTTCCGATCCGCCGATGAATTTCCTGCAGATTTCAAAAGCCGGCCCAAAAATCATGTTTGGTGATGGCCAGTCTTTTGGTGCCGCGGGCAAACTCTCTGACTTGAAAGACGGTCGTTATCTGGCTGGTTTCCGGGCCAATCACCTCGAACTGAAGAAACACACCTCAGACGCGATGCGATTCAACTGCAAGCTGGCAATTACTGAAATCACCGGATCGGAAACCTTCATCCATGTCGATCACATTGAAGATCGATGGGTCGGCGTGGTTCACGGGGTTCACGATCTTGAACCCAAAAGTGACCTTTCGGTCTATCTCGATCCGGCACATGTCTACATTTTTGCTGAAGATGGACGTTTGGTGGCTACTGCCGCTTACGCCCAGGCGGCCTGAGGGGAGAAAAGAGAATGGCACAGATCACACTCGATAATCTCGCCCACTCCTATGTAGCCAACCCGACGAGCGAAGAAGATTATGCGCTCAAGCAACTTGATCACGTCTGGGAAGACGGCCAAGCCTATGCGTTGCTTGGAGCATCGGGTTGCGGCAAATCCACTCTGCTGAACATCATTTCCGGATTGCTGATTCCCTCAAGAGGGCGCGTTCTTTTTGGCGAGCAGGATGTCACCAACGCTCCCACTGCGGAGCGCAATATTGCACAGGTTTTCCAGTTTCCAGTTGTCTACGACACGATGACAGTTCGCGAGAACCTTGCCTTTCCACTGAAAAACCGGGGCGCTGATGCGGCCTATATCGAACGTCGTGTGCAGGAAATTGCCCGCATGATCGACATGGAAGATCAATTACGCCGCAAAGCCCGAGGATTGACCGCTGATGCAAAGCAAAAAATCAGCCTCGGGCGTGGCATGGTCCGCGAAGATGTCAACGCCATCTTGTTCGATGAACCATTGACCGTCATCGATCCGCACATGAAGTGGGAACTTCGTACGCAGCTCAAAAGCCTGCACCGCCAGTTTGGCCACACGATGATTTATGTCACCCATGACCAGACTGAAGCGCTGACATTTGCCGATAAAGTCGTTGTCATGCATGACGGACGGGTCGTGCAGATGGGCACCCCGGAAGAACTGTTCGAGACTCCGGAACATACCTTTGTCGGCTACTTCATCGGCTCACCGGGTATGAACCTGATTCCGGCCAAAATCGACGACAATCAGGCCTACGTGAATGGCTCGAAGATTGAACTGGGCCGCGGTTACGCCAATCTCAGCGGCAAAGTCGAAATCGGCGTGCGGCCAGAATATCTGAAACTCTCTTCCAAGACAGGCTTGCCGGTCAATATCCGCCGGGTGGAAGATGTCGGACGTCACAAAATTATCCGCGCCGATTTTTTCGGCAGCGACATCAACATCATAGCTCCTGAAGGCGAAGCCATCAGTGACAACATGAACAAGATCACCTTCGATCCCGCCAAAATCAACGTTTATGCGAATGACTGGCGCGTTAAGGGGGAGGCAGCTTAATGGAAAAGACAACCAATCAAAAAGCTTGGTTCCTGGTACTGCCGGTCCTGGTGCTGGTGGCTTTCTCGGCGGTCATTCCGCTGATGACAGTGGTCAATTATGCTTTTCAGGACACCTTCGGAAACAATCAGTTCTTTTGGGCCGGTCTGGAATGGTTCGAGGACACGCTAGCGTCCGACCGCCTTCATTCAGCTCTGGGCCGACAGATTGTATTCTCCGCTATCATACTCGCGATCGAAGTTCCATTGGGAATTTTCGTTGCGCTGAATATGCCCAAAAAAGGCTTTTGGGCTTCATTCTGTTTGGTCGTCATGGCGCTGCCGTTATTAATCCCATTCAACGTGGTGGGAACGATCTGGCAGATTTTTGGCCGCGTGGATATCGGACTGCTCGGTCACACCCTCGAGGCAATCGGGATCAATTACAACTATACCAACAATTCCCTTGATGCCTGGATCACCGTCGTCATCATGGATGTCTGGCATTGGACGTCACTGGTAGCACTCCTGTCCTATGCCGGTCTGCAGTCGATCCCGGATGCCTATTATCAAGCAGCCAAAATCGATCAAGCCACACGTTGGAGTGTTTTTCGCTATATCGAACTGCCAAAAATGCAAGGTGTTTTGCTGATCGCAATCCTGTTGCGCTTCATGGACAGTTTCATGATTTACACCGAACCTTTCGTGGTAACTGGAGGCGGCCCCGGCAACTCGACGACATTCTTGTCGATCGACCTTGTCAAAATGGCCATCGGTCAATTTGACCTCGGTCCCGCAGCCGCGTTCTCACTCATGTACTTCCTGGTTATCCTGCTGATTTCCTATGTCTTCTACACCGTGATGACCACAATGGATAAAAGGGAGTCAGTCTGATGGCCGAAGCCGCAGTTTCCAACAATCACAGTGCCAGTCGGAAAGGTTTTGCCATTCCGGGAGTCAAAGGCAGTGCCATTGTAATGGCGCTTTACCTGATATTCCTGATGTTACCAATCTATTGGCTGATCAATATGAGCCTGAAGACGAATACCGAAATCCTCGGGACATTCTCTTTGTGGCCGAAAGACCTGACTCTGGCCAATTATGTGCTCATCCTTACTGATCCAAGCTGGTACATGGGTTATGTGAATTCGCTTATTTATGTGGTGATGAACACGGTGATTTCACTCGCCGTGGCTCTGCCAGCGGCCTATGCATTCTCGCGCTACAACTTCATGGGCGACAAGCATCTGTTCTTCTGGTTGCTGACCAACAGAATGGCACCGCCGGCAGTTTTCGCATTACCATTTTTCCAGCTTTACTCTTCAGTTGGCCTGTTTGATACACATATCGCGGTGGCACTGGCCCACTGCCTGTTCAACGTACCGCTGGCTGTCTGGATCCTGGAAGGGTTCATGCGCGGCGTGCCCAAGGAAATTGACGAGACAGCCTATATCGACGGCTATTCCTTCGGGCGTTTCTTCATAAGAATTTTCACGCCTTTGATTGCTTCGGGAATAGGTGTGGCTGCCTTCTTCTGCTTCATGTTTTCGTGGGTAGAGTTACTGCTGTCACGCACACTTACTTCAGTCGACGCCAAATCAATCGCTGCCACAATGACGCGAACTGTTTCAGCCTCCGGGCTTGATTGGGGAGTTTTGGCGGCTGCAGGCGTTCTCACCATCGTCCCCGGGGCGTTGGTCATTTATTTCGTCCGCAACTACATCGCCAAGGGCTTCGCGCTCGGCCGCGTCTGACAGGGAGAAATGGACAATGGATTTATCTTGGATGGCATGGACCTGGCCTACGGCAACTTTCTTCGCCGTAATCGCCGCACTTCTGATTCTGTTCACATTTCTGGCGATCCGTTATCCGGAAACGCCACGGACCGGCATTCTGCGGATCGAAACGACTCGTGGGGACCGACTATTCATCACTCTTCTCGGCTCGGCTTTCATAAATCTGGCCTGGCTTGGATTGACCGGAGGACCTCAGTGGGGGGCCTTGGTCGTATGCCTGATCTACGCGACGGCGGTATTTCGCTACGTGTAGGTTTTCACCCGGGAGGCAGGTTAGCCTTCCAAAACCAAAGAACTCGGGAGGATTTCAATGAAGAAGAACTTGTCAATCACCGCCGCCATGGCGCTGATGCTTGCAGCAGGATCCAGTACGCTGGCCTATGCAGGCATGGAGGAGGCCAAGCAGTTTCTTGATGCAGAAATCGGAGAACTGTCGACCCTTTCACGGGCTGACCAGGAAGCCGAAATGCAGTGGTTTGTGGATGCTGCCAAACCGTTTGATGGTATGGAAATCAAAGTGGTTTCCGAAACCATCACCACTCATGAGTATGAATCCAAGGTACTTGCACCCGCATTTACAGCCATTACCGGCATCAAGGTCACGCATGACCTGATCGGTGAAGGTGATGTGGTGGAAAAACTTCAGACACAGATGCAGTCGGGCGAAAACATCTATGACGGCTACATCAACGATTCGGATCTGATCGGCACTCACTGGCGTTACCAGCAAGCTCGTATTCTGTCCGACTGGATGGAAGACGAAGGCAAGGACGTCACCAACCCGAACCTGGACATCGACGACTTTATCGGCAAGTCCTTCACAACCGCTCCGGACGGCAAGCTCTACCAGCTTCCTGATCAGCAGTTCGCCAACCTTTACTGGTTCCGTTATGACTGGTTCAACGACGACAAGAACAAGGCCGATTTCAAGGAAAAATACGGCTACGATCTTGGCGTTCCGGTCAACTGGTCGGCCTACGAAGATATCGCTGAATTCTTCACCGGTCGTGATCTCAGCCACATGGGCGTCGAAGGCGAAGTCTACGGCAACATGGACTACGGCAAGAAAGACCCTTCCCTGGGTTGGCGTTACACTGATGCCTGGATGTCCATGGCCGGTATGGGCGACAAGGGTGAGCCAAATGGCTTGCCAGTCGACGAATGGGGTCTTCGCGTCAATGAAAACTCGCAACCGGTTGGTTCCTGTGTCGCCCGTGGCGGTGCCACCAACTCACCGGCTGCGGTCTATGCCGTTACCAAAGCCATTGAGTGGTTGCAGAAATACTCGCCTCCAGCGGCTGCAGGCATGACCTTCGGTGAAGCTGGCCCGATCCCTGCCCAGGGCAATGTTGCCCAGCAAATGTTCTGGTACACAGCCTTCACCGCTGCAACTGTTGAACCTGGCCTTCCGGTGATGAACGAAGACGGCACACCAAAATGGCGCATGGCACCTTCGCCACATGGCGCTTACTGGTCCGAAGGCACGAAGATCGGCTATCAGGACGCAGGTGCCTGGACGCTGATGAAGTCGACCCCGGTCGATCGTGCAAAAGCGGCTTGGCTTTACGCCCAGTTCGTCACCTCCAAGACCGTGGATGTGAAGAAGTCCCATGTGGGCCTGACCTTCATTCGTGAATCCACGATCCAGCACGAGTCGTTCACCGAACGTGCTCCAAAGCTTGGTGGTCTGGTTGAGTTCTATCGCTCACCTGCCCGTGTTCAGTGGTCGCCAACCGGTACCAACGTTCCTGATTATCCAAAGCTGGCCCAGCTCTGGTGGCAGAACATTGGCGACGCGATGTCCGGTGCGAAAACCCCGCAAGGTGCGTTGGATAGCCTCTGCGAAGCCCAGGAAAAAGTGCTTGAACGCATCGAGCGTGCAGGCGTTCAGGGTGACCTTGGCCCAGTGATGAATGAACCCAAGGACCCAAGCGAATGGCTGGCCATGGAAGGCTCGCCTAAAGCCAAGTTGGACAATGAAGATCCGACACCTGAAACAATCTCTTATGACGAGCTGATCAAGTCTTGGCAGTAAGTCTCCTTCCAATGAACCGGGGCCTTTGGGCCCCGGTTTTATTTCGCCTGATAATCTGTTTGACTGACCAAAAAGCGGCCCTTCTTCCGTTACAGGCAGAACACGAGAAGCCGCGTGAAACGGGAAGAAACCATGCCCCATATTCTGGCCATTGATCAGGGAACAACCTCCAGCCGCGCAATTATTTTTGATGCGCAAATGGCGGTCAAAGCGGTTTCCCAAGAAGAGTTTCCGCAGCATTACCCAAAAAGCGGCTGGGTGGAACACGATTCATCCGACCTGTGGTCGACCACGGCTGGCAGTTGCCGGGCGGCAATTGAACGGGCCGGAATATCGGCTTCCGACATCAGCGCGATTGGCATCACCAATCAGCGCGAGACGACGCTGGTCTGGGACCGGGAAACCGGTGAGCCCATACACAATGCCATTGTCTGGCAAGATCGCCGGACATCGCCATTTTGCGACGAGCTGCGCAATGCCGGCCATGAGCCGATGATTTCCGAGAGAACAGGCTTGCTGCTCGACCCTTATTTTTCCGGGACAAAGCTCAAATGGCTGCTCGACAATGTCGAAGGCGCCAGAGCCAAAGCCGATGCCGGCAAGCTGGCCTTTGGCACCGTTGACAGTTTTCTGGTGTGGAAGCTGACCGGCGGCAAGCGCCACGTAACTGATGCCACCAATGCGGCACGCACGCTGTTGTATGACATTCGCAAAGGCCGATGGAGCAAGACGATCTGCGATCTGTTTGATATTCCGACGGACATGCTTCCGGAGGTGCTCGATTGCGCAGCCGAATTCGGTCATACCCGCGCGGACCTGTTCGGCCGCGAAATTCCGATCCTTGGCATGGCCGGAGATCAGCAGGCCGCCACTGTCGGGCAGGCTTGTTTTTCCCCTGGAATGATGAAATCCACCTATGGAACGGGCTGTTTTGCACTTTTGAACACCGGCAGTGAGCCTGTTGTCAGCAACAATCGACTGTTGACCACAATTGCCTACCAGTTCGATGGAAAGCCAACCTATGCCATTGAGGGGTCAATCTTCATCGCTGGAGCCGTGGTTCAATGGTTGCGGGATGGATTGAAAATCATTCGCGATGCCAAGGAAACCCAACCGCTCGCTGAAAGCGCGGATGCCGACCAGAACGTCATTCTTGTGCCAGCCTTCACGGGACTTGGCGCACCTTACTGGAATGCTGAGTGTCGTGGTGCGATCTATGGTTTGACCCGTAACACGGGCCCGGCCGAGCTTGCCAAGGCAGCGCTTGAGAGTGTTGGTTTCCAAACCCGGGATTTGCTGGAAGCGATGAGGGCGGACTGGGCATCTGACGCCAATGAAGGTGTATTGCGTGTTGATGGCGGCATGTCGGCTTCCAACTGGGCCATGCAGTTCCTTTCCGATATCATCGGCGCGCAAGTAGACCGACCAAAAGTCCTTGAAACCACAGCTCTGGGCGCGGCCTGGCTTGCGGGAATGAAGGCGGGAATCTACCCAAACATGGACGAATTTTCAAAGACTTGGGCCCTGCAGCGCCGCTTTGAACCCGGGATGGCAGAAAATATCCGCGAAAACCGATATGGGCTTTGGAAGGATGCTGTGGCAGCAACACTTTCCGTCCGTGATCGCTAAACGCAAATGAACGGTATTTTAACCGGCTTGGCGCGATCGTGGAATTGTTGCTTTCAGCGGCTGGCCTTGCATCTGGTTTTTCGGATCGTTACATCCTGTGCGAAGGTCCTGGTCGAGTAACCGAATCCTTGCTGATAGAACAACTGGACTAAACCACCGCCAACAGACGGACAGCACGACGTGACGATTTACAGAGAAGAAGGTACCGGCAACATCCAATGGCGCTACGACCGTCACGAAATCATTGTTGACGGGATTGTCCACGGTATTGGTCTGGTTGCAGCACTTATCGGTATAACAGCGTTGATTTTTTACGCGACAATGTGGTCGACCAGTGGACAGCTTGTATCAGCGTGCATTTATGGTGCCGGACTCATCCTGACACTGGCAATCTCCATGACCTACAATATCTGGCCGGTGTCCCAAACCAAATGGGTTTTGCGCCGTTTTGATCATTCAGCAATATTTCTCTTGATCGCCGGGACCTATACCCCATTTTTGCAACGCGGATGGGACGACCCCCTGATTTTCGGCCTGTTGATTTTCATTTGGATTTGCGCCTTTAGCGGCATCGCCCTGAAGTTCTTTCTGGCTGGCAAGGGCGACCGACTGGCGCTGATACTTTATCTGGGTATGGGCTGGAGTGGCGTGATCGCAGCCGGCCCACTCATCCCCCATTTGTCGGTCACTACGATGACGTTGATTGTTATTGGAGGGCTTATCTACACAGCCGGTGTCATATTCCACGTCTGGGAAAAACTGCGTTTCCAAAATGCAATCTGGCACGGTTTTGTCGTCACGGCGGCTGTGGTTCACTACGCGGCAGTATTCACCTGCATTAGTCTGCCACTTGCATGATTTCAAACTTTCAGATCAGCGTTCCAGGAAAAGTTGTTTTCGGGCGGGGTGAAGCACACGAGAAAGTTCCCGAAATCGCCAGCCACGGTCAAAAAATACTGTTGGTACATGGCAGCAACAAAGGGCGCGTTGCTTGGTTGATAAGCGCATTGCAGTCCGCCGGGAACACAGTTGAAACGGCAACGTGTGAACGTGAACCTGATCTCGCCACCGTCGAAGCCGCTGTTTCGCGATGCCGTCAAACAGGCTTTGATGCCGTTGTAGCCATAGGCGGCGGCGCGGCTATTGATCTGGGCAAGGCGATCGCGGGTTTGGCCAGGGTCGGCGGACCAGTGACCGACTATCTTGAAGTCGTTGGTTCAGGCAAACCACTTGACGCCACTCCCCTGCCCTTTATCGCTATTCCAACCACATCGGGTACCGGTGCTGAGGTCACAAGAAACGCTGTGATCGGTATTCCGGAGCACCGCCGCAAGGTAAGTTTACGCGACCCAGCCATGCTGGCCGACCTTGTCATTGTCGATCCGCAACTCACGGATGATTGTCCGCCCCATGTTACAGTTTCGAGTGGGCTGGATGCCATCACCCAGCTGATCGAACCCTATATATCCTGCAAAGCAAACAGCTTTACCGATGGACTGGTTCTCAGTGCATTGCCACTGGCGCTCAATGCAATCAAAACCCTGATGGAAGTGGAAGACAAACTCGCCCGAGATGCTTTGAGTTGGGCAAGTCTGGCCAGTGGCATGGCGTTGGCCAATTCCGGATTGGGGGTCGTGCATGGTCTTGCAGGAGTGCTCGGAGGGATGACCGGAGCAGCTCACGGAGAAATTTGCGCCACGCTGTTATCAGCCTCACTGTCGATCAATCAGCGCGAAATGAATGCGCAGGCAGCCTCAACAGGTCGCGTGGACGAAATTGAAAACATGATGCTGTCCAACTTCGGTGAGTATTCAGGCCGAACGGGGTTTGAAAAACTGGGCCACTTCATCCGAAAACAAGGCATCCGGCCAATTGATAAACTCGGCCTGGCATCTTCGGATTTCGACTTGGTTGCAGCGCAATCACTTGGCTCATCTTCAATGCGCGGGAACCCGATTGTGCTGACTGAAAAGCATTTGGTAGAGATTCTCGCATTGTCTACAAGCACTGGGCGCTAAGTCAATTCATCCAGTGAAATCAAAGTGGTAGCGTGCTGGATCAGGGTCGAATGGATCAAAATCCAAAATGACCCAACTTTTTTATTTTTTCTTGGAACCTTTTATCCGGTCGCGCATTTATCCTGAACTACCGGCGAATTCGCCCCCCCCCCGCATCCCGGTAGTTCATCCAGCCCCCCCAGCTGGAAAAGATCCGGTTGGAGTGACGCACTGCAACCGGATCTTTATTTATTCAATCACCAATTTCCAAGCTGAGTAGGACATTGAACCTGCTCAAAGCGAACTGAACGACAAGCGATACGTTACCTCGCCGGGAGAAAGGTTGTATTCCGCGCTTCCATCCAGCGCAGAAGGAACAACACGCTCGAGAACCGCGCTGCCAAATTGCTTTCGATCAAATGTGCCTGTGTCCCGCCGGGATTTCGGGTGCGCCTCTACTTGGGTTTTCTCATTCCAGTTGATTTCAAAATCGCCATCGCTAACAGCTTTGCAGCACAAGGTGAGTGTACCATTCATGCTGGAAAGCGCGCCAAAAGCGATGGAGTTGGTTATCAACTCATGCAATGCCAGCCCGACATGGGTGGCGCCATTGGGTGAAAGAATTGGATCGTCACCGACGACCTTTACCCTAGGGTCCCCTTTTTCCACATATCGTAACAACTGAATGAATGCGAGCTGTTTGAAAGACGCGCCGCGCCAATTGGATTCTGTTACCAGGTCCTGCGAGGCTGACAAGGCAGCAAGTCGACCACGGAACTTGGCTACGAAGTCATCCAGGCCGTCACTGTTATAGGCGGTCTGCGCTGCGATGCTCTGAATAATGGCAAGAAGGTTCTTGGACCTGTGGCTGACTTCGCGCAAGAGCGCCTTGAGCGTGTCTGCGCGTTTACGCTCAGGTGTCAAATCCATGAAAGTTATCAAAAGCGCGGGTATGATCCCTTCGCTTTCATAACGTTGGATAGTGCATTCGCAGACGCAAAATTGGGACGCTGTGGTGCGCGTCAGTTCAAGAACAACCTTCTCACCTCCCTCAATCACCGATTGCTGGGCCTGCTCAATTTTGGGAAGCCAGTCGCCTTCAAAGAGATCCGCATCGCGCGCGTTGGGAACTTCGATCTCAGGAAAATACTCAGGCAACCCAGACGCATAGAGATAACTGCCATCATCCGATTTCACGACTACGCCGACCTGAGCGTTGTTGAGCGCCAAGAAAAGAAGTGGGGCGACAGCAACTCTCGTCTCTTTTGTCAGCCGAGTTGGCATAGTTCCCTCTTATAGGTCGCATTTAAAATACCACGATACAAATAATTACCCCGAAACAAGATTTCCATCTTTTTGGGTTGATTAAGTTTGCAATGATCGCGGCGCCAAGGTCTGCTATTAAAGCCCAACGCCTCAACGGCAGTTCGGTTCCATGCTGTCATGAAATCAGTCACATTTTTACTCCATCGGCCGATAGACGGTTTCACTCGGTCGCTCCGTTAAAGAACAATGCCTGACTGATAAGCGCTTTGACCATGTCCGGATTGAAGGGCTTTGTTACCAGAAACGTTGGTTCCGGACGTTCGCCAGTCAACAATCGCTCGGGAAAGGCGGTAATGAAAATGACTGGTATGTCTGATGTTGTGAGAATATCGTTGACCGCATCAATTCCGGAGCTTCCATCGGCGAGTTGAATATCTGCCAAAACCATCTTGGGTTTTGTCTCGCTATACATTTCAATGGCTTCGGAGTGTGTACGCGCAATACCGGTTACCGTATGGCCAAGCGATTGCACTATATCCTCGATATCCATGGCGATCAGCGGCTCGTCTTCGATAATGAGAATGGTGGTTGGTATCTGTTCGGATATTTCTTGGGACGCCTTTAGAAGTAATCGTGAAGTATCCGCAATATCCAAATCCATAATTTCACTGATCTGGGCTTCTTTGAAACCTTCAACAGCAGACAGCAGGAATGCCTGACGTTGTGGTGGAGCCAGTCGCATCAGATTCTCGGCTGCCTTTTGTTCCCAAGCATAAGGTGAATGAGCCGTATCAAGATCGATCTTTATGGTGTCGAACAGGCTAATTGCCAGTTTGTACAATGCCAGCCGATCGTCTGAACATGTCGGGAATAACGAGATATCGCTGATAAGGGATTCCAAAATTGATTCGACAAAAGAATCGCCTGACTTCTGCGACCCGGTTACCGCTCTCGCAAAACGGCGCAAAAAAGGTAGATGTGGGGCTATACGCGTTGCAATTGACACTTTTTGGCTCCTTGTCGGCTTTGTTGATGTTCATGCCGATTTCCATCCCGACCATAACGAGATAGAATAATCTATAATATACCAGAATCTATTTTCTAACGGCGCATCCAAATCGAGGCCAAATGACCAGAACTGACAAAGGTATGCCGAAAACGGACACAGAAAACCATTCTGGATCCAAAGGCAGGATCGGCGATGTTGACAAAGTCATAAGCCAGAAGCTGACAACGCTCTACTCTGCTCTCGTGTCCGAGGAAATTCCGCCACGCTTCCTCGATCTACTGGAGCAACTGGATAATGCCGAACGAAAAGCCCAAAAGAACGACACCTGAAGCTGGCTTCCAATAATCGTCTAACGCTTAACCAGGCGCACATCGTTGAGGAACAAAACCAATTTCTGTCCGCCGGTCAAGCTTGCCGATGATCTGTAGGAAATAGCGGTCGCAGAAATTTCGGACCGGCGCAATCGCTGAACGAAAAAGGCTCGCCGAAGCGGAGCTTGATGCAGTATTCACTGCGTGAAAATCGGGCTCAAAGACTCTGCCCATCACACCAAAAAGCGCTAACGATCAGAGATTTGCGAAACTGGGCCCGATTGTAATGGCTCCACTGGATTGAAGGGCTTCAGCCTCACCCACTTTCACGCCGCCAGCGGCAGAAAGCGAGATTGCCGAGTTGTCCCTGATCGATCTGCGATTGGCAGTTTCGGTGCCTTGTACCGATGACGTTGGAACCACAAGGTTCCTTCAACATTCAGCCAGCAATATACCCCCCCTAATTTGTACCAAATTTTTATTGGTCATCCGACCGTGTGAATTCGTTCTCGCGGAACAATCGGGAAGGAGAATTCTACTGCCGAACGCACGGCGCCAGCTATTTCTCCAGCGCGAGTTTTCACCAGCCTGAAAGCTTGGGATGAAATACGAACAACCACCAAACAGTGGCCAGTCCGTACATCCGGGACAATACCACTGCTTGGTGCCGTGCTGATGCGTCATGCATTGGACGCTTTCAAGTCCCCTCTGGACTCATGTGATGCAAAGCATATTCCGTGCCAGTTAACTCAAACGCGCTTTAGCCCTGACCTCAAGCCGCCCTGCGCGGCACAGATCTGTTTAAATCTGGAAAACCACCGATTTTTGAAAATCGTTTGCCGTAATATTTGGCAAGCTAACGGCGCCATTGCTCAAGCAATAGTCACATTGCACCTCGGCGGCAATTTTACAGATTGATGACCCGACATCGGGGCGCTAATGTTCGCGCAATACTAGGGAGTTATCATGAACATTGCCAATTGGCTCAAGCAGACCGCGCAACGCACGCCAGAAGCACCCGCCCTTGTTTACGGCACAGAAGTTGTTGCAGATTATCAGACTTTTTTTGCGCGCGCATCCGGTTTGGCCAGCTCGCTGAAGCAAATGGGCATTGGACCGGGCGACCGAGTGGCCCTCTTCATGAAAAACCATCCCAACTATCTAATTGCTTTGTACGGCATCTGGATGGCGGGGGCTGCGACTGTTCCAGTCAATGCGAAACTGCACCCAAAAGAGGCCGCATTCATACTGGAAAATTCCGGTTCGGTTCTTTGCTTTGTCTCCGGCGGCATGGAGGCAGACCTGAGTGCTGCAACAGAAATCAAACTGGTAAATTCGGACAATGCGACATTTGCCGCGATGACCACCGCAAAGCCCTGCGAAATCGCCCGACAGGAAACTGATGACCTTGCGTGGCTGTTCTATACCTCTGGAACAACCGGCAAACCAAAAGGTGTGATGATCACCCATGGTATGTTGCTGGCTACTTCAATTGGATACCCGGCAGATGTCGATGCAGTGACCTCCGATGACGCTGCACTTTATGCTGCACCAATGAGCCACGGTGCGGGCCTCTATGCGATGATCCATGTTCGGATGGGTGCGCGACATATCTGTCCGGTATCGGGCGGCTTTGATCCGACTGAAGTCATGCAGTTGGCCACCCATGCGGGCAATCTTTCAATGTTCATGGCGCCTACCATGGTGCGTCGATTTACCGATGCTGCCAAAGCGGCTGATGATCGCGTCGCGGGGATGAAAACCATCGTCTATGGCGGTGGCCCGATGTATGTGGCCGACATTATTGAAGCAGTGGACTGGTTCGGGCCAAAGTTCGTCCAGATTTACGGTCAGGGTGAATGCCCGATGGCGATCACTTCGCTGTCACGAGCAGAAGTTGCAGACAGGTCGCATCCACGCTGGAAGACGCGATTGGCTTCTGTGGGTTCTGCCCAGTCGTTGGTTGAGGTGCAAATCGGCGACGAAAATGGCAAGCCGTTGGGCATTGATGTGGCTGGCGAGATCATGGTGCGCGGGCTGCCGGTGATGCCGGGCTATTGGCAAAATCCGGAAGCCACCGCCAACTCGCTTAAAGACGGATGGTTGCTAACCGGTGATGTCGGAATTCTCGACGCCGAAGGCTATCTGACGCTGCAAGACCGCTCAAAGGATGTGATTATTTCCGGCGGCACGAACATTTACCCTCGCGAAGTGGAAGAAGTGTTGCTGACCCACCCGTTAATCAGCGAAGTGTCTGTGGTCGGGCGACCGTCGGACGAGTGGGGTGAAGACGTTGTCGCTTTTTTCGTGGCCGCTAACGGTGGCGAATTTAACCCAGCCGAGCTTGATCAACTATGCCGCGAGCAGATTGCACGGTTCAAACGGCCAAAAGCATACTATCCGCTGAGCGAATTACCCAAAAACAACTACGGAAAAGTGCTCAAGACTGAGCTTCGCGCGCAATTGACAAAGGAAAGCTGATCGATAGACAACGCCACGTCAGGCGTTGTCTTCCTGAACGGCTTTGTGGATATCGCGCAGAATATCGGGTTCAGCTGAACGGACCCGGCTCCAATTTGGAATGAAGGGTGTTTCCATCGGGTTCTCCATGAAGGTTTGCCCCGCATCCATAATATTGGCACCGAACAGTTCAACCGCCTTTTCTTCGACATGGCGATCAACCCTGAGACCATTCATCATCGCGTCGTTACTGTACTTCTCAATCAGGTCCAGTGCGATGCGGAAATAGGTCGCCTTAATGGTGCGGAATGTACCATTTGAAAAAGTTACGCCCTCTGTTGCCAGCTTCCGAAACAGTGCCTTGCAGATGTCAGTCGACATGCGCGAGAGGCCACGCGAAGCATCTTCTTCTGAAAGTGGCTGATGTTTGTGATCGTAACTGTCTGCGATATCGACTTGGCAGATGGCATGGCGCGACAGATTGCGCGACACCTCCGACAATACCCCGATTTCCAGTCCCCAGTCGGAAGGAATTCGCATTCCGGGAATAACCGAGGTGCGCATGGCGAATTCACCGGCCAACGGATAACGGAAGGCTTGCAGATAATCGACATACTCGGTTTGGCCGCAGGTTTTCTCGATAGCGCTCAACAATGGCGTTACCAACAATCGTGTGACGCGCCCATTAAGCTTGCCATCAGCAATGCGGGGATAATATCCCTTGGCAAAATAATAGTGGAATGCTGGATTGGCCAAAGGATAAACCAACCGCGCCAACATTTCCTTGGAATAGGTGGTGATGTCGCAATCATGCAAGGCCACAATTTCGCTATCGCGACAGGCCAAAGTATAGCCCATGCAATACCAGACGTTGCGACCCTTGCCTGGCTCTTCCGGGGCAAGGTGCTGTGTTGTCAGGCGGTTGTGAATGGCTTTGAGCCGAGGCCCATCGTTCCACAGGATCGAATGTCTTTGCGGCAAGCGCGAGAAATACTCCCGCGCAAAACGGAACTCATCTTCGTTGGCGCGGTCGAGGCCGATGACGACGTGATTAATAAATTTAACATCGGCGAGTGTTTTGACAATATTGTCCAGGGCCGGCGCTTCCAATTCGGAAAACAGCGACGGCAGGATCAAAGTGATTTTCCGCTTTTCCGCGAAATTATCAAGATGGCGTTCCAGATCTTGCGCCGACCAGGATCCAAAGTTGTGGAGCGTCGCTACATGGCCGGTTTGTTGAAAGTCACCCATAAAGTTCCCTGTCTTGTGCTGGTTTGTCTCGTCTGGGCTTGGTCAGTTGCTGTCCAAAATCCGCATAAGTTCTTCATTCCATCCCGTCGGTCCATGGCTGCGTGACCGAATAATCTGGCCAGTCTGCTCGCCGGCCAGGCGCACGATACCGGCATGGGCCGGGTTGGCGATTATGACGCCTAAATCAGCCTTCTCCAACATCGCAATGTCATTTGGCGCATCACCAAGTGCAATTGTCGAAACAACCTGACTTTCGGTCTGATACCGTAACAGGACTGAATCCATCTGTGACGCCTTGGTTTTGCCATGAGACAAAGTGAGAAACCGTCCGCCCATGATGGCGCTGATGCCTCTTTGCGAGAGCTCTTCGGTAAATGCCTGAAGCCCGTCTTCGGTTCCCGACCACTCACCCGGCTCTGAAAACCATCGTGTTTTGGCTCGCTTTGCTGCCAACTCGGTCAGCCCGGTACGGGTCATCACTTCACTGACACTCCAATCAAAGAAGCCTGAAAAGCCTTTCCGCAACTCGACCGGAAGCTCATCAAGCGCCGCCAAGATCAACTGATGCTCATCACCACCGGAACCCTGGCCATCATCCGAGGGCTCCAGCAGGCCAGACCCGTTTTCCACAATCGCAGGACAATGTGAAAATCCTATTTCCTCCCGCAGAGGTGCAATTTCGGAAGCCGTTTTGGACGATGCCAGCACCAGCACATGGCCTGCACTTTTCAAACTTTTCAATGCCGGGCGCGCCGGATCAAACGAATAGTTTTCATGGTCGAGAAGCGTCCCGTCGAGATCGGAGAAAACGATAAACCGCGTGTTGTTCATGCCACTTTCGGCCGGTTTGTGATCCAGCGAACTTGATAGGGCGCAAACAAGATCTCTCCATCACTGGCTGCAATCTTGTCGCCACTCAAAAGATCTTCCCAACCGTCCGTGCCAATCATGTTGAGTGACATTGTCGGGACAGAAATCTCGTCGGCAGTCAGGTTGAATATCGCAAAAATGCTTTGCGACCGATCCAGGCTCTGGCGCCATATGCCGAAAAACGGATCTCCGAGCTGCAGGGTGAACTGGGTGGCATTGGGATGGAACGCCGGCTGACGTGAGCGTATTTCCAGCATTGAACGGATTGCCGAAAAAGTGCGTGCGGGAAGGCTTTCCGGATTGGCGAGATCAGCTTCGATTTCCTCATGGGGAATGGCACGCCGATTGATGGCGCGGTTATAGCCGAGCCGCTCAACGCCTTCGAGATCATTGCGGCTCGCAACAAGCGAATGAATGTAAAATGCGGGTATGCCCTCTAGAGACATCACGATGGCCTGGCTCAGTACGAAGCGTTCAAACTGGAAATCATCCAACCCATTCGTCGTGCCGGCGAATGCATCATAGAGAGAAACATTCAGCTCATAGGGTTTGCGCGTGCCGCCGGGTGTAGCGCGATAGGAGACCAGGCCGCCAAAACCCTCGACAGTTTCAATCATCGTGGCGATCTCGTCATCCGGAATGAGGCCCTCTGCGGGACGAATGCCGATCCCATCATGGGAAGCGGAAAAATTGAAATAGGCACAGCCGAGTTGCGCCGGTGGCATGCGCATTTGCCAGGCATTGAGATATTGTGAATGCCCTGTCAGCAGTGCATGAACCAGCAGCGGTGGCAGCGAGAAATTGTAGATCGCATGGGCTTCGTTGCAATTGCCGAAATAGGACAGGTTTTCAAGGTTGGGAACGTTGGTTTCGGTAATCAGGATGATCAACTCGGGATGGAAGTCCGACAAGAGCCGGATCAACCGAATGACAGCATGGGTCTGCGGCAGGTGGATGCACGTCGTGCCTATTTCCTTCCACAGGAATGCAACTGCATCCAGCCTGATCGTACGAACACCTTTGGAGATGTGAATCCGCAGGATGTCCAGGAATTCGATCAGGACTGCCGGATTGGAAAAATCGAAATCCACCTGGTCGTGGCTAAATGTGCACCACACATGGCGGGTGCCATCGACCGTTTCCACCTCGCGCAACAATGGATGAGTACGGGGCCGGGTCACCATCGAAAGGTCTTCTTCGGGATCAGCTTCAAAGAAAAACTTGTCGTAAGGGGCATGCCCCTGAAGATAATCGGAAAACATCTTTGACTGGCTGGAGCAGTGATTGAGCACCAGATCAGACATCAGCCGGAATTTTGATGATATGCGCCCGACATCTTCCCAAGACCCAAGCTGGCTGTTGACTTCGCGATAATCGGTAACCGCAAATCCATCGTCAGATGTGAACGGGAAAAACGGCAGAATGTGAATACCGCGGAAAAGTGGGGAGAGATGACTCTCGGCAAAATGGCGCAACAGGTCGAGCGGGTTGTGCTCGCCGTCCACAATCGAATTTCCGTAGGTGATAACGTAGTTGTCGCGCTCGCTCCAGAAACCGTTGGCGGGCACCCGATTACGGCGGCGGGGGTGAAAATCGGCGCCAAAAAAAGCATCAAATGCCCGTTGGCTTAGCGCGGCGGCGTCTTCATCGGGATAGATGAAGGCCATCAATTGTTCGACACCATCGCGCAGACGGGAAGGTGCTTCCACCGAGATTACAGTTTCTGGTATCGATCTCATATCGGTCTGGTCGCCTTATGCTGCATTGCGGCATCATGCATACCACCCAATACCAATGCAAGTCCGCGTATCTACAGAATTACCAAGATCCGCCAATCCAGCGGACCGACTGCGCATCATGTTTTTTGTACCGGTTGTTCTTGACTTTGCTTGCAGTGCCGACCAAAGCCAATGGAATGAGTGAAGAACCCATCCGCATTCTGGTCGACGCCGATGCTTGCCCCGTCAAGCCAGAAGTCATTCGTGTTGCGCAACGCTACACGGTGCCAGCCATCTTTGTTTCCAACTCCTATTTGCGATTGGAGAAAGCCCCCCTCGTCTCGCTTGAAGTCGTGCCGGGCAACTTTGATGCAGCCGATGATCGCATCGTTGAACTGGTACTGGAAAAACCTTTTGGTGCCATAGTCATTACCGCAGATATTCTGCTTGCAGAACGTTGCGTCGCTGGCAAAGCCAGCGCTGTCATGTCGGCGACGGGCAAACCTTTTACCGAGAACTCCATCGGCATGGCCGTTGCAACCAGATCCATCATGGCGGACCTTCGGTCGGGCGGTGAGCAAGTTGGTGGACCGGCCCCATTTGCCAAAACTGACCGGTCACGTTTTCTTTCTGCCTTGGATTTGGCAATCGTTCGAATTCGACAGCAGCAATAATTGGCAATTACCACCGGCTATTGGATACATACCCAACGAGAATCGCCTGCCATATTGCCCGGCAAGTCAAAACAGGCCAAGAAATAGCAATAATAAGGCGCAGCCGAATCTACCGGCATGAAGCCGATCAAAAGGATTAAATTATGCAAGACATGCAAACGCCATCTCTCCCTGCCTTTGTCAACAAGAGCATCAACCTTGCTTCTGCAGGATTGGGGGCGGTCGGGCTTTATTCCACAGACGAATTTTTTGCACCTCTGGAAAGGATGCTGCAGGATTCAGATCCGGTGTTCATTGCTGACAAATATGACGACCACGGCAAATGGATGGATGGCTGGGAAACCCGTCGCAAGCGCGTTCTCGGACACGACTTCGCGGTTATTCGTCTGGCCACAGCAGGCCGGATCGACGGTTTCGATATCGATACCGCGCATTTCACCGGCAACTACCCACCTGCCTGCAGGATTGAGGCATGCAATGCTCCCAACAACCCGGAAGAAAACACGGTATGGATAGAAATCCTTCCCACCGTACCCTTGGGACCGAACAAACACCATTATTTCGAGACCAAGTCGGACATGACCTGGACCCATGTGCGCCTGCATATTCTGCCTGATGGTGGTGTTGCGCGACTGCGTGTTTATGGCCAACCTGTGCTTGATCAAACGTCAATATCCGGCGAAGAAATCGAACTGTCTTCAGCGCTCAATGGCGGGCGGGTTGTTGGCTTTTCCGATGCCCACTACGGGCTTTATAATCGACTTCTGGCACCAGGCCGCGGCGAGAACATGGGGGATGGATGGGAAACAAGCCGCAGGCGTGTGCCTGGCAATGAATGGATTATTGTGGCGCTCGGAACTCGCGGCATCATCAACAAGGTTATCGTGGACACCGCTCACTTCAAGGGTAACTATCCCGACCAATGCTCCATTCAGGCCGCCGATCTGTCCGCCTATGGCTCAGATGCAGACCAGGCTATTATTACGTCCGCAATGTTCTGGCCGAATCTTGTTGCAAAGCAGAAATTAAAATCAGACAGTATTCATGATCTCACAAAGAATATCGAAGAGATCGGACCGGTGACGCATGTCCGGTTAAATGTTTACCCCGATGGAGGTGTCAGTCGGCTCAAACTCTTTGGCCGAACTGCGTAACGCAGGATATGGGGCGCATTTTCTCGCCGGTGGGAGACAGGCGACAAAGGACCAACTGCGGCTTTAGAGACTTGCCAAAAGGTGAGCACAAAGGGGAAATAAATGGCAGATGCATCCATCGGGACAGCCGAACAACGGCGTGATCCCAATTACACTCCACCGATGACGCAAGCGGTGCCGCTCGGCATCCAGCATATTTTGGCGATGTTCGTTTCGAATGTAACGCCTGCAATTATCATAGCCGGCGCAGCGGGCGTCGGTTTTGGTTCTGATCAGGGGGCACTCGGCTTCCCGGACATGACCTACATGATCCAAATGTCGATGCTGTTTGCCGGTATCGCCACATTGTTTCAGACTATCGGGTTGGGCCCGGTGGGCGCCCGTTTGCCCATTGTACAAGGCACCTCATTTGCCTTTGTGCCCATCATGATTCCTGCTGTGGCAGGGCTTGGCACTGCCGGACTATCGGGCCTGATGGTCGGGGTCGTGTTCGGCGGGATTTTCCATTTCTGCCTGGGCTTCTTTGTCGGCAGGATCCGTTATGCACTGCCACCACTGGTGACCGGCCTGATTGTCTTGATGATCGGTCTGGCGTTGGTCAAGGTTGGCATTCAATACGCCGCTGGCGGAGTTCCCAAGATGGGCAAGCCGGAGTTTGGCTCATTGTCCATGTGGATACCGGCCCTTGTGGTTGTCATCGTCACCTTGGCGGTCAAATTCTTCACACGCGGTTTCCTGGCGGTTGCTGCTGTACTGATCGGCATTATCGCCGGGTACATCGTTGCATTGTTGATGGGGCAAGTGAGTTTCGCCAGTATCGGCAAGGCTGGGGTGTTCGCACTGCCAATTCCTTTCAAGTGGGGCTTTGAATTCAACACTGCCATTATTATCGGCATGTGTTTCATGGCGGTCATTTCAGCCATCGAAACCGTCGGTGACACCAGCGGCATCACCAAAGGCGGCGCGGGACGCGAAGCTACCGACAAGGAAATCGAAGGTGCAACTTTTGCCGATGGCCTTGGCACAGCTATTGCCGGTATTTTCGGCGGCCTGCCAAACACCTCTTTCTCGCAGAATGTCGGCCTTATCGCGATTACCGGTCTGATGAGCCGCCATGTCGTGACAATCGGGGCGATTTTCCTGATCATCTGCGGCTTCATTCCCAAGATCGGTGCAGCAATCAATACGGTTCCGATCAACGTGCTCGGCGGCGGCGTGATTGTCATGTTTGGCATGGTCTGCTCTTCTGGCGTGCGGATGCTTTCCGATGTCGACTGGAACCGGCGCAACATGGTGATTTTTGCCATTTCGCTGTCGGTCGGCCTGGGATTGCAATTGGTTCCAGAAGCACTTCAGCACTTGGGAAAAACAGCTCAAATCCTCCTCACAACCGGCCTGCTGCCTTCGGCGGCAATTGCCATAGTGCTTAATCTGGTGCTGCCCGAACATATCGAAGACTGATCGCAAATCAGAGACATGGTTTAAGTATCAAAACCGGCCGATGAAAATCGGCCGGTTTTTGATTCAGGAGGACAACAATCGCGGCTCCAAGCAACGCACAATCGCGACTGGGGCAAGCATGACACAAGCTTGAATTGCGAGGTTTACGCGACCTTCTGACCCGGAAACCGGATAATGGCTCATCTGACGATTTGCGTTCCTACACGCAACAGGCAACGCTATTGCATCGAGACAATTCGCGCGATTGCAACCAGCGAGGTGCTGGATATCGAAGTGCTTGTCGCAGACAATTCCGACGACGAAACCCAGTTATCCAGCTTTTTCGAGAACGAATTCGACGATGCCCGGTTCCGGCTGCTGCCGCCCCAGGACCAAGTTTTGTCGATGGTCGACAACTGGGAACGGGCGATGGAGAACGCGACCGGAAAATGGGTCACTTTTATCGGCGATGATGACTATATCGATCCCCGCGCAAGTGATCTCATCAAGCGCTATGAGCGCATTCACGTGGATGTCGAAGCCGTGGGCTGGTCGCGCATGAGCTACAATTGGCCAGACAACAGACCTTCCGACACCATGGCAACAGTCCCTGCAGGCAGTTCAACGCTAGTCGCCAACAAGGTGCAGCTGGAAAATTTTCTGTTTCGTTGGACTGAGGGGAAAAACCGGCCTTCTTCAGGGTTTGGCGTTTATCATGGTGCCGCCAGCAGGAAATTGATGGAGCGCATCAAAGCGCGCTTCGGTAACCGGTATTTTGAGCATCCCAATGTGGACTATGACAGTTCTTGCAAGGTGACTGCCGAGGCTCGAAAACTTGTCACCTGCCAGCGACCGTTCTCAATTCTTGGGGCCTGTTCATCGTCGAACTCGGCAGGTCTGCACTCACAGAAGACGATGCATGAACGTACCAAGACCTTCATGCAAGAAACAAAGACCGGGGTCCCGGTCGAGCATCCGGACTTTCCTTTTCCGCTTTCAGACAACGCACTATCGGTCTGCGTCAGTGTTGCACACACGACTTATTGGTTCTGCAAAAAATACAACATCGACCTCACCGGGTTCGGCGAGAATTTTGTCAAAGCGGCAATGGAAGAATGTGCGTTCTCCCGCGACAGTGCAGAGTATGAACGCAAGGTGGATGCGTTCAAACGAGGCTTTTCCCTCTGGGAAAATGGCCGCTGGGTGAGCCATTTCCAACCCGCTCTTTACGACCCGAACAGATTGGCATTCCGACATGTCAGCGGTGTGATCAACGACGTCATCTATTTCTGGGAGCAAAAGGTGAAAGCCAAAACTCCGGGAGAGTTTTACAAATTCAGCGAGCGGGCTCTGATGCCCGTCGAGCACATTCTGGCTGGAAGAAGGTCTTTCACCACATGACGGCGCTATCGATCTGCATCCCAACCCGCAATCGCCAGATTTATGCCATGGATGCGATCACCCACCTGCTGAAGTCGCGTCGACAGGAGTTTGAAATACTCGTCGCTGACAACTCCGATGACGCTGAAGTTCTGGCGACATTCTGCAAGTCAATCGATGATCCGCGACTGAGATTGATGCCACCGGAAGATGCTCCGTTATCCATGCCAGACAACTGGGAACGCATGATCCCTGAAGCCCGCGGAAGTTGGATCAGCATCATCGGTGACGATGATTATCTGGACCCGGAACTGTGCGAGGTCCTTCGGCTGGCCGCAAAAATTGCGCCGAAGGTGGAATCGATTTCTTGGGGCCGGAGCTACTATATCTGGCCTGAGGCGCGGACAAGCACCGAAATCACCACGCTACCAGTGCCAAGCAACCTTCGAGGCTATGACCAGAAGGAACTGATGAAACGGTTGTTTTTCTGGGAAGAAGCTGCCGATCGCCCTGCCTGTCCGTTTGGCATTTATCACGGCGCAGTAAAACGCGAACTTCTGGAACGCATCCGGGAAACTTTTTCAGGTCGCTATTTCGAACACGGCAATGTCGACTATGACAACATCTGCAAGACGGTGATGCTTTCGGGAGGCTTTCTCCTTTGGGAGAGGCCACTGTCGGTTTTCGGCGCCTGCAGCCAGTCAAACTCGATTGGCTTGCGCAACCGCGAAATCGGCAAAGAACGAACAAAAGTTGTGCTGGCCGAAAGCAAATTCGGCTTTGAGGCGGAGGGGTTTCCGTTTTCGCCGGACCTTGGAATTGCAGCATCCATTGGCCATACAATCGAACATTTCAAGCAGCGCTACGGTATCGACTTGTCGGGTTGGGAAGAAAATTTCATTCGGGCTTGCGCCAAGGACTGCGAGAGTTCTTTCGACAGACAGGAATTCAACGCCCGGAAAGAAGCCTACGGCGCTGCCATTGAGTCATGGCGCGGCAAAAAAGCAAAAAAAATGTTCAAGCCGGAATATAAATTCCGACCTGATGTTCCGCCTTTCCGTGGCACCGCTGATGGCATTCTGTATTTTGACATGGACATGGGCGAGACAGCCAGTGCTGCAGAGTTTTACGAGATGATCGACGCCATGCTTTTTCCAGTACATTTGCTGGAAAGCCGACTGGCATGACACCTTCAATGTCCCGGAGGACCACGATGGAACTCACCAAAGCACAGATCGACGAATTCCACACCAACGGGCTTTTGATCCTGAAGGATTTCTACGCGCAAGACACAGTTGAGGCGGTGCAAAAGGGTATCTATGAGACAATTGGCGCTGTCATGACCCGGCACGGTGTCAGCGACGCGCGCCCGGCGTTTGACCCAACCAATTTTGATGCCGGGTACATGGAACTGATCGGTGCCAACCGGGCATGGGGCGGTGAGGTTTATGATCTGGTCAAGGAAATTCCTGGCTTCACCCGACTGACGGCACGGCCAATTCACGAAGAGATCATGCGCCAATTGCGCGAAGGCGCGTTGCCGCGCCAGCCATCCGGCGGTTCCGGTATTCGCGTTGACAATCCAAATGAAGACAAGTTTCGCGCCATGTGGCATCAGGAGTATCCGGCTCAGCTCAAAAGTCCCGACGGACTGGTATTCTGGTCGCCACTGGTTGAAATTACCGAGGATCTGGGACCCGTTTCATTCGCTCCCGGCTCCCATAAGGAAGGTATGATACCGGTCTATTTCGCCGACCCTGAGAACGCCGGTCGGAGCGGCGCCTATGCGCTCAAACTGGTCGGCGAAGAAATACTGCTGGCCAAATATGGGCAGATCGCACCGTTAACCAAACCGGGCGATCTCGTAATCCTCGATTTTCTGGTCCTGCATGCTTCGGGATACAATCGCAGCAACCGACCGCGTTGGACGATGCAATTCCGTTACTACAATATGGCCCATCCGACCGGTACTGCGCATGGTTGGAAAGGCTCATTTGCGTCCGGCGTAGATTTCCGGCAGGTGCATCCGGAACTGTTTGTGGAGACCACTGATGCATGAGGCAAATCCGACAGGTTGCAATGTTTGTGGATCAGAAAAAACCAAGACGATTTTTCGCTCACAAGGCAATCAGAGCCTGACATCCTTGTGCCAGTTGCGGCCTGGCAAGGTTGCGGTGAGTTATTGTTTCGGCTGCGGCCACATTCAGAGCAATGTGCTTGAAGACGTCCATCAGTTTTATGAGTCCGACTACACCATCCTGATCAACCATGAAGACGAAGACCAGGTTTATGAAACCAACGGCGACCAAATCATTTATCGCACCGATCACCAGTTGCGCGTTCTACAGCAGACACTGCCGCTTGAAGCCGGAATGCGCATTCTCGACTATGGCTGTGCGAAAGCTGACATGACGCGGAAGATCAAGCAGCTGCGCGATGATGTCTCGTTGCACATGTTCGATGTCAGTTCGATGTATTTGCCGTTTTGGGAGAAAATCACCGACAACGATCATTGGGCGATCCACGAGACACCAGAGAACTGGATCGGTCATTTCGACCTGGTCATGAGCTATTTTGCCTTCGAGCATATTCCCGACCCGCTCAAGTCTGCAGCCCATGTCGCATCATTGTTGCGGGAGGGGGGTATTTTCTACGCAATCGTTCCTGACTGTTTTGGAAATATCGCCGATTTTGTTGTCTCTGACCATGTCAATCACTTCACGGACATCTCGCTCATCCATCTGTTTGAGAAAACCGGGTTTGCAGAGATCGAAATTGATAGCAGCAGTCATCGCGGTGCCCATGTCGTCAAAGCCGTGCGCAGATGCGGCCCGGCCGAAATTCAACAGCCCGAAACCGAAAAAATCCGCGCTTATGCCGCCAAAGCGGATGAAATTGCCGCATTCTGGGGCGGGATTGGCGAAACGATCACATATAACGAAGCCCATGCAGAGACGCCGGCGGCAATCTACGGTTCAGGCTTTTACGGCGCCTTTATCTATTCCAACTTGGCGCACCCTGAGAAGATCACGCATTTTCTGGACAAGAACCCATTCCAGCAGGGCCAGACACTTTTCGGTGTCCCAATTGTTGCGCCGAGTGCACTTTTACCTCAGACGCAGACGCTTTACATCGGGCTCAATCCGACAATTGCCCGCAAGGCAATCGACGGCATGCCAGAACTGACTGAAGGTGGGCGGGAACTGGTATTCCTGACATGAAACTGGCCCTGATGTGTTCAGCAGGCGGAGCTTCAATTTTTCAAGGCTACGACATTGCTGAACGAAACGGAATTGTCGGCGCTGATGACATTCTGCTGATTACCGATCGCGAGTGTAAAGCGGAGGTCGCCGCGCATGAACGCAACATCGGGGTTCAACGAATTGCATTCGAAAACAAGTCAAAATTCTCGACGGATGCGCATGCCCACGTACAAGATTTTGGTGCAGCAGCTGTTCTGATGGCCTATTCACGGCTCGTTGGAGCTGAGCTTTTTCAGCAGATTCCGACACTGAATATCCACCCCTCTCTCCTACCGGCATTCCCCGGTATTGGAGCTGTTGGGGCTGCCCGCAGTGCAGCAGCGAGCGAACTCGGCGCAAGCCTGCATCATGTAGATGAAGGCATCGACACCGGACCAATGATTGCACAGACCTGGATAACTGCCCCATCAGCTTTGGCTGATCTTGAAGTTTGGAATCGCGCCAGTTTTGTACTCAAAGCCTATCTGGCTGCATTGGTGTTTGAGACTATTTCGGCAGGTCATATACCCGGTCAACCGACCTCTGCCACTGTGCGGAAGACGGAGAATGCTTCGCCTGCGCTTTCGAGCCCAGGTATGATCCATGGATTCTCCGAGTTCCTGAGCGATCGCGAAATGGAGAACTTCATACCATGACGCGAGTGGTTATCAGCCAGTCAATGTATTTTCCGTGGGTTGGCATACTGGAGCAAATCCGACAGGCCGATGTGTTCATTCACTATGACGATGTCCAATATGCCAAGGGTTTTTTGAATCGGGTTCAGGTCAAGCAAGTGGATGGACAAACTGTCTGGATGAGCATCCCGCTTGATGGGTTCAAACGGGGCCAGAAGATTGATGAAATTCGCGTTCGCCCACATCGGGAATGGGTCAGCAAGCATCTCGCCATGTTACACCACTCCTTTGCTCCCGCTCCGCATAAGAGCGATGCAATTGAACTTGCAGAACAGGTGTTGGAAACCAAAAATACCAGACTGGCTGACATTACGCGCAGCAGCATCCGCGCCCTGGCGACTTACTTTCAACTTGATCATTCGACACATTTTCTCAACTCAGCGGAGATGAATGTTGGTGGATCGTCAAGCCGTCGTCTTCTCGAACTGGTCAAGGCTGCAGGCGGCGATACCTACGTCACAGGTCATGGCGCACGGAATTATCTCGATCATGAAATGTTTGAGCGTGAAGGCGTCGCGGTTGAATACATGGATTATCGAAAAGCATCCTACCCGCAACCTCACGGCACATTTACACCCTATGTCACCGGGCTCGATCTGATCGCTTGTTGCGGGCAACAGGGAATAGATTACCTTGGCTCAAAGAGTCGCCACTGGAGGAGTTTTCTTGATGACACCTGAAGAGACATTTGCCGCAGAAGTCTCCGGCAACGTCAAGTCACTGGGTGAAGACAAAGACCTGCAGGCGCTTTCACGTGTTTGGGTACGAGAGATTACCCCACATAAATGGGCGTATAATTTCAGGTGGCTTGGTCGTCCTGCCATTCAGTTCCCGAACGACACATGGGCCTTGCAGGAACTCATTTTCGAGATAAAGCCGGATCTGATTATCGAAACGGGGATTGCCCATGGCGGTTCATTGATATTTTCGGCGTCCATTTTGGCCATGCTTGAGCTTTGCGAAGCCACCGAGAATGGCGTTATGCTCGATCCACAAAATCCCAAGCGCAAGGTTCTGGGCATCGATATCGATATCCGTGCCCACAACAAAACAGCTATAGAAGCACACCCCCTGTTTGCGCGAATAGACATGTTCGAAGGGTCATCCATCGAACCGGGGATGGTTGAAAGAGTGCATCAATACGCGAAGGAATTTAAACGCGTTTTGGTGTGTTTGGATTCCAATCATACCCATGAGCATGTGTTGGGTGAACTTGAAGCCTATGCCCCGCTGGTTTCCAATGGAAGCTACTGTATTGTATATGATACTGTGATCGAGGACATGCCGGCAGCGCTTTCCAGTGACAGGCCTTGGGGACCGGGTAACAATCCCAAAACTGCAGTTCATTCGTACCTTGAAAAACATCCGGAATTTTCGATCGACAAGTCCATTGATCACAAGCTGCAAATCAGCGTCGCTCCCGATGGGTTTCTCAAGCGGTCAGGCTGAAAACGCTTCTTTTGAAGCTTTCGCTTAGTTTAATTGCACTGTCAGGCGAGATATTGTGCAATTGCGAGACGAATTTGCTCCCTATCCAAAGAAATCAAGGCAATTTTGCCTTTTTGATAAATTTTGGTTTGCGACATCACCAAACTTGTGGAAGATGGCGGCAAGGGGAGCGGCTGCGACAAAGCAACCGCCAATAACAAAAAAAGGGTATGGTGTCTCATGGAGTACCTGATCCAACAGCTCATCAACGGGCTGACTCTCGGATCGATCTACGGATTGATCGCCATCGGCTACACTATGGTCTACGGCATCATCGGTATGATCAATTTCGCCCATGGCGATGTTTTCATGGTCGGATCCTTCATCGCTCTTGCGGTTTTCCTGCTTCTTACAACAGTCCTAGGCATGACATTCTTACCGATAGTTCTGTTGTTGGTGCTTATCATATCGATGATATTCACCTCCTCCTGGGGGTGGATTGTCGAACGACTGGCCTATCGACCCTTGCGCGGTTCATTCCGGCTTGCACCGCTGATCACTGCTATTGGCATGTCGATCGTGCTGCAAAACTTCGTGCAGGTTACTCAGGGCGCTCGCGTCAAGCCTTTGCCACCGCAGATTTCAGGTGGCGTGACGCTGATGGAAGGCAATACGGAAGCTGGCACTATCGTCGTCCAGCTTTCCTATATGCAGATGATCATCATCGGTTTGACGTTCGTGTTGATGGTCGCTTTCTCGCTGTTGATTTCCAAAACACCTCTGGGCCGTGCACAACGCTCTTGCGAGCAGGACCAGAAAATGGCTTCGCTGCTGGGTGTTAACGTCGACCGCACAATCTCGCTGACATTCGTCATGGGTGCAGCGCTGGCGTCGGTGGCTGGTATCATGTTCCTGCTGCTTTACGGGGTTGTAGATTTCTACATCGGCTTTCTCGCCGGAGTGAAGGCGTTTACCGCAGCGGTTCTGGGCGGCATCGGATCACTTCCCGGCGCCATGCTCGGCGGGCTGCTGATCGGACTTATCGAAACGTTATGGTCTGGGTACTTCACCGTGGAATACAAGGACGTGGCAGCGTTTTCGATCTTGGCGATCGTGCTGATCTTCATGCCGTCAGGCTTACTCGGGAAGCCAGAAGTCGAGAAAGTCTGATGACCAGCTCTGCAAGCCAACCGACGGACACCAATCATCCGGAGGGAGCGCAGCTCAAACGCGAAAGACGTTTGCCTGCACCCGATCATTTGTCAAAGAAAACTGCCCATCCGCTACAGGCTGCCATCAAGGATGCGCTTATTGCAGCGGCCCTCGCCGGCATGCTCGGGTTCTTCTTCTTTGCCATTCGCACTGATATCGCGACAGGCGGCTTGGTAATCACAACCCGCTGGATGCTGTGGATTGTTTCCGTGCTGCTGGTCTTTTTCGGGCGCCTGTTGATTCAGGTGTTCATTCTTGATCCGCTGGCGCGTGGGCTGAAAATTACCGTTGCGGCAGCCTTCGTGGCAGCGTTGATGGCCATATTCATGCTCAACGCTTCCTCGGGAGAACTGTTTTCCTCTGCGGTTATCGGTTTTTTGCTTGGTATTGCAGCCGTTGGCATTCTCTCGCTGGTGGTGCGGTTTCGCGATGACAAGGAAGCTGCTGCGAACCTGGCGGTACCTGGCCTCGGCAAATGGGTGGGGCGCATTCTGTTTGTATTTGCGGTCATCCTGCCCTTCTTCTTCATGTACATGTTTCCAGCGCGTGACCGTCAGTTCATTGATCTGGCAATCCTGATCATGACCTACATCATGCTCGGCTGGGGGCTGAACATTGTTGTCGGGCTCGCCGGACTGCTCGATCTTGGCTATGTGGCATTTTATGCGGTTGGCGCTTATTCATTCGCGTTGCTGGCAACCCATTTCGAGTTCATCGGCTTCTGGGTTGCATTGCCCCTAGCAGGCCTGCTGGCCGCATTCTGGGGCGTTATTCTGGGATTTCCGGTTCTCCGGCTCAGGGGTGATTACCTTGCCATTGTAACGCTGGCTTTCGGTGAGATCATCCGCGTCGTTCTGCTCAACTGGTATGAATTCACCGGCGGTCCGGATGGCCTTTCCGGCATTCCGAAACCAACGCTTTTCGGCTTGGAGTTCAAGCGTGGCGAAGGTGGCTTTGCAGACTACTTCGGCATTGAATACGATTCAATTCAACGCTTCATATTCCTCTATTACATCATTTTCGTTCTGGCGATCCTGACCAATGTGATCACCATGCGGCTGAGAAAAATGCCGGTCGGCCGGGCTTGGGAAGCGCTCCGGGAAGATGAGATTGCCTGCCGGTCGCTTGGCATCAACACCACCAACACCAAGCTGACCGCCTTTGCCATCGGCGCGATGTTCGGCGGCTTTGCCGGATCTTTCTTCGCGACCCGGCAGGGATTCATCTCACCGGAAAGCTTCACATTCCTTGAATCTGCAATCATCCTTGCGATCGTGGTGCTTGGCGGTCTTGGTTCGCAGATTGGTGTTGTCATTGCGTCAGTGGTGATGATCGGCGGCATCGAATTGTTGCGTAACCTCGATTTCCTGCAGGCGATCTTTGGAGAGAACTTCGAGCCAACCCAATACCGCATGCTGATCTTCGGTCTGGCCATGGTGCTGATCATGGTCTGGAAGCCGCGCGGTTTAATTTCCTCACGCGAACCATCGGCCGTCTTTAAAGAGAAAAAGACCATTGGCGCAGACATGGTTGGCCAGGGTGAGGGACACTGACCATGGTAAAACAAGAAGAAACAATGACCAGCGCAGCATATCCTTGGGACAATGATCCGGTTCTCACTGTTGAGCATCTGACAATGCGCTTTGGTGGCCTTGTCGCCATCAATGATCTGTCATTCAAAGTCGGACGGGGAGATATTACGGCTCTGATCGGACCGAATGGTGCAGGCAAGACCACCGTCTTCAACTGTGTGACCGGTTTTTACAAACCGACTGAAGGCCGGATCGTCATGCGCCACGGGCGGAATCTCGGTAATGAGCTGATTGAATCGGTAACAAATTCCGGGGAACAATATCGTCGTGAAGATGGCAATGGTATTTATCTCTTGGAGCGCATGGCCGACTTCACGATTTCACGCAAAGCCAAGGTTGCTCGCACATTTCAGAATATTCGTCTGTTTTCCGGGATGACCGTGTTGGAGAACCTTTTGGTTGCTCAGCACAATCCCCTGATGGTCGCTTCCAACTGGACTATCGGCGGCCTGATCGGCCTTCCAGGCTATCGCAAGGCGCGGGACAGATCGATCGAAAAGGCCGGCTACTGGATGGAGCAAGTTGGCCTCACTGACCGGGCGGATGATCCTGCGGGCGACTTGCCTTACGGCGATCAAAGACGGCTGGAAATTGCGCGTGCAATGTGCACCGATCCGCATCTGTTGTGTCTTGATGAACCTGCTGCGGGCCTTAACCCGCGAGAATCAAGTGAGCTGAATGCGCTTCTTCAGTTCATTCGCAAGGAGCATGGCACGTCGATCCTGCTGATTGAACACGACATGGGCGTGGTGATGGAAATTTCCGACCATATCGTGGTGCTTGATTATGGCGTGAAAATTTCTGACGGAGACGCCAACTCTGTACGCAATGACCCTAAAGTGATTGCGGCCTATCTCGGTGTCGATGACGAAGAGGAAGTTGACGAGGTTCTTCAGGAGGATGCTCTCCTGAAAAAGGCGAAAACCGGCTCAACTGCTGGCACTAAACCCAAAAAGACCCCTGCCCCCAAAACTCAAGCGACCAAGGGTAAGGCGTCGAAGGCAAGCGCGACCAAGGCGACGGCGAAAACAGATCCCCAACCAGCGGTTTCAGCAGCCAAGTCAAGTGGATCTGCCAAGTCCGACAAAACAACAGGCAAAATTGCGGACAAAGCTGCGACAGCCGCACCCGGTGGTTCACCGACAATAGCAGGTGCTTTGCAGGCTCCCCGTGACGGCAAAGGTGACAACCTTACCCGGATCAAGGGCATAGGGCCGGTCAACGAAACCAAGTTGAATGCCCACGGCATTTTCCATTTTGACCAGATTGCCGCGTGGAAAGCCTCAGACGTCAAAGAGGCGGAAGCTTATCTGGCCTTTGACGGCAGAATCAAACGCGAGGCGTGGGTCAAGCAGGCCAAGCAACTTGCCAGGGGCGGAGAGACCGAATTTTCCAAGCGGGTGGACAAAGGCAAGGTTGGCAGCAGCCGTTCCGGCACAAGAAGCAAGACCAAAGGAGGCGCGAAATGACCGATACCACGTCTCCACTTCTCAAAGTTACGGGTGTTGAAACCTATTACGGCAAAATTGTTGCCCTGCGCGGCGTGGATATCGATGTGCACCGTGGTGAGATCGTGACACTGATTGGTGCCAATGGCGCGGGCAAGTCCACGCTGATGATGACGATCTGCGGAAATCCGCGCGCGCGCTCTGGCTCAATTATCTATGATGGCACTGACATTACCAACATGCCAACGCATCAGATCATGCGGCTGGGCATTGCCCAGTCACCAGAAGGTCGCCGCATTTTCCCGCGCATGACGGTAATGGAAAATCTGCAGATGGGCGCACAGCTGGTTGACGAGAAATATTTCGATGACGATGTCCGGCGCGTTTTCGAGCTTTTTCCACGCCTGAAAGAGCGGCAAGGACAGCGTGGCGGAACGCTTTCGGGTGGCGAACAACAAATGCTCGCTATCGGTCGGGCACTTATGAGCCGACCGGATTTGTTGCTGCTTGATGAGCCGTCGTTGGGATTGGCGCCGCTGATCGTTCGCCAAATTTTTGACATCATCGGCGACCTGAATCGCAATGAAGGCCTGACTGTGTTCTTGGTCGAGCAGAATGCATTTCATGCACTCAAACTCGCCCATCGCGGTCATGTCATGGTCAACGGGAAAATCACCATGAGCGGCACCGGCAAGGAACTGCTCAAGCGGGAAGAAGTCCGGGCGGCCTATCTCGAAGGCGGAGGGCACTAGGGAAAACCATGGAAAACCAGAACGCGCTTTTATGGGAAGTTGCACCTTTCGAACTCATACTCGTCACCGTGGTACTCGGTGGCGGAGCAGCTTGGATGACCGGTCGGTCGATCGCGTCCTCGTGGGGATCAAATCTGGTCCTGGGTTTTTACATCGTTCTGCTGACAGCAGCTGTGCGCTTCATTCACTTCTCGCTGTATGGCGGCACCCTGATCTCACTGCACTACTATGTCGTAGACCTGGTTATCTTGTTGGCCATCGGATTTGTGGCGAAACGACATACCCGCAGTGCCCAGATGGCGACGCAGTACCGTTACAAATATCAACGCACGGGACCACTTAGCTGGAAAGACCGCTGAGGATTAACGGTGTTCCAAGTTTTTCAAAGATCGCATTAAAATCTGTGGAAAATACTTTCATTCCTCTCAAAATTGGGATTTGATGCGGTTCAAGCGGGAAACAAACCCGCGACCTTTATAGGCAAACGGACATGCACCGACCGATTTGCCCATATTTTAATTGGTGTGTAATTTAAGGGAGCAACCATGAAAAAGGTACTCTTGGCCGGTGCTGCACTGAGCCTCGTGATGTCAACCTCTGCCTGGGCTGAAATCATCATCGCAACTGCCGGTCCAATGACTGGTCAGTACGCATCTTTTGGCGAACAGATGAAGACTGGTGCTGAACAGGCCGTAGCCGACATCAACGCAGCAGGCGGCGTCAATGGCGAAATGCTGAAGTTGGAAGTTGGCGATGACGCCTGCGACCCGAAGCAGGCCGTAGCTGTTGCCAACCAGTTTGCTGGTGAAGGCGTTGTCTTCGTCGCTGGTCACTTCTGCTCGGGTTCGTCGATCCCGGCTTCATCCGTGTATGCCGACGAAGGCATCGTGCAGATTTCACCTGCATCGACCAACCCGAAGTTCACCGACGAACGTGCCGGACCTGGCATCTACCGCGTTTGCGGTCGTGATGACCAGCAGGGCGAAGTCGCTGGCCAGTATCTGCAAACCAACTTTGCTGATGCGAAGATTGCTTTCGTTCACGACAAAACTGCTTACGGCAAAGGTCTCGCGGACGCGACCATGGCTGCCTATGAAGCAGCAGGTGGCAAGCCAGCACTTTATGAAGCCTACACCGCTGGTGAAAAAGACTACTCGGCACTGGTATCGAAGCTGAAACAGGAAGGCGTTAGCGTTCTTTATGTCGGCGGATACCACACCGAAGCTGGCTTGATGGCCCGCCAGGCTAAAGAGCAGGGCATGGAACTTCAAATCGTGTCAGGTGACGCACTTGTCACCGACGAGTATTGGGCTATCACCGGCGATGCCGGCGCGGGCACTCTGATGACCTTCTCGCCAGACCCACGCGGCTACGAAACAGCTGCCAAGGTTGTTGAGAAACTTGAGGCTGATGGCAAAACCACCGAAGGCTACGTGCTCTACACTTACGCTGCGATCCAGGCTTGGGCCGATGCTGTCAAGGCAGCTGGTTCGACAGACTTCGATGCAGTAACCAAAGCACTCAACGACGGCGACTTCTCGACCGTTCTGGGTGACCTGGCGTTTGATGACAAGGGCGACGTTTCGCTGCCTGGTTATGTCTTCTATGAGTGGAAAGACGGCAAGTACGCACAGATCAACTGATCCTTATCAGTCTGACGAGAAAGCCCGGTGTTTCGCACCGGGCTTTTTTGTTGTCGTCTGAGTGGTAGGCATGCGTAGATGACGTAAATCAGGCCGCACTTAAATCCACTTCATCGGTCGCAACTGTTCCAGACTGCAGGGGGGGGGCATTGAATCCGGAGGTCATGGGATTGCGCAAAAGCGACAAATTCCTGTGAGTTTCCGCCAACAACCGTAATCGCCCTTGCATTGGCAGGCGGATTAAGCAAAGCTTTCACTCTCTGTTGGGAGAAGCTGGATCACTTTCCGGTGCCGAAGGAGCAACCGCCCCGGAAACTCTCAGGCAAAAGGACCAACAGAAACAAGAACTCTGGAGACAGGCGGCAAGTGCGCCGGCCGAAGGGATAACAATCTCAGGCAAACGGACAGAGGGGGCAAAACCCAGGTGCATACTGTGCCTGTATTGCCCTTTGCCCGGCACTCCGCCGCGCTTCTTGAATGAGATTGCCAGTGACCAATGACACTGCCCTATCCCAAACCCCGCTTCACAATCTTCATTGTGAACTTGGTGCCCGCATGGTGGAATTCGCCGGTTACGAAATGCCGGTGCAATATCCGCTTGGCGTGATGAAGGAACACCTCCACACACGCTCTGCTGCTGGTCTGTTTGATGTTTCGCATATGGGGCAGATCATTTTGACACCCCGAAGTGGTCGCATTGAAGATGCGGCCCTGGCGCTTGAAACCATCGCTCCAATTGACGTGGCAGGCCTGAAAGAAGGTCGCCAACGCTATGGGCTTTTCACCAATCCCGACGGTGGGCTTTATGACGATTTCATGGTGGCAAATCGTGGCGACCACCTCTACCTCGTCGTCAACGCGGCCTGCAAAAAGCAAGATCTGACGCTGATTGAAAACGCTTGCGCGGAAAGCTGCATTGTCGAGGCCCGGTTCGATCGCGGCCTGATCGCATTGCAGGGACCGGCCGCCGAGGCCGCGTTATCAGCCCTTGCACCTGAAGCTGCGTCCATGACGTTCATGGATGTTCGCGAACTTGATCTGGATGGCATTCAGGCAATTGTGTCGCGCTCGGGCTATACCGGGGAAGATGGCTACGAGATTTCGGTGGCATCTTCCGATACGGAGAAACTGGCGCGACGTTTGTTGGCGGATGAAAAAGTTGAGGCTGTCGGCCTTGGCGCACGTGATTCATTGCGGCTTGAAGCCGGTCTTTGCCTGTATGGCCATGATATCGACATGACCACAACGCCGGTGGAAGGAGCCTTGAACTGGGCCATTCAGAAGGTACGTCGAACTGGCGGTGACCGCGCAGGCGGATTTGTTGGTGCCGATATCATTCTGCCGCAGTTTAACACCGGAGCCGCACGCAAGCGCGTTGGGTTGGCACCTGAAGGCCGCGCACCCGTACGCGAAGGTGCGCCGTTGTTTGTTTCTGAAACCTCAAGTGAACCAATCGGCACGGTGACTTCGGGTGGTTTTGGTCCAAGTTTCAACGGACCCGTTTCAATGGGATATCTTCCAACTGAGCTTAGTAAGACCGATACGATGGTTTTTGCAGAAGTGCGCGGCAAACGGCTTGCAGTCCGCGTCACATCCCTCCCCTTTGTTCCCAATACCTACAAACGATAACGATGCAGACAGGATAGATCTGATGACGATCAAATACACCGAAGACCATGAATGGCTGAAAATCGATGGTGATATCGCCATTGTTGGCATCACCGCCCACGCAGCAGAACAACTTGGCGACCTCGTGTTTGTCGAATTGCCGGATGCCGGAACCCAGCTCGACAAGGGTGCAGAAGCCGCAACGGTGGAATCCGTCAAAGCAGCATCTGAGGTCTACGCACCATTGGCAGGCGAAATTGTTGAATCCAACGAGGCGATTGCCGGTGATCCTTCACTGGTCAACAGCGACCCTGCGGGAGAAGGCTGGTTCTTCAAAATGAAATTGGCAAAGCCTGCGGATGCAGAATCGCTCCTCGACGAAGCCGCCTACAAGGCGCTGATTGACTAAGGTGAGACATGGCTATCAAGCTATCCAACTATAATCCCTATGATTTTGCCAACCGTCGCCATATTGGCCCGGCGCCTGCCGAAATAGCCGCAATGCTGGAAACAGTTGGCGCCAACTCGCTGGACGACCTGATCAGTTCGACGGTTCCTGGCAAAATCCGCCAGAGTGAACCTCTTGAGTGGGGCGCACCGATGAGCGAACGCGAGGTGCTTGATCATTTGCGTGCCACCGCGCAGCGCAACAAGCTGATGACCTCGATGATTGGTCAGGGTTATTATGGCACTGTCATGCCGCCGGTCATTCAGCGCTGCATCCTGGAAAACCCGGCTTGGTACACCGCCTATACTCCCTATCAGCCCGAGATCAGCCAAGGTCGCCTGGAAGCTCTGCTCAATTACCAGACGATGATTGCCGATCTCACAGGTCTGGAAATTGCCAACGCATCGCTGTTGGATGAAGCCACGGCAGCCGCAGAGGCCATGGCGATGGCTCACCGGGTTTCCAAATCAAAGAGCGACACTTTCTTTGTCGATGAAAATTGCCACCCGCAGACCATCGACGTGATGCGAACCCGCGCCGAACCCTTGGGTCTCGCGATAGTCATTGGCGATCCTTTTACCGATCTCGATCCTGCCAGTGTGTATGGTGCCCTGTTCCAATATCCCGGCACATATGGGCATGTGCATGACTTCACCGAAGTGATCGCAAAGCTGCATGGCGAGAATGCCATCGCGGTTGTTGCCGCTGATCCGTTGGCAATGACATTGCTGAAATCCCCTGGCGAAATGGGAGCCGATATTGCTGTCGGTTCTGCTCAACGTTTCGGAGTGCCGATGGGATATGGCGGCCCGCATGCCGCGTTCATGGCGGTTCGTGATGCCTGGAAGCGTTCGATGCCCGGCCGGTTGGTCGGCGTGACAATTGATGCGCGCGGAAACAAAGCATATCGGCTGTCGCTTCAGACGCGCGAACAACACATAAGGCGCGAAAAAGCCACATCCAACATCTGCACAGCGCAAGTGCTGTTGGCGGTGATTGCCTCAATGTATGGCGTGTTTCATGGCCCTGAGGGTTTGCGCGCAATCGCGGCCGGCGTCCATTTAAAAACATCCAGACTTGCCAATGGTCTCAAGCAGCTTGGTTTTGCAATTCTCAACGATGGATTTTTCGATACCATCACTGTCGAAGTGGGTGACAAGCAAAATGTCATCATGGGCGCGGCTCTGGGCGAGAAAATCAACTTGCGCCGCATAGGCGAAGACCGCATCGCAATTTCGTGCGACGAAATCACCAGACCTTCCATGATCGAGTCGGTCTGGCGGGCGTTTGGGGGCTCTCTCAAACATGATGAGGTGGCTACCGCGCCGTGTTTCGACGAAAAACTGGCTCGAACCAGCGGCTTCATGGAACATCCGGTCTTCCACATGAACCGCGCAGAAAGTGAAATGACACGCTATATCCGCCGGTTGTCGGACAAGGATCTGGCCCTTGATCGCGCGATGATACCCCTTGGTTCCTGCACGATGAAACTGAATGCAACGGCTGAAATGCTGGCCATAAGCTGGCCGGAGTTTGCCGAGATGCATCCCTTCGCACCAGAGGATCAGGCTGACGGTTATCTCAGCATGATCACTGACCTGTCGAACAAGTTGTGCGAGATCACCGGCTATGATGCCCTGTCGATGCAGCCAAACTCGGGTGCACAGGGTGAATTTGCCGGCCTGATGACCATCAGGGCCTGGCATGCCTCACGAGGCAACCCGGACCGGACAATCTGCCTCATTCCAACCTCGGCTCACGGCACCAATCCAGCTTCAGCACAAATGGCGGGCATGATCGTGGTCCCGGTTGGCACAAAGGAAAACGGTGATATCGATCTGGAGGATTTCCGCGCCAAAGCGGAAAAACACCATGACAAGCTTTCATGCTGCATGATCACCTATCCCTCAACACACGGTGTGTTTGAGGATACGGTGCAGGAAATCTGCAAAATCACCCACGACAATGGGGGTCAGGTTTATCTTGATGGCGCAAACCTCAACGCCATGGTTGGGCTGTCACGGCCGGGCGATATTGGCGCTGATGTCAGCCATCTCAACTTGCATAAAACTTTCTGCATTCCGCATGGCGGCGGCGGTCCCGGCATGGGGCCGATCGGGGTCAAATCGCATCTGGCGCCGTTCCTGCCGGGTCACTGTTCTACTGATGGAAAACCGGGTGCAGTTTCCGCTGCACCATTCGGGTCTGCTTCCATCCTACCGATCTCCTGGGCTTATTGCCTGATGATGGGCGGTGAGGGGCTCACTCAGGCTACCAAAATCGCCATTTTGAACGCAAACTACATCGCCGCTCGGCTCTCAGGGGCCTATAAAATTCTTTATGCCTCAAAGAATGGCCGGGTTGCTCATGAATGCATACTCGATACCCGTTCGCTTGACGAAAGCGCCGGGGTCAGCGTTGAGGATGTGGCCAAGCGCCTGATCGATTGCGGATTTCATGCACCAACCATGAGCTGGCCGGTTGCAGGGACTTTGATGATTGAGCCAACTGAATCAGAAACCAAGGCTGAGATCGACCGCTTCTGCAGTGCCATGCTTGCCATTCGCGAGGAAGCACGCGCAATCGAGAATGGCGAAATGGACGCTAAGAACAACCCGCTCATGAATGCACCACACACGATTGAAGATCTGGTCGGCGAGTGGAACCGGCCCTATAGCCGTGATGAAGCAATCTTCCCGCCGGGTGCGATGCGAAATGCAAAGTATTTCGCACCGGTCAACCGTGTCGATAACGTCTATGGGGACAGAAACCTTGTTTGTTCCTGTCCGCCAATGAGTGAGTATCTGGACGTTGCCGAATAAGATTGGGACCTGACCAGGTTTATTGGTCTCTCAGAGTTCCGGGCATTGGCGCCAAAGGCGCAACCTTTGATCCGGAACTCTCTTCACCTGGCGATGACGAAATGTCGCCGCGCGCGATATCGATGTCTTTCTTGACCTGTATCTTGGTTACGGGCGCCTGATGGAATTTGGCACGGGTGCATTTGGCGTACCTCCAGCACGTTTCTGACGATGTTTGGCTGAACAGCCAACGCGTATACCAATGCAACATTGCTCTCGCCGTCAAGGCGAAGACGGTGACCATGGCATTCGAATGAAACCAAGCTTGAAGAAGTCGATGTCCACATGGCAAGGCTGTTCATTTCAGCTAACTAGAGCAAGAGCCCCGGTAGGGAATTTAGTGGCTTACCAACATCTGGAAGGGCACCAGTGGGGCGCCAAAATGCATAACGCACGGCGAGAGCACCACAGAATGAATGTTCATTTACTTTTTTATTGCTGAATGAACATTCACTCATTATGGTGCGCTCGAATTCAACAAGAGAGATCGAAGATCTGTACCGCTGATGGACACCAAAGCTAACGACCGATCCAATCAACGCATTCTTGAAATTCTGGATGCGGTCAAATCCGTTTTTGCAAACAAGGGGTTTGACGGGGCATCAATGCAGGACTTGGCCCAGGCTGCGAAGATGAGCGTGGGCAACTTCTATCGCTATTTTCCGTCGAAAAACGCAATCATAAAAGCACTAGTGCAACTTGATCTGGATTGTATGGAGAGTGATTTCCAACAAGTCGTTCTTGCGGAAGATCCGCGCGCGGAGTTTTTGGCCAAGCTTCGCGACCGGATCGAAAATCTTTCTGATCAAGAAGCAGCGTTGTGGACGGAAATACAGGCTGCGTCTTTCCGGGTCCCTGAGATTGCTGAGCTGAAGCAAAAAATGGAAGAAACGGTGCGCGCCAACATCGTCAGGGCATTGGTGATGATATTTGGTGGCTCGACACCGGAAGAACTTGAGCGTTATCGCCTGCATGCGCACTTGATTTTTCTGATGGTCCACGGCTTCGCCCAACGCAAATATTGCTCCCGCGAATTGCAGGACACAGAGACCAACGCTGCACTTGCTAAACTGGTCTTAAACACTTTGCGTTTGGCACTCCAATCATCGGCCCCGCGTGAAGAGGCGAGCCAACTGGCCCCTACCCTTTCAACACTCGAGGGATTTTCCCCTCAAACCGATAAATGAGCCAGTTCATGCACCGTTTCTCAAAGACCCTGATAGCAACTGCGATATTCGCATTACCGCTGACAGCGATGGCCGAAGAGTCAGTCCCAGCCGCCAATCAAAGCCTGGCACCCTCGATCATTGCGGTCCGGGCCGAGAAAGCCAAGGTCATCGAACGCATTCTCGTAAACGGGTTTATTGCCGCTGTTGAGGAAATACTGGTCCAACCGCAGGTTGAAGGTCTGGCCATCGACGAATTGCTTGCTGATATTGGCGACACAGTAGAAGCTGGTGACGTGCTTGCCCGTCTATCCGACGATCAATTGATCCTGCAGAAAAGCCAGCTGCTGGCCAGCAAAGCAAAAGCGCAGGCCGGCATTGTTCAATTGCAAGCGCAACTCAACGAAGTAGAAACAAACACCGCCGAACTTGAAAAGTCGGCAGCCCGCGCAAAAACATTGGCCGAACGTGGCACCTACTCTGCCGTTCAGGCAGAACAAGCCCAAGCGCAAGCGATTGGTGGAAAAGCAAAGGTTCGCGCCGTTGAAGCATCCATAGCGGTCGCCGAGGCGGATATCACAGTGGTGGAAGCGCAGATCAAGGACATTGATCTCAAATTGGCCCGAACCGAAATCAAAGCACCTGCATCGGGATTGATTACCGCACGTGCAGCCAAAATTGGGACAATTGCGAGTGCCGGGGGCAGCGCGATGTTTTCAATGATCCGGGATGGAGCACTCGAGCTTAAGGCCGATGTATCAGAGGCTGACGTCATGCAGCTCCAACCTGGCATGCTGGCAGAGATTACGATATCGGGCCTTGCCGAAAGCCGGACTGGTGCCATTCGGATGGTCGAGCCCACTTTGGATACCCAGACGCGCCTCGGAACCGTGCGGATCGATATCAAAGACGCGAAAGACCTCAAAGCCGGCTTGTTTGCCGATGCCACAATCATTGCCAAAACCCATGAGGGTATCGTTGTACCGGTTACCTCCGTTGGCATAGTTGGTAAATCGGCGAGTGTTTTGCTGCTGACGGACGGTCGGGCAACCGAGAAGCAAGTCAAGACCGGCATCCGTGACGGCGATGTGATTGAAATTACTGACGGGCTCAAGGCCGGCGACCTGATTGTGGCCAAAGCTGGTGCCTTTGTGCGTGATGGTGACCGGGTAAATCCGGTGGTTGTCGACGAAGTTGAAACCACCGGTGCGGTCACCGAATAGGAGCTGTCGATGAATTTCTCTGCTTGGGCCATCCGAAATCCCATTGCACCAATACTGGGCTTCATCCTGCTCGTTATTGTCGGCGTACAGGCATTTTTTGAACTGCCAATTACGCGTTTCCCAAATATCGATCTGCCGCTGGTCTCGGTGGTGGTTACACAGTCGGCTGCAGCTCCTTCCGAGTTGGAAGCCCAGGTAACCAAAGAGATCGAAGATGCGGTCGCCAGCATAAACGGAGTGGACGACATCATCTCATCAGTCTCGGATGGGATTTCGAACACCACCATACTTTTCAAAATGGAGATTACTACGGATCGGGCGGTTCAGGACGTGAAAGACGCCATCGATCAGATCCGTGGCGATTTACCAGCCAACGCCAATGAGCCCATCGTCTCACGGGTTGACGTCGAGGGTCAGGCAATCATGACTTTCGCCGTTCATGCACCAAACATGACACTGGAAGAAGCATCCTGGTTTGTTGACGACACAGTCAAACGTGCATTGCAGGGCGCAGAAGGCGTTGGACAGGTTAGTCGTTACGGTGGTGCCGACAGGGAAATCCTGATTGAACTCGATACAGCGCGGCTTAACTCCTATGGAATAACCGCATCTGCGGTCAGCAAGCAGTTGCGAGCCACCAATATCAATCTTGGCGGGGGCCGGGGAGAAATTGGCGAGCGCGAACAAACCATTCGCACGCTGGGCGATGCCACCAGCCCGCAAGAACTGGCCAAAACTACAATTGCGCTACCAAACGGGCGTTTCGTGCGCCTTTCCGATCTTGGAACGATCAAGGACACTTATGAAGAATTACGTTCTTTTTCGCGCTACAACGGCGATCAACGGGTCTCTTTCGCCGTGTTTCGCGCCAAAGGTGCCAGCGAGATAACTGTAGCAGAATCAGTCAACGCCGAACTTGCAAAGATCCGCGCCAAGCACACGGATTTTCAGATCATCCCCGTTGATGACACGGTTTTTTTCACCTATGGCAACTACGAATCGGCGCTGCACACCCTGGCTGAAGGGGCCGTTCTTGCCATTCTGGTGGTGTTTTTGTTTCTGAGAAACTGGCGTGCAACGCTGATCGCGGCTGTTGCGCTGCCCTTGTCTGCCATCCCCACATTCTACATCATTGACCTGATGGGCTTCTCGCTCAATTTGGTAAGTCTATTGGCAATTACGCTTGCCACCGGAATACTGGTCGATGATGCGATCGTTGAAATAGAAAACATTTCCCGCCACATCAAAATGGGCAAGACGCCTTATCGAGCAGCGATGGAGGCAGCGGACGAAATCGGATTGGCGGTGATCGCAACTACTTTCACCATCATCGCGGTGTTTGTGCCGGTTTCCTTCATGCCCGGCATTCCTGGCCAATATTTTGAACAATTTGGCCTGACTGTTGCGGTCTCAGTGTTCTTCTCGCTCGCTGTCGCCCGGCTGATTACGCCAATGATGGCCGCCTATCTGATGCGTTCAAGCGACGGTCACGCAGAGGCCGACCACAAAGGCCCGATCATGCGAGCCTATACTTCCCTGATCTCGTTGACTTTGAAATGGCGCTACATGACCATGGTGGCGGCGATCCTCTCGCTGGCGGTCGCTGTATACTTCATGGTTCAAATTCCGGGATCATTCCTGCCACCAGATGACGTTTCACGCATCTCCGTCAGCGTTGAACTGCCCCCGGGCGCCACACTCGCCGACACTGAAAAGTCGACTGAAGAAATGCGGAAGATTATTGCACCAATTGATGGTGTGGACAGCGTCTTCATTCTCGGCGGAACTTCTCCAAAGGGCGAACTCGATATCAGGCGTGCATCGATTGCGGTGCTTCTTGTTCGTATTGAGCATTCGATGGTGAAAACCCTGGTCAACGGGTTTGTCGACAACGTGCCGCTGGTCAACCTTGTGGTTCCGCGCATGGCCGAGAATGGTCGCACCCGCTCGCAGGCTGAGATCGAAGCAGAGGTTTTTGAGAAACTTGCCGTCGTGCCAGACATTCGGGCCTACAAGCTGAATGATCGCGGTGAACGCGATCTGGATTACAATGTAATCTCAGACAACGAAGCCGACATTGATATCGCAGTCGCCAGACTTGAAGCAAAACTGCGCCAAGACCCCCTCCTGACCGGGGTCAGCACTTCCGGTTCCCTTCCCCGCCCGGAAATTCAAGTTCGGCCAAAAACCGAAGTGGCCGCACGCCTTGGCGTCAGCACCTCTACCATTGCCGAGACTGTTCGGGTGGCGACAATCGGCGATGTCGATGCTTCATTGGCCAAGATATCACTCGATGACCGGCAAATTCCGATCCGGGTTCAAGTCTCACGCGATTTCCGTAGTGATCTCGATCGCCTTTCTGATTTGCGCGTCCCAATTGCCAGTGGTGCAAGTGTTCCGCTTAAATCGGTTGCGGATATCGTCATCACGCAAGGTCCGAGCACAATCAAACGGTTCAACCGCCAACGTCGGGCTACCATTGGTGCCAGCCTGCCAATTGGAGTGGCACTCGATACCGCAAAAAAGCGGTTCACCGAGATCGTCGCTGAAACCGATTTGCCCGCATCGGTCAGCGTTTTGGAGAGTGGCGATGCGGAAGTTCAAGCTGAATTACAGCAAAGCTTCCAGAATGCGATGCTGATGGGACTGCTGCTGGTGCTGACTGTTCTCATTCTGCTTTTCAAGAATGTGATTCAGCCTTTTACAATCTTGTTCTCCTTGCCATTGGCAATTGGCGGAGTTGCTGCCGGACTGATCCTGACCGGTTTCTCAGTCTCGATGCCGGTGCTGATCGGCATCTTGATGCTGATGGGCATTGTCACCAAGAACGCGATCCTGTTGGTGGACTTTGCAATCGAGAAAATCCGCGAAGGCCAGGATCGGTTTTCAGCAATGATGGAATCGGGACAGAAGCGGGCTCGGCCGATTGTCATGACATCGATTGCGATGTCGGCAGGCATGTTGCCAAGCGCACTGGGTGTTGGAGAAGGTGGCTCTTTCCGGGCGCCAATGGCGGTGGCAGTGATCGGCGGGATCATTGTCTCGACCATTCTCAGCCTTGTGATTGTTCCTTCCTTCTTCCTGATCATGGATGATCTGTCAAAATTGCTCAGTCGGCTGTTCTCCGGACTTGTAGGACCGACAGAAGAGATTACAGATGGCGGAGAAGCCCGCGCCGAGGACATTTCGGCCAACCGTGCTGAAATCAACAAGCTGAAAGATCGATTGGTCGATCTTGAGGCAGGGGGGCCGCACTCACCGAAACTGGTAATCACCCGCGACGCTGCAGAGTAGTTCCCATGCCCACCGGCAGCAGTTTTTTTTCTGTTGCCGGTGATTTCAGCTTGCCCCGCAGGACTGTTCCGTGTTTCGAATAGGCTCACACCGGGAGACTGATCTGATCAGCCAAGACCACGGGAAGGGAATGCCATGCAGTGCTTTTTTGTCGAATTCCAATGTAAACTCGGCAAAGCTTACGCCGTGGCGAATGAACTCGCCAACCGCGAGATCGCATCAGAAATCTATTCGATCAGCGGCCCATTCGATCTGATCGCCAAGTTCTATGTCGAGGACGATGTGGACATCGGGCATTTCGTTGCAGATCGGGTCCATTCAATCGAAGGCATCGAGCGTACGCAAACGACGCTGACCTTCAAAGCGTTTTGATACCGCGATGAAAAAATGGCTACAATCCTGAGACCAGGAAGTTTTCAAGCCGACAGCAATTGAATTTCCGAAGGAAGGAAATGGTACGATTGGGTGGGTTCGAACCACCGACCTCCGGATCCACAATCCGGCGCTCTAACCAGCTGAGCTACAACCGCACAATTGAATGACGTGTGTTTCGTCATTTCGCTTGCCGCTCACATACTTTTCCCACGGCAAGATTGCAAGAGGGTAACACAGACCCAGTTGTGAGAAAATTGCCAGACAAGCGTTGGGCAAAGAAAAAGGCCGGGATTATGCCCGGCCTCGATTTGTCTAACTGATCAGCTTTTAGCTGGCTTTGATTGTTTTGCTGGCCTCAGCAACAGTCTTTTCAACATCTGCAACAGCCTTCTGTGTAGCAGTCTTGGCTGGCTTGGAAACATTTTCCGCAACTGTGCGGGCAGTTTCCTGAAGTGTCTTGGCTTGATCGACCATCAATTCAGACTGCTTGCGGAAGAAAGAGCCCTGAAGTTCGAGCATTTCGGCCATCGACTTGACGCCGAGCAGTGCTTCCATGTGCGAAAGTGAATTGTCTGCACTTGTACGAACTGCGTTGATTGCCTTGAGGCTGAGTTCAACAGTACCCGACTGAGCGTTTTCAAGGGTAGCTTCAATTGCCTTGGTGGCTTCCTCTGAGGAGCTCTTCAACTTGGCATAGCTTTCCTTGGACTGAGTGAGGGCCTTCTCCGTGTATTCGCGATAGTTCTCGGACAATTTGCCCATGTCGAAATTTGGCATCTGGAATATTTCAGCAGTTTTGTCTTTTTTGGCAGTGGCCATATCTAATTCTCCTGGGTTGGGGTTCATTCCCTTGCATCCTTGAGAGACATATAGCATCACTTATGGTGCATTGCAACATAATTGTGCATCGCACCATAAATTAACCTCGATTCGACAAAGAACCAACATGAAGCACGGATTTCTGGACCGCTTGCGGACTGGCCGTTATTAATAGATCGTTAAGGCCTGCGGCAAAGCGCCTTGGCTCAATATCAATCGGCAAGCGGCTTAGAATAGTATGCAGTATGATCGTTACCCTTTCATCGACCTGGCGGTTCACGAAGAAATACGTGAGCGATTTGCTGATGGAGACGCTCTGATTGTGGCCAGCCCCGATCTGCGGACAATTTACTGGGCCAACGGGCAAGCTTCCGACCTATTCGGTTACTCGGACATTTACGACCTGCTAGAGGACGGGATTGAAGAGCAACCAGCGCTCAAGCGGCAAATTGCCGGAGCGATTATCGGTTTGGCGCGCAAAACCGAACAAGATTTCATGATCCGGGTCACCAATGGCTTCAAACGGATGGCAATCACTGCCAAGGCGAAACTGATTGAACTTCCCGGAGGAAAAGCCGCAGTGCTGATTTCATCTGACGGCGCCTATGTGGGCCGCACTGATGAAGCCCGTGGCAAGCAGATCATCAGCGGGTTCGAAGGCACTGATACCCATGTGGCAGTTCTGAATGCCGCGGGTAAATTGGTAGCAGGGTCGCCATCTTTTATCGAAGCCGAAATCGATTCCGGTGATCTTGCGAAAATGGTTCACGATGTTGTTGGTGAAAAAGACCGGTTGATCAAACGCATGGTTGAAACGCCGCGTGGATCTATCGCGGCGGCAATTGGCCGGTTGACTGATGACCCCACCCTGCACCTGGTATTCGCCATCGAACCGGCATCGGTTCTGACAAATGATGATAGCGTTGGCGCGGCGACAAGCACTGAAGGCGATGCGTCAACAGTCGCAGCAGCAAGTGCGGTCACAGGCGCATCTTTTGATGCCAATCGCATCCGCCATGAACTTGCTGAGCATAACTTGCGGCCAGATCAGAACACTTTTGACGCGGTGCCGACTGTCTTCGATGACTCGCGCAACGTTGGAACCGGTGATGGCTTGGCAACTGACCCTGAACCAACTTATTTTGCTGCCAACGATCCAAAATCTCCGGCCGAAAGAACATCGGCAGGCCAGCCAAGTGCCAACGACGAACAGAAGACTGCGGAAAATCTTTCCAAAGATATTATCGATGGTCAGGAGGCCCCCAAAGTTGAGGCTGAAGCTAAGGAACTGGTAAAGTCCAGCACTCCGAAGAGTGACTTCACCTTCGATCCCTCGGCGCGGCCAGTACGGTTTGTCTGGAAGATCAACCGCGAAGGCGCATTCAGCGAAGTTTCGCCGGAGTTCGCTCAGGCTGTTGGCCCAAATGCCGCCGATATTATAGACCGCAGGTTTCCCGATATCGCCCGGGTTTTCAATCTCGATCCGAACCACGAGATCACTGAGTTGCTCAATCGACGTGACACCTGGTCTGGCAAAACAGTCAATTGGCCGGTCGAAGGCACAAGTATGGTTGTCCCGGTCGATATGGCTGCGCTTCCGACCTACACACGAGAGCGCCGCTTTGACGGATTTCGCGGCTTCGGCATTGTCCGATTGGGCGAAGCTGTCCACGATGATATGGGGATCGGGCTGGCTCTGGTACCAGGACCGTGGACGGGGCCACTGCACGTAAAAGACGACAAGAGCGATGATAGAGCAGAATTGTCAGATTCCGAAATCGACAGCACTGAGAATGCATCGACCGATCACGAGACCAATGAAATTGGAATTGCGGCTGCTGACGAAATCGGCCCTGACCGTGTTGACGGCTATGAAGCGCCAGATCAGCCTGCACACGGGGAAGTAGAGGCCAAAGATGAAACCGGTGAGGTTGCCGTTGAACCGATCGATAGCCATGAGACTGGCGAAGATGGCAAAAGTGTATCCGACAACTCCGCCAAGACTACGACACTGAACGACACCATCGCCGGTGAAGGCACCAATGACGATAAACCTTCCCCCGAAAACAGTGACCCCTTCAGAGGTGAAATGCCTGCAATTGCTGTTACACCAACAGCAGGTCGGCGCGAGTCTGACAAGGTCATCGACTTGGAAGCCCGGCGCGCAAGGGCGCGCGATACGCTAACTCCGCTTGAACAGGCCGCGTTCAAGGAAATCGGAGAAAAGCTCGGATCCACTCTCGACCCGGAAACCGCAAAGGAGCCAGCGAAAGCCGAGACCTCGTCAAAGGAGAAGCCCGGCGATCCGACGAAGACAACCGGAACCTATGCGAGTTCGCTGGAAGCCGGAATGTTTGATACGGGAGGTACGGCAGACGGCCACGAAAATTTCACCGATACCGAAAATCCGAACAGGGATTTGGATGGCGATAAAGGCGAAAGACAGCATAAAAGCGATGCCACTGAAAGTGTTTCCGCTAACGCTGCAAAACCCGAGGACGCGCTCTCAAATCTCGCAATAGGTTCTCGACATGCAGAGACAGCCGGATTGAGTGAGAGTGTTGTGGATATGATCCCGGCAGCATTGCTTGTTCATATCGGCGATCGACTGATACATGCAAACCCGGAGTTTCTGGAACTATCAGGTTTTGACTCGTTGGCGGATATTTCTGCAGCGGGCGGCTTGGAACAATTGCTTGGCGAACCCGACGGCGACGAGATGCGTGGCAGCGTGATGTTGCGACGCGCAGACGGTGAGGAAATTCCGGTCAACGCACGGTTGCGTTCAATCAACTGGCATAATAGCCACGCGCTGATGCTGGCGGTTTCTGCATATCCCGAGGGTATAGACATCACGTCAGTTGCTCCTGGTGGAAGCGATGAGGCAAACGACGAGGAAAGTCGGTTTGTCGATCCAGATATTCAACCAGCCAATCTTGATCGGGACTTGGAACCTGGATTTGATGCAGATGGCGATGCAAGGGAAACCGAAACAGAAGCCCGCCTAAGGGTTCTCGAAGTTGAGGCTGATGAATTACGGTCGATCTTGGAAACGGCAACTGATGGCGTTGTGATAATCGGCGATGACAACCGCATTCGGTCGATGAACGGCTCTGCTTGCGCTCTGTTTGGCTATGAAGAAGCGGAAACACGTGAAAAGCCATTTGCGATGTTGTTTGCCCATGAGAGCCAACGCGCAGTGATGGACTATCTCATCGGATTGGCAGAGCACGGCGTTTCGAGTGTTCTCAATGACGGTCGTGAAATCATAGGTCACGAAGCAAATGGCGGCACGCTGCCATTGTTCATGACCATTGGCCGACTTTCGGGTTCCCAGGGCTACTGTGCTGTCATGCGTGATATCACCCAGTGGAAGCGCAGTGAGGAAGAACTGCGCGAGGCCAAACGTGCTGCGGAAACCGCGAATTCGCACAAAAGCGATTTTCTGGCGCGGGTCAGCCATGAGATTCGCACACCACTTAACGCCATAATCGGGTTCTCCGAAATGATGGTGGAAGAGCGATTTGGTCCAATCGGCAGTCCACGGTATCTTGAATATGCAAATGACATCGGTTCTTCAGGCAAACATGTGCTTGATATCGTCAATGATCTTCTCGACATCTCCAAAATCGAAGCAGGAGAGGTCGAACTTGAGTTCGACGCGGTCTCACTCAATGACCAGTTGGCCGAATGTGTGTCGATGTTGCAGCCCATGGCCAATAGTCAACGTGTCATAATCCGAACAAGCCTTTCGGCCACGCTGCCGGAAATCGTCGCAGATAGCCGCTCGATAAGACAGATCGCCCTCAACCTGCTTTCAAATGCAGTTCGCTACACGCCGTCGGGCGGGCAAATTGTGGTCTCTACGGCCTATGAGAGCAATGGAAGTGCAGTATTGCGGATTCGTGACACCGGCATTGGCATGAGCAGGAAAGAGCTTGAACAGGCCATGAAGCCTTTCGGTCAGGTCGGTGCCTCGGCCAGGCAACATGGTGACGGAACCGGGCTCGGTCTTCCGTTGACCAAGGCGATGGTTGAGGCCAACCGGGCGCAGTTTGACATTGTTTCTGCGCCGAAGGAAGGCACGCTGGTGACCGTAACATTCCCCCCTCAGCGTGTTCTCGCTGACTAGGTTGTTGGCACCGGTACATTTTTCCAAAAAAGAAGGGGGCGCACTGCCCCCTTTTTAATTTCCCATGCTGACAAACCTGCAGAAATAATTTTCTGACCGCTGAATGACAGTCTCCACCTAAAACCTTTTTCTATTAAGTCCAGCTTGACAGAATAGATCGCATTTTAAGTATCGATGGTTAACGCGAACCACAGTTAACGCAGCGTCACACTCGGAATGGAGAAATTACCGGTGCGAATTCTCAGTTCTGAAGTGCGGGGACGTTTTCGAACAGCTTCAATGCTTCGGGATTGGCCAGTGCCTCCTGGTTTTTGACCGCCCGGCCATGCACGACATCACGTACTGCGAGTTCGGTTATCTTGCCGGATTTTGTGCGTGGAATATCATCAACGGCAATGATACGTGCCGGAACGTGGCGAGGTGACGCCCCACTGCGGATGACCGTTTTGATTTTCTTTTCAAGAGCTTCGTCCAGGGTTACTCCCTCTGCCACACGCACGAAAAGAACGACACGCACATCATCATCCCATTGTTGGCCAATGCAGATTGCTTCGAGGATTTCGTCGAGTTTCTCGACCTGGTTGTAAATCTCAGCGGTTCCTATGCGTACGCCGCCTGGATTGAGTGTCGCATCAGAACGTCCATGAATGATCATGCCGCCATTCTCTGTCCATTCGGCAAAATCGCCATGACACCAGGTATTGGGAAACCGGTCAAAATAAGCGCTATGGTAGCGGCTTCCGTCGGGGTCGTTCCAAAATCCGATCGGCATGGATGGGAATGGCTTGGCGCAGATTAGCTCGCCCTTCTCACCACGCATCGGCTTTCCATCGTCATCCCAGACATCAACCGCCAGACCCAATCCCGCGCCCTGAATTTCTCCCTTCCAGACTGGCGCGACCGGTATGCCCAGCACAAAGCACGAGACAATGTCGGTTCCGCCAGATATGGAAGCTAGGTGCAGATCCGGCTTTATGCCTTCATAGACGAACGAAAATCCTTCCGGCGACAATGGCGAGCCAGTTGATGTCATCATCCGCAAGCTTGAGAGATCGTGGGTCTTGGCAGGTTCAAGTCCTGCTTTGCGCACGGCATCAATAAACTTGGCTGATGTGCCAAAAATGGCGAAATGTTCATCAGCAGCATAATCAAACAAAACATTGCCATCCGGATAAAACGGCGACCCGTCATAAAGGCAAAGAGTTGCCCCGACGGCGAGACCAGAAACCAGCCAGTTCCACATCATCCATCCGCAGGTCGTAAAATAGAACAAGCGTTCGCCTGAATTGAGGCCACAGTGAATGCGATGTTCCTTTAGGTGCTGAACGAGCACACCACCTGCCGAATGGACAATGCATTTGGGAATGCCCGTGGTGCCCGAAGAAAACAGAATATACACTGGATGGTCGAAATCGAACCGCTCGAATACCAGTGGTGCTGGCTCATATCCATCAACTAAATCGGATTGCGACAACCCACTAGGCAAGGTGTTTGCCACGTCGTCCGCAATCCCCAGCAGCGGCACCACAATCGTGACTTGCGGAGCGACGCTCTCAATGATCGGACCCAATTTGCCTGCCACTTCCTGACGTTTACCGTTGTACCAGTACCCATCACACGTGACGAAAAACTTGGGCTCGATCTGTCCAAACCGATCTACCACACCCTGAACACCGAAATCGGGAGAGCAGGAAGACCACACACCACCAAGCGACGTTACCGCCAGCATGTGCGCTATTGTCGCCGGCATATTGGGCATCATTGCTGCAACACGGTCTCCAACCACCAGCCCGCGTGCTTTGTAGGCCTGCTGCAATTGCGAGACCAATGCGCGTAGTTCATCCCAACTGACCGAGGATTTGGCGGCGTCTTCCGCCCGGAAGATTATCGCCGGTTCGTCACCAGAAAACCGCAACAGATTTTCCGCAAAATTGAGTTTGGCATCAGGGAAAAAACGAGCGCCCGGCATGGCGTCCGGATTTTCCAGCAACCGCTCGCCCTTCTCACCAATCACGTCGCAATAATCCCAGACAGCTGACCAGAAATCGTCAGGCTCTTCAACTGACCAAGCATGCAGGGCATTTGGCTGAGAAAGGTCTGCATCTGCCAATTGTCCACAATGAGCAGCGAACTTCATCCACTCGCTATCAGCAATCCGCGTTGCATTCGGGGTCCAAAGTGGGGCAGCCGTCATGATCGATCTCCTATTTGCTTCCTGCTGATATCACTATACGAATTAGATATGGAAGGCTTTCGCAATTGGTTTTTGTGCGCACATGCGACCTTTTCAGCGAATTAGCATACTCAAAACTCTGCTCGGTTCCCAATTGCCTCAGCCAAGATTGCAATATGCCCTTCAACGGCTTATCCAGTTTTGACACAAGGACGATCCGCATGGATCGGGAGGACGGCAGTTGGTTGCTAGGTTCAGGCGTTGGTGGTTCAGCCGGTCGATCATATTGATTGGACTGATGCTGGTGCTCGCCTCTGTATCTGTGCTGCTTTTATTGCCATTTGCCGTATCCAGTGATGTTGTTCGGGATCGTCTTGAGCGGGACATCGGCAATTGGGCCGGTCATACGGTTTCACTGGGGCGAGCGCCGAAGTTGACTTTCTGGCCGGTACCGCGAATCCGGATGGACAATTTTGAGATCCTGCCCAAAATTTCTGCTGACAGCGATCCGGTCATGCGCGCAGAATCGATCGTCGCGAACTTCAATTTGATTTCTGCTGCCCTTGGTACGCCGAAGTTCTCAGATTTCCGATTGATCCGACCGACATTCGACCTCGAACTTTATCCTGATGGCACATCCAATTGGACATCGCACGAAGGCGCGCTGGTTCGAGGCATCGAAGCTGCTGTTGCCCGTGACAAGCAGGTAGCCGACGGTAACAATGGCACTGCCACGTTGCCCGAAATACCGGTGACTGCAGCGCTTGGCACAGTGACCATTGTGGACGGCACATTGAACTGGGTCAGCGATCCGGCAAAACCCGCAGAAAGACTGTCGGCGATCAATGGCACCATAAACTGGCCATCTCCGGCGGCAATTGCGCGGCTAAATTTCTCGACCATTTTTCGCGGTGAACAAGTTCGCATCAATGCCAGTTCCGCCGCCGCTCTATTGCTTCTGGGCGAACGCAAGGCACCGGTTCAACTAACCGTCTCATCCGCTCCGCTTGATCTGGTATTTGAAGGAAATGTTGACTTCTCCTCATCTGGTCTTGCGCGCGGTACCGTGGAACTTAAAACACCGTCAGTTCGACGCGCGCTGGAATGGTCCGGCTTGAACATCGTTCCAGGAGAGGCATTGGGCGCCTTGGACCTCAATGCGACGCTGGCTATCACGCAGGATCGCGCCAAACTGGATGATCTGACAATATTTATCGGCGAACGCCGCGGTATTGGCATTCTCGATCTGACAATGACCGACAAACTGCCGCCAATGATTGCAGGCACGTTGGCATTTAATTCCCTTGATATCGCTGCGTTTCTTCGCGCCTTCACGCCGCTGCCAAAAAGCAGTGCCGACATTGCCTCGACCATCGACATGCGTTTCCTGCGACAATTGGGACTGGACCTGCGACTGTCTGCACAGACAGCAGAATTCGGTCCTATCACCATGACCAATCTGGCTTCCGCTGCCCGTGTTGACGCGGGCAGGGCGATGTTTGATCTTGGCGATGCGGCGGCCTTCGGCGGTCGGCTGATCGGACGCATTTCGATATCCGAGTCCACAGATGACGGCGGTGGCAATCTGCAGCTTTCAGCACGCAATGTCGATCTTGGCGCTATGTTTGATGCCATTGGGCTAACAGGACCATTGCCGCTTGGCTCAGGCTCGCTGGATCTGGAATTGAAAACCCCTTACCCCACCTGGGCGACGTCTTCGGCTGATGTTTCCGGACGGTTTTCGCTGACCGTCAACACTGGTTCAATTCCAGAGGTTGATCTACAGGCGTTCCGCCAACTGGCAGATGAAAATTCCTTTTTCCGGCTTGAAGAGGCCAATACCGGAACAGGGTTCAATTTTGAAACCGCCGATTTTGCCGCCGAAATAACCAACGGTCAGGCTGAAATCACAAAAGGTGAAATCAAGGGTGCCGATCAAATGGTGGCTTTAAGCGGAGTTGTGCCCTATTCGCGCGGCAGCTTGGCTATGGCTGGCACTTTGGGGCCAAAGCCTCCAATTGATGGCAAGACCAAACTGTCGACGTCAAAAAACGGGCACAAGCCACTCCGGTTCTTTCTTGGCGGCTCTTGGCCTGAACCAGTCATATCGCCGGTGCAGGAAAACAATTAGAATGGATGCTGCACTGGCTCCAATGACCCTGCAGCGAGAACTTAACCATCGCCTTCCATTGCCAGCTTTTCATCGTGTCGACGAGTGATTTCACGCTGCTTGGTCAGCAGTGAAGCGATGATCACACCGGTTGCCACCAATGCGATAAGGATCGTACAGACAGCATTGATTTCCGGCGTCACACCCAGACGCACCTGCGAATAGATCTTCATAGGCAATGTGGTCGCCCCCGGCCCGGAGTTGAAGGATGCGATCACCAAATCGTCGAGCGAAAGGGTGAAAGCAAGCATCCAGCCCGCGACAACCGCCGGGAGAATGACCGGGAGCGTTATCTTGGAAAACGCCTGAAATGGTGTGCAGCCCAAATCCTGCGCCGCCTCTTCCAGCGACATGTCGAATGTCACCAATCTCGACTGAACAACCACAGCGACAAAGCACAGCGAGAAGGTTATGTGAGCCAGGGTCACCGTCCAAAAACCACGATCAAATCCGATGGCGACAAACAGCAAAAGGAGCGACAAGCCGGTGATGACTTCCGGCATGACAAGCGGTGCATAAACCATGCCGGTAAACAGCGTCCGCCCGGTAAACCGGGTATAACGAACCAGCGCGAGTGCGGCCAAAGTGCCCAATACAGTTGCAACCGAGGCTGAGATAACTGCTACCCGCAAAGTCACCCAACCTGCATCCAGCAGAGCCTGATTTTGAAACAGCTCTCCGTACCACTTGGTTGAAAAACCGGCCCAAACGGTGACCAGACGCGACTCGTTGAAAGAGAACACAACCAAGATAACAATCGGCAGATAGAGAAATGCGAAACCGAAAACCACCGAAGAAATATTGAACCAGCTCCAGCGTCCGCTCATCCCTGTCTCTCCGTCGCCTTGGCTTGCGCATTCTGGAACAGCACGATTGGCACCACCAGCAGGAACAACAAGATCATGGCCAGTGCAGAAGAAACCGTCCAATCACCATTATTGAAGAATTCTGTCCAGAGTACTTTGCCGATCATCAGGGTCTCGGATCCGCCAAGAAGATCAGGAATGACAAACTCCCCGACCGCTGGAATGAAAACCAACAGACAACCAGCGGCAATGCCGGGAACTGCCAAGCGCAACGTGATTTTCCAAAACGCACCCAGCGCGGTGCAACCGAGATCTTGCGCGGCTTCTATCAACGAGTAGTCGAGCTTCTCCAGTGTCGCATAAATCGGCAAGACCATGAAGGGGAGGTAGGAATAGACAATGCCAATATAGACGGCAGTATTGGTATTGAGAATTGTCAGTGGAGTATCAATCAACCCAAGGGTCAGGAGTAACTGGTTGAGCAGGCCCTCAGGTTTGAGGATACCGATCCATGCGTATACCCGAATTAGAAAACTGGTCCAGAACGGCAGTATGACCAACATCAGCAAGATTGGTCGGATACCATCAGATGCGCGCGCCATGCCGTAAGCCAGCGGAAATCCAATCATCAAGGTCAACAGGGTTGAGATCGATGCTATGGTAAGGCTGGAGAGGTATGCATTGCGATAAAGCGCATCAGTGGTGATGAAAACGTAGTTCTCAAGATTGAGCATACCCAGACTGTCGATGAAGCTGTCCCATCCGGCAGCAAGGTCGAATTGCGGGATATAAGGTGGACTGCCATATTCGAGAACAGACACTGATATTCTCAAAACGATCAAAAACGGCAGCAGAAAAAGCAAAAGCAGCCAGATGTAAGGCACCATGATCGAGATACGGCGGAATAGCGTGCCCATCTTTCTGTGTCCCCTTATCTATCCAGAAGAATGCCGCCATTGGCGGGAAATGAGAGCCAGACCCGTTCATCATAGCCGATCGGATCTTCAACAATGCGCGTCGCATTGAGAACTGACGCCTTGATCACCTTGCCACTGTCGAGACGAACATTGAAAATCGTCATGTCGCCAAGATAAGCAATGTCCCATACTTCGCCATCAATCGCGTTGGTGCTGGTGGCTGGCTTGGTGCGACTGACCGAGATTTTTTCCGGCCGGATCGAATACCAGGCAGTGATGCCTTTTTCGGGCAGTTCGACCGCTGGACGCTCACAAAGCGCTTCAAGCTTGAACCCGTCGACGGCATTTAGCTGAATTGTTTCGTTGTCGACTGTCTCGACCGTACCCTCAAAAAGATTCACTGAACCAACAAAATCGGCGACATAGCGGGAGCTGGGCGCCTCATAAATTTCTGCCGGCGTTCCCACTTGTTCTATGCTTCCTGATTCCATTACGGCAATTCGGTCGGACATGGTCATCGCTTCTTCCTGATCGTGGGTAACGATCATGAAGGTCAGGCCCAGTTCCTCCTGCAGGTCCATCAGCTCGAACTGGGTTTCTTCCCGCAGTTTTTTGTCGAGTGCGCCAAGCGGCTCATCAAGCAGCAGCAACTTGGGGCGCTTGGCCACCGATCGGGCCAAAGCCACGCGCTGACGCTGACCGCCCGACAGCTGGTGTGGCTTCCGTTTGGCAAACTGCTCGAGCTTTACGAGCTTTAACATCTGCAAGACACGCTCGCCGATCGCATGCTTCTCCATACCTTCCTGCTTCAAGCCAAAGGCGATGTTCTGCTCGACACTCATGTGTGGGAACAAGGCGTAGGATTGGAACATCATATTGACCGGGCGCTTGTGCGGCGGCACCCCTTTCAGAGGCTGGCCATCAAGATAAATCTGGCCGTTGGTTGGCTCTTCAAACCCCGCCAGCATTCGCAATAATGTCGTTTTGCCGCAGCCTGATGGCCCGAGTAGCGAAAAGAATTCCCGCTCATAGACATCAAGCGAGAGGTTTTGGACGGCGACGAAATCACCAAATTTCTTGGTGACGTTCTCGAAGCGGATATAGGCTACCGAGTCCGGTTCGGCCCAAGGAGCAAATGAGCGCCGGACATTCCCAAGCGATTTCATGCAGGTGTCCCGAAACAAAACCCCGGGCATTTGGCCCGGGGTCTGATGAAGTTTTATTGGCCGGTTTTGACTTCCGTCCAAGCACGGTTGAGTGTGCGCTTCTGACGCGAGTTGTCCGGCACATATGTGTAGAGCCGGGAAATCGTTTCTTCGCTTGGATAGATGGCCGGGTCGTCAATCACTTCCTTGTCGAGGAATGGCTTGGAGGCCGCGTTGCCGTTGGCGTAATAGACATAGTTGGATGCCTTGGCCATGACTTCCGGACGCATCATGTAGTTGAGAAATTCGTGGGCTTCTTCGACATGCGGCGCATCAACAGGAATGGCCATATTGTCAAACCACATCAATGCACCTTCCTTGGGGATGATGTACTCAATGGTTACACCTGCATCAGCTTCTGCGGCGCGGTCGCGCGCCTGAAGCATGTCGCCCGACCAACCCATTGCCATGCAAATATCTCCGTTCGCAAGACTATTGATATACTCGGATGAATGGAACTTGCGGATACTCGGTCGGACCGCCAGCAACGCGGCTTTGGCCTTTTCAATGGATTCAGCATCCTTGGCATTGGGATCAATGCCCTGATAGTTCAACGCAGCCGGGACAGTCTCCGTGGGCGCGTCAAGCATGAAGATACCGCAGTCAGCGAGCTTGGCTGCCGTTTCAGGATCAAAGATCAGTTTCCAGGTGTTCAGTTCGGCTTCACTGCCGAGACGTTCCTTGACCATGTCTACATTGATGCCAATTCCTGTGGTGCCCCACATGTAATTGATAGCATATTCGTTGCCGGGATCATAAATTTCCAAACGCTTGGAAATGGACGGGTCCATATTGGACAGGTTGGTCAGCTTCGACTTGTCGAGCTTCTGGAAAACACCCGCTTTGATCTGATTAGCAAGAAAAGTACCGGTTGGCACAACAACATCATAACCGGTGCCGCCTGCGAGCAATTTGGTTTCGAGCACCTCGTTGGAATCAAACACGTCATATACGACTTTGATGCCGGTTTCGGCGGTGAAATCCGTTAAAATCTCTTCGTCGATATAATCGGACCAGTTAAAAACGTTCACCACACGCTCTTGTGCGCCTGCCAACATGGTTGATGCAGCGAGCATCGCAACCGTGGTGGCGATGAAGCGAGATTTGAATGTCATCATATGACCCCTCAATACTGTTTGGCCGAATTGATCGGCTTCATCTCTGACATAACCGGATGAGCCCGATTGCAGATTTAAATTCAACCCTAAAAAGGATTTAGAAAGGCGACAAGGAAAAACTGGCCCAATGAAGTCCGAAGATCAAAAAGATTGCCAATTGACCCATCGCAGGCTCTTGAGAGCATCAATGCATGCTACTGGAAATCGAAGGCGGATAAACCGGTTACCATTTCATCAAGACCAAGCGGTCTGGTGATAGGCGGCTCAGCACGCGCGAGACAACCATTGCGCTCGCACAGACGGCAGGCCGGCCCAATTGGCGTGGTGACTATCTTTGTTGGCTTGTCGTGCTGTGCGGGGATGGCATCGCCATAAATGATCTCGTCTCTGAACCCGATGTCACACCCCAGCAGCAATGCTGTTCTGCGCGGACGTTCGGCGTAGGCGCCTTGAGGACCTTCAAGGGTGCGCGAAATGGTAAGAAATTCCGCACCGCCCGGGGCTTCAACCGCTTCAACCAAGACCTGCCCCGGCTGACCAAAGGCTGAATGGACTGAAAGCTTTGGGCAATGGCCGCCAAATCGCTGTTGTGGAAACCCTTGCGCGCCTGCTCTGCGGAACCGGTTACCTGCCACATCGATCTCCAGCATGAAGAAAGGCACCCCGGCCGCATTATCGCGGCATAAGGTTGTCAGCCGGTTGGCCGCCTGTTCAAAGGACACACCAAAGCGGGATCGCAGCACATCAAGATCGTAGCGCGCTCTTTGGGCCGCGCTGAGAAACGATTGATAGGGCATCATAAGCGCATGGGCGCCGTACCGGGCCATTTCGAACCGGGCAATGCGACGGGCCTCGTCACCGGATAATTTGAGACCATTTATAGAGGCTGAAATCGCCACTTGCATTCGCACCAGCACGGCTTCCATCGCAACTTCCCGAAGCTGGTCGAAAGGCGACAATCGCTCGGAAATGAAAAGGCGGTGAGAATGTCGATCGTAACGGCGGCGCCAATTGGGCATGGTTGCTACTGGCAGGGTACGCACGACAATGCCGTGTTCGGATTTCAGCCATGCTTTCAACGCGCTCAGCAAGTCATCCCCCGGCATCAGCAGTGTAGTGAAAGCTTCAGCCTCTTCTTCTATAGTCGGGAAATAATTGACGCGAGCCTCGAGTGTCTCGCGCACTTCATCCATTGGCATACGCGCGCCGGGAAGGTCAGCACTGCGCCCCTCGCCCGCGAGCATCGCCGATATATCGGTCAGTCGGCTGGTTTGTTCCCGGTATGCGCGGTACAATTTGACTATTGCCGAGGCGGCATTGGGGGCGGCTTCTGCAATTTCGATGACTTCTTGCTCGCCGGGTATTTCACCCGATATGAGCGGATCGGCGAACACTTCGCGCAGCGCGGCCAATGCTGCACCCCCCTCGCCCTGCAGATCCTCCGGGTCAATCTTGTAGACCGAAGACAATTTGAGAATCAGCTGCACCGTCAACGGGCGCTGGTTCCGTTCAATCAGATTAAGATAAGAAGGCGATATATCCAGCGCTTCAGCCATTGCCGTCTGAGTCAGATTGCGATCATGCCGGATGCGCCGGATTCGTGGGCCTGCAAAGATTTTCCGATCAGCCATTGCCGCACCTTTACAAGATTTTACTGATTTTCCGGGCTAGTTCGGCAAATCACTGTTTTACAATTATTACAAATTTACAATTCAAATTTGTCAAAGACAATACAGCGTGACCTCATTTTTGCGTCGATAATCCGCATTTTCCTCGCTATTTCGCGAGCGCAATGTAAATTTTGTCATATCAACCGGGTCGCAAATCCATTCGTTTACGCCCGGAGAGACAACAACAAAATTGACCGGAGACAATAATGACTGATTTTTACAATCTCGTTCCCAGCGCACCGGAAGGCCGGTATGATGGTATCGAACGCCCTTACACCCCGGAAGATGTCATCAAGCTCCGCGGCTCGGTTCAGGTCAAGCACACATTGGCTGAGAACGGCGCCAACCGCCTTTGGCAGTTGATCCACGAAGAAGATTTCGTCAATTCGCTTGGCGCGATGACCGGAAACCAGGCTATGCAGCAGGTTCGCGCCGGGCTGAAGGCAATCTATCTTTCTGGCTGGCAAGTTGCAGCTGACTCCAACACAGCTTCTTCGATGTATCCCGACCAGTCGCTCTATCCTGCCAATGCAGGCCCTGAGCTGTGCAAGCGCATCAACCGCACTTTGCAGCGCGCCGATCAGATTGAAACCTCGGAAGGCAATGGCCTGTCAGTTGATACATGGTTTGCTCCGATTGTTGCCGACGCTGAGGCAGGCTTCGGTGGCCCGCTCAACTCGTTCGAACTGATGAAGGCATACATCGAAGCAGGTGCTGCTGGCGTTCACTACGAAGATCAGCTCGCATCTGAAAAGAAGTGTGGCCATTTGGGCGGCAAGGTCCTCATCCCGACGGCGGCACATGTTCGCAACCTGAACGCAGCTCGTCTTGCTGCCGACGTCATGGGTGTTCCTTCACTTGTCGTTGCCCGGACAGACGCTGAAGCTGCCAAGCTGCTGACATCCGACATCGACGATCGCGACAAGCCATTTGTTGATTATGATGCCGGACGTACAGCCGAAGGCTTCTACCATGTTAAAAATGGTCTGGATTCCTGCATCGAACGCGCAAAAGGCTATGCGCCTTATGCCGACCTGATCTGGTGCGAGACTTCAAAGCCAGACCTGGAGCAGGCCAAAAAGTTTGCTGAAGGCGTTCGCAAGGAATTCCCGAACCAACTGTTGGCTTACAATTGCTCGCCATCTTTCAACTGGGAAAAGAACCTGGACAAGGAAACAATTGCCAAGTTCCAGCGCGAACTCGGCGCCATGGGTTACAAGTTCCAGTTCATCACATTGGCCGGTTTCCACCAACTCAACTACGGCATGTTCGAACTGGCACGTGGCTACAAGGAGCGCCAGATGGCGGCTTACTCCGAACTGCAGCAGGCTGAGTTCGCATCGGAAGTTAACGGCTATACCGCCACCAAGCACCAGCGCGAAGTTGGTACCGGCTACTTCGATGCAGTCTCAATGGCGATCACAGGCGGCCAGTCTTCAACCACCGCGATGAGTGAATCGACAGAATCGGCACAGTTCAAGCCGGCTGCGGAATAATCTCAGTGCCCCTCCCTTTCGAGGGAGGGGCAGACTTTCTACCAGAACACCTTCAAGAACCCCGGATATAGAGGAGAAATGCAATGGCACCACAGACCCGAGTTAAGGAACGCGCTGAAGAGCAGTCTTCGGCCATGTCAACTGACCAGCAGGCGGCTATCCGCATGGTGGCCAATGATCTGCACAGGCTCAATCACTCCGTGATGAAGGCTGTTGATGCCGGCGTTTCGGTAGAACTGGTTCGCTCGGCCCGTCACCACGGCGGAGAAGGCAACTGGGGAGATTTGTTGATCCCCGTAATCGTTACCCAAAGCCGCTAAGGCCGAACTGACACCCAGTCAAATTTGATCCGCCCTGCAGTTTCGGGGCGGTTTTTTTCGACGTATGATTTCAGGCAGCGTCTGCTTTCCTGACGGTGACAGTTGCATCAATCCGGAAGCTTTGAACCATCTCCATCAAGGCCTTGGCTTCATGTGCCAACTGATGGCTGGCCGCATTGGTTTGCTCAACCATTGCTGCGTTCTGCTGGGTCATCTGATCCATTGTACTGACCGAAGTGTTGACGTCTGCAAGAACACTGGCTTCGTCGTGGCTTGCACTGGCAAGCCGGTTTATCGTGGTCGAGACTTCACCAATGCGCTGGTTTATGCGGCCCATTGCCTGCCCGGTGTCATTGACGAGTGACACCCCACTAGCCACTTCGGTTGAAGACAACTCGATAAGTTCCTTGATCTGTCGGGCAGCAGTTGCAGAGCGTCCTGCAAGATCGCGAACTTCCTGTGCAACAACGGCAAAGCCTTTGCCCGCCTCGCCCGCGCGCGCAGCCTCAACACCCGCATTGAGCGCCAGCAAATTGGTCTGGAAGGCTATTTCATCGATAGCGCCAATGATCTGACCAATCTTGGCTGATGCACCTTCAATGCGGCTCATTGCTTCAATTGCATGCTCAACAATTTCGCCGGACTTTACCGCGTCCTTGCAAACTTCGCTGACCAATCCGTCGGCCTCTGCCATCCCCTGCGATGATTGATTGACGGTTACCGATATCTGTTGAATGGCGCCAGCGACTTGCTCCAGAGAAGCTGCCTGATTTTCTGTCCGGTAGGCCAGGTCATCTGCAGCAGACTGCATCTGGAAGCCGTTAGCCTGGATGCTCATCACCGTCTCACTGATCAGTGAGAGTGTTTCATGCACACGCTCGACGGACTCGTTGAAATCAACCCTCAACGTATCAAGACTACCTTCAAAAGGCGTTTCAATTCTGGAAACCAGATCGCCGTTGGCAAGATTTCGCAAAGCCTGGCCAAGCACCCCCACGGCATTTTGCAGTGTTTCGGCGGCCGCAGCTTTTTCGGCTTCCCGAGCCATTCGTTCATTATTCGCACGATCATTTGCTACTTGTGTTTCCTGTTCAATGCGAATCTTGTCGATCGCATTTGCCTTAAAAACATCAAGTGCACGCGCCATCTCGCCAATCTCGTCGCCTCTGCGTGAATCAGATATCTCGAGGGTAAGATCGCCCTTGGCGACATCTCTCATTGCACGGGTCAGGCGCAGAACAGGTCCTTTAAGTGCGGAGACCAAAAAAATCGCAGCCAGCAAGGATACAAGGCTCACCACCAAAGCACTGCCGATAGTTATACCATCGGCACGGGTCTTGGCTGTAGTTGCGCCGGTCCGTTGGCTGTCAGCAAATTCAACCACTGAGCTCCATGCGCCTGCAATCTGGCTGCCGGCACTGGCGAAAGCATCTGTGCGGGCATCGACTTTGGCCAATAGATCTGCCGCCATGCTGGTTAAGGTACGGGCTTCATCAAATGTACTCTGGCCTATAACTTCGATCAGCTCAGCACCGCCTTCATCTGTTTCCATCAATTGCAATGCTTGCTCTATGCGCACCATGCCGACGGCCAAATCTTCTGCACGTTGCAGTGTTGGGAAACCAAGAAACTCCGTAATCAACAATTCGAGGTCTATCGCACTGACGGAAAACGACCGAGCGTTCTCGATCATTCTCCGGCCCCTTACCACCATGGGGTCAATTTCAATAAACCGCTTGGTGGCTTGACGCGCGAGCTGAGAAGCTGTGCCGCGAAGTCTAAGACCAACAGGTCGCAAGCCATTCGAAAAGCGGTGAATGGCCTGCATTGTTGACGAGTTGATCGCACCGGCTTTGAACGTATCCTGTATGCCTTTGAGATTGTCCGTGATCAGGGATGCAAGCGCCGGTTCGGTTTTCGGAATTGCCCTGGGCAATTTTGTGCGGATACGGCGAATTTCACGGGAAAGTTTATCGACTTCTGCAAATACGGACTCAGGGTCTTGTGCATTGGAGATTGCAAAAGAAATATCGACAATCTGCCCTGCGGCATTCTCAAGATACTCGGCTTTGCGCAGATATTCTTTGGCTTCATCCTCTTGGCTGGCGATCTCAGCAGAAAGCTGATCAAGTTTTTCAGTTAGCCGTTGATTGGCGCTCGACATCGTTTGGCGGGCATGGAGGATGTTTGCGCGAGTTTGCAACTCTTCACCATACAACTCCCAAAGTTGATCGATTTGTTTTCTCAGACCAACGGCCACCGATTTCGCTTCCTCGAGGTTTTCGCGTTCGTTGTCGCTCTTTGCAAAAGCGATAAGTTTCTCAAAACTGGATACCTGCGCCTCGAGCTGCTCGATGACGACTTCCCGTTTTTCGAGCGATGCATTGCGGAGAAACTCGTTCATGCCTGAATAGGCGCGCTGAAAACCGCTGAGCGATTCGATGGATGCACCCGTACCGTTCAATCGGTCACCCAATAGCGATCCGGTATAAAAATTAATCGCGGCGAGCCCGATGATTCCGCTAATCAACGGAAGCACGAATACGATGACTTTTGTTTGTATTGAGACGCGCGAAAGCATCTTGTCGATGAACATATTATGATCCGGATCAAGTACTTTAGAGGCATGCGCAAATGACGCCGGCTGTCAAAAATGCATCATACATGACCGACTCCGAGAACCCGGTTGGCAACCTGAAGGACATACTCATCAAGTGTGGTTAAAATCTTGATAAGCGATTGTTCATGTATTTCCCTGAAATGAACACAAAATGCTACATTCGCTGCAGGCGGTCACGAGGGCACTTCTCACGAATGAAATAACTACTATGATGCGGCGATCTTCAACTGCATGGTGATTTATGACATCGAAAGTGGCAGGGTCAGTCGACAACCGCCCGCGCAAGCGGAGTACGAAGCATATCGAGTCAAAAAGAGGCGTTGAAAACTGGAAGGAAGCCACCGAATGGCTTCGAGTTCGCGGCATTGAAGATATCGAGTGTATCACACCGGATTTTGCCGGGGTGGCGCGCGGCAAGATGATGCCATCATCAAAGTTCACTTCCAACACATCTCTGTCGCTGCCTTCAGCAGTCTTCCGGCACACAATCTCCGGTGAGTATCCTGAGGAAACAGGCGATTTCCGATATGATCCGCTGGATGGCGATCTGAAGTTGATGCCCGATCTTTCAACTTTGTCAGTGGTCCCGTGGGAAACAGACCCGACGGCACAGGTTATTTGCGACATGATCACCACAAGGGGTGATCCGGTAAGCTACACGCCGCGCAACGTGCTCAAGAAAGTTGTCGAACTTTACACAGATCGAGGCTGGAAGCCTGTTGTGGCACCGGAAATCGAATTCTACCTGGTAGCACAACACGAAGACCCGGATTATCCGCTCAAGCCTCCACGCGGACGTTCGGGGCGGACGATTACCGGCGGGCAATCCTATTCCATCGCTGGCGTCAATGAATTCGATGAGTTGGTCGATGACATCTACGATTTCTCTGACAAGCAGGGCCTCGAGATCGACACGCTGATCCACGAAGAAGGACCCGCGCAACTGGAGATCAACCTGCGACACGGCGACCCGGTCGAACTCGCTGATCAGGTGTTCATGTTCAAGCGGACCATTCGCGAGGCCGCCATCAAGCATGGTATGTTTGCAACTTTCATGGCCAAGCCGATGCAACAATATGCAGGCTCGGCGATGCATATCCACCAGTCGATTGTCGATTCCAAAACTGGAAAGAATGTTTTCTCCAAGCCGGACGGTGAGCCGAGTGAAGCATTCTTCAGTTTTATCGGCGGTATGCAGCACTATGTGCCCAAAGCCTTGGTAATGATGGCCCCTTACGTCAACTCCTACCGGCGGTTGACACCTGACATGGCGTGTCCAGTCAACAATGCCTGGGGTTACGACAACAGGACAACCGCTTTCCGCGTGCCGCATTCTGAGCCAGAGGCGCGACGCGTTGAAAACCGCCTGCCATCGTCTGACGCCAATTCCTATCTGGCGCTGGCGGCCTCATTGGCCTGCGGTTATCTCGGCATGGTCAATGGCCTGGTGCCCAGTGACCCGGCTTACCAGACGGTGAATGAAGGCTCGGTCGACCTGCCCCGCGGGCTGCTGGAAGCGGTGTCTCTGCTTGAAAGCGAACCGGGTTTTGCGCAGGTATTCGGGCAGGAATTCATCAACACATATGCCGGTGTCAAACGCGGCGAGTTCGAAACCTTCATGCAGGTGATAAGCCCGTGGGAACGGGAATTCTTGCTTCTCAATGTCTAGGCTCCAAGCCTTAGTTTTGTTCTCCTAGCGGATACCGGCAGAAATGACCTATCAGAGTCCCATTGCACCAGGCATCAGCTTTTATGAGGCTACACTCAGTGAGCGCCCGGGTTACACGCAATTGCAGACCGACGTGCAGGCCGATATTCTCATCATCGGCGGTGGGTTTACCGGCCTCCAAGCCGCCTATCATCTGGCAAAAGCCGGCAAGGAAGTCGTGGTCATCGATGCTGTTCGATTTGGCGATGGAGCATCCGGTCGCAATGGTGGACAATTGGGCACAGGACAGCGATCCTGGGCAGAGGAACACGAGGAAAAACTCGGCTTTGACGAAGCTGCCAAGCTGTTTGGGCTGGCTGAACGTGCGAAATCCCATTTGCTTGACTTTGCCAAAACCAATGGCATCGACGCAGATTTCCGCCCCGGACAAATTTCTGCAGCACATAAGCCCGGTTATGTGAATGCCTACAAGGCCCATGGCAATATCATGGCGGAGCGCTTTGGCTATCCCCATATCCGCTTTCTGGACCGGGACGAATTGAGCGCCAAACTTGGCAGCTCGCGTTACCACGGGGGCACGATTGATACCGGGACCGGTCACATCAACCCGCTGAAATATCTGGTAGGGCTTGCCAAGGCCGCATCCGCCGCTGGTGCCAAACTTTACGAGAACACACCTGCAGTCGAGATTGATTCCGAACGTGGCCACGTGCTTGTAAAGACACCGAACGGCTTGATTACCGCTGGAAAAGTTCTTTTGGCGTGCAATGCCTATATTGGCAAATTGGAGCCTGTCACGAGTGCTCATGTTATGCCGATACGTTCGTTTATCGGCGCCACGGTTCCGCTGGGCGATGGTTCTCCGGTTATTCCGGGTGGTGAATCCGTCGATGACTCGCGTTTTGTGGTGCGCTATTTTCGCAAAAGCGCCGATGGTAGGTTGCTGTTTGGCGGTCGCGAAGCCTACACATCGGACAACCCGACGGACATCTCAAGTCATATTCGCAGACAGATCGCCGAGCTTTATCCTGAACTAAACACTGTTGAGATCACCCATGCCTGGGGTGGATCGGTTGGCATAACAATCAACCGAGAACCCTTTGTGCGACAGGTCATGGAAAATGTGACTGCCATCGGCGGTTATTCCGGCCACGGCGTGATGCTGTCGAATTACTGCGGCAAACTCTACGCGGATATGCTGCTAGGCGGGTCTGAAGATCTGGAAACATTGCGCTCAATCAACGTACCGGCCTTTCCCGGCGGACAACGTTTCCGCACGCCACTGCTGTTTCTGGCATTGACCTGGTACGCATTGCGCGACAAGCTTTAAGTCAACGCACCGAATATCACGGCGCGATAAAGGAATTCCGGGACGAAACGCCTTTCGCGCAACGCGCGCCAACGCCGAAATTCGCTTTGGGTCTGGCGCTTTTAAATCGATTAGATTATGATCTTTTCAATCGTCATTCTCAGGAACAAAACATGAGTAGCCAGATCATTCCGGTCGATCCCTTCGATTATATCGTATTCGGAGGCACCGGAGACCTCGCCGAGCGCAAGCTTCTGCCCGCGCTCTACCATCGCCAGTTGTCAGGCCAATTGACCGACCCCACCCGCATCATCGGCGCTTCGCGATCCGAGATGGATGATGATGGCTATCGTGCTTATGCACGCAAGGCACTGGAAGAACACGTCAAGGAAAGCCATCTGGTCTCTGAGGACGTGGAAAAGTTCCTTTCGCGCCTGCACTATGTGGCGGTTGATGCCCGTTCGGAAAAAGGTTGGGACCGGCTTAAATCCTTGTTGGATGAAGGCCCGGATAGAGTGCGAGCATTCTATCTCGCGGTGCGACCATCGCTGTTTGGTGATATTGCCACAAAAATTCGCGACACCGGTTTGATCACTGAAAACACCCGCATTGTGGTGGAAAAACCGATTGGCCGAGATCTTGAAACTGCTCGCACGCTCAACAACACAATTGGTTCGGTTTTCGCCGAGGAGCAAATTTTTCGTATCGACCACTATCTCGGCAAGGAAACGGTCCAGAACCTGATGGCACTGCGGTTTGCCAACGCACTTTATGAGCCGCTTTGGAATTCCGCCCATATCGACCATGTGCAGATCACTGTTGCGGAATCGGTAGGCTTGGAGGGTCGCGCCGATTATTATGATCGCGCCGGTGCACTGCGCGACATGGTGCAAAACCATATTCTTCAGCTTTTGTGTCTGGTGGCGATGGAAGCTCCCTCATCAATGGATGCCGAAAGCGTTCGTGATGAAAAACTGAAGGTATTGCGCTCGCTCAAGCCGATCAAGCAATCGAATGCCGACAAGGTGACCGTGCGTGGCCAATACAAGGCCGGCGCGTCTGGCGGCGGGCCGGTAAAAGGTTATCTGGACGAGTTGGAAAGCGGTGTTTCCAACACTGAAACCTTCGTGGCCATCAAAGCCGAAATTGAAAACTGGCGCTGGGCTGGCGTTCCGTTCTATTTACGGACCGGCAAGCGACTTGCCGCACGCATGTCGGAAATCGTGGTGGCCTTCAAACCAATCCCCCATTCGATTTTTGACGAGTCTGCGGGCAATGTGATTGCCAACCAGTTGGTCATCCGGCTGCAACCGGATGAAGGCGTCAAGCAGTGGTTGATGATCAAGGATCCGGGTCCCGGCGGGATGCGCCTGCGGCATGTGCCTTTGGACATGAGCTTTGCCGGCAGCTTTGAGGAGCGAAACCCCGACGCTTATGAGCGGTTGCTACTCGATGTGATTCGATCCAACCAGACATTGTTCATGCGGCGCGATGAAGTGGAAGCTGCTTGGAAGTGGATCGATCCGGTTTTGGCTGCATGGGAAGAAAACGGCCAGAAATCGCAGGCATATACTGCAGGCACCTGGGGTCCAAGTCAGGCTATTGCCCTGATTGAGCGTGATGGCAGGACTTGGCATGAAAGCGACTGAAGCTAACACCAGAACCATTAATCTGCTGGAATTCGCGAGCAGGCAAATTCTTGCCAAAGCGTTGGCCACAGACGTCGCCGAAATGTTGCACGATGCAATTTCCGAACGCGGCATGGCCAGCCTTGCCGTATCCGGAGGCTCTACGCCGAAACTTTTTTTTGAAGCGCTGTCCGAGACCGCCATTGATTGGTCAAAAGTTCTGGTTACGCTGGTCGATGATCGGGTGGTTCCGCCTGATCACGATCGCTCGAACGAGAAGCTTGTCTACAGTCATCTGCTGACCAATGCTGCGCTGAAGGCAAAGTTTGTTCCGCTGTGGAGCGACATGTCGGACAAGGTGGAAACACTGGCCGAACACGCCCGCAGTTCAATTGATCACATAGCTCGCCCATTTGATGTGGTTGTTCTGGGTATGGGGACTGACGGCCATACGGCATCGTTTTTCCCTGAAGGCAGTCATCTCGCAGAGGCTATTGATCCGGCTTGCAAGTCATCGGTTTTGCCGATGATGGCACCGGGTGCGGGTGAGCCAAGACTGACCCTCACCTTGCCGCGTCTTGTAGAGGCTCGGTTACTGGTACTGCATATAGAAGGTGCGGAAAAACAAAGTGTATTGACTGCGGCTTGCGAGAGCGGACCAGCAGAAGACATGCCAATTCGCGCCGTGCTTGAAAACACATCTGCGCCCATCACTGTTTACTGGGCAGCCTAAATCGAACTGCGAAACAGGGGGCGTCGTGTCATCGAGCGCCTTGAACATGCGGGTTTCATCTCCCAACCCGCCAGCCAAAGAGGTTAGTCATGACCGTTGACAGCAGGATTGCCACCGTTACCCGCCGGATCATTGAACGATCGAGGCCAACGCGGGAAGCCTATCTGGCGCGCGTCAAACAGGCGGTGGACAAGGGCCCGCATCGCTCAACACTGTCTTGCGGAAATCTGGCGCACGGATTTGCTGCTTGTGGAGTCAGCGACAAGGCCAATCTAGCCGGTGATGTTGTGCCGAATATCGGCATAGTCTCCGCTTATAATGACATGCTTTCAGCTCACCAGCCATTTGAAACCTATCCGGAAATGATCCGCCAAGCGGCACGGGAATTCGGCGGCGTGGCGCAGGTTGCCGGTGGTGTTCCTGCCATGTGCGACGGCGTGACCCAAGGCCAGACAGGAATGGAACTCTCACTGATCTCGCGCGACGTGATAGCCATGGCTGCCGCGATAGGTCTGTCGCACAACATGTTCGATGCGGCGGTTTATCTCGGGGTCTGCGACAAGATTGTCCCCGGACTGGTGATTGGCGCCTTGTCGTTTGGTCATTTGCCATCCATCTTCATCCCGGCCGGGCCCATGACATCCGGCCTGCCAAATGATGAAAAAGCGCGACAACGCCAATTGTTCGCCGAAGGCAAGATTGGTCGCGCTGAACTGCTGGAGGCCGAATCCAAATCCTATCACGGACCCGGAACCTGCACTTTTTACGGCACTGCAAACTCCAACCAGATGCTGATGGAGATCATGGGTCTGCATATGCCCGGTGCCACTTTCGTAAATCCCGGCACCCCCCTGCGCGAAGCGTTGACCAGGGAAGCAACCAAACGCGCACTGGCAATTACTGCACTTGGTAATGATTTTATCCCGGTCGGCGAGATGATCGATGAGCGATCCATCGTCAATGGGGTTGTGGGACTGCACGCAACGGGCGGATCGACGAACCACACGCTGCATCTGGTAGCCATGGCACGTGCCGCCGGCATCGCCCTGACATGGGAAGATCTGTCTGACCTCTCGGACGCTGTGCCGCTATTGGCACGTGTCTATCCCAACAGCCTGGCGGATGTGAACCATTTCCACGCGGCTGGTGGAATGGGCTATCTGATCAGCCAGCTCTTGAAGGCTGGCTATCTTCATGAAGATGTCCGTACCGTTTGGGGGCAGGGATTGTCTGCCTATGCGGTAGAGGCCAAGCTGGGAGCCGACGGACAGGTGGTGCGGGTGCCGGCCCCTGATGAGAGCGGCGATCCGAAGGTCATCACAACTGCTGCCAAGCCGTTCCAGACCAATGGCGGGCTTAAAATGCTCAAAGGAAACATTGGCAAAGCCGTCATCAAGATTTCTGCTGTGAAGCCTGATCGACATGTCATCGAGGCTCCAGCAAAGATATTCCACAGCCAGCATGAATTGCAGGATGCATTCAAAGCCGGTTCGCTCGAGGGCGACTTTGTCGCTGTGATCCGTTTTCAGGGACCAAGGGTCAACGGGATGCCTGAACTTCACAAGCTCACCCCGGCTCTCGGCGTCTTGCAGGATCGTGGTCAGCGCATTGCGCTGGTGACCGACGGTCGCATGTCAGGCGCTTCGGGAAAGGTACCCGCTGCCATTCATGTGACGCCAGAAGCGGTGGATGGTGGGGCGATTGCCAAAATCCGGGAAGGCGACATGGTTAGGGTGGATGCAGTTGCTGGCACGCTGAATGTGCTGGTTGATGAGGCCGAATTTGCAGCCCGCGAACCAGCGACAGCCGACCTGTCCGAATATGACGTCGGCATGGGCCGCGAGTTATTCACCCGTTTTCGCACGCTCGCATTGCCTGCTGATCAAGGTGCAGGGATATTGGGGTAAAACGTCTCCCCAATTCCTCAAGGCTGCGCGGGCATATCAACCTGGAAAATGACGGTAGGAAAGACCATTCGCATCAAATAGCTGGAAGCCAGCTTTTGGTGCTGTGAAGCGAACGGTTGAACCCCGTTCGATTTTGCTGGTGCCTGGAAGCTTGGCAATGACCGGTTCATCTTCGGTCAAGCCATCGACATAGAGAAGCGTAACTTCTCCGAGCTTTTCGATCAGCGCGACCGTTCCTTCAAACAGGTAGTCATTGCCTTTGGCAATGGTGAGATGCTCTGGGCGGACGCCGAACGAAACCGCATGACCAACATCAGTTTCGGGAACACTTAGGCCTGTCGACACACTGTGCCCCCCGGGCAGAATGACGGTTGCATCTGCCCCTGCCTTTTCGATAGTACCAGACAGAATATTCATCGCAGGCGAACCAATAAAACGGGCGACGAAAAGATTGGCCGGGGTTTCATAGAGTTCGATCGGCGCGCCGACCTGCTCAATATAGCCGTCACGCAAAACCACAATGCGATCAGCCAGTGTCATGGCCTCGACCTGATCATGGGTGACATAGACCATCGTTGTCCCCGGCATGGATTCGTGCAGCTTGGCAATCTCGATACGGGTGGCTACCCGCAACGCCGCATCGAGGTTGGAAAGAGGCTCATCAAACAGGAAAACCCGCGGATCACGACAAATCGCACGGCCAATTGCAACACGCTGACGCTGCCCGCCTGACAGGGCTTTGGGCAATCGGTCCAGATAGGGGCCAAGTTGAAGGATTTCCGCTGCGCTGCGCACGCGCTTGTCGATTTCCTCTCGCGATTCTTTGGCTATCCGCATACCGAACGCCATGTTGTCGTAGACTGTCATGTGGGGATAAAGGGCATAAGACTGGAAGACCATGGCAATGCCGCGCTTGGAAGGTGGCACATTGTTGACCACCATGTCGCCGATTTCCATGGTGCCGCCGGTTATCTCCTCCAGACCTGCGATCATGCGCAGTAGCGTTGACTTACCGCAACCGGAAGGCCCCACAAACACGACGAACTCGCCCGCTTCAATATCTAGGTCAATGCCATGAATGACATCGACATTACCGTAGGATTTGCGGATATCGGTCAGTTTCAAGCTGGTCATTTTTCCTCCTCCCTGACCCTATTTGAACGCGCCGAAAAACGCATCGTAGGCCGGGATATTGATGGTACCGTCAGGACCGAGAAGGCCTGAGAAGCAGTGTTGTTCAAGTGCCGTTAGACCTGATTTCGGTGCACGGACCTGCTGGGGGACACAAGTGAAATTGAAAGCACATAAAACTTCTTTATCGCCATAGCGGCGAATGAAAACCAGAACCGCATTATTGGCTTGAACGAATTCAATCTCGCCGCGACGCAAGGCAGTATGTTGGTCACGGAATGCAAGCAGGTGCCGATAGTGGTTGAGCAGAGACGACGGCGCGTGGTCCTGTGCATCTACAGCAAGATGGCGATGATCAGTTGGGACCGGCAACCAGGGCTTCGCCTGACTGAAACCAGCATTGTTGGCATTTTCCTGCCAGACCATAGGCGTGCGGCAGCCATCCCGGCCTCCGAAATCCGGCCAAAACCGAATGCCATAGGGATCACGTAAATCCTCAAAAGCGATTTCCGCCTCGGTGAGGCCAAGCTCCTCACCCTGATAGAGGCAGACCGAGCCAGGCAATGAGAGCAGAAGCCCGATCAATAACCTGAGATAGCTCTCGTTTTCACTGGTCTGATCGCCCCATCGGCTGGCGTGGCGTACCACGTCGTGGTTTGAAAACGCCCAGCAGGCCCAACCTTCGGGTGCTGCGGTGATAAACTCCGACACAACCTGTTTGACACGCATGGGCGTGAGCGGTTCATTCGCCAGAAAATCGAAAGCGTAACACATGTGCATCTTGTCACCGCCGGAGGTATAATCGGCAACAATCTGCAGTCCATATTGTGCGTCGCCTACTTCACCAACTGAAGCAATGTCCGGATACTCGTCCATCAGGGCACGAAACCGGCGCAGAAATTCGAGGTTCTCTGGCTGGTTCTTGTCGAAAAGATGGTTCTGGTGGTTATAGGGATTTACTGACGGCGCAATGGAATCGTTTCGCTCACCTGGCGGCAATGCGGGATTGTCGCGCAATTTTGCGTCGCAAAAATAGAAGTTGATGGTGTCAAGCCGGAAGCCATCTACACCACGCTCGAGCCAGAACCGGGCTGCATCCAACACAGCACTTTGAACTTCCGGGTTATGAAAATTCAGATCCGGTTGTGAACTGAGAAAATTATGCAGGAAATACTGTTGGCGCGTCGGGTCCCAGGACCAAGCCGATCCACCAAAAATCGACAGCCAATTGTTGGGCGGTGTGCCGTCTGGTTTTGGATCGGCCCAGACATACCAGTCAGCGCGTGGATTATCCCTGTCGGACCTGCTTTCCACAAACCATGGGTGGACATCAGAAGTGTGCGAGATCACCAGATCGATCATTACCCGGATGCCAAGTTTATGGGCTTCATGCACGAGATGGTCAAAATCAGCCAATGTGCCAAACATGGGGTCAACATCGGTGTAATCGCTGATATCGTAGCCAAAATCTTTCATGGGCGAAGTGAAGAATGGCGATATCCAGATCGCGTCCACGCCAAGCGAGGCAATATAGGGCAGCTTTTCAGCGATGCCCAGAAGATCGCCAATCCCATCTCCGTTGGTGTCATAAAACGAACGTGGATAGATCTGGTAGATCACTGCGCCGCGCCACCAGTCCGGGTCGGAATTGAGGCTGTCTGCAGTTCTGAAACTTAAACCGGTCGTGTCCATTTAAACGGGTTGTCCTGATTTCTTGAGCTCTTTGAACGTTATTTGACCGAACCTGCCAGCAACCCGCGAACGAGGTATTTCTGGAGGGTAAAGAATACGATGAGCGGCACAGCTATCGAAACAAAGGCCGCGGTTGCCAGGATTTCCCAATTGCCGCCGCGCGTGCCCAAAAGCTCGATGATCTGACGGGTCATGATCGTTGTCTCACCGGTTGAATCGATCAGGAAGACGAGGCCTACAAGCAGGTCATTCCAGACCCAAAGGAACTGGAAAATCGCAAAAGCTGCCAATGCCGGGAAGGAAAGCGGCAGAATGATCCGCATGAAAATCTGGAACTCCGTGGCGCCATCCACACGGGCATTCTCAATGATATCCTTGGGAAGGCCAACCATGTAATTGCGCAGCAGATAAATTGCGAGCGGCATACCAAAACCGGTATGGGCCAGCCAGACACCGACATAGCCTTTCCCGATCCCGATGTTGAGGTGCAATTTCAATAGCGGGATCAACGCCAATTGCAGCGGCACCACCAGCAGCGCCACGATAAAGGCGATCAGCAGTGCACGACCGGGAAAGCGCATCCAAGCCAAGGCATAAGCGGCAAATGCCGCCACAAGAATGGGGATAATTGTCGCTGGTATCGTCACCGTCAGCGTATTAAAAAAGGCTTTCACCATATTTTCTGAGTTGGTCGGCGAGAACAACATTGTCTCATAGTTCTCAAGTGTGAATTCCGGCGGCGCAGTTGCGGTCGTAAAAATCCTTGGCAGCCGGGTTCCTTGGAATGAAGTCGGCGAAGTCAGCCGGTATTTTCCCGTTGCATCAAGGGTCAGTTGCCAGTCATCCTTCAATTGGACGGTGTCGCCGGGGACATGAGCTTGTGGTGCCCGCGAGGAAGTCCCCCAGGCTGAAACGATCGCATCAGTTTGAGGGAAAAGATCACCCTCATTGACATAGAGCGGCCCATCCCGCGTCTCTTCACCGGAAATGCGGATGGCCGGGTTCTGGCTCTCCTGGGTGAAAATCGAGCCCCACCAACCTGACGAATAGATCTGATCTGCCGTCCGAAATGACGAGACCAGCAGCCCCAGGGTAGGGAAAAGCCAGAGAAGCACCAGAACAACGACAGAAATATGCACTGCCCAGGTAAGTGAGGACTTGGAACCTGCGATGTTGTCCATCTTCTCTACCTCCCCCGCGCTTAGCGCATTTCCTTGCGCGCATTAAAGACGTTCCAGACAAGGATCGGCATCACCAGCAACATGATCACCATTGCCGATGCCGACCCGACATTCCAGTCATTGGCGCGGAAAAACTTGTCGAACATGTAGTTGGCCAAAACCTGGGTTTCCCACTGTCCATTGGTCATGGCAAAGACGATGTCAAATACCTTGAGCACCTTAATGGTGATTGTCGTCCAAACGACCAGAATGGTGCCCATGATTTGTGGCACCTTGATCTTGAAGAATATCTCGAATGGGTTTGCACCATCAATGATCGCAGCCTCAATTGTCTCTTCCGGGATGCCGCGCAATGCAGCCGACAGGATCACCATGGCAAAGCCTGTCTCGATCCAGATCAGTACTGTCATCAGGAAGAAATTGTTCCAGAACGGGATGGTGAGCCACTGCTGGGGTTCGTCGCTGGTGAACCAGATATAGAGCGCGTTCAGAATTCCGATCTGTTCAGCATCGGGCGGACGGGCATCATAGACCAGCTTCCATATAACCGCCGCCCCGACAAATGAGATTGCCATCGGCATGAAGATGATTGCTTTTGCAATATTCCCCCATTTGATCCGATCGGTGAGTTGGGCAGCAAGTAGCCCGATTGCGGTGGACAGGGCGGGCACCACAATCAGCCAGAGCATGTTGTTGCGCATCGCTTCCCAGAACTTCGGCTCGCTCATCATCTGGGTGTAATTGTCCAGACCAACAAACGCACCATCCTGGCTACGATCGGTCAGTGACAAGCGGATCGTCTCAATTACCGGATAGGCAAGATAAAGCGTCAGCACGAAGAGAGCGGGAAACAGAAACAACCAGGGTCGAATCAAGTTGGCGCGGTTTATGTTGCGCCCAGCATTGGGGCCATCCGGGGGAAACAGGAATTTATCGAGGATCAGGTTGGCGGCGTAGAAGTAGCTGACGCAGGCTGCTACCCCTCCCACAATTGTGACAAGTGCCAAAAACGCCGGGTTCATCAGTTCCCCCTTCCCCCAAGTCCAACGCCAGAATGCGTTGCAAGTTACTGTTCCCTGATCGCTTGAAGCCAGATTTTTCTAGTGCTTTACCATTCATACCGGCTTGCAGGCGATTTATTGAGTTCACACCACGGTGCGGAACAGTATCACATGCCCTTGGGCAATCCGCACAGCGCGCGGATCGTCCAAATTCTCGGGCACGCTTACTTCAACGCTTCCCAGCTTTTCTGGATCTGGCTTGCCACATCAGCAGCAGGAGCGCCGCCAACATAGTCGACCATGCCGGTCCAGAAAGTACCTGCACCGACACCGCCTGGCATCAGATCGGAGCCATCAAAACGAAAAGTTGTGGCGCCCAATAGAACGTCGTTCATTTTTGCCGTTGACCCACTGGGGAATTTCGACTTGTCGACACCCTTGTGAGGGGTCAAAAATCCGCCTTTCGCCATCCAGGTCTCATGCGCGACCGGCTCCTGCAGGAACTTCATCAGAGCGTCCGCAGCCGGGGTGGCATTGGTGATCGCAAAAAGGGTGCCGCCGCCAAGAACCGGGTTGCCGAGATCTTTCTCTGCATAGGAAGGAAAATAGAAGAAATCCGCATCGACTCCCACGTTGGTTCCATCCGGAAAGAAGGCCGGGATAAAGGAAGCCTGACGATGCAGGTAGCATTGCGGTGGTGAATCAAACAGGCCTTTCGGGCTATCGCGAAAGTCAGTCGAGGCAACTGCGCCCGCGCCACCGGCGACAAATGCATCATTGTGGACGAACCAGCCGAATTCCTCGATCGCCTCGATCACCTTGGGATCATCGAACGCCAAAGCGTTGGTGGTCCAAGCGTCATAATCCTCAGGTGACTGAGTCCGCAACATGAAGTCTTCGACCCAATCGGTCGCGGGCCAGCCAGTCGCTGCTCCGGACCCAAGGCCGATACACCATGGCGTACCACCATCAGCGGCGATTTTTTCGGTCAGTGCCTTGAGGTCTTCCATGGTCGTCGGCACTTCATATCCTGCGTCCTCGAAATTCTCCGGCACATACCAGACCAAGGACTTCACGTTGACCTTGAAGAAGAAACCATAATGTTCCAGGTTACCGTCAGCATTCTTGAATGAGCCGAGGTCAACCCAAGACTGGCCGGCGGCATAGTTGTCGCGCACCCATTCGGTGGCGCCTTCGGGCAACGGAGAAAGAAACCCGCGCGAAGCCATGTCTGCAGCCAAACCCGGTTGCGGGAAAATAGCGATGTTGGGAGCTGAGCCTGCTTCCGCGTCGATCACAATCTGCTGTTCGAAGCTATCGGAACCAACATACTTTACGACAGCACCAGTGCGTTCCTCAAATACATCGAAGACCTCGGCAACAATTTCACTTTCAGGGGTCAACCAAGGACCCGAAACGGTAATCTCTTGGCCAGATAGATCCATATCTGTTGCATGGCTTTCGACCGTTGCCGGTCCGATTGCAAATGTGGCAATGGCAGCCGTCACAAAAAGTGACTTCCTCATAACAGTTCTCCTCCCGACCCATTCAGGCCTTATACGTTTACACGCCACCGCTCCTCCCAAGCGCTGCACGATAGGGTGAGGGTCGCGCACAGCACACAACCTGTCAAGGCAACCATAGTTGGCTCGCGGGATTTGATATGAAACCACAAAGAATTGAGTGGGAACGCTAAATGCTAGTTGGCCGGGTTCGGGTAAGTGCTTAAAATTGAGGCACTGGTTGCGCCTCGGCACGAGCAGCTGCAATCATGGTATTGGCCATCAACATGGAGATTGTCATCGGCCCGACACCACCGGGAACCGGGGTGATGGTATCTGCTGTTTGGCTGCATTCGGCAAAGGCGATATCGCCTACCAGACGGGTTTTACCTTCTCCTCTTTCGGGAGCCGGAATGCGGTTTATGCCGACGTCGATGAGTGTTGAACCAGATTTGACCCAATCTCTTCGAACCATCTCAGGACGGCCCACGGCGGCGACCAGAATGTCGGCGGTGCGACACACCGCCGGCAGATTTGCCGTTCGGGAATGACAGATTGTCACCGTGGCATTGGCGTTCAGCAAAAGTGCAGCCATCGGTTTCCCAAACAAGTTGGACCGGCCGATCACGACCGCATTCAAACCGGAAAGATCTTCGCCATGGGTTTGGCGGACAAACAGCATCGCACCCGCAGGCGTGCAGGAAATCAGTCCGGACTTGAGATCGCCAGTCATCAGCTTGCCCGCGTTGACGACATGCAGGCCGTCTACATCCTTGGTGTGATCAATTGCCTGGGTTATTGTGTCGGGATCGATGTGGTCTGGCAGGGGCAACTGAACCAGAATTCCGTGAATGGTGGAATCTGCGTTCAGCTTTTCGACCAAGGCCAGCAGTTCATCTTGTGTGGTTTCAGCTGGAAGTGAATGCTGGACGGACTTGAAGCCGCATTCCTCGGCGCGACGGCTTTTGGACGCCACATATACTTGAGAAGCTGGATCTTCACCGACAATTACAACTGCGAGCCCGGGCTTTTTTCCGGTTGCAGCACCAAACTCGGCGGCGGCTTGCTTGACCTTGTCGACAACCGAGGCGGCAACGGCTTTACCGTCAATCACATTCACCATTGTAAGACTTTCCCTTGCGCAGGAATTGAAACCCTCAAACGGTTCCGTATTGCACGCCAAGGAATTGCGGACAGGTCCGTTTGTCCCTGCCCTTCTGGGAAATAAATTGCGTTTGGTAAAGGCCGAATTCCAATATCAGCCCACGCGCCGGCGATTTTTCTGGTCAATTCGCTGACGAAGATCATTCATTTTCTGACGAATTTCCAGAATTTCAGAATCTGAATCGTCCTGCTGTCGGTGATTGTTGCTGCTTGCATCAGCGTAAACTTCGCCAGATTGCTGAGTTCTTGCGCCGTGCTGAACACCCGGAGCCTGGGCAGGCTGGGCTTGGTAATGGTGCTGTTGTAGCGGCGGCTGTGGATAGAACATCGGTGCGGAATGCTGCGGGGGTTGCTGCATGATTGGCTGTTGCTGCGGTTGAGCCCAAGCAGCCTGAATATAGGGCGCAGGTTGAAAGTGCTGGTGCTGAGGTTGCGGATACCCCCAAGCAGTTGGCGCCTGCTGCCATACGGGTTGCGGATGGACGGGTGCATAGCCGCCCTGCCCTGCGTAAGGCGCGTGACCTTGATATGGCGTTGGTGCAACAGGATGGTATGGTTGGTTCTGAAATGCTGGATGCGTCGGCGGGATCGGCGCATGTCCATAAGTCGCGTAATATTGAGCCGGATCGTAGTAGTTATTCATATCATCGTCCCTGATCGAATTGTCGGTGCCCGCCAATTCGGCGGTTTCTGTTTTCTCTGTTTTCTCAGATTTTTCGGCTTTCATGGATTGCCCCGTCGGCTGGTCCGCAGCAGATGCCATCGGGTTACGATGCATTTTGGGATGGTCAGTCTGCGAAACAGATCGATATCCGGAGCCGGGGCCGGGGTGCCGTGGAGTACCAGTGGGCACACGGCGCCGTCCGCCATCAGGACCAGGAAGGAAGCTCCGGATGCTTTCGAGCATGCCCAGCATAATTGCAATTCCGAGTCCCACGACCCCGCCGATTACCATTCCGCCAATTGCGATGACCTTGCGCGAAGTGCTGTCAGGGTGAATGGGTGGCTCTGCCGGTGAGATTATACGCGCGTTCTGGGTGTTGAAATTGCCACGCTCACTGGTTTCGCGCGACCGCTTGAGGAAAGATTCATAAATCTGCCGGGTGGCGGCGGCTTTTCGCTCAAGCTCGCGCAATGTGACAAGTTCTTCGGAATTTTCCAACGACCGGGTTTTGGCGGTCGCAAGTTGAGCCGCAAGCTCTTGTTCCGTTTCAATTGCGCGCTGCAGTTCTGATTGCGATGAAGCTACAATCCGGCGCAGTTCGGAACGGATCTGCGACTTGACGGATTCAAGCGTCGAGTTCGCGGCAATGAATTGCGGATGGCGGGGACCAAGCCTGGAAGCCAGAGAATCGGCATTGGATTTTGACTGTGAATACTGTTTGCGCAATTCAACAAGATTGGCCGAAAGAAATTCCTCGGGAAACGCCCCGTCAATCACATCAGCGATGTTGGCTTTCTTCAAACCATCGGCTTTCACACCAACAGCCACTTTCGTGGAACGCGCATTGGCAAGCTGCTGGTTGATCGCCGTGATCTGCTGATCATCAATCAGTTCTTTGCCAACTGATATCAGATCGTTTTCGGCCTTGAAGTTCTCCACCGCCCGTTCAGCCACATTGAGATCGGAACGCAGGGTTTCGAGGCGGCTGTCAATGGCTTCGGAGGTCCGCTCCATCAATCCCGATTGGGCTTCGCCTTCCGCATCAAGATAGGTCTGGACAATTGCGTTGGAGATCAATGCGGACTTTTCCGCGTCCCGGGAGGAGACCCCGATGTTGATTACAAAGGTTTTGGGATCGCGGCTGACATTCATTGAGTCGCGAAGATTTGTCAGCGCTTCCGTCTCGGCTTCGGAATTAGCATCTTTTCCGGTGATCAACTGCTTGATCAGCGCAATACCACCGGCAATTCCACCGGAATTGAGCGAACCGTTGAACTCAGCATCACGTGCCAGGCCCAAGTCGTCAACGACATTCACCAGCACATTGGTTGACATGAGGATCGCAGCCTGACTGTCGATCATCGCGATCATGGCCTCGGTTGACATCAATGGGCTGCGCAATTCATCTTCAGTCAACCGGATTTCACGCGGATCAATGAACAGTCGCGCTTCCGCGTAATATTTATGTGGTGTGCTCAATGCAATGAACACGCCTGCAATCGCTCCGATTATTGTTGTGCCGACAATGAGACCCCGATAGCGCCAGACAGCCGCAATCAGGATCGACAAATCGATCAAAGGTTTTTCACCATCGTGAGCGAATCGATGGTCAGGATATCCTGCCGGTTCAACGCGGGGTAGATTCGGTTGCTGAACATCATGATAGGCATCACCAGCAAAATTAGTTCCCGAACCGACAAGGTCGAGACCGAGCAAGTTGGAAACACGGGCGCCGAGGCCACGCTTGGGTTCACCTGCCGCTGAAGGTGACTGCCCCTGACCGAGCATGTCGGGATGATTGCCAGTTGATGAGCCTGCACCATGATGAATTGCGGCACGCCGGGTCGAAAGCCGAGGTGAACCTGGCTCAGTGGACAAAAGTGACTTGGTGCCAACAGTTGGCCCTGCTTTGCCTGAATCAGATGCCTGCTTTGCTGGCGGAGAACCAGCAAGATCAAGTATGGACCCATGCCCTCTTAGTCGTCTGCGATGGATATCGGATTCCGACATGGCGAACTGAGGCACTTTCAAGGATTAGAACTGTAGTTAACGCAATCTATAAATTTGTGGGTAACAAAAGGTTAATGCCGGGCGAATTGACATCGGTTTTCCCACAAAACCTTGGCTCACCGTAAAACCACCGCCCTGCACCAATATTTGGTCAAACAAGAAACGGGCAGAGACTGAACCGCGAATTAACCGATTTCAGATAACAAAGCACCATGACGACTGGTGTTGAGCAAGACAAATCTACCCCTTTGGGGCATGACGGCGGACTTTTTCGCCGGCTGTCGCAGTTTGCTGTCGGCAACCGGGATTCGATCAATGCCTATTTGTCGATGATCGGCGGCTCAGTTGGGCGACTGGTCATTTCGATGGCCTATTTTATTGCCGTCGCCAACACGCTCTCGATAGCCGAATTCGGCCTTTTTGCCACTGCATCAGCTTGCGGCATCATGCTTTCACGACTGCTGGCATTTGGATTCGTCTCACCACTATACCGTGTCGCGACTGTCAAACGCCGGTTGCTGGGTGCCTATACAGCCGGGTTCCTCGGTGGTGCATTGGTGTCACTGCCGGTTATTGCGCTTGCCGCCATTGCCACTCATTGGGTCATTTTCACCGGTGAATTGGAATTTTGGGTATTTGCCCGAATTCTGATTGCAGAAATCCTGTGTTGGCGGATCATGGAAATCGTGGTCATCGTCTCTTATGGCGTCAATCGCTTCGGCGCGGGGTCGACATTGGTCGTGCTAGCCACGGCAATGAAAGCCATAGCGGCCTTGGCATTGGCGCTTTCCGCCTATTCAACTCTGGCTGAGTGGAGTTGGTTCTACCTTGTTGCCAATGGTTCGGCAGCCGTATGTGCCGTGATTTTCTATTATCCGCGGGTACGACTGCGCTGGGCTCCCAAACTGTATTTGCGTCGGTGGGTCGATGCGGTTTCGGTCGCCGGTGCAGAGATGCTTTTTTATGTTCAGTCTGAACTCGACAAGGTCCTCGTACTGAGCATTGGCGGACCCGAAACCGCCGGTATCTATGCCATCATCATGCGGTTGGTCGACCTGACCGCGCTGCCTGTACGCTCATTCCTGACAATCCTGACCCAACGGCTGATGCGTAGCTCAAAACAGCTCGATAATTTGAAGGTCAGGGTCGGGCTGGAATCGGTCGTGGCTTTTGTATCGACAGGCGGAATTCTGGCCATGGCGCTGGTGTTGACATTTTATCCCAACTTGCTGGGAAACAATGTTTCACAAGCAGTCCCGTTCCTCATCCTGGTAGCAATGGTTCCCGCGTTGCGAAACCTGCTCGAGTATCATTCAGAACTGCTCTACGCGACTGGGCGGACGGTTGTGAGAACATTTGTGCTGGCAACCCTCGGAATCGCCAAGGCAGCCATGCTCAGTGTCTTGCTCGTTCAGGGTTTTGAAACCGAACTGTGGGTGCTTTTGATCAATGTGCTGTTTCTCGTGCTCTATCTGCAATCGGCATTGCTGACCTATCGGGCACTTGGTCGTCCCGCCCGTCGGGCAATCTGAGAATCCGAATCAGTCCATCAGGCTTCCGGCTGTTTACCGTTGGCCAATGCAAATGCCATCCGGCGGACTTCCGACAGCGGGTGATCGACAAAAGATTGCACTCCGATTGCAACCTGGTCGTCATCGATGCCGCGCATGAACTCGGCCAACCCTTCGATCGTTTCGGGAAATGTCTCGCGGTACCATAAAACATGGGACAAAGATCGCGGATTAGGATCATGCCCGGCTCCTCTGAGCACCTCATCGACAAAGCGGCCATAGATCATGCATTCTGAGATGTTGCGGGAGGAAATGACCGCCCTGATCCAGCTTTTGCCAGAATTGGCTTCAATATAATCCAGCAACGCGCGGGCAGTATCAACACGCCATGGCACCATGTTTGAAATATAGTCATGGGCCGGATCCGGATTAGCCGACAGGTTCAATAGAGTGCCCGCGTGGGCCAGCCATTTCAAATGTCCCGGTGTCGCCTGCCCAGCGGCGTCATCCGCGCGAAACATCCGAAGCTTATCGCCGTGCCACAGCATAGCCGGATCGAAAGGCCGCACGAGGACAACGTCTGAATCAATCGAGAGTAATGTGTCCACGTCGACGCGGCGGGCTATTGCCAACCGTCGCAATTGTTGTGCATGCCAACCCCGCAACGGCATGGAAAACGGGCTTAGCCAGACGCGCCGTTTACCGCCGGATAACGGATCAGGGAATGAGCGCAACCAGGTTGGAAACAACTCAGCTTCGCTGATTACCGTTCTGTTCGGACCCGCAAGTTTCGAGAAGAGGACAACATCGCCACGTTCAACCAGCAAGTAGTGATGCCAAGCACCTTGAATAAAGCGGTCCATGCTTTCGCATAGCAATGAACACCGATCAAAATCAGCACTATAGGAAGCCGTCATGATGGCGGTTGTCATTGGCGGCGTGATCCTGGTTGTGGCCTAAATTATCAGCCTGCAGTGTGGGTTCGCATCAGATTGTCTGAGAACTTGTAACAAAGCACGCGGTATAGAAAAAGCGGGTTTCCGACGATGTATCGTCTCCATAACCGACCTGGCTCTCTGGCAAGCCGGTAGACCCATTCCAGACGCAGCTCGCGAAAAAAGCGTGGTGCCCGGGGCACCATTCCCGAAACAAAATCAAAAAGCGCGCCAACACCAAACACGATCTTACCATGTTCAGCGCCAAACTGGGCATCAATCCACTTTTCCTGGGTTGGGCTGCCCATGGCTACGAGTGTCACATCGGGTTTGAATGCTGCAATATCTGCCAATATACGCGGCTGATCGCACGCGTCAAAATACCCATCAGAAACCGCAATGAATTCATGCCATGGCGTTAGCGCCCGAAAGTTTTCCAAGGCCTTTTGAAGAACGTCAGGTTTCGCGCCAACCAAGGCTACTTTCAGCGGGCGTGCGACAAAAACAAAAAAAGCCGGCACCAGATCAGTACCATTGAGATTGGCAGGGAATTTCGACCCGGCCAGTACTTTTGCTGCAATATCGACACCAATTCCATCTGGCAACACATCTGAACGCGCCAAGGCATTGCGATAATCCTCATCGTTGTGGGCAATGTTGGCATTGTTGGCATTGAGGAAATTGACTTTGCGATGCGGAATCCCTGAATCGATGCCAAACGACAAATCAGCAATGGTCGTTCCAAAATCGAGAGATTTTACCGATATGCCGAGTATATCGCGATCTGGGCTGGCTATTAGCATGGAGACTTCCGTTTGCAGTTGATTGAGCCGATTTGGGATCAATTAGCTAGCACTGTTTTTACATGCATGCATCGTCGAACAATGAACGCGGTTAAGCACGAGTTTACCCTTTGTTAACCATAAACTTCAGGTTCTCAAGGCCATCTTCCAGAGCAGTTTTCAAGTCAGTTGTTTGGCGTGCATGAAATGCACGACCATCAAGATCCAAATTTTCACCGTCTCGGGCCCTTCCGACCATTTTGACAAGCGCGTCAGCAAACGCGGCGGGGTCATCGGCCAGCACACAGTTTCCGGGCCATGATGAAAGTCCTCGCAAAGCGTTTTGCGTTGCTACGGCGGGAAGTCCCATCTCAAAAGTTTCAATAGTTTTGAGCTGGACACCTGTGCCCATTCGCGACACCAGCGGAATGACACGCACCGACCGAACAAATGCCCGCGCATCAGGAACCCGGCCCAGAAAGCTGACATTCGAAGCGATAGTGTCCGGTCGTTGCCCCATGCCGCCCGCGATGGCAATTTCCATATCCAAAGGCAACAGCGGAACTACATGAGCCAGAAACCAATCCAGACCGGCGCGGTTGGCAGCCCAGGTCCATGAACCGATCATGCCGAGATCAAATGTGGGTTGGCGCGACACTGGTGCAGGTGGTGTTGCCATGCTTGTAACCAGTGGCAAAGTGGTTGCCTTGTTGGTTCCGGCAAGGCCGAGTGCCGCCTGATCCGCATCAGCCAACGTAAATACATGAGTTGAAGCATTGCAGAGCATTGCTTCGAGCCGCCGCAGCAATTTGGCCTCGCGACGAAAAAGCAACCGTCCTATTGCGGACCCGGCGTTCTGTGCGTTTTCCGCAGCAGAATCCGCCTCGACATTATGAGCGACAAAACAATAGGGGTACTGATCAAAGACATCGAAAAAGGCAGATGGCAATTGTACCGAATTCAAGATCAAACCATCAAAGGGACCAAAGGAATCCAGAGCGGTTGTGACTTCACTTCGGCTGGCGGCATGCATTTTGGCGACAGAGACCGGTACGCCATGCTGGAAAGCTGCCAACAGCCAGCGGAGTTTTTGTGCTCTGCCGACCTTCGCATTGGTAACTTCGAGGGTTCCCAGAAGGCTGGTTTCATCTCTCTGCGCGATCTCATTGCCTGTCTGAAGAAAACCGAGAACGGAAACTTGATGGCCAAGTGCACGCAAGGCATCAACGATCACCCTGTTGGCGATATCATAACCGGAGGTTGGGTGCGCGACCGGAACAAGTGATGAGATGAATACGAGATGCATGAGAGTGGGTGGTGCTCCGTTAATGCCAAGACCTAGCAATATTGATTGAAACTGGCGTTAACCTGAAAGAGATGATTTGACCGTGTTCCTTCAGCCAATATTCAACATTTCGTGGTTTTCTCGACCAATTGAAGTATTCGGGAACCGGCTGTGAAACCTGCAAGCGATATTACCATTCATGCTCGCTCTTCGCATTTTGATGCGGAGGCGGTGCGGTGTGTGGTTACACTGCCAACATTCCGAAGACCCGAGCATCTGATTGAGACTCTCAACTCCATCGCTCGTCAGCAATCAGCGCCACCTTTTGCCATCATCATCATGGAAAACGACGCCGAAGGCATGGCTGGCGCAAATGCCGCCACCGAGTGGCTGAAAGATGCTCCCTGCCCGGGTCTCGTGGTGATCGCGCATAATCGCGGTAATTGCCACGCTTACAATGCCGGATGGGAAACTGCATTGGCAGAGTTCCCGTCATTTACACATATCGCCGTCATTGACGATGATGAAGTGGCAAGCCCGGAATGGCTCTCGCGTTTGCTTGCAACTTCCACGCAGACCGGAGCTGATCTCACCGGCGCACCGCAAGTGCCAATATTTGATGATCCTGAACTGGATAGCTGGGCCAGACATCCGGCTTTCTCACCCCACTATGCCGAAAACGGTAGTGTGCCGATCCTGTATTCATCAGGTAATGTGCTGATCGGCCGTAAAGTGCTGGACTCCATGCCGCGCCCGTTTCTTGACCCTGCATTCAATTTCATCGGCGGCGGCGACAGTGATTTTTACCGCCGGTGCCGCAATGCCGGATTCACTTTCGCCTGGTGCAAGGATGCACCTGTTATGGAAACGGTGCCTGCTCGAAGGACTGAATTTTCGTGGTTGAACGCCCGTAGCCTCCGCAATGGAGCGATTTCAGCAATTCTTGAGCGTAGGCAATCGCCCGGATCTCTGACCCGGATCAGGATTTTCGTCAAATCTCTGATCTTGTTGGCTTTGTCCCCGTTTCGCGGATTGGGCCTTCTGGCCAAAACCGGTTCACCGGTCATCGGCCTTTATCATGCCCAAGTGGCTATTGGCCGGTTGATGGCAGAGTTCGGTCTGGTCAATGAACAGTACCGGAACCCCGAAGCCAACTAGAACACGTCGTGATTAGCCTGCCTCACTCATCAAGCTTTTTACCTCTGCTGTTTCGCATGTCTTTTTCCCAAAACCTTTAACCACATTTTTGGGAGACGTGCTTCAGTCAGAACTTCCAGGAATGTCCGTTAGTGTGTTGGGGCTGCGCTACCATCGCTCGCTGCCGGATTTTCACCCTTGACGAGTGGTTTTGACGCGCCGGTCATCGATTGATTCGCACCCTTGCGCATATTGGCACGAATATCTTCCTTAGCCAGATAGTCGATCTGTTCGATGATCACGTCATGGAACATTTCACTTCCCACTCTTTTGTTAAGGGCTACCTTGATCCCGTCCCGAAAAGTATCCAAGTCGAAGTTCTCGAGGCTGGGGAAGTTGATGACATTATTGCCGACCAGTTGGGAATAGAGCACATCGGTGATCAACTCATTGGGAGCAATTGACAGTTTTTCCAACAAATCTGGATCGGCTGTGAATGACAAACGCGAGAGAAAATAGCCTTGAACCGCACCGTCCGCGATCACGGGAATAGTGGTGATCTCACCACGCACGGATTGAAGTCTGCCCATCAATTCGGGCAATTCCTCAGTAGACTCAGCCTGGTTGGACAATTGTACAGAGAAGTAGACCGACGCCAGTGTCACAACACAAACCCAGACGCCGGTTCCGATCAACTTGATCATGACAGGTCATATCCGAGAAACTGGTCAGCCGAATAGGTGCCATCTGCATCAGCTGCCGTCGCCACGTCCTTGAGCAAATCGGTAACTTGCCGGACCGCTTCCATGTGTGCTTTGACCTTCCGGGTGTTGATTTCAAGTTTTTGGCGAACCGATGCAAGTTGACTGGCCTGTGGCTCACCCAAATCGCTCGAACCGCGGTTGCGAATCAGCACCGCCATTTCATAGAGGCATCGGCTTTTGACCGCATTCGACTGCGCAAGATCGAGTGATTTGTCTATGCCGATGCTGGTGTTTTCCTTATCCAGCACTGCTTCAAGGCGTCCGAGCAGACCGCTCAAATGGTTGTCACCATTATTGTTGTTAGGTGTGGGATGCATCATGCGCTTGCGTTTCCGGTACGATCTTCACGATTACCTACTCGGGATATGTCATCGAGAATTGCCATCTGGATTTCATTGACGAGGCTTGCCGCTTCGTTAACCGCGGCCTCGGAGATCTGGCCTGCAGGAACCGCGTTGCGCGAAGCCTGATCAGCCATCCGCTGGGCAATTCCTATACCACCACCTTCGGCAATCACTGAGCCAATCTTGTCAGCCATCATGCCCTTCCAGATACCACCTGCGGTGCCCTGGCCAAAGACCTCTTCGCTGTCCTGTGGCAACATCGACTGAACGAATGTACCCAGCACCATGGCTTCGAATTTCTGGTAAGCCTCAGGAATATCCGCTTTAACGGTTTCGTTTGCTGCGGCCAAACGTGCGCGAAGATCGACCAGGCCCCGCTCGACGTCGCCGAGCCTGCTTGTTGCGCCTTCAATGCTGGACAATTTCTCAGCAAAGTCACTGCTTGCAGCGGCTAGTTCCGTCGTTTTGCCTGACGCGGTTTGCAGGAATTTGCGCGCCTGCTGAGCCACTTCAGGTGCTGCAGCCTTGACCACATCGAGTACAATGTCTCCAACAATGGGCACCATTCGAGCCTCCTGCTATTGTGACACGGCAAATCCGGGATACCCGCGCGTCCACCTTGAAGCCTTAAAATGGCAGATGAAACTTACGCTGGGCTGGAGTTTGGCTTGTTGGCCAAGGCAGCATCAAGCAGATCATCAAGGCTCTCGTCCTCATCCTTGCGCCCTTCGTCACTGGCGGCAGAACGGACGGAATCTTCAAGTCGATCTGCCTTGGTCTTTTCAGTCAGCAGACGCTTTTCCTGCATCGATTTCATGGTCTCCAGACGCTGGCTCTTGGATTCCAGACCACTGAAACGGCGTGCATATTGGCCAGCCATACTGCGATGAACAGGATCAAGGGATCCAGTGGCAGCAATTATCGCGTCGCGCTTGTTATCCAGATTAGCCCGTTCTCGCAATATATGGGCAAGATCATTTTCCGCCATGCGTTCAAGCTGGCGTTGGACCCGAAGGATGCGCTGGAGTTTTTCCGATTTCCTGCCTGCCATCAGTTACCCACGCCTGTAAACAACGTAGCGAAAGCATCGATGAACAATGTGAAGAACGAAATCGAACCGAGATAAAACAATACCAATCCACCCAGAAGAATGAACGGTATGGAAATGAAGTAGATCGGGATCTGCGGTGACAGCTTGTTGACCATGCCGATCGCGAGGTTGAAAACCAATCCGTAAATGATGAACGGACTGGCCAGACGCAACATGACCATAAATGTGGTTGAGAGCGTATCGGTCAGGGTTACGAGGGCAAGCCGTGCTTGAAACGGGTCACCCACTGGCATGAAAGCATAAGAGCCGATCAACGCCTTGATCACCAGATGGTGGAAATCAGTCATGAACAAAATGAGAAGACCCGTGAGGGTGATAAGAGCTGTGAGCTGGCCTTCCTGCTCCGCTTCGGTGACCGACATGCCGCCGGCAGTATTGAAGCCGATGACCATCTGGATAGTGGTGCCACAAAACTGCAAACCCAGCACAATAAAACGGGCGATCATGCCAAATGCGACGCCAACCATCAGTTCCGAAAAAATCAGGAACACATAAGCACTACCGGGGTTCTGGACCTTCGGATATAGAGAATCCCACAACAGTGGAGTCAGCGCCATGGCGATTGCCACCGCAGTAAAAAGGCGCACCTGCATAGGGACCCGAAAGCTGGCAAAGCCAGGTAAAACCATGAAGCAACCGCCGACGCGACAGAAGGCTGCAAAGACGGCGAGCACCGTACCTTGCGGATCTTCGATCATGAGATCGATCCGAGGATCTTGATCTCCGTGCCTTTTGCCAATTCAACATGGGAGAGCACAGGCAGGGTGGCGAATATCCGTTCGATGATCATTCGCACATAGGGCCGCGAGTCGGGCGAAGTGACAAGCACGAAAGGCAATCCTTTATCCATATGTCCACGGATAACTGTTGTTGCCTGCTCGGTGAATTCTTCCAATTGCCGTGGATCGATATCAAATTCGGTGATCTCGCCTTTGGCATCACGCTTGAGGGCCTGATGAAATGCCAAATCCCAGCGTCCGCCAAGACGCAGCACGCTCAGCACACCATCACGGGCTATGTCACCGCACAGTTGTTGGGACATGCGTATGCGCACATGTTCAACAATGGCTTCTGTCTTGCGCACATGCGGAGCCAGTTCCGCAACGGCTTCCAAAATCAAATGAAGGTTACGGATCGAGACTCGCTCGGCCAGTAGAAGTTTAAGGACTGCCTGGAAGCCCGAATAGGTCATGTGTTGGGTGCATATTTCGTCTGCCAACTTGCGATATTCCGGATCCAGCCGGTCAATCAGGATTTTCATATCCTTGTAAGAAAGAAGCTGTGGCAGGTTGTTGCGAATGACTTCGCTCATATGAGTGAGAACCACCGAAACATTGTCGATGGGCTGGAAGCCCTCTCGTTTGAGATCGTCAGCAAAACTTTCCGGCAACGACATGGCCGGAAGCCCGAATGCTGGTTCACGAAGTTCATCTCCGGGAAGCGTCGGGCGCCGGTTGCCGGCGAGAACCACCATGACTTCACCTACTCGCAGCTCATTGACCGCAATCGTCGTGCCGTGAATGCGGATCTGATAAGCCTTGTCCTTGACCGCAAAATCATCAGTAACCTTGATTTCGGGAACCACGAAGCCGAACTGGGCTGCAAATTTCTTACGCATCTTGGCCACCCGGAAAGCCAATTCCTCATGGCTTCCCAAGAGACGGGCTGCGACCTGTTTGCCAAGAACCAGTTCGATTTCAGCCGTTTTCAGAATTGACTTGACTGAATCCTGCTCCTTGCCAATTTTCTCCTGCTCGATCTTGTGGGCTTCATCAGCGACAACGCGAGCGGCCTCATCCCGCTTGCGTGGGATGATCCAACTGGCAAAGGCCATACCACCGCCAAGTACTGCAAATGGCAAGAAGGGCAATCCGGGCATCAACGCCAGAACAAACAACAGACCAGAGGCTGCGAACAGTGCCCGGGGATAGGCACCAAGCTGATCAAAAACTGCTTCATCGGTCGACCCAATTTGACCGCCACGGGACACCAACAGGCCTGCAGCGAGAGAAACAATCAACGCCGGGATTTGTGAAACAAGTCCGTCTCCGACAGATAAACGAACAAATGCATCCGCTGCTTCGCCGACTTCCATGTCATGGCGGGCATAACCAATGATAATGCCACCAAACATGTTGATGCCGGTGATGATAAGTCCGGCGATTGCATCTCCGCGAACGAACTTGGAAGCACCGTCCATTGAACCGAAGAATGAACTTTCACGCTCCAATGTTGTGCGGCGATCACGGGCCTGTTTCTCATCGATGAGACCTGCGGAAAGGTCGGCGTCGATCGCCATCTGCTTGCCTGGAATGGAATCGAGCGTAAAGCGGGCACCAACTTCCGCAATGCGGGTTGCACCTTTGGTAATGACTATGAAGTTGACGGTCACGAGGATCAAGAACACGATCAAACCGATAACGAAATCACCGGACATCACCATTTGCGAAAAACCGCCGATGACGTTTCCTGCGGCTGTCGTACCCAAGTGTCCTTCTGAGAGAATGACACGCGTGGTCGCAATATTGAGCGATAGCCGCATCATCGTGGCAATGAGCAAGATTGTTGGAAAAGAGGAAAAATCCAGCGGTGTTCTGATCCACAGGGCCACCATCAAGATCAAGACCGAGAATGAAATCGAAAATGCAAGTCCGATATCAATCAGAAAGGTGGGTATTGGCAGAAACAGGATCGAAAGAATGACGACAATGCCAAACGCGAAACCCAGATCCTTACCCTTGAAGCTGGCCTTAGGAATTGTCAAAACCGGAGATTGTGCCATTTCGCCTCGTCCCCGCTGGCGTCATGCCGAAACGGTCTCTCGGAATTTCCTACGTCAGGTCGAACACCTGCGGGTCATGACCGGAAACTAGAAGGCGAAACTTGCGCGAGGGTGGCAGCACCAAAATGACTCCCGCATACCGCAGCTAAAAACCGCTTTCTATGCGCTGGAAAACGATATTGGTGAATGTGGATATCTGCGAACCGACAAATGGTGCGGAAATGGCAACGGTAATCAGAATCGCCACGATTTTCGGCACAAATGTAAGTGTTATCTCCTGGACCTGGGTCAAGGCCTGAACAAAGGCAATCGTGACACCTACGATCATCGCGACAAATACAGCCGGCCCTGAAGCGATCAGAACTGTCCAGATCGCGTTCTGGACAATATCAAGGGCATCTGCTTCGTTCATGTCACTCCACGGTCTGGGCCGTTTAACGAATGGTCACGCCTGTGTTGACGGGAACTTCGGTGCCATTTTGAAGGACAGCAGTAAGGCCGTCAGTCAACACCCGGACCTCCTGGACAATTCCGGACGCCAGTCCATCTGCACTGGTCAGTGTGCGCCCTATGATAGCACCGGCCTGGCTGAGATTGGAACTCTGCAACAACATTTCCAACCGTTTATTGGTTTGGATCGATTGCTCAACCTGAGAGAAGGTCGCCAATTGTGCAATCTGGTCAGTCGAGTCCATAGGCTCGGTCGGATCCTGATTTTTCAATTGGGCCACGAGCAGCGTAAGGAAAGTATCATAATCCATTGCTGACTTTGCAGCAGCGGTTTGTGATGCACTTGCCTCTTGGGCAGAGGTGCTAGCAACAGCGCTTACGACCATGGTGCGAGTTCCTTTCGAATCTGTTCAATTGTTGCAGCTGGTATTGAGGCCGCACTCAGAACCTGCTCTTCAACCGGATAGAGCGCACGAACGGCTTTCAGCGCTTCGAATGCGCGACCCTGGGTAACCATTCCATCAATGTGCTTGAGCTCTGCGAGCATTTCCTCATTTTTGAAACAAGTCAGCAGCATGACGATGGATTTGCGGAACATCACCATGGATTGCTCAGCCCCTTCAGGGTTGATCAACATCATCTGCACTATGAAATAGAGCTGCCGCAGCGGTGTGTTGGCGTCTTCCGGCTGCAATACGTGGTTTTCAAGCAGGAAGGTAACATCATTGAGAAACTCAAGAGCGACCTTGCGGTCGACCTTGAGCACTGCGCCATTGATGAATATCCGTTCGCCAGCCTTGAGTGAGATCCGAAGAGAGCTTTTCACTTCAATCCCTCCCGGATGATACTGGAAATATCAATTATACCCTGGAAGTTCTCTGATTCACCGTGCCTGATCCGCTCAGCTTCCTTGATGATCCAGATTCCGATCGAAATCAGATTGGCCTTCAGTTCATCCTGAAGCTGGTTATCAGGAGACGCGAGATCTTCAACAAAGCGGACCCATAATCTGCTTACGAAGTGAATCGCATCCACTGCTTCACGCGACGAGCGGCCATTTTTCATGGCCAATCTAAGGAGGTTCACGGAGTGTGTGATGGCCTCACGTTCACGCTCTCGCGCTTCAGCAACGCCGTCCTCCTGAACGTCAGCGTATGAGAACTGGTACATTCACGTGCCCTCTTTCATTCCCGGTTGGCTTTCATGCCCCGGTTTACCCCTACAAGAAGTTCATCAAGCTCAGTTGTTGTAATCGTGCCGTCAGTTGGTAAGACGTCTCGACCTGAGCCAATAGCGAGTTCATTCGGGTTGAAGCCTCATAGGCATCAACCCCTTCAAGGTCCCCAATGTGCAGTTCAAAGATCCGGACTTGTGCTTCCAAAGCCGTATTGGCCTTTTTCACCCGGCTCTCTGCAACGCCTAAACTACTGCGAACATTGTCAATTTTCGTCACCGCTTCACCAGCATGCTTAATAGCTTCCGAATTGACGAGCGAACGGACTTCACTGCTTATTGGCGATCCAAGCAGCTCGAGTCCGATTACAGCCGCCAAGGCAAATTTACGAACGCCCTCGGTATTGGAATTTGTATTGCTTTCAACCAGCTCGGTTCGGGAAATACGGCTGGTGATGTTGTTGTCGGATGCTGTCGACCAATCAGTGTTCCACGCAGTACCTGTGTAGAGAGGTTCGAGCGTATTGGTCAGAAAGTCTGACATCTGGGCGGTGGTGATACCCGCAGCGGCTGGATCATTCTGGGTGAAACCGAAATACCCCAAGAAAGCCCCGTCGAATGTCGCTTTTGCCGCAGAGCCTGCCGATTGGTAATCTGCCAATGGCTTGGTATCGGTATTAACCCCACCAAAGATATACTCACCATTGGACGATGTGTTGATTGCGGAGGTGAAGGAATCGACAGCATTGGTCAATTGTTGATTGGCTACATTCAATCGGCTGGTGTCATCCGCACCTGAAACAGCGATGAATGCTTCCAGCATGCTCTGCGCCTGATCGGCCATAGAGGTGAGCGCCAGTTGCGATGCTGACAGTCGCTGGGTGACGATTGAGTTGGCTCCGCGAATGGTCTCGAGACGATAGACCTCCTGGTTGAGTGCAACACTGCGGCCGGCAGATGCACCCAAAGCTTCGCCAATATCTGCATAGCGGCCGGTGACGATTTCCTTCTGCAGTGTCTGAATTTCCATCTGGCCTTTTTGGACCGTCATTCGCATGGCGTTCTGAACTGCAAGAGATGAGATGAAAGATGTTTTCATTTTCTCACCTATGCCGCTGCCAACAGAGCTTCGAGCATTTCATCGACCGCTGCCAGCAGTCGAGCGGATGCCTTGTAGGATTGTTCTAATTCCAGAAGCATCGACATTTCCTCATCCAGCGACACGCCGGTGTTGTTGGAAAGCGCCTCCAATGTCCGAAACCGGAAGGCCTCTTTGTTTTCCGCAGCATTGGACGCATCAGAACGGTTTTGTTCGAGCCAGCCAATTGAATCAGAAGCAAACCCAACCAAACTGGTTGTGGTTCCCAAATTGGCAGCAGCATCAAAGGCCATGGGTTGGTCCAGCGACTGGACGTAGCCATCAAGCGATGTCGAAAAACTCGCGCCACCGGACGTGTTGGTAACATATGCAGCGCCGTTGATTCCGCCATCACGAAGAAGCGCTGGATTGCCTGCCATCGAAGACCTGACAGCTGGATTGACCATAATCGTGGCAGCGATGCCCCGCGAAAGTGTGCCGGTTGCCGGAACCGTGCTGCCAGACCAGGTAAACAATCCGGGCATATCCGGCAAAGTCGGTGCTGCCGATTGATCTGTTTCTGCAAAAACCGTGATGAGTCCGCGTGCGATCTCGTCAAGTTGATTTTGCATCATGGGCGCATATGTGTCGCGAATTTGCAGATGGGCCTGCAGCGACCCCGATCCATTGGTAACTGCACCTTCACCTGCCACCAACGGGGCGCCATCAATATAGACGGCATTTCCGTTCAGTGAGGCCGAAAAGCCGCCAGAAGGGTCGAAGGTGACCGGACGCGGGACTTTTTCGAACAATGTCAAACCGTCGGTGGTATAAATCGCAACATCGTTGCCAGCTCTGTTAACAGTGCTCACCGATACTATTTCGGAAATCTTCTTGAGCAGTTTGTCGCGCTGATCCAGCTCGTTGTTGACATCGGCGCCGGTCTGACTGCCCTTGATGATCGCGTTGTTGGCTGTTTCATATTCTTTCAGAAGCCCGTTGAGTATGTCGACATCACGGGCGATATCCTGATCAGCCTGCAGCCGAGTTGACTGAACAGAGGCCGAAGCTGTGCGAAGTCCGGCCGCCAGTTGCATGGCATCCGCGATTGCAGATTCAGCCAGCGTTGACTCCGATGGTTTCGTGGCAAAGACAGCCATCGTATCGCGAAAGTCCGCCATCAAGGACGCAGGCGACAACTCATAGTCATTGCCGCCGAAGATGGATTGGAGGCGTTCCAATCCCGTTAGCAAGGTCTGCTGGCTGGAAGCCTGCCCGATACCGGTTAGACCTTCGCGAAGGAGCGCTGAATTCTGGGACCGCTGAGTGGTAGCGATGCTGGCGCCAGACCATGTTGTGGAAAGAACGGCGCTGCGTCGGTTGTAGTCTGAATTGGAGGCATTGGAGATGTTTCGCGAGACCACGGATGTCTGCGTCGACGTATTGGACAACGAAGACTGAGCCGTGTTGATCGCTGTAGAAAGTGACATCTCCTATGGGCCTTCCCAAATAGTCTAGCGGTTATCGTTTCAGATTGACCAAAACATCCATCAGATCGGAACCTGTCTGGAATACTTTGGAGTTGGCGGTATAACTCCGCTGCGACTCGATCATGTTGGTCAGTTCTTCAGCAATATCGACGTTGGAACTTTCGAGGGCACCCGAGACGATTTTGCCGAAGTTGCTTGAGCCCGCGAAACCGGTGCGAACAACACCGGAGTCTGGCCCTTGAGTGTAAACGTTGCCGGACAATGGGCGAAGTTCGTCAGGGCTTGGCACATCGGCCATGGCCAAGCGGTATATTGGTTCGAGCTTGCCGTTTTCATATTGCGCATAGACGATGCCATCTTCGGCGATTTCAACCCGTGCAACCGCACTAGGTTTGCTGCCATCGACAGTCGCGTTTTGCACAGTAAAGCTGTAATTGAGTTGGGTCATCTTCGACAAATCAACCGTCAAAGTACTGCCGTTCGGCACCGCCATTGCTAATGATTTCGGGCTGGCACCTGTCAGCTGCCCGCTTGTCGGGTCAAAGTTGATTGTTGTACTCGCCAGTGCAGCTGAGGAATAAGGAAATGAGGTGGACGGCGAGGCATCCGCACGGTTATAAACCGTGACTTCCCAGGTATTCGCCGCTGACTTTGTATAGTAGAAATCGAGCAGTACCTCGGCACCGAGATTGTCGTAGGCAACAAGCGAACTTTTGTGCGTGTAATCGGCAGAAGCGCTATTGGTTGATGGCAAGTCTGCTGCCGCGACCACCGCTTCATTTGCACTGAGGTTGGCAGTGAACACCCCGTTGGCTGACGGAACCGCATTGAGGTTACCAGCTGACACATTGACAGGGACCAAGCCGTCAAACCCGTTGACAACGGGTGCCGGAATACCGCTCTGGTAATCATAACCCATCAATGTAAAGCCAGCCGCATTGACCAGACTTCCATCCGCATCTGGAACGAACGAGCCTGCACGCGTGAGAAAAGGAAGGCCGTTGCTATCTGAAACTATGAAAAAACCATCGCCATTAATGGCAAGGTCAGTTTTGGAGGTCGTGAATTCAAGGGGTCCGTTTTGCGAGATCGAGTAACGCACATCCGCAGTAACGCCGCCTGAGTTATAAGCGCCGGCATTTGAGCCCAACATCAGTGTTGAAAATTCGGTACCAGCCTTCTTGTAACCGGTCGTATTGGCGTTGGCGATGTTGTCGGCAACTGTACCAAGTCGGCTTGCCTGAGCATTCATGCCCGACGCACCGGTTCTCATCATTCCAGATAGGCTCATTGCATATCCCCTTGTTTCATACCGGGTGACAGAGTAGCAGTCGGGCCTTGCGTGAACCTGTTTCTGGACTGGCCGCCATGCCGGAGTTGATTCCGGCAGGTGTCATTGTCAGTCCCAGTCGATCAGGTAGCCTAGAAAACGTTTGGAATCGATCGGATCAAAACCGAGACGCTTGCGTAGTTTTTTGCGCAATTTTGAGATGTGGCTTTCAACAACATTTTCTTCAACGTCTTCGTCAAAAATTCCGTAGATGGCATTGAAAATCTGCTGCTTGGTTACCCGACGCCCGCGATTGGAAACAAGGTATTCAAGTATGCGACGTTCGCGTCGCGGCAGTGCGAAGGTCGTGCCTTCGATTTCAGGATCACGCCCATCCGAATAAACCCGGACCGGACCGATATCGGTGTGGCTGGCCAATGCTTTCAAGCGGCGGCGAATGGCTGCAGCCCGCGCCAGAATTTCGCGCGGATGGATAGGCTTGCGCACCACGTCATCAACGCCACTGTCAAAGAAAGCCAAAGTCGATTCAAGTGATGGTGTGTCAGACATCGCGATGACTGGCGCCTGAGACCGGTCGCGAATTGCACGGGGCAACTCAAGCGTCAATTTGCCCTGACCAATCAGAAAGGCCTCAACCGCATCCAGGTCAGAATCTGCTGCCGCATGAACCCATTCACCGAATTCTGTCGAATCAAAACCCGCCGAAGGAACCCCTTCCCGCCCAAATAGTGAAGTATATCCGCTTTTGACCAGTTCTCTGTCATCAACCACTACGATCATTCGCCCGCCTCCGAATCACTGTGGTGCCCCGATTAGAAATAGGTACGAAGTGGCCGAATCACCCACAACTACAGGAATTGCATGGGAATAATTAACCGTTGATTAACCATGTTTTCCACTGATTTGGCCACATATTGTGGATATCCAGTGGATGAGCCATAAAACTTGGGGAATTGGTTAACGAATAGTTAATTTCGAACTTGCGTCGGGTAGAGGCTATTGACTCTCATTTGATCCTTAAAATTTAGTTACTAAAATTTGCTATTCGCGTAAAGGTTGTATTATTGACAGAAATTGCGAGCCTCTTTGGTCCAAGCGCCGTGCCCCGCAGCAACAAGATTTCGTATAACTCTACAGATATATCTCTTTTGAGCCGGGTTATTATCCGGGCCCGCATGGTAGCGTGCCACCGCCATAGTCCAAGTTTCGTGCCGTTTGTGTAGCTGAGAAAGGAAACGTGCCGCGTAATCAACGTTGGCGCGGGGGTCGAACATTTGCTCAGCAGAGGTAAATTTCTCCCCGTGATAGCGGTAGTTTATCTGCATGCACCCCAAGTCGATCAGCTTGTATCCCTTCGCACGAGCCTCATCAAATTCCCTGAGTGCCTCTTGTCTGGAAGACGCAAAAACCGTGCGGCCTTCAATGTTCAGGGCGTATGGATAAAGCGCTCCTTTTCGTCCTGTTTCCGTCAATCCGACTGAGTGTAGAATTCCTGCCGGCACATTCCATCTTTGAGCAGCGCCAAGGATTTCAGCTTCACACGGGCCGGCTTGCGAGGCAGCATGGCCGTTAGAGATAGACCCCATCAGAACGGCGAATACCATCGGAAGAAGGACTGAGATGATCATTACCGCCGTCTCCTGTATTATTGCCGTCTCGAACGCCCAGGCTTCGCTGTCTGCCGGATTCAGACTGGTTGCCTGATGCCGATCGAGCGTCGCCATCCTGGAATTGGAACTGTTGGCCATTTGTGACAGGTTGCTGACCTTGCTGCACAGTCATGGCCTGACGGTCTGTGGGCACGTGTTGGACGGAGATGGTTTCAATGCCATAGCCTTGCGCCCGGAGTGCTTTGACAATACCGGTCGAGTCCTCTTTCAATTGGCGATAGGCTTCGGCAGTCTGGACTTTCAGTTCGACGCTAAGTTCATCGCCTGCCATTTTCAAGACTGCGGTGACCTGTCCAAGTGAATGCGGGTTTAGTTGGATGTTGAGCGTGTGCAAGGTTTTGGGTGTTACTGCCTGGGCGACCGCTTGCATATTGACGGCACTTGGCACGGGCGCAGCGGAGGCAGCTCGAGCTGCTTCACCACGAACAGCCTGCCCAAATTGTGCGACATCCTGAATGACTGCCTTCGCAATTGCTTCACCGTTCTGTGAGGTTTGCGGGGCTGCGATTGTCCGACGGTCGATCACCCGAACATTATCAATGGGGGCGTCTTGGGCGGTTCGAGCAGCCTTTATTGCTGCTGTCCGGTCACGGCCCTGGTCAACGCGTGTCTCTGCTACCTCGATATCAGGATCAGCGGACCCATTGTAGGATACGGCTCCATTTGCGTCTTTGCGTGGATCAGCAATAGGTTTGCTGCGAACAGCATGATCAACCAGAATCGCTCGATTGGAACTCTCTTGACCGACTCCGGGCTTGGTAGTGATTTCGACGTTCTCACCGCGCACTGGAACCATAGGCACCTCAACCGCAGACTTACCAGCTGGAAGTTGGGAAGGCTGAGAATCTGAAGGAACATCAGGCGCACTGGTCGTAGCTGTTTCAACATCGATCTTACCGACAATTTGCATGGGAGCCGCGCTTGCATCGCCTCCGGCGCTCTCTGCCAATTCATTCTTCGCGTCGGAAGGATTGCCACCGACCGACTTGGTTTCCGCAAAAGCAGGCAATTCGCTTCCGAAGTAACCGGTGATTTCAAAAGCAGATCTGGCATTGCCGTTCTGGCCATCCGGATTTTGAGGCTGGCCGGTGTCTGATTCCACGCCAACGCCGGATCCAAAATGAAAGTCGAACATTTCGGCCATTACAAGTTCGGCTTCAACGTCAACATCTTGCGTCACGGACCCGTTGCCATTCAGGTCCGCCTGATCCTCATTGGCGGATCCGTGGCTTTGCTTGCGAACTTCGCCAAACAATGCAGATGCAAAGCTGTCTTTGCCAGCGGCGGCTCCGCCTTCCTGCGCTTCAGCTACTGAACCCGAAACAGCGCCAGAAGCGCGGGTTGGCACTTGCCGGGAGAATAGACCATCCAGAGCGTTCACTGCTTTGTAACTCCGCTTTCAGCTGCGAGAAGTTGGTCAATTTCACTGATCAACTTCGACTTTCCCTTAAGGTAGGCACGAAACTCCGGGTCCTGTGTATCTTCCACATTCGCCATTTGGGGCTCATTCTGTGTACCGGCTTCACCCGGCATCCCCTCAGATGATAATTTCACAGGTTCCGGCTTGGTTTGAACAGTGTCGCTGCCCTGCATCGAAGAGTCAGGTTCATCTCTGCCGCCAGATTGCCCGTTCATATTCGGCGAAAAGGCTTGTGTGAGGCTGTTGGGGTCTGGCTCACGGACAATTTCGTTGGCAATCAGCCGAGCAGCTTGGCGCAATGCGGCATCGCGCGGTGAAAACGCCGCATTCTCCAGATCTGCAAGCGCCGCATCAATCTCATTGACTTCGTTTGAAGAAATGTTGGCGAGGCCGGAATACAAGCCTGCAAGAGCGGCGGGTGCAAGATCATCAGCACCGGACAGGGACTTGGCCCTGTCAGCGGCGAGCAAAGCAAGTTCCCGCTCTCCGAAAATGGCCGCCTTGCGCGCGATCCGCAGATAAACCTCCCGTTGGCGCGGGCGATCCATAAATGCCAAGACAGATGTGAGATTGTTTTCGCCAACGGATTGAAAATGTTCAACGGTTAGCTGCACCAACTGATCCGCAAACTGCCCGGCATATGGAGAGTTGACGAACCGGCGCGCATAAAGAATTGCGTAGTGAATCGCCTTGTCCAATTGCTCGCTCTTGGTGGCGATGGCCAAAGAACGTCGAAGAGCTGATTCTTCTATAATGGTTCCAGGTGCTCCCAATCGAGCCCAATCGAACATCTCCAGCGCCCCGGAATCGTTCATGCCAGCCTTAACGTTCGCTGCCACCAAAGAGAGATAAGGAGCGATGTCTGAATTGTGATAGATGCGCAATATCTCTTCAAGAGACGTTTTGGTTCGCGCTGCGCGACCATCGAGATAGGCCCGCAGAACGGTAGTGATTTCATTGTCAAAATTGCCAAAACGGTCTTGAAGGGCCAACAGGTCGAGTGTTGCCGGATTGCCGCCGCTCATGGCATACATCAAGGCAGCGTCAACATTACGCGGATCATCAAATACGCGCTGATCAGCCTTGCGCAGGCGATCATCAATAACACCGAGAAGGAAACGCTGCATCTCCATGGCCGAATGGTCACCCCTGACTACCGAGTCCTGAACAAATTGCAGTGAGCGGATCAACTGATAGGGTTGCACCGCATCCGCTTTGCCCTTGTCCGATTCCGGTAGCCTGTCGGCCACGATGTTCTCGCCAACCGGACCATCTGCATGGATCACGCCGTCGATCGCCTTTTGCGGCTTCACTCCAGCGGGCTCTACTTCGGCATCTTCGACCGCAGGCGCACGGTCATCGTGTGTCTGCGCATCCTGGCCTTGCGATTCAGCAACTTCGATGGCGATGTTCTGATGGCCACCAGCAAGCACTTCGGCAATTAAATCGCTCTTGGCGCCAGCTTGTGTAAAAAGGGCGAAAACTGCCAAAATGGCAGTCGATGAGACCAATAATCCTGTGTGTATCCGACGCCGCAAGTGCTATCCTCCGTCGGACTGAATGAGGATTTCAATTCGGCGGTTGACTTCCGCAAAGGGATTTTCCTTGTCACGCAATTTGCGTTCGGCGAAGCCCGAAAGCTGGACAATTCGTTCTTCTGCCAAACCACCACGCGCCAGCATGAAGAAAGCCGAATGCGCTCGTTCCATCGACAGCCGCCAGTTATCATCGGTGCCATTGCTGAAAGGCCGCGCATCCGTATGACCGCGGATGGAGACGCTGCCGTTCTTCTTGCTGAGCACTTCGCCGATTTTGGCCATTGCAAGCACCAGAGCCCGCTCCGGTACAGCTGATCCAATTCGGAACATCTCAAACTCGAATTGATCTGTCAGCGACACGAGCAAGCCACCCTCGGCGGGTTCGACTGACAGGCCTTCCGCGAGCTTTCCAATGGCAGCTCCGTCCAGCGCCTTGCCAATTTCAGACTCAAGTTCCCTGGCGCGTTTTTTGGCTTTTTCGCCTTCATTGCCGGCTTTGTCGCCCTCGGCGGCACCCATTGCCAACCCCAGCTCGGTCTGTTTGGCTTGCTCGGCCTCTATCTCTGATTTGCTGTCTGCTTCAGCGCCGGTTGTAGCAAGTTTGGCTGCTGCAGCGACGTCTTCTTGCGCCTTTTTCTCCGCTTCCAATTGCTCCTGCAAACTGGCCTGGCTTTCAGCGATTATGTCTTGTTCCACCTTGGTCTGCTTGGACCAAAAATCCGGGTCAAACGGATCACGATAGGCTTCACCGCCGTTAGCGCCACTCGCTGGACCAGAATTTGCCGCGCCGCCATCACCCGTCTCCGATATGTTGGACTTGGTACCTGTTTCTTTAGCAATTTCAGCCAGAACCGCATATGGATCCTTGAAATAATCCGCTTCAGAATAGGCCGCCTTATCACCAACCGTTGCTGAGGAATCTTCTCCACTCTTTGCGTCTTGGCCTAGTGAGCCATCAACGCCTTCCTCGATGGACTTCGGTGCCGTTTGTTGGCCGTCTGCTGAACTGCCTACCTGCTTGATACCGCGTTCAGATGGGCTCTCGTCTGTGAGCTTGATTGGATTGAAGTAACTGGCGACAGCAGCCTTGGTTTCTTCATTTGCAGCATTGACGAGCCACATCACCAAAAAGAACGCCATCATTGCAGTCATGAAATCCGCATAGGCAATTTTCCAGGCGCCGCCATGGTGTCCATCATCGCCACCGCCACGTCGGCGGACGATAATGATTTCATTTTTACCTTGGTGTACGGAGGAATCGTCGCTCAACTCATGGCCTCCCGCAGATTGGCACCAAGACTTGCGAAGCGGCTTGAAAGACGGGTCTGGTCGATGACGACATCAATGTCTACCGTGTCGGACTCCCGGAATTCGACCGTTGGCAGATCGGAACCAAGAGTGGCGCGCATTGCATCAAGCCAGATTTCAGGACCGGTGACGACTATTTTTTCTGCCTGGCCAATATCCAGGGCTGAGCGAATTTCTTCGATAAGAGCTGCGACCATTTTCTGTCGCGCGTTTTCTTCGACAATAGGCGCCAGAACAGCAACGAGATCACCAGCCAACTGGTTCAATAGTCCTTCTGCCCGCGCCGCAATCGCTTCCGGTACGGCTTGAGCCACTCCAACTGCCAACCTGGAAGCCTGGGCCTCAAGTTCGGCTTGATGAATTGCTTGCAGCTCTTCCAGTTCGGCAGCGTGACGCAACACCATTTCCGCTTGGGCTTCCTGCAGGCCTTGACGATAGCCTTCCTGACGAGCTGCATCGATAACCGATTGGTCGTGTTCCAACGCACCTTTTTTGGGGGGGTGCTCTGCCAGGATCTTCTGTCGTTGCTTTGGCAGATGGAACTCAGGAAGCAATTGCGCAAGCGCCAGTGACATATGTTTCTCCGGTCTCAATCCCGGTCAATCCGGGTCAGGCCGCTTTGTGCCCGCCCAACTTCATGTCGATATGCAGTTGGCGCGGGCGCTGGAACAGACCGGTGACACTTTAGTAAATCAATCTTGTGCGAACATGAACGGCATGAGCCGCACCAAGGGCAATTTGGTGCGGCTCACTGATCCACCATGTCCGATGACCGGCGGCACGGTAGAGTTTGCTATTTGCTCTTGAGCGCCACAGACGCCGGATTATTAGTTCCGGAAGAGCGAAAGGATGTTCTGAGAATTGGTGTTGGCAATCGATAGTGACTGGATACCGAGCTGCTGTTGTGTTTGCAGCGCTTTCAGTCGTGTCGATTCCTCATTCATGTCGGCATCCACGAGACGTCCGATACCACTGTCGATGGAGTCCATCAGGTTGGCCACGAAGTCTTCCTGCATGGAGACACGTTTTTGGATAGCGCCAAGATTGGAGGCTGCGTCAGTGATCTGGTTCAGCATGGAATCCACTGCACGGACCATATCGGTCACCTGCGCCGCAGTTGTGGCAGCACTGAGCGTAATCGCGGTACCAGATGCCTGGGTACCTGTTGTCGAGCCAGTGTCAATCAGGAAGTAGTTGCGTGCCGTGGTGGTGGTGGCATTGGGATCAAGCGCATTCGCATCGATATCCTTGGTGAGAATACCAAGGCTCTCGTTGGCCGCGCCGATAAGAGTAAGAGAGGTCACGCTGACGTCGAGCGAAGTGATGGTAATCCGACCATTCACATCCCGGTTGAAGCCACCAACGATGCTTTTGGTTCCAGCTGCAGTCGTAGCTGTGTTGTTGAGCCAGTTCTCGCCCGAAAAGGAAGCAGATTCTGAGATCGAAGTCAGCTGGTTCTTGAGCTCTGTAAGTTCTTTGTCGATCTTGGTTTTATCAACGCCAGGCTCTGCTGCTGCAACCAATTTGGCCTTGATTTCCGTGACAACCTCAATTGCCGAAGCCATACCGGTGTAGGCGACATCAACTTTAGCAGCACCGAGGCCAAGAGCGTCCTTGACTGTGGACAGCGCCTTGTTGTCCGAACGCATTGTCGTTGCGATCGACCAATATGCCGCGTTGTCTGCAGCCGTTTCCACCCGAAAGCCGGAAGAAATACGCGCTTGCGTTGTTTCCATATCTGAATTGATTGTGCGTAGGGTCTGAAGTGCGGCCATTGCCGCGGTGTTTGTCATGATGCTGGCCATCGAAATGCCCCTTAAAAATTGCCCGAGGGGGATACCGGCCTGCCGGTAACGATGAGGTGCATCATGCTTACTGGCGTAATTGCCCTCGCCAGGTCATCGTTGGTTACTTATGTCTAAAGTTTTATGGTTAATGGGCGGTTAATACAATCAGCACGTAAACGAAATAAAGTAAAAGCACAAAAAAAACCGCGCTTTCGCGCGGCCTTGTTGTCTGTTCAACCGGCTGTCAATGCCGGTGGAGGCGCTCTTAACGGAAGAGCGAAAGAATGTTCTGCGAGTTCGAATTGGCAATCGACAACGACTGAATGCCAAGCTGTTGCTGCGTTTGCAGAGCTTTCAATCTGGTTGATTCTTCATTCATGTCCGCATCGACCAGTCGGCCGATACCGCTGGAAATCGAATCTCTCAGGTTTGCGATGAAGTCTTCCTGCATCGAGATACGCTTGTTGACTGCACCAAGATTTGAAGCCGCGTCAGTCATCTGGGTCAACATCGAATCCGTGGCGCGGATCATGTCTTCCACTTGCGAATCTGTGGTGGAATTGGTCAATGCAATCGCCGAACCAGATGCTTGGGTACCTGTGGTCGACCCTGTGTCGATCAGAAAGTAGTTTCGAGCAGTAGTTGTAGTCGCATTCGGGTCAAGAGCATTGGCATCAATGTCCTTGGTCAAAATGCCGAGGCTTTCGTTGGCTGCACCAATCAGAGTTGTCGAAGACGTATTGACATCAAGCGTGGTGAGTGTGACCTGGCCGCTGGAGTCACGATTAAAGCCACCAACGATGTTTTTGGTGCCCGAAGCCGTTGTTGCAGTATTGTTGAGCCAGTTTTCGCCAGAGAACGACGCAGATTCAGCAATCGATGAAAGCTGATTTTTGAGCTCTGTAAGTTCTTTGTCGATCTTGGTTTTATCAACACCGGGTTCGCGAGCGGCGACCAGCTTGGCTTTGATTTCGGATACGACATCAATTGCAGAATCCATACCAGTATAGGCAACATCAACTTTCGCTGCACCAAGACCAAGAGCATCTTGTACAGTACCCAAAGCCTTATTGTCGGAACGCATAGTTGTGGCAATTGACCAATAGGCAGCATTATCAGCCGCGGTCCCGACTGAATAACCCGAAGAAATCCGCGCCTGCGTAGTTTCCATGTCATTGTTGATTGAACGCAAGGTCTGCAATGCAGCCATTGCCGATGAATTAGTCATAATACTTGTCATAGGTGTGCCCCTACTAAATAAATACATGGGCATACCGGGTTGCTATTACCGGCAATAACGGCAAGACATCATGCCCGTCGCGCGATACATGATATCGCTAACGACCCGTCATTTGATGACGGCATTAATGCATCATTATGGTTACCGAACACTTAAGTGAATTTGCTAATATGCAATAAAATTGAAAAACCACGCCAGGGGATCCCCGGCGTGGCTGTCATTTTCAGATTGATGTCAGGTCGGTGGTATCGCTTAACGGAAGAGCGACAGCACGTTCTGCGAGTTGGAGTTTGCAATCGACAGCGCCTGAATGCCCAGTTGCTGTTGAACCTGCAATGCCTTCAACTTCGTGGATTCCTCGTTCATATCGGCATCAACGAGACGGCCAATACCTTTTTCGATCGAGGTCATGAGGTTGGACACAAAGTTATCCTGCATGGAGATACGCTTGTTGACAGCACCGAGGTTGGATGCAGCGTCTGTCATCTGCGTCAGCATCGAGTCTGTTGCACGGATCATGTCTTCGACCTGTGCATCAGTGGTCGATGCAGTCAGCGAGATTGCTGTACCGGATGCTTGCGTACCTGTGGTCGACCCTGTGTCGATCAGGTAGTAGTCGCGCGCCGTCGTTGTGGTTGCATTTGGATCAAGCGCGTTGGCGTCAATATCCTTTGTCAGGATACCAAGGCTTTCGTTGGCTGCACCGATCAGAGTTGTCGATGAAGTGTTGACGTCGAGCGTGGTCAGTGTGACCTGACCGCTGGAGTCGCGGTTAAAGCCACCAACGATGTTCTTGGTGCCTGAAGCCGCAGTTCCGGTGTTGTTGAGCCAGTTCTCACCAGAAAACGATGCTGATTCCGAGATCGAAGTCAGCTGGTTCTTGAGTTCGGTGATTTCCTTGTCGATCTTGGTCTTGTCAACGCCTGGTTCGCGTGCGGCAACCAGCTTGGCCTTGATTTCGGAAACCACTTCAATCGCGGATTCCATACCGGTGTAGGCGACATCAACCTTAGCAGCGCCAAGGCCCAGGGCATCCTGAACGGTTGACAGGGCTTTATTGTCAGAACGCATGGTAGTGGCGATAGACCAGTAAGCTGCGTTATCTGTAGCGGAACCGACGCGGTAGCCCGAAGAGATGCGCGCCTGTGTGGTGTCCATGTCGGAATTGATAGAACGCAATGTCTGAAGAGCAGCCATCGCGGAATTGTTTGTCATAATACTTGTCATTGGGATTGTCCCTAACTTTACGAGATACTTAGAGGGACATACCGGACTTGTTTTTTACCGGTGATGACGTTTCGGCTTCATGCCTGCGGTCCCATCACTTCACGAAGGAACTTCTTTCGTCATGTTGGGATAAAACTCCCATTTGCGCCTTTCGAATTGATTAACTTTAGCGTGCAAACACGAGGAATTAGATCATGGTAAACAAAGCGTTAGATGGGACCAAGCGCCATTTGGCACCTGCTGAGAACAACAATCAGGCAATTCGGGTATCAAATGTTTGAAGGGGCTCTTCGGCTGGGTAAGACCGTAGCAATGGCTACGTAAACGAGCGCACCAGGCTGCCAACCAGCAAATTCCAACCGTCGATCAGCACGAAAAAGAGAATTTTGAACGGCAGCGATATCGCGGTGGGAGGGAGCATCATCATACCCATCGACATTGTTATGGTGGCGACAACAAGATCGATAACCAGAAAAGGCAGAACGACAAGAAAGCCTATTTCGAAGCCGCGCCTAATTTCCGAAATCATGAAGGCTGGGGTTAACACGCGAAGGTCAATTTTGCCATCCGTCTCCGTTTCCTGACCGCGCTCATTCGCCAGTTCAATAAACAGATCAAGGTCCTTGGGACGCGTATTGACCAACATGAATTCCCGAAAAGGCTCGGAAATCCTGCTGATCGCGACCTGCTCGGTTATCTCATTTTCGAGCAGGGGGTTGATTCCTTCATCCCAGGCACGATCGAATGTCGGTGACATCACATAAAATGTCATGAACAATGAAAGACTGACCAGGATCATGTTGGCGGGGGTTGATTGGAGACCCATTCCCGTGCGCAAAATTGCAAAGGCAATGATGAAACGGGGAAAACTCGTAACCATGATCAGGATGCCGGGCGCAATGGAAAGCACCGTGAGCAATCCAAATGTGCGGATCAGCCAACTGGCAACCGAACCATCGACCGGCGTCTGGAAAATGCTCGGATCCAACCCCTGCCCAACAGCGATGGTCGGGACGGCCGTCGCGAGGGTCAGAAGGAGGAGAAAACGGATCATTCGATCACAAAGGTCCTGAATATGACATCGGTCACCTTGCCCTCCGAGCGCAGCCGCGCCCGTTCGGCCAAGTCATCATGGAGGTACTGGAAACCGCGAGGACCTTCAATCTGTTGAAGCGATACAGTGCGCAAATAAGCGAGGATATCCTCATTTATCCGGTCTGCGAGGGGCTCTTCGGGGAGATCGCGGAACACAAGTGCTACTTCCAAGCGAATCCAGTTGTCTGACGGGAACGACAGATTCGTGGTGATTGGAGGCAGCAGCAAGAGATTTGGGCGTTGCTCCTCCTCATCTTTGCCGTCTTCCCCAGATTTGCCCGAGCCATTGTTTGATGCCGCAGATGCGGCATCTGCCTTTTGATGAGCTTCCTTCAATCCGGGTGCCAACAATGCACCCACAACCCATCCACCGCCTGCACCCAGAAGTGAGAGCACCAGAATTGCAGCGATGGTGACGATCTTGCCGCTGCCCTTCTTGGCAGCAGCTTCGTCTAGGTCTCCTTCGAGGTTAATATCAGTCATACCGGTTCTCTTGCACCCAGGGTCGGGCCCTAGAAGGGCGTGATTATATCGATGAGTTGCTGGCCAACCGGAGGCTGCTGAACTTCTGTCAACCTTCCGCGACCGCCATAAGACACGCGCGCTTCCGCGATTTTGTCATAGGAGATCATATTGTTATGGTCGACGTCCCGCGGTCGCACAATGCCTGCAATATTGAGAATGCGCAGTTCATGATTGACCCGAACTTCCTGCGATCCGGAAATGACCAAGTTGCCATTTTGAAGAATTCCGGTGACCACGGCAGCAATCTTCAGCTGCAATACTTCCTTACGCTCGGTTGTTCCTGATCCGGATGTCGAGGTGTTTGAACCATAACTGGCATTGCCGTCACCTTCCACGCCGAAGGTCGGGACAGCGATCGCGGCATTCAACCCGCTCGAATTGGTCCGACTCCGGTCGGTGGCATTGTCGAAACTCGCCTTGTCATTGATCCTGAGATCAACGGTGAGAATGTCGCCAACGGTATTGGCACGTGAATCGGTAAACAGCTTTGACTGGCGGTCATCCCACAGGGAAAAACTGCTCGCACGCTGTTGCGGCTGTTTGGGATACATCGCCATTTCGGGCGTGGTCCCATAAGCGAGACCCGAACCCACCGGGCTCATATCCGGTGCGCGGCCAATTTCCCTGAACGTCTGTGAAGAACACCCCGCCAGCACAAAAAGGCAACCAAATGCGACAATCAAGGCTTTGGTCATGACGGTTCCTTTGGCAGTTCTCGCGACGCCGCATCAGCTATGATGCCTGCGAGCATCGCAGCCTTGTCAGCTTCCATCTCGTTGAGAATGGAACTGGATAGCCGGGCTTCGAGGTTCATTATAACAGCAGCCGCGATCTCCGGATTGACAAGTGCCAATTGCGTTGCGGCAGCGTCAGGCTTCATTTTTTTGTAGATCTCGATCAGCGTGCCTTCTGCGACTCGGAGGAAATCATTCCGTTTTTTGAGCCACATCTGAAATTCGTCTCGGCGCTGCTCAAGTATTTTGACGCGTTCATTGACCTGCAATTGCAAATCGCCGAGTTCTTTTTTCTGGATCAGATAGCGTTGATCACGAGCTGAATCGGCGATATTTGCGCAATAGGCTTCGACTTCACTGCCATATTCTTTTCTAACAACTAGTGCGGCGTCCGTCTTGCCGTTGAGCTGGAAGTCGCTTGCCGCCTCGGTGTTGGGCTTTTCCTCGGCATTGGAAGATGACCCTGAAACAATGGCTGCACCGATCGCGACTCCTGCCAACAACATCAGCCAACTTTGCATATGTCTGGAGATTGTCTGGTTCATTGCAATACCAACTCCGCCTGGAGTGCGCCGGCAGATTTTATGCCTTGAAGGATAGCTATGATCCCATCGGGTTTGACCCCAATGGAATTGAGCCCAGCGACAAGGGTTCTCAAGTCGGGGCCGCTGATGATTGCAACCTGGCCACCATCTACTCCGGCCGTAATATCAGTAAGCGGTTCGATAGCTGTAACGCCGCGCGAGAACGGTGCCGGTTGTACCACGGTGGGGGTCTCGTTGACTTTGACCGTGAGCGTGCCATGGCTGACAGCCACTTTCGAAACCCTGACGTCATTTCCGATGACAATGGTTCCGGTTTTCTCATTGACGACAACCCGGGCTGGCGTATCCGTTTCAACAATCAGGCCCTCGAGCTCTGACATCAAACGGGCCAGATCAGCAGCGGCGGGCTTACGTACGCCAATGGTTGTTGAATCGCGGGCTTCAGCAATTGGCTGGCCATAGCGATTGCCGGAATAAGCATTGATAACATCAGCAATCCCGACAGCAGTCGTAAAATCCGGATTACGTAGCTGGAAGACCAAGCCTTCAACTTGTTTGAACTTGGCCGGGATCTCGCGTTCTATTGTTGCGCCGCCCGGAAGGCGGCCAGCTGTAGTAACGCCTTGTTGGATTGAGGCAGCATCACCCGCGGCCGAAATGCCGGAAACGATGACGGATCCTTGCGCAACTGCATAAATCTGACCATCAGCACCAGAAAGAGATGTCATTATCAAGGTACCACCACGCAGTGAAGTCGCGTCCCCCAATGATGAAACCGACACATCAATCCGCGAACCGGTGGAAGCAAACGGCGGAAGGTTGGCTGTCACAATGACGGCAGCAATATTGTTAGTCCGGGTGGCTCCACCTTCGGTAGATATGCCAAGGTTTTGTAACATCGCCCGCATTGATTGCTCGGTGAATGGTGCATTTCTCAAGCTGTCGCCAGTGCCTTGCAGTCCGACAACAAGTCCATATCCAATCAACTGGTTGTCGCGGGCAGCCTGAAGTGAGGCAATATCCTTGATGCGCGAAGCCGCATTGCCCATGTTTGCGAAAGCTGTCGCAGCCATGGCAATCCCGATAACAAGCAGTAATGGCCGAAGCGCCGATCGGATCATTTGCGTACCACCTGAATGGAGCCGTTGTTCATAACGGTTCCCGAAACAATCAGTCCAGAATCAGTATTGCGCACGCGAATGAGATCGCCGATCGCGCCATTTTGCAGCGGTGTGCCGGGTGTCGTTATCACCAAGCCATTATCTGCGAATATCAATATGACACGTGTCCCACGTTCCACAGCCCATGCCTCGCGCAATGTAGCAACTGGTATGGTGCGCCCGGGAAGCAATGTGCGGGTTGCGACCATGCCCTCAACTTCATCAAAAGTGGACGCATAGCCGGTGCCGATGTTCGGATTGATAACATCTACAGCACGAACCATTTCAAACAGAATCTTTTCACCTGGATAGATCGTCCGCTCAGGAACAAGCGCCACTTCCGGGGCACCAATAGATGCCCCTGGAACGAGCAAAATCCCGAGCACAAGACTCAGGGATTTTGCTATTTTCAATAGCTTTCGGCCAAACCTCATGTCTGCCAAGCTCCCGCTACCTCAGGTTTTTGCTGACCACCGAAGCCATTTCATCAGCAGCCTGGATGATCTTGGAATTCATCTCATAGGCCCGCTGGGCGGAGATCAGGTCTGTGATTTCCTTGACTGGGTCAACGTTGGATGCTTCGAGATAACCCTGCTGGATATGAGCAAAACCCGGATCATCAGGAACACCGATGATCGGCTGTCCAGAGGCTTCCGTTGCGGTGAACAGATTATCGCCCATTGGTTCGAGGCCGGCTTCATTGACAAAGTTGGCAAGCGTCAACTGACCGAGATCAGTAAGGTCAATATCATTTCCCAAGCGGGCAAAAATCTGTCCAGTCCGGGAGATGACGACTTCGCTGGTATCGGCGGGAAAAGTCACGCCCGGGACGACAGTATAGCCATCAATAGTCACCAATTGACCATCGGCGTTGGTGTTGAAAGTGCCCGCACGGGTATACATCGTGTTGCCCGCGGGATCTTCAATCTGGAACCAACCCCGCCCGATGAGCGCCATATCAAGTTTGTTGGACGTTCCGATCAGTGATCCCTGAATATGAAGGTTGCGAACAGCAGAGGTTTTCACGCCCAACCCGATATGCGCGCCTTCGGGAACGATGGCCTGATTGGCGGCGTTGGGAACACCCTGGCTCCGCTCGACCTGATAGAGCAGGTCAGAGAATTCGGCCCGGGCACGCTTGAAGCCGGTGGTGTTGATATTGGCTACGTTGTTGGCAATCACTTCAAGATTGAGTTGCTGCGCATTCATGCCTGTTGCAGCAATGGAAAGTGCCTTCATGGCTTCAGTCCTCAGATTTGCATTCGAGCGATTTCAAGATATGCCGTAACGAGCTTGTCACGGATTGCGATTGCGGTTTGCAGTGATTGTTCAGCCGACATCAGTGCATCAACCACCTCGCGGGTATCAGCTTCACCAGAGACAGCCTTGAAAGATTGGACTTCAGCATCCTTCAAATTGGTAATGACGTCATTTCCCATGTTCATCAGCGTGTCGGCAAAGGATGCGCCGGTAGACTGACCACCGGAAACCGCGCTCCCGCCTTGGGCGGAATCGAGCGATTGCTCGATAATGTTGCCGATGGCCCTGCCTGCTACACCACCAATCATGTCAATCATTGTGATGCCCTCAAGAGGTCCAGCGTCAGAGACAAGAGTTCGCGGGTTTGCTTGATGGTCTGCAGATTGGCTTCATAGGACCGGTTGGCTTCACGCATGTCTGCAAGTTCGATCAGCATGTTGACGTTGGGCATTTTGACCATGCCCTTGTCGTCAGCCGCGGGATGGCTCGGGTCAAATTCAACATCGAAATCTACCGGGTCCTGCCCAATACGGGACACATTTGCCATCGCTGCGCCACTTGCCTGATCGAGTTCCCAAGAGAAACTGATGGTCTTGCGGCGATATGGATCGGCCCCGGGTGTTTCCCCGGTCGATTGGGCGTTTGCGAGATTCTGCGAAACAATACGAAGCCGCGATTCCTGAACTTTCAGGCCTGAGGAAGCGATGCGTGAGGAAAGTATCAACGGATCCATTATCAGCGCCTCACTGTCATCAGCATCATCCGGTGAAAGCTCTTCACCAGGCCAGCGTTCATTTGGTACTGCTGCTTGATTTCCGAAGTCTTTGCCAATTCATCGGGAAGATCGACTGTGTTTCCGGACGGAAGAATATCAATCCCATCTTCGACGCCAACTTCATTGACTGAAGACCGGATGGCATCTTCGGCGTAGTGTCTTGAGTGCGTGGCAGCCATCCGCATGTTGGTTTGCTCAAGCACTGCTTCGAATGGTGCAACATCACGTGCTGCATAGCTGGCGGTATTCGCGTTTGCTATGTTGCCCGCCACGACCGTTTGGCGCACCGTCAACCAGTGGGCCTGTTTCGACGCTAGCTCGAATAGCTGTATTGGCTGCATGGATATCGCCCCTTCCGTGCAGTCAAACTAGCCTAGCTGGCTTGCGTGTAACTTGCGGTCGCTGGATAAGTCGCCGGCCTCAGGAGTGGTATATTGGCGATCGGGCCGATGTGGATGAAGTCTACTCGCTGATCACTTCACCGCTTGAAGTGATGATTACCCACTTGCCTTCGCGTTCTTCCATTGTGGCCAACTTCGAATTGTCAGGAAGTGCCGAGCCGACCTGAAGAAGATAGACACCGCTGGAATCCTCGATCAGGGCTCGCCCATTGGCAACATGGAGCAATTTGAAACGCTGCACATCAGGCTGGTTCGTGTCTGAATTATTGCCTGAAACGGAAAGACTACCTGCATTTGGTGTTACGTCACCAACTGTTGCTGTCGTAATCGGATCGAAAGGCTGGGAGGACACAGACCCATCCTTTTCATCTGGAATGGCCAATGGAGAAACTGACACGATGGATGCGCCAGGCAGTTCGGGCAGATCACGGGTGTCACCCCAATTCATTGGATTGACGCCAAAACTTTCCTGATTGAAAAATACATACCAGGGAAACAAAGCGGCGGCAGCGGCAAGCGCAAAACCGGAAAACATGAATAAACGGTCACCTTTGGATTTTGCCCGAGTATCACGTGTGTTTTCGTGGCCTGGTTTGCGTTCGAACTCTGCCATTATCAGCCTCTTCTGTTCTGGTCAGCACTTGGAACCCCGGCAGCCGCCTTCATCGCTTCAGCCAGTTCGGCAAAAGCATCTTGCGAAGGTGCGTCTTCGGGGCTCTGGCGTAAAATGTTGTATATGACCGGTGTCTGCTTCACAGCCATGTCAAGCTCCGGGTCGGTACCCGCGCGGTAGCCGCCTATCAACCTAAGATCGCTCGTCTCTTCGTAACGGTGGATGAGCGCCTTCAGACGGAGAGCAAGTTTTTCCTCATCCCCCTTCCATGCCTTACGGGCCAATCGCGATATTGAAGTCAACGGATTGACCGGCGGGTAACGGCCTTCATCAGCCAGATCTCGATCAAGCACCAAATGTCCATCGAGAATTCCGCGAGCAGAGTCGGCGACCGGGTCATTGTGGTTGTCACCATCGACCAAAACCGAGACGATCGCGGTAATTGCACCCGCTCCCTGCGGTCCAGGCCCGGCGCGCTCAAGCAGGCCGGGGAGAGCAGTAAAAACAGAGGCAGGATAACCACGCGCAACGGGTGCTTCTCCCGAGGCCATGCCAACCTCGCGCAAGGCATGGGCATAACGGGTCAAGCTGTCAACAATGAGCAGAACATTCTCTCCAGCATCGCGAAAATGCTCGGCTATCGTCATTGCCGTCAGTGGCGCCATTTTTCGCAGCATCGGGCTTTCATCGCTGGTCGCCACAACGGCCACTGTTTTGGCCATGTTGTCACCCAATGTATCTTCGATAAACTCTCGAACTTCACGCCCACGTTCCCCAACAAGCGCAATCACAGCGCGGTCAAAATCCGCGGCTTTGGCAAACATGGACAACAGAGTTGATTTGCCCACTCCCGAACCGGCAAAAACACCCATGCGCTGACCGCGGCAAAGGGGAGCAAAAATATCCACGACTTTGATTCCGGTCCTGATCGGCGCGGCTACGCGCGCCCTCTTCATCGAACCTGGCGGCAATGCATCGACGGGGCGGAACACTTCTCCCTGGGCCAGTAGACCCAGGTCATCAATTGGTTCACCGAGAGAATTGATCGTTCGACCGCACCAGCTCTGTTCAGGCGCAATCATGAATGGACCGCGACGCCAGACCGGATCTCCAATGGAAGCACCGGTTTCACCGGTGGACCCTTCAATCGGGCAGATGGTCGCTTCCTGCGGATCGAGGCGAACAACCTCGGCAAGCCGGGTTCGCTCTGCATGTCGAAATTCCACGAGATCACCAAGGCGCAGGTGACGCGACAAGCCTCCAACCACAAAACGTCCGGATGATACCGAAGTTATCAAGCCGGAAACATCCAGCAACCGATCAGGGCGGCTGAATTGACGAGCTGTTGATGCCAAAGCTGCCAAACTGGCTTGCCCTGTCACACGATCACACTCAGGCAATCAATCAGATTGATTGTCACGTCCCAGTCCCCATATTTCCTATCAATCAATTTCCGCTGCCGAGAGTCTTGATGGCTTCCTTCAAGGTTGTTTCTGTGTCCCGCATCAGAATGGAAGCATTCTCAAAGGCTCGGCTCACCATGATGAGCTGGCTCATTTCGGATAGCGGATTCACATTGGAGTCTTCGAGATAACCCTGCGTGATGCCGATTTCGGTCTGATCAACTACCGCCTCGGGCGGGATTACCGGAATAACACCCAGTGAACCTGCTCGCTGATAGCCTTGACTGAAGTCGGCGGTGAAAATGCCGATCTGACCAACCCGCTGCGCGTCCTGAAATACACCGCCATCCCGACCAACCGTTGGTGCCCCAAGATTGGTATTGAGTTGAATGGGCGCACCACCACTATCAAGTACCCGGTTTCCATCCAGGGTAATCAATTCACCTTCAAGCGACATGTCAAAGCGGCCATCACGCGTAATGATCTGGCCAACCGGGGTTTCAATCTGGAACCAACCATTTCCTGAAATGGCAAAATCAAGAGGATTTCCAGTTTGACGCATGCTGCCGTTGAGCGTTGAGAGAAAATCGGTGCCGCGATTTACGTAGGAAACATCCTGGTTGCCAGCGTCGGAAAAAATCTCGTCGAACTTGACCTCCGTCGCGCGAAACCCGGTTGTATTTGCGTTAGCGACATTGTCAGCAATTGTCGTCATGCGGCGTTCAAGTGCCAATTGCGATGACAGGGCAACATAGAGAGAAGTCTGCATCAACGACCTCCAAGTTTGAGATTGTTGATAGCCAGCATGAGGTCTTGTGAAATACCAATTCCTGAGGATGAAGATAGAAGCAGGCTGGGATCGAATCCTGAATAGGTCGGATTCTCCAATTCCCACATCACTGTAAAGCGCTGCAAGAATTTTTCGAGCTTTTCCGGATCTTTGAAATCAGCCAGATCAAGGCGCGTGTTGATCACGTCCGCCTGCTTGTCAACGTCAGTTCCGACAAATTCAGCCGGCAGACCGAGTGTTGTTCGAACGACCTCGTATAACGCTTCGTCAGCCAGGATCGAGTAAGCCGAAGAGATGTCGTCGGCGTTGCGCTCGAAATAGAGTGCCAGCCGGACGCCGGTATTATCGTTGCCGGCATCTTCTTCCAGGGTCTGACGCAAATATTTATCGACAGTCCCCTGCTGCGCCTTGGTAAAAACCGTTGCAGTTCCCCCGTGCCGGGCAAAATTGAAGGTATCAACAAAGGATTGGTATCGCGTGTCGGCCAGCTGATTGGCAAAGGAATCAGGATTATCAATTCCTTCGGTCAATGCCTTGCGAATGAAAGCCTTGGCGTAGGACATGTCCTCCAGACCGAAAGCTTTCATCGCGTAATTGTATATCCGGCTGTCACCCATGAAGTCGTCAATGGATTTGATCTCGGAAATCCGCGACAGATAATACTCGGTTTCACGTTCAACCATCGGCTGCTTCGAGACCTGATCAATTGATCGGTCCATATCACTGGCAATCAGCTGGTAGCTCGTATAGGTGGAGATCACCGGTTTATCCTTTGCCGTAGTGTTCAAGTACAGGCATACTATTCAACGCCCGCAGTACGGACCGCATGCGCCTGTGTCACAATAGGTCGGATTTCTTGCGCGAGGCTGGCGATTGAAAGGTTATGGTTACATAGCTCCCCAGAACCAGCTTCACACAAGGCTGAAGGCATACTCAAAGTCTCACGTTAGATCATGGGGCGATTTTCGGCATGAACATTATTCTCGGGTTTGTAATCACCCTCGGCTGCATCATCGGCGGCTACATGGCGATGGGTGGTCACCTCGACGTTCTGGTCCAGCCGTTCGAATTGGTCATCATCGGTGGTGCCGCATTCGGTGGTTTCATCATGTCCAACCCGATCAAAACCATCAAGGATTCGGGCAAAGCCCTCGGAGAGGCTTTCAAGAATTCGGTGCCCACCGAGCGAAACTACCTCGACACGCTTTCCATTCTCTACATGTTGATGCGCGATCTTCGGACCAAGTCGCGAAACGAAATTGAAGCACATATTGACAACCCGGAAGAAAGTGAACTTTTCCAGGCTGCGCCGACGGTGCTGAAGAACCATGAGCTTACCAGCTTCATTTGCGACTATGTTCGCCTCATCATCATCGGAAATGCGCGTCCGCACGAAATCGAAGCGCTGATGGATGAAGAAATCCAGACGATCTCCACAGACAAGCTGAAAGCCTACAATGCGATGTCGGTCATGTCGGAAGCCTGCCCGGCCATTGGCATTGTTGCCGCTGTTCTGGGTGTTATCAAGGCGATGGGCGCGATCAATGAATCGCCGGAAGTCCTTGGCGGCAAGATCGGCGCCGCACTTGTGGGAACAATGCTCGGCATCTTCTTGTCATATTCGGTGTTCACGCCAATCGCCAACAACATCAAGATCGTCCGAACCAAGCAGAACCGGCTTTACGTTATCGTCAAGCAGACCTTGATCGCCTACATGAACGGTTCAGTCCCACAGGTTGCCCTCGAACATGGCCGCAAAACCATTTCTTCCTATGAGCGTCCATCCATTGATGCCGTTGAGCAGGAAATGATGAACCCCGGCGGCTCCGGCTCCGATTCCAAGGCAGCGTAAGTCATGACTGATAAATCTGACACAGTCGGTAACGCCAACACCACAGAATCCAAGGATGAAAAAGATACCGCGCCCGGTGCTGTTACTGATGTTGAAAATATAGAAGACGAGACAACTGTGGCTCCAACGAGGCTGGCGGAGATACTGCTCGACCGAATGACCGGGAAGCTTGGCACCGAAGGTGAAATCCTGGAACGAGGTCGGCTTTATCAGGCGGCCATAGGGCCTGCCCTTCAAGAAGCATTGTTTAAAGCCACTGGCCTGGAAATCGACGTCCGCGCCGCAGAAATCCACACTGGCCGCCGGCGCAAGCTCTGGAGCGATCTCAATCCCGGCAAAGCATTTTGCACTGCGTGGATTCGCGGCTGGTCATCAGAGTTGGGCTATTTTTGTGGGACATCCATCGTCGGTTCACTGGTGGAATGCCTGCTCGGCGGGGCTGACCCCGATTCCATCAAACCAACTGAGCGTCCAATGTCCGGAATTGAACTGGATATGTCACTGATGGTATTTGAGCAGCTCAATGAGGTGCTCAAGGCGTCCGTTTGGGCCAAAAATCCTGAAAAAGCGCGCGCCGCTGTTAGTCCAGCCGAAGTCAAAATTCCGGACATCGAGGACGACCCATTCATTGATTCCCATTCTGCTGCGATCGGCTTCAACCTCGAATTCGGTCCAATAGTTGCGCCGCTGTTTATCGTCGCGCCTCAATCCGTTCTCCTGAAAACCCGCCCGGTGCGCCACGCCGCCCTGAAGCTCGCGGAGATGAAGGCTCAGGCAGATTGGAAACAAAGGCTTGGCAAACGCGTGGCTGGCTCGACAATCAGGCTCGAGGCCCGGATTGGCCTTGATACCATGAAATTATCGGAAATTGGCCGACTTAAGCTCGGTGATGTTCTGCCGTTTTCCGAGGAGACCGGGGCTCGCGTCATGTTGCGGGGCAACGGCAAGGATATCTACACATGCGCACTTGGCCGTTCCGGACATCGTTATATGGTCCAGATCGAAAGTGCTGCGGGTACTGACGACAATTGGAAAAAACAGTTCAGTTAGGCACTCCATCATCGGTAGCCACAGGCTCCGGGCAAGCTTGGAATTGGATAAGTGGCCATGGCCAACGAAAACCCACTTGATGATTTTTCAACCACTGAACCGGATCTCGGCACAGAAAACGGTGCGACATCTGATGATCCTTCAGATCAGGTGATTGACCAGCAGGTTGGTGATCTGCGGGATGTACTCAAAAAAGACGCAGGTGATATCCCTGTCTCAGACAACGAAGGCGAAAACACCATGGGTGGCGCGGATGCCTTAAATAGTGATTTCGGAGCGGACATTGCTCAAAGCGAAGGTGATGCCGCCAGCGAACTTGATGATCCGTTCGGACTGGACGACGCTTCAGCATTGGGCGCGAGTGATTTAGATCTCGGTTCGCCCGCCGGGGGGAACCCAGGTACTGATCTTGCCGGACTGGACAACTTTGGTTCAAGTTCTGCTGATCAGTCCACAGACCAGGTCAGCTCGAAAACAGGTGCAAGCGGGGAAGTGGTTCGTTCAGATATCATTCTTGATATTCCGGTGGATGTTCAAATCATTCTTGGCACCAGCCGCATGGTCGTGTCTGATCTGATGGAACTGTCGGAAGGTGAAACCATCGCACTGGATCGGAAAATCGGAGAGCCGGTTGAAATTTCCGTCAATGGCAAGCTGATAGGTCGCGGCGAAATTACGGTACTGGATTCCGACGAGACCCGATTTGGCGTCCGGATGATCGAGGTCTACGGCACAACTGCGAAGAAGGACTGACGGAATGAACCCTTTCGTTGATCCAGATCTGGTACATGATGAAAGGCCGACGCTTTCGTCATCAGAAAAAGCAGCCGCAGTATTGTTGGCGATGGGCAAGCCGGTGGCCGGAAAGCTGCTCAAATTTTTTCAGCATGAAGAACTTCAAATCATTATCAAGAAAGCGCAGGCATTGCGCACAATCCCACCAAATGAGTTGATTGGATTGGTCAACGAATTCGAGGACCTTTTTAGCGAGGGCGCCGGATTGATGGACAATGCCAAGGCAATGGAAAGCATTCTGGAGGAAGGCCTGACGCCAGACGAGGTTGATGGCCTTCTGGGTCGGCGCGCCCAATTCCAAAGCGTCAGTACCACTGTGTGGGAGCAATTGCAGGACGCCGAACCCGCTATGGTCAGCACGTTCCTCGAGAATGAACACCCGCAAACAGCAGCTTATATCGTTTCAATGTTACCATCTGCTTTTGCCGGGAAAATTCTGATGAAACTGCCGGACAAAACACGAATTGATATTGTTCATCGAGCGGTCAATCTCAAGCAGGTCAATCCGCGCGCAGCGGAGATCATCGAAAAACGCATCGAAGATTTGGTCACAAAGGTTGAGGCTGAAAAATCGAATGCCGGCATGGCCAAGGTCGCCGAAATCATGAACGAACTGAGCAAGCCGGAAGTCGAAACCTTGCTGGGCGAGTTGGAAGCGGTAAGCAAAACGGATGTAGCCAAAGTTCGCCCACGGGTGTTCCTGTTTGACGATATTCGTTCGATGCCTGCGCGCAGCCGCGCCACCTTGTTCAACGACATCTCAGGTGATGTCTTGACGCTGGCTTTGCACGGTATCGATGCCGAACTGCAAGAGGCCATATTGTCGTCCATCGGTCAGCGCCAGCGCCGAATGATCGAATCGGATCTCAGTGCCGGCGATGCTGGCATAAACCCTCGCGAGATCGCGATTGCCAGACGAACAATTGCACAAGAGGCTATTCGCCTGGCCGCTCAAGACCAAATAAAGCTTCGCGAGGAAAATTCCGGCGAATCCCAGGCCGAAGCAGCCTGAGGCTGATGCCCAATGGCTGACGACAGCACAGACAAAGACAGCAAAACCGAAGAACCGACGGAGAAAAAAGTCCGTGACGCGGTCGACAAGGGCAATGTGCCCTTCTCCAAGGAAGTTCCGATCTTTGCCTCCTTTCTGGCAATCCTGATTTTTGTCATTTTCTTCCTGCCTGGCTCCGCCAGTATTTTCTCGGTCCAACTCAAGGATGTGTTCAGCAAGGCTGATGATTTTCGCTTGAGCAATGGTGGCGATGCATTGTTGTTGTTCCAGCATATGTTCTGGACAGCGGGAGCTGTCTTGCTGCCCGCTTTTGCCCTCTTGATGTTGTTCGGACTGGCCGCCTCGGTGTTCCAGAACCTGCCCAGTCCTGTGCTCAACCGCGTTCAACCAAAGATGGAACGCGTCTCTCCAGTCAAGGGTTTTGGTAGAATTTACGGGGTCAAGGGGCTGGTGGAGTTTGCCAAGTCGCTGATCAAAATACTGGTCGTTTCGACAATCATCGCGGTTGTCATGCGCAATGACTATTTCTCGATACTGGCCGAAATGTTTACCGACCCGCGCGACGTTGCCCCCGAAATGGCCAGGCTAGCCGTCAAGATCATAGTCGTGGTTCTGATCGCTACCGCCACAATCGCCATCGCTGATATTTTCTGGACCAGATACACATGGCATACCGACCTGAAAATGAGCAAACAGGAACTGAAGGACGAACATAAGCAATCTGACGGCGATCCCATTTTGAAAGCCCGCCAACGTTCATTGGCGCGCGACCGCGCCCGAAAACGGATGATGGCAGAAGTGCCCCGCGCGACGTTGGTAATTGCCAACCCAACCCATTTTGCCGTGGCTTTGCGCTATATTCCGGGCGAAGGCGGCGCACCTGTGGTCGTTGCCAAAGGTGCCGACCTGATCGCGTTGAAAATACGTGAGATAGCAGAATTGAATGAAATTCCTGTTTTTGAAGACCCGCCGTTAGCGCGCTCAATGTTTGCGCAAGTCTCGGTAGATAGCTTCATACCTGCGGTGTTTTACAAGGCAGTTGCCGAACTGGTTCATCGCGTTTACGCCCCAAAGACAAACCCTGCCAAAGTGAGCCGGAATCCATGAAACACAGCTTCCAGTGCAAAGACCGTGAAAAAGTCGTTGCTGATGCCCTTTGGCCGGTGGCCAGCGAACTGCGCCTGATCGATGTTGCTGATCTGATATCCATGCTCCGTTTCGAGCGCCACGCCGATCTTTCAGATGTTGTCGCCTCGGCTGCAGAACTGTTCTATCTACCAGACACCATCAAATTGGGAATTGGCGGCGACTATCGATTGGACTGGGCTGGTGATCCACAGGTCGTACTTGATCTGGAAATCCGGGTTACCGGTGTGAAACTATATGTTCGGCTTACGCTTGAAAATGACAAAGCCGGCGTGGAAATCGATCATATTGCTTTTGAAGACCCGAGCGAAGATCAAGCAGAAAATACAGCCTATCTGGCCGATGCGTTGATGATGGCTGCCTATCGGGCTTTGCCGGAAGCAATAACCTCCAACATATCCTATTCAAACTGAGAACGTCTGAACCATATTGATCGATTTCTTAGCTGATCAGGCCCAGCCTGATGGCTTTGGCGATGGCCTGAATGCGATTGACCGCATCAAGTTTGGTGGTCGCGGAGCCCAGATAGGCATTCACGGTATGGACTGAAAGGCCCAGTGAAGCTCCGATGGCTTCGCTTTTCAGCCCGTCGCCGACAAGTTGCAAACATTCAATCTCGCGCTCTGACAAGGTATCAAGAGCGGGAATGCTGGTGTGCTCGAGTTTCAATGCCTCGCGCATGAGTGACACAGATTTTCTGTGCAAATCGATGCAGAAATCCGGTGTAATCTCGGCCGTAACGCCAAAGAACGCCGTGTACCCATTGCCCATAGCACCGAGTTGGACGGGAAACGCTATGCCGGAAATGTTCTTGCTTCTGGGAACTTCGAGCTCCCAATATCCGGATGATATTGGCTCAACAGACATCGCATCAAATCGCAACGGCATTGGAGAACGCCAGAGATGGGTCAACATTGCCGTCGAATGGGCGGCGGCAAGATCGCTGACACCAAATGTTCCTGAATGATGCGGGCTTTCAAGCAATACGGATAGAAGCCCTGGATTGATAGCAGTCTGTGCCTTTGCCGAAAACACGGCAAAAGATTCCGCACCGGCAAGCCGCTGCATTGCTGCGGCTTTAGGATAGAGATCTGATACGGAGCCGATGTCGTTCAAACTCCACCCACCATTTGTATAATCACCGATATTTCCACCCACCAACGCCATAAAACACCCCCTTAACTAGATAATCTGATTGCGGACGCCAAATGCAACAGCTTCTGACCGCGTTTTTGCGCCTGTCTTGTTCATAATCGAGGTAATGTAGTTGTTGATCGTATTACGTGAAATTCCGATTATCATCGCCATTTCATCACTTGTCTTGCCTTCACCGATCCAGGAGAGGCATTCAATTTCCCGATCAGTAAGATCAGCAACCCGATCCGAGCGCGCAACAAAATCCGGAAAATTGGCTGCGTGGTATGCCATCGCCACAGCTACATCACGCAAACGATCATTGGAAAGAAACAAGCCGTCTTCAAATATCAACAGCAAGAGAAGCCTTGCTTCGCCTGAATTGAATGGTATCAGGCAAATACGGCGGGCCAGACTCGCTGGCATTTTATAGGTCTCTTCGGCCTCAATGAACACAGGTTCAAAAGCCGCAAGACACCGGCCGAATTCACTTCTTCGTGCATGAGAATTAACCAACGAAACGCCGAGTGAACGGACCAGATCAAATGGCCAATCAGAAGATAATACACAATCGAGCTGAGCGTCAGAATGTTGATCATAGCGCGCGATCAGAAAATGCTTGGCACCAGCGTACTCACAAATCAGATCCATGCCAGCCGAGATTTTACCGCAACTGCGCCGCCTGTTCAACGATTCCAAAAATGTCCCACGTGGTAACAACCAAATACTCCCCCATGCCAGCTAGTCTCGATACGTGACTGCAAAGTGTCTTGCTGGCCAGCAGGAATTCCGATCATTGGCAGGTCAAAAATAACTTTCGTTCAGCCTATCCTATTGGTCCAGTCCCAAGAATTTAAGAGTCATTCTCGAATCACTCACTGTTAAGCATTGCAGAAAGACTATCAAAAAAAATCACCATTATCTGGGACTTTACAAAGGCAAATTTTATCTAACTTAAAAATGATTCGACCGGACTAAGCAATGCTCCAACCTTCAATCCATAACGGTTTGTTGGGAAACTCCTAATTGAGGTGACAACATCTCATTTTTGAACGCAAAACATTGCATTATGCAAAGTATCTACCTTTCACATTCTCATGCGAAAAGAATCTATCGGATTGTGATTTTTGGAGAAATCGGACGATTTTTTTCCAAATTTATCGTCAATTGGAAGTTTTTTAGAGAAAATGGCAGCAGAATGCCGGATTTCACAGCAATTTTTAATTTTGATTTGGAGCAGTAACGGGAAGCTTTTCGTTCTACTGTTGTTGCGCTAAGCAGCTTTATCAGTGGCCCATTGACGAAGGATCTTGGCAGCGCGCTCCTCGTTTATCTCGACCATACGCGCCAGGCGACGCTCAGGACCTTCCTTCACACGCTTACTGACTGTACTTTCTTCTTCCAGCTCCAATTCGCCGCCCAACTGGTCGTCATCACCGAAACCGAAATCAGCACCGAAGCCTTCCATTTTCATCCCACCGTCCCCAGCCCCAGCACCGGCGATGGCAGAGAAATCAGGCAGTTCGAGACTGAGATCTTCATCGCCAAGGGCATCTTGTTCACCTGCGCCAGTGGCGGCGGCTTTGTTTCGGGCGGGTAATGCCGTTTGAAGCAATGGGCGGAAGCCGAACAAGACCAACAAGGCTGCAACCGCCACGAATGCGAGCGCATTTATCATGGTTCCAATCTGCGCCATCAGCGCATCAAGGAAACCAGGTTTGGAGTCTTCTGCGATCAACAGCTCGCTGGCCAGGAAGTCCATCGTGGTGATGGAGGCGGAGTCTCCGCGTTCAGTATTCAAGCCTGCAGCCGTGTCTACGATCTGGCGCAGTTCGGCCATATAAGCGTTGACCTGTTCATCGGCTGGGTCACCGCCAAGCATGGCGGTCACGCGGGCCTTGTTGACAACAACAGCAATAGACAACCGTTCAACCGAAAAACTGTTTCGCACTGTGTTGATTGTCTTCTGATTGATTTCGTAGTTGGTCTGCTCTTCCTTGCGCTCGGACTGGTCGCTGGAATTGGGTCCGGCCGAAGCTACCGGTGCCTGATCGGGAATATTCTGTTCGACGGTCGCAGGCGCCTGACTGGCGGATTGGTTGGATTTTTGATTGTCTCTGGTAACCCGGGTGGAGCGCTCAACCCGGGATTCCGGATCGAAAATTGTCTCCTGAATTTGCTGCGTGTCGGTGTTGACGCTAGCGGTCACACTGGTACGGAAATTTTCCACACCCAGGAACGGTGCCAATGCTCGATCAATATTGGTCTGAACTTCGTTCTGGACCAATTGAAGGATCGACATTGAACGATTGACGTTGGAGTTGGAAAAGTCATCGCCCGAAGCCAGGAGTTGGCCTGTCGCATCAAGAACGGTGACATCGTCCACCGACAAACCTGGGACCGAAGAAGCAACAAGGTGGCGAATTGAATCTGCTGTCCGATTGGCGACGGAATTGCTGGTACGGACCATGACAGACGCGGAAGGATTTTGTTCTCCACGACGAAAATTGCCCCGGTCCGCCATAACAATGTGGACGCGAGCAGCTGAAATTCCGGTAATGGACTGGATGGTTCGGGCAATTTCGCCTTCAAGAGCCCGCACACGGGTAACTTCCTGCATGAAGCTGGTCAGTCCAAGTGAGCCCACCTGATCAAATAGCTCATAACCGGATGTATTGGATGACGGCAAACCGCGCTCTGCCAACAACATGCGTGCACGACCGGTTGTACCGGCTGGAACATTGATACTGGTTCCTTCTGGTCCAGTGGCAAAGTTGATGTTGGCTTCTGCAAGCACCTGAGAGATCTGATTGATGTCTTCAGCCGAGAGCCCGATGTAAAGAGTTTCGCGCGTTGGCTTGTTGAGAAACACCCCGGTAGCCACGATCAGGACAACGGATAACGCGCCGATTCCGGCAAGCCCCATAAGCCGAGCCTGGCCAAGCCCTGAAAGATTTTTGCCGATTTGTGAAAGCTGGTCCCACAGACTCATTCTGTACCCACGCCCCGCCTGAGTTGTCAGGTCCATATGCCCCGTATGCACCGAAGCTAGAAGGTGAAACTTGCGCGAAGGTGTTCGACAACCAATTTAACATTGCGGCATGTCGACAAACTGGAATGGAAAACAGCGGATACAGAAAAACCGGTCTGGTGAGAACCGGCATTAAGAGACGCACAAAGCTGGCAGACTGGCGGTCAGAAAATATCGAAATCCCCGGAAGCTTTGTCCGAAGCTTCACACGAAGCCTTGACGTCGACAGTGGCTCGCAAGCGCTTCTTCATATCTGACAGCGTGACAAGATTGAGAGCGTTTGTGATATCAACCAACTGGTCGGCATCCAGTTGTGCTCCCAACATGTCAAGAAAAACTGCCAAACCGCGGGTTTTCTGCACTGCAAGATCAATACCCTGCATGATGCGCATATGATCGGGTGACTGAAGGAATTCTGTTGAGCGCCCGGTGGAGAGCATTGGTTCGAGCCGTTCAATAAGAGCTGCCGCGTCGCGGATCTCTGCGCTGACTCGACCGAGCACGTCGAAAAGCGGATCATCTTCGCCGGCAGCTGCTTGTTTTTTCAATGACATCGTCATTCTGGCTAACTCCCTAAAAAAACTCGATCGCATCGGTGGTTGGCTCGTGAACAACTGCCTTCGGCACGGCCTGTTCTTCGGCCACGGTTTTCCGTGTTTCTGCACCGTTCAACGGGATCTGCCTTGCACGTCCTGATACGGGCCAATATTCAAGTTTGCGTCCATAATCCCCGCCCACATTGCAGCCGACAACATGGATGCCTTCGTCTTTAAGGAATTCCTGTGCAAACTGAGCATTTTGCTCACCAATATTGGAAAACCCCGCAATGGTTCTGGCGCCCCCGATGATTTTCGCTTCAAGGCGATCTCGTCTGGCGCCCGCCTTGAGCAAGCCATTGATCAGCAGTTCCATGAGATGGACGCCGTAGCGGGTTGCTTCATTGGTTGACTGGGTCACATTTCCAGGCAGTAAAAAATGATTCATTCCACCAACTCCGGTTTCAGGATCGCGGATACAGGCGGCGACACATGATCCAAGTATGGTGCACAGCACGACGCTTGGATCATCGGACACTCTAAACTCGCCCTGTATGACGTGGAAACGTAGAGGTTGTGGATCAATAATCACTTCAAAGCTCCGAACACCGCCTCGATGGCGGCTTGCATTTTTGAAATGGTGAATGGTTTTGCCAGAACATTGTTGGCACCCAATGACGCCGCCTTTTGAACCAGCGACCGGTCTCCCTGAGCTGTCAGCATTATGAATGCTGCGCGCTTGGTTGATGGATTTGCCCTAACTGCATGGAGGAGTTCCAAACCGTCCATTTTGGGCATGTTGAAATCGGAAATGACAAGGTGATGCGGATGCTGTTGCAAAATTTTCATTCCTTGCTCGCCATCGGCCGCAACAGTGATCTGTTTGAAGCCGATTTGCTGGAGTGCATCACTTAAAAGCAGACGACTGGTAACCTGATCGTCGACAATCAGGACTTTGATTCTCTCTGCGATAGACATTTACGCGACCCTATCTTTACGCAACGTTGTTGATCGGAGAATTCCATCTCCGATTAAATTCAAGGGCAATTGAACTGCCACCGCGCCCTTTTCGAATGCCACTCTGGGCATGCCGTAGACCACGCAAGTTTTCTCATTCTGGCCAATCGTGTCGGCCCCTGCTTGCCGCATGCGCAGCAAACCATTCGCTCCGTCCTGACCCATCCCAGTCAAGATCACTCCCACAGAACGCTTTCCAGCCAGTTCAGCTACCGAATTGAACAACACGTCTACTGATGGACGGTGACCATTTACCGCGTCAGTAGAGATCAGACGGCACGCAGGTGCAGTGGGGTTAGCAACTTCCAAGTGGCTTTTTCCACCTGGAGCAAGATAAACCCGGCCGATCAGCAACCGGTCACCATCTTCGGCTTCCTTAACCTGTGGTTTGCAAAGCCGGTTCAAGCGTTGGGCAAAGCTGGCGGTAAAGGCAGCCGGCATATGCTGTGTAATTACAGTTGGAGGACAATTGGCTGGAAACTTCGCGAGCACCGAAATCAATGCCTCGACACCGCCAGTTGACGCGCCGATTGCGATGATTTTTCGAGACGGAATGTAGCCAAGCAGTTCGCGCGGCTGTTCTGAAGATGGCGCGACAGATGGGACCCCGCCTTCGTGACGACGAGACCGGCTCGCAGCTTTGACTGTTTCGGTGAGCCCGGCAAACGGTTCAACATCACCTGGAGTCGGCTTGCCGACACAATCGAAAGCACCGATTTCCAAGGCTGCAATCGTTGCCTCGGCTCCGTGATGCGTCAACGTGGAGACCATGATGACCGGCATCGGCCGCAATGTCATGATTTTTTCGAGGAATTCCAGCCCATTCATATTGGGCATTTCAATGTCGAGCGTGACAACATCGGGATTGAGCTGTTTGATTGCAGCGCGGGCCTGCATGGCGTCACCTGCCTCACCGACCACTTCTATTTCTGGGTCCTGAGACAGAACAACTCTTATCAATCCACGCATCGTTGCAGAGTCATCGACGATCAGAACACGTGCTCTTTTCACCAACTTTACTTGCCTCCCTTATAGCGAAAAGTGGTGATCCCGGAGTTTTCGAACCATTCCTTCGCTTCTCCCCAAAGGCGCTCAGAATGGCCTATGTAGAGTACCCCGCCCTTTGGCAGCAGCTCCGCATATCGCTTCCAGATTTCCACTTGTGTGGGTTCGTCAAAGTAAATGACCACATTCCGGCAAAATATAACGTCAAACGGGCCTTTGAACGGCCAATGACGCATCAAGTTGAGTTCCCGGAATGATATCAGTGCCTTGGCCTTCTCATCGACCTCATAATTACCGTTGGGGATGGCGCGAAACATCTGCTTGCGCATTGCCGGATCGACAGTTTCCAAGGTGCCTTCTTCGTAGATACCCGCTTTAGCCTTATCGAGAATTTTTGGGTCAATATCAGTCGCCAAAATTCTGAAATCCAGAGATGCGGCTTCCGGCAGCACTTTCAAACAGGTCAACGCAATTGAGTAAGGTTCGGAACCGTCAGAGCACCCCGCCGACCAGATGCGAACCCTGCCGCCAGCACGCGCGCGGGCAGCAAGCTCAGGGAGCACCTTCTTTTCGAGATGTTCGAAATGATGCTTCTCTCGGAATAACTTGGTGAAATTTGTGGTCAGAGAAGAGAGCATTTCACGCCGTTCTTCGGCGCCTTTTTCAGTTTCCACATAACGACAATATTCGGAAAAATTCTGCAGCCCTATCTGACGCAAACGTTTTGATAGCCGGGAATAGACCAGCGAAGCCTTGGTATCGTTCAATGCTATTCCAGCATCCGAATAGATCATCGCCGCAATATCAGAGAGATCACGCCGGGTCATCGGATATTCCCCGCTGACCAGATATTCGTCAGGATTTCCGCCTGAAAGAATGGCTACCGCACTCATTTTTATCCGGTTCCTCTGAAAATACTCAACTGCGTAGTGATCAGTCGATTACCCTGCCGCCGCCTGCGGCATTTGCTGACGCATTGATTGTCCGCGAGATGCCGCGACAACCGAATCCACATCCAAGATCAGTGCCACACGGCCATCGCCGAGGATTGTCGCTGCTGCGATCCCTGGAACATTGGTGTAATTGGCTTCAAGCGACTTGATGACCACTTGACGCTGCCCCTGGATTGCATCGACCATCAGGGCGCGTTGACCGCCGCCCTCACTTTCCACCAACAAAGCCACGCCGTTTACGGGGTCGGCTTGATCCGCCCGAAAATCGAGAATGTGGCCAACATCGATCAACGGGCAGAAAGTTTCGCGGATAGCGATCAACCGCTGGCTTGCCCCGAAGGAGTGAATGTTCTCCTTCTCTGGCTGCAAAGTTTCCACAATGGCAGTCAACGGCACGACCAGGGTCTGCTCAGCCACCGTAACGACCATGCCGTCAAGTACTGCCAGGGTGAGCGGCAGGCTCATGGTGAAAACCGAACCTTTGCCGGGGGTGGACTGAATTGTAATTCGACCACCCAACAATTGGATTGATCGCTTGACCACGTCCATTCCTACGCCACGGCCAGAGATGTCGGACAGCATGTCAGCAGTAGAAAAACCGGGATGGAAAATCAGATTGTCAATTTCCTCATCACTCAAATTGGTATCAGCTGTGATCAAGCCGTTTTCAACGGCTTTCTGACGTACTTTCTCACGGTTGATACCGGCGCCATCATCAGCAATTTCAATAACAATACGACCAGAACGGTGTTTTGCTGACAGCTTCAACATACCTTCCGGGTTCTTTCCGGCAGCTTCGCGCGTCTCCGGTGTTTCCAAACCATGATCAACAGCGTTGCGGATCATGTGGGTCAATGGTTCAGCCAGCTTGTCGATGACTGTCTTGTCAACTTCGGTGTTTTCACCTTCGGTGATCAGTCGAACATTCTTGCCGGTCATGTCTGCAATCTCACGGACGATGCGTGACATGCGCTGGAAGACAGGTTTGACCGGTTGGGCGCGGATCGCCATTACGGAGTCTTGAATTTCCCTGGTGAGCTGTTGAAGCTCTTCCAAACCAAGATTGACTGCCGAATTGCCTCCGGATTCGTTCTCAACAACACTTTGCGCCAGCATGGCTTGGTTGATGACAAGCTCGCCAACCAGATTGATCAGACGGTCGACGCGATCGAGATCGACGCGAATTGTTTGCGGTGCTGCCGGTACAGCTCTTACACCTGCCGTCTTCTGGCGCTCGGAATTCGCTGCGGATATTGCCTGATTGGCGGCAGGAAGTTCGGGTGCGGTTTTTTCCCCTGCCGGTGCCACCAGTGACGATTGTGCAACTTCCAATTTTTCCGTCGCTTCGTCAGAACCAGCGTTGGGTTGGGCGGCATCTGAAGGCGCTTCGCTTGCGGTTTCCGTAGTTTCGAGCGCTGCTTGTGTATCTTCTGCAAGAATGGACAGATCAAATGGAACAGGTGCCATTGGCAATTCGTCATTCGCCGGAGGCGTGGCGTCAATCATTTTTAGATGGCTCCGGCCAGCTGTTATCTCAAGCTGACAGTCCCACTCGGCAAACTCGAATACATATCGGATATCATCTTCACTGGCTTCGGTCTGGAGCTCAATGACCCAAGACAGATAAGCACCTTCAGGATCCAGGCTCTCGATCGAAGGCAATTCGCTGCTATCGCAATGGACTTGCATCTTGCCCAGTTTGGCTAGATCGCGGAGCAACAAGACAGTCTCATTGCCTTTGGCGTAGAGATCGGAGCGAGGCTTGAACTTGACGGTGAACAGGGGTTTGCCAGTGGCGCCGGTTGCAACCTCCGCTGTGCTGCCTTGAGCAGTACTTTTCGCTTCTGCCGCTACTGGCTCTTCATCATCGAAATTATCAAATGAAAAGGGAACCGGTTCAAAACCGGTGTCGTCTGCGGCCTCGGGCTGTACTTCCAATTTGGCAGCAGGCGCGGCCACAACTTTTGGCGCCGGAGTTGCTGGTTTGGGCGCAGCCGCAGATGTGGCGGAAGATCCGCCGGTTGCCAGAGCTTCAAGTTCTTTACACAAAGTAGAGGTACGCTCGGGGTCAACCGTGCCGCCTTCGCGTGCCGCCGTGGTCAGATCCGCCAGTACATCAGCAGATCGCAACATTACTTTCAGAACAACAATGGTCGGCTCAAGGGTATTGGATCGAACGCAATCAAGTGTGGTTTCGAAAACATGAGCAAAAGCAACGAGATCGTCCAGACCAAATGCGCCGGCTCCTCCTTTTATGGAGTGAACAGCGCGGAAAACGGCGTTGACCGTTTCCGAATCTGTATCCCCGTCACTTAAGGCGAGCAGACCTGATTCCAGTTCGGCGAGTTGTTCCTCGCATTCCTGAAAAAAGATCTCCTTGATTTCATTCATATCCATGAGATTGATCCTGTCAGGCGGTGACACGCTCGATTGCGGCAATCAGTTTTGTTGGGTCGAATGGTTTAACGATCCATCCGGTCGCTCCGGCTTTACGTGCGCGGTTTTTCTTTTCCGCATCACTTTCAGTCGTCAGCACCAAAATCGGGATTGCGCGATAGCGTTCATTACGGCGAACGCCTTCGATAAAACCGAAACCATCAAGGCGCGGCATGTTGATGTCAGTAACGATGACATCTGGGTCGGACTCCTCAAGAACTTCCAGGCCTTCAACGCCGTCTTCGGCTTGAACGGTGTCGAAACCTGCGTTGTTGAGTGTGACCAGCAGCATGTTTCGGATGGTTCGTGAGTCATCGACTGTAAGAACTTTTTTCTTCATCATATGATCTCCATAGGAACAACTGATTCATCCGAAACACCAAGGAGCTGTAGCGTCCTGGCAAAAATCTCAGACGATTGATTGACGGAAAAGGTTTTGTCCGCATTGCGCCAACTTTCGGCGGCAGACATCAAAACCTGAATGCATTGTGCACCGACACGCGTAACTTCTGACGCATCAACTGCAACATCGTTGCCGGTGAGCGCAACAACTTGCTCGTGAAGTCGACTGGCTGCATTCAGATCGAGAACCGCAGGCAACTTCAGAATAGTCGGCGCTTCACTCGTAGTGCCCATTTTTGTCTTCCCTCATCGTTGACCGGTGTGGATTGCCGGCGTTGATTGTCAGATCACCGGTTCAAGCCGCTGCCATGGTTTTGAGTGACCTGAGTTCCTGCTTCTCCCGCGGTCCTTGACCCGATGAATCATGTGGTAATGTTGTGTCCGCCGTTTTGACGACATCAAACCGCCCAGCGCGATAGCTGCGAATTTTTTCGCCAAGTTCATTCAGCGTGGAGACAATCTCCTCGGCACTGTTTGATACTGACAATATTGTCTTTTCGCCTTCGGAGATGGAATTGGAGAGCTGACCCAGCTCGCCGACCATACTGTCGATACCATCCGCATGCGATTGACCGCTTTCGCCCACTCCCGTAACCGCATCGCTGATCTTGCCGACCTGAGCGACCAGATTGCTGATCACTGACCGGGTTTCGTCGACCAGTTCGACACCGCGTCCAACCTGCCCTTTGGCACCGTTGACGAGTTCCTTGATCTCTCTGGCTGCCCCTGCAGAGCGTTGGGCAAGTGCGCGCACTTCTGTCGCTACAACTGCAAAGCCGCGCCCGGCATCTCCTGCACGGGCGGCCTCGATACCGGCATTGAGCGCCAGTAAATTGGTCTGAAATGCAATTTCATCAATGACGCCGATGATTTTGCCGATTTCTTCGGCTGAACCGGATACGCCGGCCATGGCTTCAATTGCCTTGACAACAACCCGGTCACTTTCTTCCGCACTGGCGCGGGCAACAGAGATAATGTCCTCGGCGCTGCGCACATTGTTGGCCGTTTCGCGAATGGTTCCTGCAATGGCGGAAAGCCGCTCGCGTCCATCATCCAGCCCGCACGACACCCCTGAAAGGTTGCTTCCGGCGGCTTGGGAGTGACTGGCGACTTCAGACAACACAGCAGAAGCATCTGCCGAATTAGCTGCCGACTGGGTCAACATGGCTGTGAAATCGCTCAAGAGGTTATTGAATTTCTGGGCCACTTCGGCGTTTGGACCCGCTGCTTCAGGATCGATCCGTGCATCCAACCTGCCTTCGGCAAAAGCATCGATGACAGCCCCAAAACTATCTGCGACTTGTTGGTGAGCAGCCTCAAGCTCCTCGTCCAATGTCGAGGCGGCCAACTTGGCATTTTCGGATTGGCGATGGGTGGTCTGAAGATCAATATCGAGCAGAGTTGCTTTGACCACCGCAATGATGTCTTCGGCAAGCTCAGCCCGTTCTGCGTTTGATCGCAGGAAACCCAGAGTGCCACCAGACTTCCGGGTAGCCAGTTTCCGAATAACCTGTTCGAGGACAAGTGCATGGGCACCAATCGACCAACCTGAATCAAGACCGATCTTGTGACGCAGGTCACCCAGAATGACCGAACGATCTGAATAGAGCGTATCAAAACGACCATCGGCAAGAATGGACCAGTGAGCGACTTCGAGATCTTCGAGCCGATCTATCTGCCGTGCCGAAGAAAACAGCCGTGCGAGTGACGGGGTATTTTGGAGACGTTCAAAATATTGGGAAAGAGCGGTTCGGGCTTCTGCCTCGACCAAAGGGCGCAAGGCGCGCAAACGTGCGCTGCCTGCCTGATCAAGACCAGTCAGCCCAAGACGCTGTTGAAGTCCGGCAGTTGCTGCCGGATCACGCGTCGTTTGGTTGGTCAGAACCACTTAACTTCCCCCATTTTCTGATCTTTGCCGAGAGCTGTTCGCTCCCGGCGAACCTGAAACTTTTTTACTGAAACCGGGCCTTCGGCCGATAAACCGGCAGGTACGCGAACACAAAATTGACGACGCATAGGGATTGATCCGGACCACTTCCGGTAAAGCGGAACGGCATCATGCCTATATAAAAAGAATCAAGGCCCAGTACTTCACAGTCCAACATGTTCAAATGATTGTTATGGTTAATTCCTTGCCTGAAGGTTAACGAGCCGCAACAGGTTTAGGGCGTTAAGAATTTGTAAAGATTTGGTTTCGCTTGCTTTTTTGAGATATCGCAAGCTTGGGGCAAGTTGAGACAAATAAAAAAACATGACCTGAGGCAATGAAGCCTTTCTTAGGGGGTTAGAGCAATGACTGTTCTCGGACTTAGTGCAATTGTAATCGCAGCTGCGACCATGGCTGCTTTCTCACTTCTTCTCCATTCGTACGATCAGAAGCCTCGCCAATCGCTGACTTTCTAAGGTACCGGAGGCCCACTTCGATGAACAAAAGAACGCGCTAGACCTGTTGGTCCGGCGCGTTTTTTGTTTGAGTATCCCCAGTATTACACGGTTGATGAGCCTGGATGCAGCAGGATCCAATTTCGAGTTTCAACCTTGAATTGCCTATACATCCATACTTCCAAGATGATCTGATCAGGGATCTGGATTGAACAACTCATCAATCCATCCTATCAGCTCGGGGATGGGTCCAACCCTACACCACTTGGTTATTATTGATCAGTTTTTCACGACCGGACGACGTCAGCCGAATTTTGCTGCTGACAGATCGTAATTTCGAACACAGAAATGCGCGGACCTTGGCCGTTATGTTATGGATTTATGCTCACACCCAAATTCGAAACAAACGAAAAGCGTCAACACGTTTGAAACGAATTGCACCTTCCGCAGTTGGTGCGATCGAGAACAACGCGGTTACCGCACTTAATGTTATCAGCGGTAATGCGTGATGGAGCGGCAAACCAAAGTGCGCCGGTTTGTCTAATCGGTATCAGTTTATTTGAACTTCTTTGTTGCAGGTTGGTTTTTCGTATTGCGTTGACGTGGTCACGACCGGCAGGAAACCCTACGTGAAGCCAAATATCCGCGAAACGACCGCAAGCCTGCAAGCCGCAACTGCCTTGTCTTTTGCCAGCAGCATCTCGATTTCACCGCTCTGATCCACCAACCCGCCAGCCGCTATATTCAGTTCAGTTGGCAGCGCCGATTTGAGCTGACTTTAGTGTACTCTCGTTGATCGGCGGCAGGAAACTTGCCTCTGAAATCGGCAGATTATCGATCAACCGGATTCCGTCCAGCCAAGCCGCAATGAACAGGCGCGCCGGTTGGTCAGCAATCTCGAGCTGAACAAGATCCGGATCACTGCGGAGTTCGAGATAGTCGATCTGATCAATACCTGCATTGATCAGCTTTTGGCGGGCTGCGTCCAGTACATCCGGTACCGGTGTGCCATTTTCGATGGCATTAGCTGCGGAAGCCAGAAACTCCTGGATCTTTGGTGCGATCGCACGCGCTTCAACATCAAGGCGCAAGTTGCGGGAGGACATAGCAAGACCGTCCTCTTCCCTGATCGTAGGGCAGGCGATGATTTCGGTTTTCAAATCGAGGTCGGCCGCAACGCGGCGAACCACTTGAAGCTGTTGGTAGTCTTTTTCTCCGAAGAATGTGTAGTCGGCTTCGGTTTGGAGCAACAGCTTGGTCACCACTGTCGCCACGCCATCAAAATGGCCGGGCCGCGCACCGCCACAGAGGCCATCACTGACACCGGACACCGAAATTGTCGTGGCGAAACCGTCGGGATAAATTTGCTCCGGATCAGGAACATAGAGCACATCAATGTCGAATGGTTTAAGTATTTCTGCGTCGCTGTCTTCGGTGCGAGGGTACTTGGCGAGGTCCTCTGGATTGTTGAACTGGCGCGGATTGACAAAGATCGTGACGATTACGCGATCAGCTTTGGCAAGCGCTTGGTTGACCAGGCTCAAATGACCTGAATGTAGCGCGCCCATGGTCAGAACGGCGCCTATCGTCTCGCCTGATCGGCACCATGTCGAGGTCAGCGCTTTCAGCTCGGACCTACTGCGGATAATCTTCATTGAGAAGCTCCTTCGTCCACGAATATATGTTCCTGGCCCGGAAAAGTTCGCGCACGAACCTCTTCGGCATAGAGCCGGATGGCCTCAGCTGCATCAGCGGATAAATGGGCGTAGCGCTTCACGAACTTGGGCTTGAACGCGTCAAAAAGGCCGAGCATATCGTCGATCACCAATATCTGGCCGTCGCACCCGGCTGAAGCGCCAATGCCAATGGTTGGGATGGCGATCTCTGAAGTGATCGCATCAGCGAGAGCCGCGGGGACTTTTTCCAAGACCACGGAAAATGCGCCTGCATCAGCCACCGCCCTGGCATCATCGCGTATCCGCTCGGCGTCCATGCCACGTCCCTGGACCTTGTAGCCGCCAATTGTGTTGATAGCCTGCGGGGTCAATCCGATATGGGCCATGACGGGAATACCCCGCTCTACGAGAAACCGGATCGTTTCTGCCATATGGGTTCCGCCTTCCAGCTTGACGGCGCCTGCTTTGGTTTCAGCCATCAAGCGAGCAGCATTTCGAAAAGCTTGACGGGGGCTCTCTTCATAGCTTCCGAATGGCATATCAATAACCATCAATGCCTGATCGACCCCACGGGCAACTGCGCGCCCGTGCAGAATCATCATTTCCATCGTCACTTCCAATGTCGACGCAAGACCGTGGAGCACCATTCCGACACTGTCTCCCACCAATAAGAGATCGCAGTGTGCATCGGCGAGTTTGGCTATGGGGGTTGTATAGGCAGTTAAGCAAACCAATGGAGCCGCAGCTTTTTTGGCGCGAATATCGGCTGCGCTCCGGGCATTTTTCAAAACAGACTGGCTCATCTTGATCCTTCGTGTTTACCTAACGGCAACTGGATAAGGGGTCTGAACGTAATTCGCAAGCGCAGCATTATCGAGTTGACCTGCGATCAACTTTTGGCATCGCGGTCATCATCCTGACTTCTGGGTTATCTGATTTCGATATTTTGAGGTGAGCAAGACAATCGGCGACTGTTTGCAATGATGGAGCGGACATGATCTCGTCCAAAGTCAGCGCTTAACCGATTTCTGCTTCGATTGCCTGCTTGGTGCTGACATCGGCAATGCGGTCCCATTCTGCCAGTGTTTCAAAATCCGCGTCATCGCCAATTTCGCCGGGAGCTAAACTTGTGGCTACGGTGAACAGGCTTCGCGTTTTGGAGGGCTGCACAGTAACCAGCGAACTTACTGGTCCAAAACCGGATTTCTCTCACCAATAAGCAAATTCACCCAACACCAATTACATGGGCGCCAGAAAAACAGGGCTCCGTAAAGAGGTCAAAGCGGATATCTTCCAGGAAATTGGTCTCTTCTCATTTTTTGTTGCTCGTCGTCAGCCGCAGATATGAGGAACACCTTGGTGATAACGTCTACAATGTCGCACTCATGTCGCGTGGTTTCCCGAGCATGACATGAAAACGGTGAAGATCGAGCGAACTCAGCTAAAACATAAAAAACATGGAAAATTATCGAATAACCATGCCAACAAGCTGTATTTATTGGGGGAAAGTGGTGCCCAGACGCGGATTTGAACCACGGACACGCGGATTTTCAATCCGCTGCTCTACCAACTGAGCTATCTGGGCGCCAGGCTGACTATCCGTCTGCCATTCTGGTACACGGGGCAACCCCGCGACCAAAAGCGAGCGCGTTATACCATCTTGCGCGGGACTGTCCAGCACCCTAGTCCGGGTTTTTGACACTGTTTGTGACAAAAAAACAAATCAGGTATTTGTGAAGGGTCCAAGATGTCAGCCGTGGTCGTCGGGATCATCTTCCAGATTGCTCTCAATCTCGGTCACCGGGATGGCATAGCTGCCCGAAAACCAGCGATTGAGATCAACCGCACGGCAACGTTCCGAACAAAAAGGATAGCTGTCTCGGGTCGATGGCTTGTTGCACTCGGGGCAAGGCTGAGGCTTGCGCAGAGGCGCTATTTTTCCAGCGTCAGACATCAGCTGCTTTCAGCCCATTTGAAATGGACATCGTAACCTTCACCTGTAAGCAAATTGACCGTTTCGTAGAGCGGCAAACCGACGACATTGGTGTAAGAACCAACCATCTTGACGACAAAAGCACCGGCCAATCCCTGAATGGCATAGCCGCCTGCTTTTCCACGCCATTGGCCCGAGGCGAGATAACTTTCGATTTCGGTACGTGTAAGACGCTTGAAACGAACGCGGGTCTCAACAATCTTCTGTCGGAACTTGCGATCGGGCGTCACCAGGCAGATGCCTGTAAACACGCGATGCGAACGGCCCGACAACAAATAGAGCCCTTTTGATGCCTCGTCGACGAGTTCAGCCTTGGGCACAATTCTGCGCCCCACCGAGACCACCGTATCTGCGGAGAGCACAAATGCGCCCGACCAACCAAAGTCGCCTTTGAGCGCGGCGACTGCTGCTTGGGCCTTCTCAAGTGACAAACGTCTGGCCAGCGAACGCGGATGCTCGCTCTTGCCCGGCTTCTCATCGAGATCCATCGGCATAAGCCGATCAGGCTCTATGCCTGCCTGAGACAAAAGTTCCACGCGTCGAGGTGAGCCGGAAGCCAGAATGAGTTTTTGCGATTGCGACATGTCCGGACCACCAGTTCTGGGCCTATTTATTACCTGAAGCGATAGGTAATGCGGCCTTTGGTGAGGTCATATGGGGTCATTTCCACCTGAACCTTGTCGCCTGCGAGAACGCGAATACGGTTCTTGCGCATGCGACCAGCGGTATGGGCGATAATTTCGTGATCGTTTTCGAGCTTCACGCGGAATGTCGCGTTCGGCAACAATTCGACAACAGTACCCGGAAATTCGAGAACTTCTTCTTTTGCCATGTGTGTTTCAATCTTCCTTCGGAGGGGCGCCGACCACTGGTCGCGCCGAAACTGCGCGGAACCTACACAAAGCAAATGCATTTGTGAACACCGAAGATGATCGGGAATTGGCCTTTATATAGCAATTAATTGCCGATTTCGCCAATCTTCTTGCTTAGCAGCTCCCTCACCTGCCGGTAGGCGGCCAGTATTTGGTCGCGTGTTCCAATGGCTACGGTGGGATCAGGAGTTGGCCAATAGACCACATCGACAGCATTTGCCCGGTGCATGTCAAGCGCGCGATGGTGAGCTTCAGGCGCCAGCGTGATGATCAAATCAAAATAATCATCCTCGAGTTCATCAAGGGTTTGAGGCTGTCTGTTGCCCAAATCAAGGCCGACTTCATCGAGAACGACATCAACAAAGGGATCGCGCTCACCGTGCTTTACCCCTGCAGAGGCTACATAGACCTTTTCACCGAATACGGATTTGGCAATGGCTTCTGCCATGGGTGAGCGAATGGCATTTTGTCCGCACACAAACAAGATTGAGCCAGGTACCCGGTTTTGGCTTTCCTTTTCCTCAGCCAAATCCTTCTTCCCTAGCCGCGCCAATGCAATACGCATACAAGCGTAAACAGACGACGCGCAGTGTCAAAATCCATATCAATTTTACCGTCGAGTCGATCCTTGAGCGTCTGCGATCCTTCGTTGTGTATTCCGCGGCGTCCCATGTCTATAGCTTCAATCTGACTGGGGCTGGAGGATCTGATTGCTTCATAATAACTCTCGCAGATCATGAAATAGTCTTTCACGATTCGGCGGAACGGAGTGAGTGAAAGGATATGTGTTGCGACCGCTTCATCTTTCTCGGTCGCAATCGAAAAGACCAATTTTGAATCAATCAGCGAGAGGTTCAGTTTGTAAGGACCGCTGTCATGGCCAACTGGCTCAAAACAGTTCTCTTCCAGCAGATCAAAGATAGCCACTGCTCGCTCATGTTCAACGTCAGGAGTTGCCCTGCCGATGGTTTCGTCCAGGACAACATCGCTAAGGCGCTGTGTCGGTCCGACCGTCATTCCCCATCCTCAAGATTGAGGCGAATAGCCACGGAGCGGGCATGTGCATCAAGTCCTTCTGCCCTCGCCAGAGTTATGGCAGCAGGCGCCAACGACCGCAACTGATCAGGCCCCAGACCGAGAATTGAAGTCCGCTTCATATAATCAAGCACTGAAAGCCCGGAAGAAAACCGTGCCGAGCGGGCAGTCGGCAATACATGGTTCGACCCGCCAACATAATCGCCAATGACTTCGGGCGTGTGACCGCCGATGAAAATCGCTCCGGCATTGCGTATCCGCTCGGAAACTGCAGCGGCATCAGCAGTGGCAATCTCCAGATGCTCGGCAGCAATCCTGTTTGCCAGCGGAATGGCCGCATCCCAATCAGGAACCATAATAACAGCGCCAAAATCATCCCAGCTCTTGCGGGCAGTTTCAGCGCGACCCAAGGTTTTGAGCTGACGTTCAACAGCTTCTATGACTGCTTCAGCGAAATGCGCATCCGTTGTCATCAAAATTGACTGGGCACCGGTGTCATGTTCGGCCTGCGCCAACAGGTCAGCGGCCATCCAATCAGGATTGTTGTCCGGATCAGCCATCACGAGGACCTCTGAAGGTCCCGCGATCATATCGATACCCACAGTGCCAAATACCTGCCGTTTAGCAGCAGCAACCCAAGCATTGCCTGGACCGACGATTTTTGAAACCGGCTCAATCGTCTCCGTACCGTAGGCAAGTGCGGCAATGGCCTGCGCGCCACCGATACGATAAATCTCATCGACACCCGCAATGCGCGCTGCTGCCAGCACAACCGGGTTCAGCTCACCCTTACGTGCGGGAACGACCATCACAATGCGCTCAACACCTGCCACACGGGCGGGAACAGCGTTCATCAGCACCGAACTGGGGTAACTTGCTGTGCCTCCCGGGACATAGAGCCCGACAGCCTCCACTGCGCTCCAGCGAGAACCCAGCATCACCCCAAGATCATCGCTATAGACATCATCTTTAGGTAATTGACGGGCGTGATGACTGGCGATCCTGTCATGGGCGAGCTGCAGAGCTGCCAGAATTTCCGGATCAGTTCCCGCGTGCGCTGCGTTGATTTCTGCATCAGTGACCCGCAATCCGACCTTGCGAGTATCCAACATATCAAAATGCAGGGTCATGTCGTGAAGCGCTTCATCGCCCTGGGAGCGAATGCGGGCAATAGTCGCTCGAACATCGGCCTCGACGTCGTCGGAAACCTCACGCTTGGTGGTCAGGAACGCCGCGAACTGCCTGGCGAAATCCGGTTGGGAATAATCGAGCCTCAAAACCACCGCCTGTCTCCCCTCGCCTTATCCCTTAACCACAACATTTGATGATCCAGCTAGCTCAGCCGAGTGGATGACGTGGCTTGAACTCTGTACCCCAGGAACCGCTGACATCACCAAGCTGGATTTCTATGCACTCAACGTCGATGGCAATTGAACCGCCGCCGGCGAGAACCAGCTCAATCGTGCCTGCAGGGCTTTCCTGCCCCGGCAGGAAGCGAATGGCAAGCAGAGAAAGAATTTCATCGGTCTTTGAGCGGTCAAAACCACGAGACTTGACGGCGTATGCGCGTTTTATCGCAAGCACCGCCCGACGACGCTCCCAGTCCTTGTTGTTGTCCTTGGGTTTTTTGTTTGCTTCCCAGACAAAACGGTTTGCCTGAAGTGTGAAAACACTTGCCTTGGCGTCATACGAGATGTCAGCCACCTTGAAGACTGCATCTTGCAAGCAAGCCGACATGATCGCGACATCCGCATCATCGATGGCCAATAATTTGAGCCGCTCCATCAGAACTCCTGTTTTTCAGACCGGCGGGCGCGTCTGGCGATGTTCGCCAAATTCAGATGCCACACTCTGCTGCAATGCAAAATAGGCAACGTAGTACCAAGCTGCAATGGTTGGAAGGTCGTTAAAGTCGCCAGTCCAAGTCGTTTTAGGGGGAACGATGGTTATTCGCTGACCCGTTCAACAATGGCACCGCAATTGGTCAGCTTTTCTTCCAGCCGTTCAAAACCGCGATCAAGGTGATAGACGCGATTGACAACCGTCTCGCCCTTGGCAGCCAATCCGGCGATTACAAGGGATGCGGACGCGCGCAAATCTGTAGCCATCACCTGGGCACCGTTGAGCATCAGAGTACCTTCAATCGTGGCCACCTGACCCGAGAGCGAAATACGGGCACCAAGACGGGCCAGTTCCTGAACATGCATGAAGCGATTCTCAAAAATCGTCTCGGTGATATGTGAAACACCATCAGCACGTGACATCAACGCCATAAACTGCGCCTGCAAATCAGTAGGAAAGCCTGGATAAGGATCCGTGATGACATCGACCGGCTGTATGCGGCCTGCGCCCATGCGCACCCGAATGCCATTTTCCACCGAGTTGATTTCGGCACCAGCACTCTCAATTGCCTTGATAGCCGTTTCAAGCAGATCAACCGAGGTGTTCTCGAGGGTCACATCCCCACCCGTCATGGCGACTGCCATGGCATAGGTGCCGGTTTCAATGCGATCCGGCAAAACCCGGTGGCGGGCCCCAGAGAGCGACGTGACGCCTTGAATACGAATGGTCGAAGTGCCCGCGCCTGAAATTTTTGCACCCATGGCGTTAAGGCATTTCGCCAGATCGGCTACTTCAGGTTCGCGTGCTGCATTCTCGATAATTGTCTCGCCCTTGGCCAACGAAGCGGCCATCAGCATGACATGGGTTGCTCCCACAGAAACCTTCGGAAAGATGTACTTCGCCCCGACAAGCCCTTTTGGAGCGCGAGCGTTGGCATAACCGTTCGCAATCTCTATTTCAGCACCAAGTGCCTCGAGGCCATGAATGAAGAGGTCCACGGGACGCGTCCCAATAGCGCAACCGCCGGGGAGTGAGACCTTGCATTCGCCCATTCGGGCCAGCAACGGTCCGATGACCCAAAAGCTGGCGCGCATGCGCGAAACCAGCTCATAGGGCGCCGTGGTATCAACAATGGTACGAGCAGTAAAATGAAGGGTGCGGGCATAGGAACTGCCGTGGCCTTCACGTCGGCCGGCTACCGAGATATCCACACCGTGGTTTCCGAGTATGCGCTGCAACTGTTCAACGTCAGCCAGATGCGGGACATTTTCCAGCGTCAGCGTATCGTCGGTAAGCAGTGAAGCAATCATCAACGGCAATGCCGCATTCTTTGCGCCGGAAATTGGAATAATGCCATTGAGCGGATTGCCGCCAACGATCCTGATACGGTCCATGAAGTCCTCGTGGATTGGTACGCCGAAATTTGGCGCTCTGGATGCACAGTCTTTGTGGCGCTGTTTAAACGATCGAACCACCGGCGGCAACACAGCGCGCGTTCCAACCCTTTGCGGTGGTATACACAGGATCGGCTATCACACTCTACTGGTTACAATTTTTCTCGGAACTCGAATTTGATGCGGGCAGCCCGTCCGTCTCGTCTGCCTCTCCCGCGCGGCGTGCCCGCAACTGGGTTTTGCGCCTTTGCAAATTGGCCCGCAATTGTTCGGCCCGGCGTTTTTCGCGCGCTTGTTGCTTCGTTATTTTGGAATTCTCGGTCATGGCAAATGCCATAAACCAAAATTCGTCAAGGGAAAAGACCAACAGAAACACTCGACATTTGGGTCTCTATATATGACCTGCTCCGGTTTGTTGTCGCAGGCTGCCAGTCGGCTTCCATGATTACAAGAAGAAAACCACACCGTTTGGACTTGCGCTCGCATAATAGCTGTGGCAATAGCAGGCCGCTTTCAGCCTTGGCGCCCGGCAATCAGCCTGCGCTTTTCGGTATCGCACCGCGCGACCTGAAATAGCTGCTTGCAAGGGCTGCCGTAGCTCAGGGGTAGAGCACTCCCTTGGTAAGGGAGAGGTCGAGAGTTCGAATCTCTCCGGCAGCACCAGTTTGAGATATCGTTTTCTATTTTTATTCGCTTTTTCACGCCCGACAGAAATTTTGAGATTTTCGCTGCTGTCACACTCCGGTCACAGCAATGGGCTCGTTATGGCGACAATTTGAAAAAGGAATAACCGTTGACAGGCTCAAGTCAGACGGCAGGGGTTAGCCCCGATCGCAAAATCATTCCAAATGAAAAGATCGACATGGCCGAGGTGGACACGGGCATCGATACGTTCTCGCTGGTTATCCTGCCGTATTTCCAAGGCGATCTGGTCGCGGGCGAACGGCCCGAGTTGCAGTTCAATGTCAATACGACGCAAGTCAGCCAGGCCGTCGCTGGCGCCGGCTAGATTCAAGCGATCATCAATCAGGAGATCACAGCTGGACCGGATTGGAGCCGTGATACCGGTCAACTCGCGTTGCGCGCCTGATCCAACTCGGTACTGGACCCTGACTGGTTCGGCAACTTGCTGCGGGAACGCGGCGTACTCACGTCTTGGCTGTGCCTTTTCAACCGTTGTGGAAAAGCTCTGAATCCTCGACGACCTTCTGTGCCAGAAGCAGACTGCAGCCCAGCGCGTCACCCAACCCGGCAGCGACCGACCGGCTCAGCCAGCGAGTCCAGAGGCCTTGCTGGTGATGCCCCACGACGACCAGATCTACCCCAATTTCGGTTGCGACACTTGTAATTTTTGCGACGGGATCGCCGAACTCCAGGCGGACCTCAGGTGCAAGCCCCATGGCGGAAAGTCTCTGATGGCCTTCGTCGAGGATATGCTGAAAATCAGCTTGTTGGTTGGCAAGTGCACCAACATCCGCGCCCTGTGCCAGCGCGTTGCCCGCGCCAGTTTCGACCACCGCCAGCAGGATCACCCCAGCACCTGTGATCTGTGCAAGGCGAGCCCCTTCGCGCAGTGCCAGCCGCCCCTCTCGCGAGCCGTCGAAACACAGCAGGAGTTTTTTATACATTGATGTCTCTCCAGTGAGGCCTTGGCGCTTGCAATATAGTTGCACCTATACTAATTAGCTTTGCAACTATTTGCAAGCTATTGAAAGAAAAGAGCGATGGAGAACGACACCGTTGAGACCGAGCTTCAGATGCCTTTCGCGCGCTCTCTGGCGACGTCGGCGCGCATGTGGAGACGGTATCTTGACCTTCGGTTTCGAGATCTCGACCTGTCCCAGGCGAGATGGAACGTCCTGTTCGAAATTTCACGGAACAAAGTGGTGACGCAGGTCGAACTGGCGCATTCCCTGGGGATCGAGGCCGCGACGCTGGTCCGGCTACTGGACGGACTTGAAGACGCGGGCCTGATTGAACGCCGACCTTCGGCCAAGGACAGGCGGGCCAAGACACTGCATCTGACAAAGGCTGCGTCTCCTCTCATTGCGAGAATGGAAGAGATTTCGGCAGCCAGCCGGGCAGAAATACTTGAAGGTATTTCCCGCCAAGATCTGCTTATTGCAACAAAAGTTCTGAGCCGCATCGCGGCCAGATTGGAGATTCTGAACAGTGGTCAAAATGGATGAGATTGAGGCGGGGACGGCCGTTTCCGACGCGGCTGCCGCAGATAAACCGACGCCTCTGCCCCGGCGCAGCCGCATAAAATGGACCAGACTGATCGTGATCGGGGGCTTGATTGCAGTCGCCGTCTGGCTGGCCGCGCCGTGGCTGACCGCGCGGTTCACGCAGGTGCACATCAATGATGCGCGGATCGCGGCCAAGGTCGTCACCGTATCAAGCGAGGTCGCAGGGCGCGTCACGGTGATGCCGGTGCTCGTGGGGGACAGCATCGAAAAAGGTGATCTTGTCGCCGCTATCGACCGCGAATATTCGCAGCCTCAGCTTGACGCGGTTCTGGCGAGACTTGCTGCAACCGATGCGCAACTGACGGAACTTCAAGCACGCAAGGTGTTGCTTGAGAGGCAGCTCTCAGCCCGGCGGGACGCGGCCTTGGCGGGCATAGCTGCCGCAGAAGCAAACCATGAGGCATCACTCGCCGCACTGACGAACGCCCGGACCCGTCACGAAAGGGCGATCACGCTTGCCAAGCAGAACATCACGTCGCAGCAAACCCTCGACGAATCCCAGGCGGCCCTGGATACCGCCGCCCAGAAGGAGCGCGCCGCTTTCGCGGCAATAGAAAGCGCGCGGGCCAGTCTGGCCATCGTCGAGGCCGACGGAGAGCAGATGAACGTGCTGGAGTCCCAGATTGCGTCCGTTCATGCCGGACGGGCAGGCACCGAGGCCGACCGCAGCTTGAAGGAACTCGACCTCACGCTCCGCACGATCACTGCCCCGTTCGACGGCATCGTTGATGGAACCTTTGTCGATGTCGGCGAGTATGTGACGCCGGGGACCCGGATTGCAATGTATCACGCGCCGGAAGACGTGTGGATCGACGCGAACGTCAAAGAAACCGACCTCGGCAAAATTCACGTCGGGTCGCAGGCAAGCATCAACGTCGACGCCTTTCCGGGCCGGACGTTTAAGGGCGAAGTGATCGGGATTGGCGGGGCGGCGACGAGCCAGCTTGCGCTCCTGCCCAGCCCCAACCCCTCGGGCAATTTCACGAAAGTGACCCAGCGCCTGCCGATCCGCATGTCGATCGACGCTGCCGAAACCGAGCTCAGGCCCGGAATGATGGTCGAGGTTTACGTTGATGTCACAGATTGACCGATACTTCGAGCGTTACGGCCCTTCTTACAAATGGTTGGCTACCGGAACAATCATGATCGCGACCATCTCGGTCGTGCTGTCCACCACGATCGTCAACGTCGCCATCCCTGCGGTTATGGGGGCTTTCGGCATCAGCGCGGTGCAGGCCCAATGGATCTCGACCGGCTTTCTGGCGGCGATGACCGCCACGATGCTGCTCGCCGACTGGGCCAACCGCGCCTTCGGTATGCGCCTGACGATGAATGCCGCAATGGTCGTGTTTTTTGCTGGATCTGTCCTTGGAGGCCTCGCGCCGAATGAAACCGTACTGACGCTGGCCCGTGTGGTACAGGGTGCGGCAGCGGGCATCGTTCAGCCACTGGCCATGATCATGCTATTCAAGGTCTTTCCACCCGACAAACGCGGCGCGGCCATGGGGATCTATGGTGTCGGCGTGGTGCTGGCTCCGGCTCTGGGTCCATGGATCGGCGGCGTGCTCATGGATGCTTTCGATTGGCGATTCGTCTTCTATCTGAGCCTGCCCTTCGCCGGACTAGCCATTCTGCTGTCGAACCTGTTTCTACCCAGTCGTGAGGAAAGTGGTCCGATTCCGGGCTTCGACTTTGTCGGCGTGGCGATTCTGTCGGTCTTTCTTGCGGTGCTGCTCAGCACGCTGACCAACGCGCAGCGCCTTGGATGGGAGTCCAACACCATTCTGTTGGGCTTCGCGATTTCTGCGGCCTCAGCCATCGGTTTCATCGTCTGGGAACTAAATACAGCCAAGCCGATGCTCGACATGCGACTCTTCAAGAGTTTTGCCTTCTCTTCGGCCTCGGTCATTGCCTTCATCATGGGGGCGGGGCTGTTCGGTTCAACCTATCTGCTTCCGGTCTTTGTGCAGCAGATTCAAGGTATGACGCCGACGCAGGCCGGCCTTCTTCTAATGCCCTCGGGATTTGCGATGCTGCTGGTCTTTCCCATTGCCGGGCGGTTGTCCGACAAGATGTCTGCGCCGATCATGATCGGCATCGGCATGGCGGTCTTTGCGGGATCCTCATGGCTGATGGCGGCGGCAAATGTCCATACCGCGTTCTGGACGCTCGCTTGGTGGACGATCCTCTCGCGCGTCGGGCTGGGTCTCGTGTTTCCCGCCATTTCGGCGGGGGCGCTTAAAGTTCTGCCGCCGCACCTTCTCGGACAGGGTTCGGGCGCTTCGAACTTCATTCGGCAACTTGGCGGTGCCTTCGGGGTGAATCTTCTGGCCGTGTTCATTGAACGGCGCACGATCATGCACGCAGACGCCCTTGCCGCGACCCAGACCAGCGATAACGCGACAACGATGGAACTCTTGCGCCAGGTTGCCAGCCTCCTGCACGCCTCGGGGCTTCCCGACACACAGCTTATGCCTGCTGCGGCAACCTTCCTCGGCCAGACCGTGATGATCCAGTCCTCGAACGCTGCCTTTCAGGACGGATTCCTGATCGTATGCGGTGTATTCCTGCTCGCGCTGATCCCGACCTGGTTCATGTGGCGTGCACCCTCCTCGTCTGGCACCAAGGCGGGGTAGCGGGCTGTCAAGCCGGCCATTGCAGGCAGGGCGGTGAGTAAGATGGATTTAATGCAGCGATCCCCAGTCTGCTGATTTTGCAAGGTGCGGCGGCATCGTCAACTTAGCGGAATTTGGAACTGAAGTGCGAATGAATGATCCTGATCCACTTTATCGTTTGGATCTTTTGAGCGACCTTCCGAAACTCTACTTTTCGGCTTCTGGATAGCTGTTTTGGTCTTCATTGGCATCCAGGGTGGAGTTCGAAGTTCCTCCCTCCAGCCGAACCAGATTTTTCCAGACAATAACTTGTCACTTTCCACAACTGGTCGCGACCTTGTCGGAATTGGCTCGCCGATCTTGACCAGGCACACCAGCAGAGTGCCGGACAATGATCACTTCCAATTTGTTTTGCTCGGTAAAATTTCTGACGAAATATTTCGAACCGCGAGCGTTGATTTCATAAAATCCCTGATCAAGGATTCCAGTCAAAACGCGATTTTAAACCATACCCTCAGGGTCGCATCGCTCTTGTGGCTACCCATTTTCGAAAGCGCCCGAAAGCGGGCCTGGAAAGAAGCCCTGCTCAGCATTTCCACCGGCTTCACAATTAATCGATACGAAAAATGCGGTTTGCCTCCTGCTATGGCCTGACAACATAAACCGAGCAATTGGAGTGGCGCACGACACGGGCGGCGTTGGGGCCGAGCAGGTAGTCCTTGAAATCTGGTTTGTGGGCGCCAATGACTATCAGATCTGTTTTGGCATTGGCGGCCGTTTTCAGAATCTGCTCATAGGCACTACCGGTGCCGACAATATGGCGAATTTTTCTGTCCGCCACATCACCCAACGTAGCGGTAATGACCTTGTGAAGCAGGTCACGTGCGTGTGTGGTCATCTTGTCATGATGGCTTTTTTCAAAGAACTGGCCAACGACACTCATGCCGTAATCCGGCACCACGGTCATGATGTCGAGCGAAGCACCGTGGAACTCTGCAAGCTTCCAGGCGGTACGCAGGACTTCATTGTCTTCATCGCGTTCACTGACGTCGATAGGACACAGGATTGACTTGATCATGCTATCGCCTCCTCTTCCCTTCTGGTCGTGGCAACACGGCCTTTTTGCAACCAGATAATGATTGCCAGCAACACAAGTGCAGGAATGTACATCCATTCCTTGGCCGTCTGGTCACGCGGCACTTGAACCTCTGTGATTGTCACCGGGGTGTCGCCATAAAAATCGAATCCACCCAATTTGTCGAAATAGGTTGACCCGGGGAATGGTTCGTCCAGCAGGAGGGCATCATCTTCAACCATGGTGATCAAACCGAGAGCCTCCAGGCGGGCGTCGCCGCCGTCTTCTTGCCCGACGGGTAGAACGAGGGTGGTTTCGGTCATTTTACCGGTGTCAAAATCCGGACCTGACACGACCATTCGAACATCCACACCGGGGTTTGCTTCACCGAGTGACTGAGAAAGGGTCGCGGGTACGATCTGCGCAAATGGCGGATCGACCATGTCCATAAAGAAGCCAGGTCTGAACAAGGTGAATGCAACCAGCACAAGGCAAACACTCTCCCAAAGGCGCGAGCGGGTTAAAAACCACCCCATTGTGCCTGCGGTAAATATCAAAATGGCAATCGTTGCCGTGACGGCCACAAAAGCCCCCTGATACCAGCTCACATCAATGAGCAGCAGATCGGTATTGAAGATGAAGAGGAACGGCAACACCACGGTGCGTAACGAATAGAAGAAAGCGACGAACCCGGTCTTGATCGCGTCACCCCCTGATACAGCCGCAGCGGCAAAACTGGCTAACCCCACCGGGGGCGTCACATCCGCCATGATGCCGAAGTAGAACACAAACAGGTGAACAGCTATCAGCGGCACAATCAGTCCGGATTGGGCGCCAAGCTCCACCACGACGGCGGCCATCAGTGACGAAACAACAATGTAGTTTGCCGTGGTCGGCAGTCCCATGCCCAGCACCAGAGAGAGAACCCCCACCAGTACCAGCATCAAGATGAGATTGCCGCCAGAAAGAAACTCAACCAGATTGGCCATTACCTGACCGACGCCGGTCAATGTGACTGTACCGACGATAATGCCCGCAGTCGCGGTCGCCAGGCCAATCCCGATCATGTTTCGTGCTCCGGTGATCAAGCCATTGCCGAGATCGAGCACGCCTGCGCGGAAAGCGCTGGAATACTCATTCTGGCCACGGAAAAACTCTTTGAGCGGACGCTGGGTCAACAAAATGACAAACATCAACATCGATGCCCAGAACGCCGATAGTCCCGGAGATTTCTGTTCGATCATCAGAAAATAGACCAGCACAATAATGGGCAACAGGTAGTAAAGCCCTGACTTGTAGATTTTCGGGACTTCCGGCAACTCCACGACTTCGGCATTTGGATCGTCGGGCTCAAGATCCTCACTTTGGGATGCAAGCCAGACAAGCGCCATGTAGGCGAGAAAAACCATTAGCGCCAAAATCCACGCAGAACCCTCCGGCACCAGTGCCACGATCCATCCAACGGGGTATTGCACCCCATAACAGATAGCCGCGAACAGCACGAAGAAACCTGCCATGCCGCCGATTGTCTTGCCGGCGGAAACGGTCCGTGACCCCAAAGTTGGCATATTTTGTTTCACCGCTTCAAGGTGAACAATGTAGACCAACGCTATGTAGGAGATCGCGGCCGGAATGAAAGCGTGCGTGATGACCTCGACATAGGAAATGCCGACATACTCAACCATCAGAAAGGCCGCAGCCCCCATGACTGGCGGCATGATTTGGCCGTTGACTGATGAGGCAACCTCAACCGCACCGGCTTTCTCCGAGGTAAAGCCCACCCGCTTCATCAGCGGAATTGTGAAGGTGCCGGTGGTGACCACATTGGCAATCGAAGAACCTGAAATCAGGCCGGTGGCGGCCGAGCCAACAACCGCCGCCTTTGCCGGGCCGCCCTTCATGTGACCAAGCGCGCCAAACGCCATCTTGATGAAATAATTGCCTGCCCCGGCTTTGTCCAAGAGTGCGCCGAAGAGAACAAACAGAAAGACAAATTTGGTGGATACACCGAGCGCAATACCGAACACACCTTCAGAGGTGGTCCACATGTGGCTCATGGCCTTTTGCAGCGAAGCCCCCTTCCAGCGAATGACTTCAGGCACCCATTCGGATGCACCGTAAAAGACATAGAGCAGGAAAATTGTGGCGATGATGGCCATGGCCGGGCCAAGTGCACGACGGGCGGCTTCAAACAAGAGTATCAGGCCGGCAAGCGCAAACCATTTGTCCGTGTCGTCGGCAAGACCGCCAGAATCAACGATTTTTTGGTAGAAGAAAAAGCCGTACATGGCAAGAAATGCAGCGGCACCGCCGAGGAACCAATCCTGAATCGGGATATAGGATCTCGGGCTGGATTTAAGCGCGGGATAGGCCATGAAGGCCAGAAAAATGGCAAAGGCCAGATGGATCTGGCGGGAGTTGTTGATCACGTCACCGGGCAACAAGAGGTTCGATATCGGGGATGCCAAAAGCACCTGAAAGACGGACCAGACCAATGCAATGGTGGCCATGATGAAAGCAACCGAGCCGGTCGGGTTACGTGCGCCTGCGTCGCTGGAACTGACCAGTTCCTGGAGTTCTTCCTCGCTGAGCGGGCGGCCGCTCTCGTTATGATTCTCGGCCATCAGATATGCTCCCAAATTCGGTTGGAACTGTTCCCAAGTGCGCGCTTTTCACGCTTGTTGTCTCGTGGAAAACGGAGCGGCGAACCGCTCCGTCAGTGTTGTCTGCCAAACTTACATCCAGCCTTTTTCCTTGTAGTACTTCACAGCACCATCATGAAGCGGAGCAGAAAGACCGTCCTTGATCATTTCTTCCGGCTTCAGATTGGCAAATGCAGGGTGCAGTTTCTTGAAGTCATCGAAGTTTTCGAAAACCGCAGAAACCAAGGCGTAGACCGCATTTTCCGAAACATCAGACGAAGATACCAGCGTTGCGCCAACGCCAAAGGTGGTCACATCTGAGTCAGTGCCTCGGTACATGCCGCCCGGAACGGTTGCCTTCCGATAAAAGGAGTTATCGGCAATCAACTTGTCGATCGCTTCGCCTGTGACATTGACGAGAACTGAATCACACGCAGTTGAAGCTTCCTGAATGGACCCGGATGGATGGCCAACGGTGTAAATCATGGCGTCAATCTGGTTGTCGCACAATGCAGCAGCCTGTTCAGCGGCCTTCAGTTCCGATGCCAGTGCGAAGTCATCAGTTGTCCAGCCCAATGCGCCAAGAACGACATCCATGGTGCCGCGCTGACCAGATCCTGGGTTGCCGATATTCACACGCTTGCCTTTGAGGTCTTCAAAAGAGGAAATCCCGGCATCAGCCCGGGCAACCACTGTGAAAGGCTCTGGATGGACCGAGAAAACAGCGCGCAGATTTTCGAACTTGCCAGCATCCTCAAACTTTGAGGTACCGTTATAGGCGTGATACTGCCAGTCAGACTGGGCAACACCAAATTCCAACTCTCCGGCCCGAATGGTATTGAGATTGTAGACCGAACCACCGGTGGATTCGACTGAGCAACGCACACCGGTTTCCTTCCGGTTCTTGTTGACCAAGCGGCAAATTGCACCACCGGTCGGGTAGTAGACACCGGTCACACCACCGGTACCGATGGTGATGAATTCTTCGGCCAAAACCGTTGATGAAGCCATCGCACACAAGGCCGCTCCGGCAACTGCGATTTTCACTTTATCTAACATTTCATATCTCCCTGTAACTCGTGTTGCAGTCTGATTAGCCGTCCCATACTTCCTGAAGACGGCGATTATTCTCCTCGATAGTGGCTATCCGGCTGCTTGCTTCGGTGCCGGCGCGCGCAACAATCATGCCGACGATTACTTCAACAAGCAGCAGTGTTGCCGCATAGGACGAAAAGAAATTGGGGGTTTCAGTAGGTACTGAGAAGGCAGTGTCGGCAAATCGGAAAGCCGGGCAATTTGGCCCGTCACTGATAATAGTTACAAACACACCCTGCGCCTGGGCCAGTTGCGCTGCGGCGACCGAACGGCGCGCATAGGGGGACTTGGTAATGACCACAAGTGCATCACCAGGATCAAGATCAGACAATCCGCTGGCAAAGGAGGCGCCCATCCGCCCGATCATAGACCATTTGCGGCTGATAAAGCTCATTTGATAGACCATATACTCCGCAATGCCGGTTGATCCGAGGTTGCCGGCTACAACCACTTTGGTTGCCGTATTCAGCCGCTTGACAGTTTCTTCCAGCGCTTGAGTATCAATCGCACTCATCAAAGCCGACATGTTGGCGATGCACGCGCTGGAGTGTGCATCGAGCATTTCGCGTCCTGTGCCAGTGTGCTCCGATTGCAATCGGCGGGCGCGGTCTGAAAAACTGTTGACCCGTTCCTCAAGTGCCAACCGCATTTCTTCGCGTAATTGTTCGAAATTCTTGTAACCCAATGCTTGCGAAAGCCTGGAATAGGTTGCTGGTGGTATGCGGCTGTCTGCGGCAAGCGTTCTCAGGCTACGGGTGGCAACTGCAATTCTATTTTGGGAAATGAACTCAGCAGCATCCCTCAACCGCTCACTGAGGTCGCGGTAACTCGTCGCCAGCCTGCTATCAAAAGCCGCCATATTTCCTGCCTGTCGTTACAATTCGTGACTGTTTCATTCGTTTCAATAGTTGTCAACACTTGAAACATATGTTTCATATTCGGTCCAAATGACAACAGGACCGCTGCCATGGGCCATCTCTTTTCGCGCAATCCAAAATCGCCATTGTTGCGGGCTGTTTCGGGCGGTGGCGTCTATCTGACGGATGAAAACGGCAAGCAGTATATTGATGCTTCCGGCGGTGCGGCCGTATCTTGTCTTGGGCATGGCGACAAGGATGTGATTGCAGCGATCAAGGCGCAATGTGACAAGATCGCTTTTGCCCATACGGGTTTTTTCAGTACCGATGCGGCTGAGGAACTCGGTGACTTGCTGTCGGCACACTCCCCCGGACTGGATCGGGTTTATCTTGTCTCAGGCGGTTCTGAAGCAGTGGAAGCAGCGCTGAAATTGGCGCGACAATATTTCGTTGAAAAAGGGCAACCGGGGCGCAAACACGTCATTGCCCGCCGACAGAGTTATCACGGCAACACATTAGGCGCGTTGGCTGCCGGGGGCAATTTGTGGCGCCGACAACAATTCGCTCCGTTGCTGATTGAAACCAGCCACATTTCGCCTTGTTACGCATACCGTGACCTCCATGAGGGCGAAACCGAAGAGGCATACGGACTGCGAGTCGCAAATGAACTGGAAACGGAAATTGAACGACTGGGTCCGGAAAATGTGATGGCCTTCATCGCCGAGCCTGTGGTTGGTGCGACAGCAGGCGCCTTGCCACCAGTTGCAGGCTATTTCAGGCGAATTCGGGAAATCTGTGACACACACGGCATCCTTCTCATTCTCGACGAGGTGATGTGCGGGATGGGTCGGACAGGCAAACTGTTTGCTTGCGAACATGACGGGATCAAACCTGATATTACCGCCATCGCAAAGGGCCTCGGCGCAGGTTATCAGCCGATTGGCGCCATGATGTGCACAGCAGAAATCTTTGATACAATTGTTTCAGGCAGCGGTTTTTTCCAACACGGCCACACCTATATGGGCCACCCCGTTGCAGCGGCAGCAGCACTGACGGTGGTGAGGAAACTCACCTCTGGTGGCTTGGTGGAACGAGCAAGGAAAATGGGAGCCCTGTTGCAGGCGCAATTGGTCGATCGCATTGGTCAGCATCCTCATATCGGCGATATACGCGGTCGCGGTATGTTTTTGGGGCTGGAACTGGTTGAAGATCGGCAGACAAAAGAGCCGTTTGCACCTGACCGGTTGATAGCGCCGAAGATCAAGAAAGCTGCGTTTGAAGCCGGTCTCATTTGTTACCCGATGCAGGGAACCATCGATGGTCAGCGCGGCGATCACATTTTGCTTGCTCCTCCCTTCATTTTGACGGAAGCCGAGATGGAAGAATTGATCGACAAGCTGGATCAAGCAATTTCCGCGGTTTTGCCATGAGTCTGGCCCTGCCCCGCATCATGGTGGCTCCCAATGGTGCACGCTTGCAGAAATCCGACCACCCTGCATTACCGATGTCCATAGGGGAAATTGTGGCTTGCGCTCGCGCTTGCCGAGATTGCGGCGCTGATGGCATCCATGCCCACATTCGCGACAAAAAAGGAGCGCATATACTTGATGCTGGGCAGTATCGCGAGTTGATGGATGAACTGGAGTCCCAAGTCCCTGATATCGCAGTTCAGGTCACCACCGAAGCCGCAGGGCTATATTCACCTGCCCAACAGCGCGAACTGGTCAAAGCGCTACGCCCTGCAATGGTTTCTGTCTCTGTTCGGGAAATGCTGTCCGATGAGGACCTTCCTGCGGCGTTGGATTTCTACAGTTTCTGCCGTGACGAAGCCGTCACTGTGCAGCATATCCTCTATTCCACCGAGGATTTGGAACGTCTGGTGGCACTGGGAGTCGCAGACAAAGACGTGCAACTGCTGTTTGTGCTGGGTTCCCATCAAGGCAAACCTGCTGAACCCGCAGACCTCGATCCATTCCTTGCGACGGCGGCAGAAGTGGGTTTTATGCAACCCGATATGGCAGATTGGGCCGTTTGCGCCTTTGGACCGCAGGAAACCGACTGCCTGGCCTATGCAGTCCAGTGCGGTGGCAAAGTCCGTGTTGGCTTTGAGAACAACCGCATCAATCGTGACGGCTCCATTGCAGGATCGAATGAAGAACGGGTTGCAGAGATCGTCACCGCCATTGGGAAGCAAAAATCCTGACAGGTAGATCCGAAGGCTATTCGTATTTGGCTTGTTTGCGTCGAAGGGCTTGCGCCCGGTTGACACGTACCGCCTGGAATGCGCGACATCAACACAAGGCGAGAAAATCGCTAAAGCGCCTTGATATAGCCAGCCAACCTGTTGGCTGCTTCTTTTATTTGGTCAAGTCGACGAAGGAAACAGGCGCGCATATACAGTTCACCGCCAGGGCCGAATGCAGTGCCGGCTGCCAGTCCGACATTCGCCTTGTCGACAATGTCGATTGCTGCGCTTCGTGTGTCGTTGACGCCATCAATTCTGAAGAAGGCATAAAAAGCTCCGGCCGGTGGCACAACATCCACCTTCCCTGTCGCCAACAATGTTTCACAAAACAGATCACGTGCCTTTTGGGCACGGGCAACCTGTTCGTCGATGAATGCATCTCCTTCGGCGACCGCCATGGTGGCACCTTTCTGTATGAACTGGGCAACACCAGAAGTGGAGTACTGGACGAGATTCTCGAGCACCTGACCCAATTCGGGCGGTGCGACGATCCACCCAACCCGCCAGCCTGTCATGGCCCAATTCTTGGAGAAAGAATTGACTAAAATGATACGTTCATCAGGTTCGGCAATATCAAGGAAAGATGGCGCACGTGGCCCATCATAAAAGAACTTCGCATAGATCTCGTCCGCAATAATCCAAAGGCCATGTTTGCGCGCCAAATCACGCACGGCGATGAGTTCTTCGCGAGTTGCCGTCCAGCCGGTCGGGTTTGACGGGGAATTGATAAACAATGCCCGCGTCTTTGGGCCTATGGCTGCTTCGAAACGATCGACATCGAATGACCAGCCTCCATCCTCATTCTTCATCGGAACCGGAACTGGTTTACCGCCAGAGACGCCACATGCAGCCGGCAGATTTGGCCAGGATGGCGACAGATATACAATCTCGTCACCAGGACCGCTGACAGCTTCGATTGCCAATTTGATGGCCTGCATACCCGAACCGGTGACTGTAAAAGCGCTCACGGGTAGCGTTACATCAAACTGCCGTTGATAGTAGCCAGCCAACGCTTGGCGAAGTTCAGGGATGCCGCGTTGAAGCGTATAAAATGTCTCGCCAGCGAGGAGTGCGTCAGAACCTGCCTTTATGATAAACCCGGGTGTCGGTCGATCACCCTCGCCAGCCCATAGCGGAATGAGACCATCTTTGCCCCAACCGTGGTTGATGACCTCAACGATTCCGCTTTCAGGCGCCTGTTTGGCGCGCAGACTCAAGTTCTCAAAAATCGACATCGGCAAACTCCTTGTTTTTCACCGATATCGAATTTTCTTCGCGGGTAAAGCCCAACTTCAGAATGGACCCATAGTATTTGGTGATAATTGCTCTCGACAAACGACTGGAAACATCCCCGGGAGTTTCCCGACAGCAGGGCTGGGCGGTTACTTGCGAAGGAGATCGCGAATTTCTGCCAGCAACTTAACATCTTCCGGTGGTTCTGATGGTGCCGGAGTAGGCTTGGCTTCCTCTTTTGCGCGCAGACGATTAACGCCTCGAACCATCAGGAAAATAATCCAGGCCAGAATCAGGAAATTGATGAGAACCGTGATGAAGTTACCATAAGCCAGTACTGCACCCTGCTCACGTGCCGCGTCGAGTGTATTTGCGGTAACCGTTGCAGAAAGCGGTATGAAATAGTCTGAAAAATCAAAGCCGCCGAATATCGCACCAACTATCGGCATGATGATGTCATCCGTTAGGGATTTCACGATCAAGCTAAACGCGCCACCGATAATGACACCGACGGCAAGGTCCATAACATTTCCCTTCGCAATGAAGGTTTTAAATTCGTTCAACATGTGGATCTTCCTCGGGCACACAAAATCCTGCCACCAGCACTGCCCCAATTGCCACCTGGCAAAAAATACAACTAGTGCAGAATATCAAAAAACAACTCCGAAGTCGAAAATTGTTCGATCCCGTAATTGTCAATTTCGAAACATCAAGCGCGCTTGTGCCGAAAATTGTTCACGGTATTGTCTAACCTGGCAGGGACAGGGTGGAGGACCTTATGTTGCCGGGATGGCTGATCTTCGCATCGGCATTGTTATATGTTCTGCTGCTTTTTGTGATCGCCGCCTATGGCGACCGCAGGGCTTTGCGTCGCCTGCGGCAGAATGTTGCCCGCCCCATCATCTACTCGCTCAGCCTGGCTATTTACTGCACCTCCTGGACTTACTATGGCGGGGTCGGGCTGGCAGCCAGTCGTGGCATCGAATTTATCGGTATCTATGTTGGCCCGGTGCTGATGTTCTGGCTTGGAATGCCACTGATCCGTCGGATTGTCACTTTGGCAAAGGCAGAGCGGATCACATCAATTGCCGACTTTATGGCTGCACGTTACGGCAAGAACCCTGCCGTCGCTGCAATCGTCGCCAGCATTGCTCTTATTGGTTCGGCACCTTATATCGCGCTTCAGCTCAAAGCAGTTTCCAGTTCCGTTGCGGTGATGGCAGACACCGACCAGTTCCTGTTTGCCGACATTTCGCTTTTCGTCACGATTCTTCTGGCCGCGTTTGCGATGATTTTCGGCACCCGGCATACAGATGCCACCGAGCATCAGGATGGCTTGATATTGGCCGTGGCAATGGAATCGCTCGTCAAACTGGTCGCTTTCACCATTATTGGGTTATGTGTGATCTTCTACATTTATGACGGCCCAAGGGAGTTGATCGCCGCGGCGGCAGAGAACGCAGCTGTGCAGCAAGCCCTTTCCTACCAAACAGCGCCTGCGCGCTGGATATTGCTCGTTGCGCTTTCGGCTGTCGCCATCCTTTTGTTGCCACGCCAGTTCCACGTCATGGTGGTTGAGAACAGAACCCAATCCGAGCTCGATTTGGCGCGCTGGTTGTTGCCCCTTTATCTCATCGCCATAAACTTGTTTGTATTGCCTGTGGCTATTGCAGGGCTGCTGCAATTTGGAAGTGGCGGCACCAGCGATTTGTTTGTTTTGTCCCTACCACTTGCAAATGACATGCCGCTCACGGCGTTGATAACTTTCATCGGAGGTTTTTCGGCTGCCACGGCGATGGTGATTGTCGCATCAGTGGCCGTGGCCATTATGGCGTCAAATGATCTCATAGTGCCGCTGGTTCTGCGCAACCGTGACAAGCGGATGCCGGGTGGAAATTTTCCACGCACCATCCTTTGGATCCGGCGAACTGCAATTGGCGGCGTATTGTTTCTCGGATTTTTCTATTATCGCGCGGCTGACACCAATGCAGGGCTGGCTTCGATCGGGCTCATGTCGTTTGCCGCGATTGCACAACTGGCTCCAGCTTTTTTCGGCGGATTGTTCTGGCGTCGGGCCAACGCCCGCGGGGCCATAGCCGGATTGGTCAGTGGGATTGTCGTTTGGGGGTATTTCCTGTTGTTACCGAGCCTCGGTGGGCCGGACAATTCGGTGCTAGCGTCTACCATTCTCGGCACGATGATCCCAGGCATCGAACTCCTGGGCGGAAGCGACGATGCTCTCTTCAATTCCGTCAGTCTGAGCCTTGTATTCAACTCATTGTTTTTCGTTGTTGGGTCATTGTCCCGTCGGGATCGGCCGATCGAGCGTATTCAGGCTGCGGTTTTCATCAGCGAAGGCCGTCGGCCACGTCTTCCCGGAAACACCTGGAAAACCAAGGTTACTGTTGGCGACCTCAAACAAACAATCAGTCGCTATCTGGGTACGGAGCGGACCGACAGGTCATTTCATTCCTATGAGCGCACCCTGGGACGTTGGATCAATGATGCCGACCCCGCAGACATGGGGCTGTTGCGATTCTCCGAGCAACTTTTGGGAAGCGCCATCGGCTCGTCTTCGTCACGGCTGGTTCTGACTCTACTGTTTCAGCGAGCCGACGAATTGCCGGGCGATGCCGCGCGTCTTCTCGACGAAGCCTCTGACGCATTGCAATACAATCTTGACCTGCTGCAAACCGCACTCGGGCAGTTGGACCAAGGCATTACCGTTTTTGACAGTTCCAATCGCCTGACTGTCTGGAACAAGCGGTTTCGGGAACTTCTGGACCTGCCGGAACTCGTTGGGCAGGTGGGCACCCCGCTGGAAAGCATACTCAAAATCATGTCCTCGCGCGGGGATATCCAGAAAGACAAGGAAGGTTCCACACTGGCGAAATTTCTAACAATGGATACGCCCTTTACGATTACCATCGAAGGGGGAAGCAGGATCATTGAGGTCCGGTCAAACCCGATGCCCGACAATGGCTTCGTGACAACTTACGCCGACACCACCGAACGCGTTGCGGCGGACCTGCAGCTTAAACAGATCAACGAGACACTTGAACAGCGGGTTGTTGAGCGCACGGCCGAGTTGACGCGCGTGAATCAGGCCCTTGGCAAGGCACAACAAGCGGCGGAAGATGCCAATATCGGCAAGACCCGTTTTCTGGCGGCCGCAGGGCACGACCTTCTACAGCCACTCAATGCGGCGCGACTTTATTCATCGTCACTGGTAGAACGGCTGGGCAATTCGTCCAATCGTGAATTGGTGACCAATATTGATAGTTCGCTGGAGTCGGTAGAAACCATTCTTGGGGCTGTTCTGGATCTGTCTCGGCTGGATACCGGGATCATGAAGCCGCGGGTCTCCAGCTTTCCGCTGCAGGACCTTCTGGGTCGCGTCGTCACTGATTTTGCGCCGGTTGCCAGAGAGAAAAAACTGGAATTCAAAGTCCTGCCTACCAGCGCAATTATCCGCACAGACCCCAACCTGCTCCGACGCCTCATTCAAAATCTGGCTTCAAACGCAATCAAATATACCCGAGAAGGCCGGGTACTGATTGGCGTTCGGCGACGTGGAAAATACGCTGTCCTGCAGGTTCACGATACGGGTATCGGCATTCCATCGACAAAATTTCGGACTGTATTCAAAGAGTTTGCCCGGCTTGATGAAGGCGCGCGGACAGCTTCCGGACTTGGGCTCGGATTGTCTATTGTCGACCGTATTTCGCGCGTTCTGGGTCTTGAGGTGGAGATCTTCTCGCTCCCCGGCAAAGGCACCCAATTCCAAGTACGGTTACCACTCGAAACAAACGTCAAACGACTGAAATCGATTGCCAAGCCAGCCGATACAGAACCTCCGAAACCGCTTGACGGCCTTCGTGTACTTTGTATCGACAACGAGCCCAAAATCCTCGAGGGGATGACGCTTCTATTGTCTGGTTGGGGCTGCGAGGTCACCACCGCCGCCTCACTTCCGCTGGCCATGGAATTTACCACAATGCCTGACGCGATTTGTGCTGATTATCATCTGGATGAAGCCATCGGGGTTGATGCAATTGTTGAACTGAGGGCCAAATGGGATGCTGATATCCCTAGCCTGCTTGTGACTGCTGACAGGTCTTTGGAAGTTCGCGGTTTGGCCGAGGCAAACCAAATAGCCATTCAGAACAAGCCGATCAAGCCAGCTGCATTGCGCGCTTATCTCAATCAGGTCGCGACATCAAAAAGGGCAGCCGCAGAATAACAATCCGTTCGGGTTGATCAAACATTCTGGTCCAGAACACCCGAACCGATCCGCGTGAGCTGGATAACGGCTTGCGTGCGACTATCGACGCCCAACTTTCGCAACACTGCTGAGACATGTGCCTTGACGGTGGCTTCCGACACGCCAAGTTCAAAGGCTATCTGCTTGTTGAGCAGCCCTTCAGCGAGCATCCCAAGCACTCGGCCCTGTTGTGGTGTCAACATGTGAAGGCGGTTGATGAGGCCAGTAATTTCGGGATCGTGCTCAGCCCCAAGGTCAGTTCCTTCGGGGGTATAAATATCCCCATTGAGAATAGATTTTATCCCGAGGCGGATCTGCTCGATGCTGGCTGATTTTGAGATAAAGCCGGATGCGCCCAATTCGAGCGCCCGGCGAATGGTAGTTGGATCATCTGTTGCCGACACGATAGCAACTGGCAACGTCGGAAACTCTGCACGAAATGCAATAAGTCCTGAAAGTCCACTCACACCGGGCATAGTGAGATCTAGAAGCATCATATCGACATCAGTATTCTGACTGGCTGCCTTGCGGGCATTGTCGAGATCGCCTGCCTCGATTATCGTGACCTGGCTTCCCATTCCTTCCAGCGCCTGCCTCATGGCACCGCGGAACAAGGGATGATCATCTGCAATAATGAAGGTTCGAAGCGTCATTTTGTATCCCCTTATTCGGGAATAGACGGTAACAAAACTCTTGGCAAGCGCCACTGCACGCAGACCAGGAGCCGTGCCAGAGGTAACAATTCAATTCTTGAACAAGCGAGCATGCAAATCCGGCAACCGCCAGATAACCCACGCCAAGGTCCAAACATTTCCAAGTATTGGAATTGGTGCAATCCATAAGCAGGCTTTGACTTTATTGGTTTCAAACAACCAGATAAACAAGGCTGCGAGCAGAAAACCGGAATAAAGGTCAACAAGCGATACAATACCCCACGGATGACTTGTCAACCAAATGCCGACTTCTGCGAAGGATCCATCAGCCAAGGCGCGCCAGATCAGCCAGATCAGCACCAGTGCAAGGCTACCCAACACAATGCGAAGAATAATCAATTATACCCCCTATCGCTTGCAGAAAGCCTTTCGAAACAAACAGCCGAACGGAGTGTAGTATTGCCGAATCAGGTCTTTTCCGGAAGTGGTTCTGATGGTGTTTCGGGCTTTTCCATTTTGCGATCCAGATCTTTGAAAACATCAATGAAACGATGCATGAACCGTTCCATCATATTGAAAACCTGATCAAGCTCTTCATCACTGGGCAATTCATTGGTTTTGGGAGCAAGCGGTTTGACCGATTTCGAATCACCGGTGTTTTTGTCAAGGTTGACGATACGTTCTTCGAGGTCCGACACCCGATCTTCAAGCTCTCCAATGCGTTCGTTGACTGCACGGCGTTCGTCCGCCGCCAGCTTGCAGGCGATTTGACCGTTGACATCACCGCACTTGGAAACTTCGCCGGTCAGCGTATCGAGCCGGATGAAGCCGTTTTCGGTGCGTTCGAAGACATATCGGCCGATGTCTGCATCCTGCGCAGCAGCTGGAGAGGTATCATATGCGATCACACCAGTGGCAATCAGCGCAATGAGAAATATCTGTGAACGCCTTTGGGAAGTGACAGTTCGCGGACCCGAGAACCGGGATATTTTGACATCGCTGTTCATTGGTTTACGTCGCTCCTGCAGAAAACGTTTCCAAGCTGACATGCAATCACGCCGGAAATGAGATAATGCCTTGAACACGGCAACCAACACAATAATCCGGACGGTACGATGATCTCAGTAATATACAAAATTTCGCCGCGCGCACTTTGGCAGGAAGCCGAGGAAAAAGGCGCATTCGAAGGTGCGCCGATCGACCATGTTGACGGGTTCATTCATTTTTCAACCTCGGAGCAAGCTATCGAAACTGCTGAGAAACATTTTCACGGTCAGAACGATCTGCTGCTCATCGCCGTTGATCCGACCAAATTGGGCGCCGCATTGAAGTTCGAACCATCTCGCGGCGGTGCATTGTTTCCGCATCTTTATGCGCCCCTCTCGCTTGAGGCGGTAATATGGGTCAAAGAGTTGCCGTTAAACGCAGATGGTCTGCACGAGTTTCCGGAGATGGCGTCTTGAATAATTTCCTTTCCGAATTAGGCCAGCGCGCATTGTTTGCATTGCCGGCCGAGACCGCACACAAACTAGCTATTTCTGCATTGAAGCAGGGGCTGACACCAAAGTTTTCGGCTGCTGACGACCGCCGTTTGCTTGTTGAAATCGCCGGGCTGAAATTCAAAAACCCGCTTGGCGTGGCTGCCGGGTTCGATAAAAATGCAGAAGTCGTCAAAAGCCTGTTTTCCGTGGGTTTTGGCGCTGTCGAAATCGGCTCGGTTACACCACATGCACAGGAAGGCAATGCCACGCCGCGGCTGTTTCGCATAACGAACCACCATGCCATCATCAATCGGATGGGGTTCAACAATGACGGCCACGAAACCGTGCTGGCTCGGCTGCGGGGGCGTACGCACCCCGGCATTCTCGGTGTCAACATTGGTGCCAACAAAGACAGCGACGACCGCATCGGTGACTATGTGGCCGGCATCTCTGCATTTCAGGCGGTGGCAGATTACTTCACTGTCAACATCTCGTCGCCCAACACGCCGGGACTGCGCAAATTGCAAACCCGGGAAAGCCTCGCGGAATTGTTTTCCAGGGTGCTAGATGAGCGCGATTCCTACCCTGTCCGCCGACCGGTTTTCGTCAAGATCGCACCTGATCTCACTGAAGAGGAACTCGATGCTATCGCGGACATATGCCTCGACAAGAAGATTAACGGTGTCGTCATTTCCAACACGACATTGTCGCGACGCGAAGTGGCTGGTGCGCATAACGCCGAGCAAGCAGGAGGGTTGTCAGGACGACCGATCTTCAATCGCTCAACGATTGTATTGGCGAAAATGCGTCAACGGCTTGGGTCCGATATGCCAATCATTGGTGTTGGGGGCATAGAGAGTATTCGCACCGCAGAAGAAAAAATCCGGGCAGGCGCCGACCTCGTCCAGATTTACACTGGTTTCATCTACGGCGGCCTTTCTTTGCCCTCCCAAATTCTTGATGGATTAACGGCGATATGCGAACGGGAGAAACTGACATCAATCCGCAAAATCCGCGACAGCGCCGTTGATGATTATGCGGGCCGCGCCATTCCAGATTCCGCAGTGCCAAAAATCTGATTCATGCGTTTGGGCATGACCGCCAGCAGGCCAAAGCCGCGGCTTGCGAGGAAAATATTCAGTGCTGCCCAAAGACCGTGATTACCGAAGCTCTGGCCGAGAAAATGCGTGCAAGCGACGAAAAGAGCCAATGACAGCAACATCATGTTGCGCATATCCCGTGACCATGTGGCCCCGATAAAAACACCGTCCATCTGGAACGCCAGCACACCGCTAATGGCTGTCACCGCTGCCCAGGGCAAATAGGTGCTCGCGGCCTGGCGAACAGGCTCGACCGTCGTCAGAAGTGCAATGATACCATCACCGAAAAAGAGGAAAAATGCTGTGGTAGGCACGGCAAGCACGAAACCCCAAATGATGGTCAATCGGACCGCACGTACAAATGCAGGTCGATGCCTCGCTCCTATTGCCCTACCGGCAATCTGTTCAGCAGCTGTGGCCAATCCATCAAGATAATAACTTGCGACTAGAAAGAGGTTCATGAGAATCGCATTAGCGGCAAGCTGCAATTCACCAAAGGCCGCGCCCAATCTTGTGAACCAGGCGAACGCGAATATAAGTGCCAAAGTCCTGATCATGATATCGATGTTGAGTGCCAACAGGCTGCGCAGTGCTTTGGTATCGAAAATCTGGATAATTGCGGGGCGATTGGTCCCGCGGAAACCCGGCATTATAATCGACAATCCGGCGACACAACCAACAACTTCAGCCGTTACAGTTGCCCAAGCAATGCCTTCCAAACCCCAACCCAATCCAAGTCCGAACCAGATTGAAAGTACAATATTGGTGCCGTTAATGATCGTTTGCAGCAGCAGGCCAAGTCCCGAGCGGGCCTCACCCAACAATTGGCCGAGAAACACATAATTCGCCAGGGCCGCTGGGGTGGAAATGACCCGTATGGAAAGATAGGCTGTAGCGGCAATGGCTACATCTGGTTGCGGGGCCATGAATTTCAAACCAAGCCAAAGCAACACTGGGCCGGCCAGGATGACCAAAAGCCCGGCAATCACAGCTGCGATCAAAGCCCGCCAGAAGATAGCTTGTTGTTCCACCCGGTCACGACGCCCCACCGCCTGTGCCACCAACCCGGTGGTTGAGGCCCGAAAGAAATTGAATACCGAGAAAACCAGATCAAACAGAACGGCTGATATTGCCAAGCCGCCGATCAGCGATGCATCGCCCAGACGCCCAGCTACCGCGATATCCACAAGGCCTAGCAAGGGTGTGGTCAGGAATGCCAGCGTCATGGGTGCAGCAATGGCAAAGACCATCCGGTTCGTAACTTCAAATGCTTTCGGTTCAATTTGATCTTCAGTATCAGCAGGAAGCATGGACGCACCGGATTTCAGGAATCGTTGCTGGGATCACAACCTTAGGTGCTGCAAGTTCGTGGTCTTGTAAAGACGATAACGAAGATGGAACGATCAACTGAGTTGATGGGTGCTTGCCTAAAACGGATTCCCCTTCCGCCGAAGCTCGACTTTGGCATCGAAAAACCCAATATTCATTTCCCATGCCAAAGCCGCCTATTGTCCACGCCCCATCCTATGATGCGCAATTTGATCCCACGCATCGATTTCCCATGGGCAAATACAGCCGGGTTTGCGAATTGATCATTGAACGCGGCTTGGCATTGCCGGAGACGCTGGTGCGGCCTGCACCAGCACCCGCAACATGGTTGTCGCTTGCGCATACGCCGAGTTATGTGGATCAGGTGATCTCACTCAGTGTGCCGAAAAAGATCGAGCGGGAAATCGGCTTTGATGTGACCGAGCGCGTTAGCCTGAGAGCACGGCTGGCCTCTGCCGGAACCGTTCTGGCCGGACGTATGGCGCTGGAAACGGGTCTGGCCTGTAACACTGCCGGAGGCAGCCACCATGCCAGACGTGATAGTGGCGCTGGATTTTGCACCTTCAACGACGTTGCAGTGGCAGCTCATGTTCTCATGGCAGAAGGGGCGATCCAACGAGTCTTGGTGGTTGATCTTGATGTTCATCAAGGCGACGGAACGGCTTCAATCTGCGCAAGCAATCCGAATATCCGAACCGTATCCATGCATGCCGAGAAGAACTATCCGGTCCGCAAACAGCAATCATCGATTGATGTCGCGCTTCCCGATGGGATCCGCGATGAAGCCTACCAGGAAATGCTCGATTGGCTACTGGACCAGACGCTTGAAAACTTCCAACCTGATATTGTTTTCTACAATGCAGGAGTGGACCCGCATCAGGAAGACAGACTTGGGCGGTTGGGGCTCACCGACAATGGGCTACGCTCCCGCGACCGGGCTGTATTTGACTATTACCGTTCGCGTAATATTCCGATGGTTTCCGTGATGGGCGGAGGCTACTCGAACGATGTCGATGCTGTTGCGCGGCGGCACCTGATCACGTTCGAAGCCGCCGCGGAATTCTGCTAATTCCCACTCAATCCGATTAGGTTCGCCGGTAGTTCAACAGTCTGAGAATGATGAAGGCGGGAATAACGATGCTGGCACCCAACAGCAGATAACCACCAAAACGACCCAGAGCGGCAAAGCCGGTTTCCCACAAATTGATGGCCGCATCACGAATCCAATAGAGCACATCCATTGGAAACCAGTTGAAAGCGCTCATGATGACGCCGACAATGAATGAAACCACCAAAAGCTTCAACACAGTGCGTCCGGGCGTATCGCCCAGCATACGGTTCAGCCTGTCGGCCATCGGTTATTCTCCAGTTTACTTACCCAACAGATAGGAATTTGCGGGGGTTTGGGCAAGGCCCGGCTAAATCGATCCTGCGTCAGCCGACATCGAACCAAGTCGTCATGCCCGCCGCGGCATGCTCGAGCATATGGCAATGGTAAAGCCATTTGCCGGGATTGTCCGCTACGAAGGCTATTTCAGTGGTTTGATCCGGACCGACGAGAAACGTATCGCGCCATGGTTTTCCTTCATCAATTTCACTGCCTGAGCGAGAGATAACCCGAAAATGATGTCCGTGAACATGCATGGCATGAGTCCAGCTTGTATTGTTGACCGTCTCGACAATGATGGTTTCACCAGGTTTAGCTGCAAACAGCGGATCGTCAGCGAGATTGGCTATGCCGTTGAATGCCCATACCTGTTTGGTGATCTGGTACTCTTCACCCTTGAGCTTTTTGCCCTGATAGGTAATTTCAACGGCACCGCCCATGGCGCCGCCTTCCATGACCACTTTCACCCGCCGAGCGTTGGCAATGTCCGGTTCCGGTAGCTGATTGGGCGTGATGTATGGTGGTGTGGTCGTTGCTATGGCGTCACCGTCCACTTTGAAAGCCGTCATGGGAAAAGGCTGATCGCCCGATATTTCCTCAATGGCAAAGTCATCCTGAGGGACAACCAGCAAATCCACGCGTTGCGCCGGCCCCAGCAAGGCTGGCGAATAGGGAATCGTTTCGGGTTCCGGCAAAGCCTGTCCATCATAGGCCAGAACTTTTGCGCCAAAGCGGTTGGGATCGATCTCAAGCACGCGCGCATTGGATGCGTTTATCAACCGCAACCGATAGGCTTCGCCCCGCTTGAGTGTGCTTACCGGCATGGGTTGCCCGTTGACCGTCAACCAGTTGCCGACCCGTCCGCCGTGGCTCCATTCCATGAGCGCGCCGAAACTTTCTGTATCCAGAACTCCGGGGTGCTTGAGCCGCCAATCATCGATGACCAGGGTGATATCGTGAGCGCGGTCAAAACCGGAATCAGCCTCATCGATGATCAGCGGGCCATAGAGACCGCGGGCTACCTGATTCCAGCTCTTGTTGTGGGCGTGATACCAAAAGGTACCGGCATCCGGAACCGTGAAATCATAGGTGAAGCTTTCACCGGGCTGCACAGGCTCTTGTGTAAGGCCGGAAACACCATCCATGGCGTTGGCTATGCGAATGCCATGCCAGTGGATGGAAGTAGCCTCTTCCAGATTATTGGTGAAGCGAACTTGTACCCGATCGCCCTTATTGACCCGTATTTCTGGTCCCGGCACATCGCCATTATAGGCCCAAACCTCAGAAGCATCGGCATTAGGCTTATAAAGCCGCTTCATGGCCGGGCCAGCGATAAGCGTGAATTCTCCAGCACCAGTTTTCGCCAGCGCCAGAGTTGGCATTTGCATGACTGAAAAAAGACCCATAATTCCAGTCAGGATGTTGCGTCTCTTGATCATTGGTCTTTCTCCAAAAGATAGGTCGCAATGGCGGTCAGGTCATCGTCGCCCAAAAACGAAGTTCCATCACGCACCACTTCGCCCATTGATCCACCAAAGGTATCGCCGTCAGGCTGCACGCCTGTTTTAAGAGCATATTTGAGGGTGTTTATTTCCCAGCCGTTTTCTTTCAGTGCTTTGGTGGTGATTGGTGACGATTTGCCTCCTTCGGGCAGTCCATCAGCGCCAGTAAACCGCAGTTCGATCTGTCTGACACCAGCCAAATTGCGCGGCGTATGACAAGCTCCGCAGTGGGCTACCCCCTCGACAATGTATTTGCCACGGTTCCACAACTCAGACTTTGAAGGGTCCGGTTCAAACGGCGTAAAATCTACAAACGCAGCACGCCAGAGCTTTAATCCGTCTCGGAAACTGTAGGGAAACTTGATGTCCTGCGTCTTGGACGGAACGGAAGCAGCAGGTACGGTTTTGAACGCCGCCCAGAGGTCAGCGATATCCTGATCGGTAAGTTTGGTGAAAAAGGGATAGGGAAACGCTGGATAATAAGGTTCTCCTGCTGGCGAAACGCCCTGACGCACAGCTCGGGCAAAATCCTTTACCGTCCAATCACCCATGCCAGTCTTTCTATCTGTCGTCAGATTAGGCGAATAAAATGTACCGAACTGCGTTGGAAGTGCGAGCCCACCAGCGAGTGGTGGATCGCCGGCTTCAGTATTGGTATGGCAGGTTATGCAACCAGCCATGCGCGCCAAGTAGGCGCCCCGGTTTGGATCGCCTAATTTAATATCGAGTGTCACCGGCTTGCCGATTGACCATTGTTGAAGTGCGACAACTGCCACACCGGCAAACGCCAGCCCAGCAACTGCCAGAAGAAGCAGCTTTTTCATCGAACTACTTCTTCTCAATGCGGAACTTCGTATGGCAAGAAGAGCAGGTTTTGGTGATCATGTTGAAGACGCCATCGGCAGGCATCCCTGCTAATTCTTCAGCGCTCATCATCGCTTGAGTGTTGCCCATCATGGCGGAGCCGGTCCCCATCATGTTGGCACCACTACCCATCATCATGGACTTGACATTCATCATCGAGCCAAGTGCAGTGCCCGACATTGCCAGTCCATTGTCAGCGGCTTTCTCCAGTCCCTCGGCATAGGTGTGAAGTTGATCTGCCAACGAAGCAAACGTCTCCCACTCCTGCCAGATTTCCGGACGCGCCTCAGAGGGCTTCTCCGTCGTGCCTTCAGGAAAAAGTGCTGTCATGGTTTGTCCAGAATGGGCCTTGAAAGTAGCCGCTGCCTGACGGACCGCCTCTGCATCAAATGCGATCTCGCCGCGCATCATGGTGGCGAGCGACTTGACGTCTTTCCTCATGGCCATCATGGCGTCCATGCGTTCCTTATAAATTCCCGTGGCACCGCCATGGGCAAAAGCAACAGCACTTGCGGCAACAGCAACACCTGCGGCCAAAGCAGCAATTTTCATCTTCTTCATTGGTAGTCTCCTGAAACTTGAAATTCTCACCAACTCATGGGTCGGTGGCGTCTTAAATCAGGAGAAGAGCCGGGGCGGCGGCGGATCGTGTTCAGGCACCAGGCCAGCGAAGGTGATTGTCTTGCCGGGCCAGTGGATTTGGCTTGAAAGCGGAACAGACAGGCCAATATGCATATTCCGAAACAGGATATTGGCGCCACAATGGACCGAAGCTAATTTCTGTGACGGTAAATCCGACGACGACCCGTAATGGTCGTGATCAGCCAAATCAGCTTTTTCTGAAACCGCTTTGAGGTCATGGGAATGGGAGATCGATTCAAAGTGGGTGAATGTACCACCCGCCAGCACGAGCATGGTGATCGCAGCCAGATGCACAACGATTCCAAATCCACAGCGGCGAAGGATTTTCGGCTGAAACAATTTCAAACAATCCCGTTCGTTCTTATGAGAGTTCATCCCTAGGCTACAATCTTGTCAACCTCGTGATCATCTAAACTGATAATCCGTCCTTGGAGAACACAGCAAGAACGGATAGCTTTGGATTCGCCATGAACGAATTGACTCGTCAAATGAATATGCCACTGGATGGCTTGCCCGAACCGTTCGCCGGTTGGTTTACCACGCGCGGATGGCAGCCGCGCCCGCACCAACTGGCACTGCTTGAAGCCACACAAAAACGCGAGTCGATGTTGCTGATTGCACCGACAGGAGCTGGCAAAACTCTGGCGGGTTTTCTGCCTGCGCTGAACGAATTGGCAGCACGCGGCAAGCCCAAGCCTGGAAGCCAGGGACAGGGCCTGCACACGCTTTACATTTCGCCGTTGAAAGCGCTAGCCGTCGATATCGAACGCAATCTCGGGCAACCGGTTGCCGAGATGGAATTGCCAATCCGAATTGAAACACGCACCGGCGACACACCTCAGCACAAGCGTCAGCGGCAGAAAACCAACCCGCCGGACATTTTGCTGACCACACCAGAGCAACTGTCATTGTTGCTTGCCAATGGGCAGGCCGGGCAATTCTTCAAGCATTTGCGTTTTGTAATCTTTGACGAATTGCATTCGCTGGTGACTTCCAAACGCGGGCACCTGTTGGCACTGGCTCTTTCGCGCTTGCGGACATTGGCTCCTGAACTGGTGACAATCGGCCTGTCGGCGACAGTCGCTGACCCTGAGGATTTGCAGCGCTGGCTGGTTGGCCAAGAGCCCGGCAATGATGCTCTGGCGGGCCGGATCGAAGTTACCGGTGGGGCCAAGCCGAACATTACCATGCTTGAAGCCGAGGACCGCATTCCCTGGTCCGGCCATTCTTCCCGCTACGCAATTCCCGCCATTTACGAGCAGATCAAACGTCACAAAACCACGCTATTGTTCGTCAACACCCGCAGTCAAGCGGAGCTGCTATTTCAAGAACTCTGGCGCATCAATGATGACAGCCTGCCAATTGCGCTTCATCACGGCTCACTCGATGCAGCACAACGACGCCGGGTGGAAGCTGCGATGTCACGCAATGAGCTGCGCGCGGTTGTTGCCACATCGACGCTCGATCTGGGTATCGATTGGGGCGATGTGGATCTTGTCATTCATGTCGGCGCCCCTAAAGGTGCCAGCCGATTGGCCCAACGCATTGGCCGGTCCAACCACCGGATGGACGAGCCAAGTCGTGCCATTCTTGTGCCTGCCAACCGCTTTGAAGTGCTTGAGTGCATGGCTGCGATTGAAGCCAATTACGTCGGTGCACAGGACACTCAACCAACCGGAGACGGAGCACTGGATGTCCTGGCGCAGCATGTGCTGGGCATGGCCTGCGCCGATCCGTTTGGTGCGGACAATTTATACCGCGAAGTCACAAGCGCGCAGCCCTATTCACAGCTCGACCGGGTTACATTCGACCGTATTGTCGATTTTGTTGCCACGGGCGGTTATGCACTCAAAAGCTATGATCGCTATGCCCGTATTCGCCAGCGCCCTGACGGGCTGTGGCGGGTCGCAAACCCACAAGTCGCACAGCAATACAGGCTGAATATCGGCACCATCATCGAAGCGCCAATGCTGAATGTACGCCTAACCAGTCGCAAAAGCGGCCGAATTGGACGTGGTGGTCCGGTGCTGGGGCAAGTTGAAGAATATTTTCTTGAGCAGTTGACCCAAGGCGATACTTTTTTGTTTGCAGGCAAGGTCATCCGCTTTGAGGGCATTCGCGAAAACGAGTGTCTTGTGACCAAAGCCTGGACCGATGATCCAAAAGTACCTGCCTATGCTGGTGGCAAATTCCCGCTTTCAACCTATCTGGCAGAACAGGTGCGCGCGATGCTGGCCGACCCTGAAATGTGGAAGCAATTGCCAACTCAAGTGGGCGAATGGTTGGAGTTGCAAAAAACCGCCTCAATGTTGCCCAAACAAGACGAATTGCTGATTGAGACTTTTCCCGACGGCCAACGGTTTTTCATGGTAGCCTATCCCTTCGAGGGCCGACTGGCGCACCAAACCCTCGGCATGTTGTTGACACGGCGATTGGAGCGCGCGCGTGCCCGCCCGCTAGGCTTTGTTGCGACAGAATACTCACTCGCCATCTGGGCTCTGGAAGATTTGGGCGCAATGATCAAATCGGGCAGGCTCAATCTGGTCGAGCTGTTTGACGAGGATATGCTTGGGGATGATCTGGATGCCTGGCTTGCAGAGTCCTGGATGCTCAAGCGGACTTTCCGCAATTGCGCAGTCATTTCAGGCCTGATCGAGCGTCGCCATCCCGGCAAAGAAAAAACCGGGCGACAGGTCACAGTGTCGGCTGATCTGATTTATGATGTCTTGCGCACTCACGAACCCGACCACATTCTCATGCAGGCAACCCGCGCTGATGCGGCAACGGGGCTTTTGGATATCAGCCGTCTCGGCGATATGCTCAAGCGAATCAAGGGCCATCTGGTGCACCGTCCTTTGAACCGGATTTCGCCGCTGGCCATCCCGGTGATGCTGGAAATTGGTCGTGAACCGGTCAATGGCGAAGCACAGGATTTCATCCTCGCCGAGGCTGCTGATGAATTGTTGGCGAACGCAATTTCTGATTTGGGTGCGAGATAAGTCGAGAGTAGTTGGATTTGACGGTACAGGAATTGCGGGACTGCGCACCGGATATGCGACAGACGGAAATTGATCTCAACGGAACTGCAGTTGTCTGCACCTGTGAAGGTGTGGCTTATCTTCCTGATTCCAGCATTCTGGTGGTTTCTGATCTTCATCTGGAAAAGGGTGCTGCATTCGCGCGTCGGGGCATGCTCTTGCCACCCTATGACACCGCTGCGACACTGGCACGGCTGCAAGTGGCGATTAATCGCTTTGCGCCGAAAGGCGTCGTGAGCCTTGGCGACAGCTTTCATGATCGCAAGGGCTCTGCGCATCTGCCGCTGACATACCGCAATGAACTCATAGCACTTCAGGCTGGGCGAGACTGGATTTGGATCGAGGGTAATCACGATCCGGAAGCTCCGATAGGGTTGGGTGGCTCCTTTTATTCAGCCTTCAGTGTGGAAACACTGACCTTTCGCCATGAGCCATCAAAGACCAATGGTGTCGGCGAAATTGCAGGTCATCTGCATCCGGCAGCACGTGTCGTGCGACGAGGCAAAAGTGTAAGGCGCACTTGTTTTGCCAGTGACGGAATTCGCCTTTTGATGCCTGCATTTGGCACGACAACAGGCGGGTTGTTGCTTGATCACCCGGCTATAAAACCATTGTTTAATCTTGAACAGCTCTCTGCGCATCTGATCGGAGACGAGAGACTATACACAATCGGTTACACCAGGCTGATGCGATAGCAATGCGGATAAACCTGAACCAGGTTTTCGGCTTACCGTTATCAATCTTTGCGGAAAATGATGCTGCTGAGCCAACCAGTCAGCAGAGCAAACGCCACAGCGAACATGCCATACAGCAGTGAGTGTCTGTGGGCGAAATTATATGTGAATTGCTCCAACCCTGTTTTGACCACATGCAGTCTGATCGTCTGTTCAGTCACAAACTCCCCGTTTCGGTACAGCTCGGCGCGGACATTGTGGGCACCCACGGGTATGTTGGCCGGAAGTCGCACCGAAGCCTTGAACAAACCTCGTGAGATAAAGCGAACGCCCGAAGGGTCGCGTTGATACAACCCCCGTGTCTGCATGATTCTCCGCAAGGCATCCCGGAAGGGTCCGACCAGACTGCCGTCGCCAATCGCTCCTTTGGGCATCAATCTGATATTGTTGATTCCAACATTGTGGGCGGCCAATTCCATTCTGCTGCCAATGGATTCCAGTGGCCGGGTTGAGGAGATCGAATAGGAAGCAGGAATGGGCGAAAAGCTGATTGAATGACGGTTGACCCAGATACCGGCGACACGTTCTTTGCGGCGCACCGTTGCAGGCTGATGCGGTCCCTCCAGCGCAACAATGAGATCATAGGCACCAATTGCGAGAAGAAAATCATCCACACTGTCGATGGCGCCAAACACGGTAATGTCGGCTCCAGAGAAATCCGAGGAAATGGCAATTTCATTCGTGGAAATGCCGATATCGAGCCTCTCGACAAACTTCGGCGGCCCGGACGGTGTTGTGCGTTCCTGCGCACTGGCGGTTATCAAAGCACAAAAAAGCGCAACCAACGAGAGCGGCACCAAGTGGGAAGCAATCATCCGAAGCCTCCCTGTACAACCGAGTAGAACTCATCCGGCGGCACCACCAGATCAAAGCCAAGGCGGATGCCAACCGCAAGAACAAGAATTGCCAATCCGGCACGGAGTTGCTCGCCGCGCATTTTCTGACCAACCCGGACACCATATTGTGCGCCAATGACACCAGCAATCATCAGCAATCCGGCCAAAACAATATCGACCGCGAAATTGGTGGTTGCCTGCACAATTGTTGTAAACGCCGTGACAAATATAATCTGAAACAGCGATGTACCGATCACCACATTCGTTGGTACACGCAGGAGATAAATCATGGCCGGGACCATGATAAATCCGCCGCCAACACCCATGATTGATGTCAGCACGCCGATGGCAAAACCAAGCGTGATGATTGGAATAACGCTGAGATAGAGCTTTGAGCGCTTGAACCGCATTTTCAGTGGTAGCCGGTGGATCCAATTGTGCTGTCCGGGCCTGCGCGGCCTGACTGGCAAATTCTTGGCAGCGCGCCGCAAGGAATGGATGCTTTCAAGAAGCATGAGCCCGCCGACTGTGCCGAGAAATACCACATAGAGAAGCGAGATTATCAGGTCGAGCTGGCCTATCTTGCGAAGCAGAAGAAAGACCTGAACGCCGGCGGTCGCGCCCATCAGGCCGCCGATCAACAACACAACGCCAAGTTTAACGTCGACTGTTCCCCGGCGAAAATGCGCCAAGGCGCCGGACACCGAAGATGCCACAACCTGATTGGCACCGGTGGCAACGGCGACAGCAGGAGGAATGTTGTAGAAAATCAGCAGTGGCGTGATCAGAAACCCACCACCTACCCCGAACATCCCGGACAAAAAGCCCACGGCTGCGCCCATCCCCAAAATTATGAAGACATCGACCGACAGTTCAGCAATCGGCAGGTAAATCGTCACCGTAAACTCGCGACATTCCGGGTTTCATTCCAAGCGGCCCCCCGTATGAAGTCCACTTCGATTTGTGTAATGGTTTTGCGCGCTTCGTCTGGTTGAGTCAAATGACAAGACCCGAACAACCACGAAGAAACGGCTGACATTTGTAATGCAGCAACTCACGGCACCAATCGCGCCGTGCCGTTTCTATTTATTTAGGTCAAGAAGCCGACGCACCAGATCATCGGTCACTTCACCAGTGGGCTCCACTCCCTCAGCGATCTGGAAAGACTTGATGGCCGAAACAGTTTTTGCACCCATCACACCATCTGGCTTACCGGCATCAAAACCATTGTTGTTGAGAATGGCTTGAATATTGCGAACCGCCTTGGACATGTCCACCGACGCGGTGCGCGTCTCCACTCCACTCCAATTAGCAGGGACCTCAACACTGTTTGCCTGCTCGATGAGCGGTTGGGCCTTCCAATTGGCAACCAGTTCACGGGCCTTGTCAGCCTGTTCTGGCCGCAAGGCGTTGTAGACTTCGTCGCGTTTGCCAGCAGCATCCTTGTCACCTTCATTGGCGGCAATTGCAAACCATTTATAGGACTGCTCAAGATCGCGGTCGAGACCATCACCGCGTGCATAGAGAATTGCCAGATTGACCTGGCTGTCGCGAACTCCAAGTTCAGCAGCTTTGACAAACCATTGGGCAGAAGAATCAAAATCCGGAACCGAGCCTGCCGTGGCATATAAGACAGCCAGATTGTGCATGGCACTGGCATTGCCTTGTTCAGCAGCAAGTTGATACCATTTCTTGGCCGCATCAAGATCGCGGGTCACGCCACTTCCCTTTTCGTAGAAATTAGCCAGGCGATACTGCGAAGGGGCATGGCCCAAGTCTGCGGCACGCTGATACCAGATCGTGGCACGATCCAGGTCGACAGAAGTCCCGCGGCCTTCTGTAAAGCGGGCGCCAATCTCATAAAAAGCCAGTGGATTGAGATCTTCGGCAGCCTTGCGCAAATCAGCGCTCAAGAGCCCCTCGGGCAGAGAATTCAGATCCGCCATCAATGCGGCTTCAATTTCGGCCACAGGCGTGGTTTCCACCAACGGGGCAATTGGCTCGGCAACATCAGTTCCTGCAGCCATTTCGGTCACTTCCGCATTCTGCACATTAGCCACTTCGCCCTGCGGCGGCAGCTCAACGACGCGGACTTGCGGCAGTTCCGCATTGGCAGTTGCTGCCTCGGATACTTCAGTCTCAATCGGCTCAACTATTTTGTCACTGATGACTGGTTGAACCGGCTCGTTCATGACAACTGGAGCTTCAGCCATTTTTGGCGCCGAGTCTGATCCAAGAAAGCCTTTGATCATCGGCAAGGTCATGACAACCAGCAAGACAGCTCCAACAGCCATCAATATCGGCCTGCGTTTGGACTTGATGATGTCCAACATGCCAGATTTACCGGATTTGGTGTTGGCTGATTTGCCAATCGTCTCGACCTCGGCAGCTGCAGCCATGGCTGCCCGGCGGGCAGATGCGAGAAACTCGCCGCCTTCCGTTGAACCGGAATTGGTGTTGGCACCTGATGAGCCTACCTGGGATTCACGCACTCTCTGCAAGATCCGGTTAATATCCGGCGCCCCAGAGCCCGGCTCGAGCGGCAAGTTGGCGTTGGAATCATCAAGTCCCAACTCAGGTTCCAAAGGTGGCGGATCGCTATCTGTGAAGCGTGGTTCGGCAGCGAAATCGTCGTCTTTCGATTTGGCCATGATTTTGGATGTGAGACCGGCAAGCAATGACTTTTTGGCTGCCTTGCTTGGCTTGCTGTTTTGGGACGGCGCTTCGATATCATCGTCAACGCTGGCATAGGCTGCAGCAAGGGCTGCGGCTTCCGCCGGGCTGCGCTGGCCACGATCGCCATTGCCATTATCCAAATGATGGTCTTCGGCATAATCGTCAGCCGTCAGGTCTTCTTCCAAAACCTGATCGAAGACGTCGGTATCCGCCTTCGGCATTTTTGGCATGGCCGAATACCCGCCTTCAGCTGCCGGGTTTGATCTGGCGTTGTCCAACTGCTCCATTTTGGCAGCAATTTTCAGCAGTGTTTCCTGCACGCCCTCAAGCGCACGAACGCTTCTGTCTTCGCTTTGGCGGCTCAGTGCTTCGAGGGCCTTGAGATCGTCAGCCAGTGCGGTGATGATCTCCATATTTGCTGGCTGCGCCGACCCTGCCCCCGAACCGGATACACCGTGTTGTGCGGCATAAGCCGCGAGTGCGGATTCAGCTGCCTGACGTGCAGCTTCGATTATATATTCATCGTTGGTTGCCATGTGCTCGGCGATTTCTCCGAGACGGCTGTCAAGTCGGTCCAATCCTTGTGCGCTCGGTGACGAAGCAATCAACTGTGAGAGGTTTGAAATCTGGGCCTCAAGTCCGCGCAGAGCCTCGTCACTTTCGCTGCCTGATGTTGAACCTGCCCGGTCGAGCTTGGCTGAGATATCGTTGAGGCGTTCTTCCAGTCCCGTCAGGTCCGGGGCAATTGCCTCGCCGGTCGCAACCTGGGGCTGATCGAGGCGAGCGGAAATGTCCGCCAACCGAGCTTCAAGGCTTTGCATGCCCGGCAATGGGTCCGGGTTACGGTTGGCAGTATCTTCTACGCGTCCGATAAGTGCTTCAAGACGGCCAATGACATTTGCAGGGATTTCACCCGACTGGCTGGCAGCAGACTGCAGGGAATCAATGCGGCTGACCAGATCGTCAAGGCGAAACGCCAACTGCTCATTGATGTCAGTGCCGCCTGCCCGATCCAATTTGCCAGAAAGATCAGCAATGTTCTGCGCCAACTCTGGCAGAACGGATCCGTTGCTCGGCGCGCCACCGGCACCGGTTTCCAGCATCTCCTGCAATTGCGCCAGGCGTTCGTCGAGCCGGCTTACAGTTTCTTCATCTGCGAGGTGGCCCATGCGTTCAGAAACAGCATCGAGACGACCACCAACATCGGCAGCGAGATTGAAAATCTCCATCCCGCCCATCTTCTTTGCAATCACATTGATGCGGGATTCGAGTTGTCTGAATGTTTCTGCATCAAATGGCAGCGTCTGACGCTCCTGCAGCGTAACCACCGCCTGAGCGACCTCTTCCAAACGCGCGGCAATCAAACCAAAATGATCTTCAAATTGACTGGCCGGGATTTCAGAGCGGCTCGCGAGCGCTTCGACCGCATTGGAAATACGGCCTATCTGGCCTTCAAGTTCACTGGAGACCGCGGAAGCCGGCATTGTTGAAACCGCATCGCGAATGTCGTCTATGCGATGAGCAAGTTTGACCAGATCATCGCGGACACCATTGATATCAAGTCCGGCAACATGATCTTCCACAGACTGCCAACGGCCATGCAATGCCTGAACGCTTTCCTCGCGGGCAAGTTCACCGAGCATGCTGCGCATGGATTCGAGTTCCAAGCGCAACGCACTAACATTACCGCCCCCATCGCCCAATCGTTCAATTCGTGCGGAAATGCTGGCAATTTCAGCACTCAGATCATCAGACAACCCCATTTGGCGGGAGTCGGCAGTGAGATCGCGAACCTCATGGCGAATTGCCGCCAGCTCACGCGTCAGATTTTCCTGAATCTCAGCTTTCAAATCGCGTCTCATTTCTGAGATCGAATCAGCAAGCTCCTTAAAACCGTCACGCCCGAGTGCAGTTGAACCCGAAGATTGATGAGCCGATTGTGGCTGATAACCATAAGCAGGCTCCCGCACCCGTTCGGCAAAAGCACCGCGGGGTTCATTTGATGGGTGTCCCGTGCCGCCCGAAAGTTGTTCCTGCCGGGCACGGATCGAGGACAACGGGTCATCAAATTGGTTGCGTTGGGAAGAAACCTGACCAGAGTAGGGTGCCGGATGATAGCGTTCGTCACGCTGTCCACCATGACCACGATGACCGTTTTGGGCCATGAGCCCTTCTATGCGCGCTTCCAGTCCTTCGATGGTACGGTTGAGCGCATCCATGGACGTTTCCCGTCCGGTCCTCTGGTTGGTATAGTTTCGCGATCCATACATATCTGAGTCCGCTCCACCCCGTTTACCGGAAACTGTCCGTCAGGGGTCCATTCCGCTTCGCGACACATTTTCAAGTTTTGATCTGAAAATGCGCGCTAATTACACTCTGGCTATCCGGGTAAATACGCATGACTGGGCAAACCGGGCTTAGCCCTATGAGCGCCACATTCGATTAAACGTGGTAAACAAGCCGTTAACTAAGGTTACTTTTTCCTGTCGCACGGCATGTTTTTTTCGAAGGACTTGCTAAAATAGACAGGTTGAGGTTCCCTGATGGTAAGAATCGAAACCATTAAAGGTCTGCGTCTGCAGACGGAATAAGTTCCAATGAACGATGCAAGTTTTAATAATGGCGATTTACTTTTTCGCATTGGCGATTTGGCGCGTGAGTTCGGGGTAACTTTACGTACGTTGCGGTTTTATGAGGATAAGGGTCTCCTCAAGCCTCAACGAAATGGCGTGACCCGGCTCTACAGCAAGCGCGACAGAGCCCGTCTCAAGCTGATTTTACTGGGGAAACGGCTGGGATTTTCGCTGGATGAAGTTAAGCGGATGATTGAGCTTTACGATCCGCATGGCAAAAATCAGACCCAGTTGAAAGTGGCCCTGGAAAAGGGCGAGGAGCAGATGCGCATTCTCCGAGAGCAGCGCACCAATATTGAAACGGCAATCACAGAGTTGCAGACCACAATTGATCTGGTTGCCAACATGTTGTCCTCCCGCACCAACACCTAAAATACCCCACACCTGCAAGCAGTGGGCCGCTTGCCGCATTGCGATGTTCGGGAAGGCTGGACTTTTTTCCTATTTTGACGCCTGTTCTTTTCCTCGGGTAGCACTATTTGCAAAACATGGGACTGTCAAAAATTCGACATACCTGCTCCGAATTGCCCTAAAAAAGCCCATAAATCGACGCTTTTCTTTACTCCACTGCAGAAAAGTGCCTTCTTGTGCTATTTTTGACGTTTACGCAAACGTCAAAAAAGTCTAAAGAAAAATCAATGGAGCAATCCCGCGAAACTGCGCCTTGTGGTGCCGAACTGGTGAGGAAATTATGCCTGTCTTCAAAGCCCCCGTGGATGACACCCTTTTCATTCTTAACGACGTACTCGGAATTGAGCGCTATTCGAACCTTGAGGGCTTTGGCGACGCCAGCCCCGATGTTGTAGAGGCAATAGTCCGTGAAGCCGCTCGTTTCAGCGAGGAAGTTCTTTTTCCGCTCAATCAGGTTGGCGATCGGGAAGGTTGCAGGCGCCATGAAGATGGCACTGTAACCACGCCAGAAGGTTTTAAGGCTGCCTATAAGCAATATTGTGAAGGCGGCTGGCTAGGGCTGGCAGCGGATGTTGAATATGGTGGCCAAGGCCTGCCATTCATTTTGCATTCGGCAATCAGCGAATACATGTCATCTGGCAATATGGCCTTGATCATGTACCCCGGGCTCACTCAAGGAGCTGTTGCGGCAATTCATGAGCATGGGTCGGATGAGCTGAAAGCAAAGTTCCTGCCGAAGATGGTTGAAGGTGTCTGGACTGGCACCATGAACCTGACTGAGCCTCATTGCGGCACTGATCTTGGATTGCTGCGGACCAAAGCCGTTCCGAACGGGGATGGCAGCTACAAGATCTCCGGCCAGAAGATCTTCATTTCAGCCGGCGAACACGACATGTCCGACAACATCATTCATCTGGTATTGGCCCGCATCGAGGGTGCTCCGGAAGGTGTGAAGGGTATCTCACTGTTCATCGTACCCAAGATCAAGGTTGGTGATGACGGCACTCTGGGTGAGAGCAATGGTGTTTCCTGCGGTTCCATTGAAGAGAAGATGGGCATTCACGGCAACTCGACCTGCGTGATGAACTATGACGAAGCAACAGGTTATCTGATCGGCGGCGAGAACGCCGGACTGAAGGCCATGTTTGTCATGATGAACGAGGCACGTCTCGGAGTGGGCCTGCAAGGACAGGCGGTTGCTGAAACCGCCTATCAGAATGCCGCAAATTATGCGCGTGAGCGTATTCAGGGACGCGCGCTGACCGGAGCTAAAGAACCTGAAAAGAAAGCTGACCCGATCATTGTTCACCCGGATGTTCGGCGTAGTTTGATGACCATCCGGTCGTTCAATGAAGCTGGTCGCGCTTTTGTTTTGTGGACGGCATTGCAGTCCGATATCGCGCACCGCAGCAAAGTGGAAGCCGATGCGCAGCTTGCCGACGATGTACTCAGCCTTGTCACCCCGGTGATCAAGGGGGTTCTGACAGATCGCGGGTTTGACCATGCTGTCATGGCCCAGCAGATTTATGGTGGCCACGGCTACATCGAAGAGCATGGTATGAGCCAGTATGTACGCGATGCGCGAATTGCGATGATCTATGAGGGCGCCAACGGCATTCAGGCGCTGGATCTTGTGGGTCGCAAGCTCGGCCAAAACAATGGTCGTGCGGTGATGGCGTTGTTCAAGGAAATCGGCGATTTCTGCGAAGCAAATCGCAATGACGAGAAGATGGCTCCCTTCACCAAAGCCATCAAGAAGGGTCTCAACGATTTGCAGGCCTCATCGATGTGGCTGATGGAGAACGGCATGAAGAACCCGGACAATGCGGGTGCTGCATCCACCGATTTCATGCATTTGTTTGGTGTGGTCATCCTTGGTTACATGTGGGGCCTGATGGCCAAGGCTGCTCAGGACAAACTGGCTGAAGGCGCAGGCGACAACGCAGCGTTTTTTGAAACCAAGCTGGTGACCGGTCGGTTCTTCATGGAGCGGATCATGCCGGAAACCACTGTGCGCAAGGCTCGGATTGAGGCCGGTGCCGAGACCATCATGGCGCTTGATGCGGAGGCGTTTTAAGCCGAACATCCACCAACGATCGGCCAGCAGGGAGGAAAGCATGGCAACACATCCGCAAGATGTACTTGATGTACCCCGTCCAGACTGGATGGAGGAGGATGTGGTCATGCTTTCTGATATGGCCAACCGATGGCTCGAAGGCGAAATCGCCCCGGAATATGACCGGTTTGAAAAACAAGAACAGGTTGACCGCAGTGCCTGGGAAGCAGCCGGAAAAGCAGGACTTCTTTGCGCCTCAATGCCTGAAACCTACGGTGGTTCAGGCGGCACTTACGCCCATGAAGCAGCCATTGCCGACGCCATAGGGCATATAGGTGTCGACGGCTTCGGGATAGCACTTCATAGTGCGATCGTTGCGCCGTACATCCGCGATTACGGCTCGGAGGAACAGAAGCGCAAATGGTTGCCGCGAATGGCGACCGGTGAGTTGATCTGCGCCATCGCCATGACAGAACCGGGCGCGGGTTCGGATTTGCAAGGGGTCAAGACCACAGCAAGGAAGGACGGCAATCACTATGTCCTGAATGGCTCGAAAACCTTCATCACCAACGGTCAATTGGCCAATCTGATCGTTGTTGTCTCCAAGACCGACCCGACAAAAGGTGCCAAAGGCATCTCGTTGATGGTGGTCGAGACAGATGAGGTTGAAGGTTTTCGTCGCGGACGCAATCTCGACAAGGTTGGTTTAAAGGCCAATGACACTTCGGAACTGTTTTTTGACGACGTGCGCATCCCTACTTCCAACCTGCTTGGCACGGAAGAAGGCCAGGGATTTGCACAATTGATGAGCGAGCTGCCGCAGGAACGGCTGTTGATTGCCAACCAGGCCGTTTCAATGATTGAGCGGGCGCTGGCTGTGACGCTTGATTTCGTCAAGGAACGCAAGGCATTCGGCAAGGCGATAATTGATTTCCAGAATACCCAGTTCAAACTTGCAGAACTCAAGAGCGAAGCCACAATGGCTCGGGTATTTGTCAATCACTGCATTGGCGAGCACCTCAATGGCAAGCTGGACGCCACCAAAGCTTCGATGGTGAAATATCTGACCACCGACCTACAGTGCAAGGTGGTCGATGAATGCGTGCAGTTGCATGGTGGCTATGGCTTCATGAACGAGTATCCGATTGCCCGGATGTTCCGTGACGCCCGAGTTCAGAAGATCTACGGCGGCACCAACGAAATCATGAAACTGCTGATCGCACGGAGCCTATGAGCATGACCGAATTTACACTCGATTGCTTCACAGAAAGCGGCAATGCCTACAAGGTGGCGCTGATGCTTGAACTTTGTCAGGCAGACTGGAAGCCGAACAGGCTCGCTTTTTTTGCCGGAGAAACCCGCTCGCCTGAATTCCGCAGCAAGAATATTATGGGTGAGGCGCCGGTGCTGGTTCATCACCGGCCAGATGGCGATGTGACAATGGCGCAGTCGGGCGCAATACTGGATTATCTGGTCCGGCGTCTGGGCAAATTTGGACCTGAAAACGAGGATGAACGGAGTGAGATCCTGCGTTGGATCCTCTGGGACAATCACAAGCTCAGCAGCTATTCGGCAACGTACCGTTTCATGAGTTTTTTCTTGAAGAAGCCTGCTGACGACCCGATTGTCGTTTTTTTCCATGCCCGCGCGAATGGTACTTGGAAGGTGCTTGAGGCACATCTCGACAACAACACATTCTTGGTCGGAGGTCGCCCGACGATCGCAGATTTTTCTCTCTGTGGTTATCTCTTCTGGCCTGCCGAAATCGGTATGAATCCGAAAGATTTTCCAAACATCACTGCTTGGTTGGGGCGCATTGCCGCCCTGCCCGGCTTCAAAACTGCCGAAGACCTGATGCCAAGTGGTCAGGATCGCGAAACGCAAACGGCCTGAACGGCCACATCGAAAAGGGAGCCCCCAATGGCTGATGCATTTATTTACGACCATGTGCGCACGCCGCGCGGACGCGGCAAAAAAGACGGAAGCCTGCACGAAGTGCCATCGGTACGACTGGCCTCTGGCGTATTGAAAGCGCTGCGTGATCGTACCGGCCTCGACACCAGCAAAGTGGACGATGTTATTCTGGGCTGTGTTGATGCTATCGGCGAAGCCGGCGGCGACATTGCACGCGCGGCCACATTTGAGGCTGAATACGACACCAAGGCGCCGGGTTTGCAGATCAACCGATTCTGCGCCTCTGGTCTGGATGCCATCAATTTTGCCGCGGCAAAGATTTCGCAAGGCGCTGATGACATCGTTATCGCCGGCGGCGTGGAATCCATGTCCCGTATCGGGATTGGTGCGCAGGGTGGTGCATGGTTCATGGATCCATCAGTCAACCTACCTGCCTATTTCATGCCACAAGGAGTTTCAGCTGACCTAATCGCAACCAAGTACGGTTTTACCCGCGACGATGTGGATGCCTATGCGGTTGAAAGCCAGAAGCGTGCCGCCAATTCGTGGGAAAAGGGTTACTTCAAGAAGTCCATCGCACCGGTAACCGATATCAATGGCATGACCATTCTGGATCGCGACGAGCATATGCGCCCAGGCACCGACATGCAGTCGTTGGCCAGCCTCAATGCATCCTTCCAGATGCCCGCAGAAATGGGCGGCTTTGCTGCAGTCGCTATTCAGGCGCATCCGGAAGTCGAATCAGTCAATTACATGCATCATGCGGGCAATTCATCCGGCATCGTCGATGGAGCGGGCGTTGTGCTTCTGGGTTCGCGCCGTGGCGGCAAGACAATGGGGCTGGAGCCAAGAGCCAAGATCAAGGCTTTCGCCAATATCGGCTCCGACCCGGCGTTGATGCTGACAGGTCCCGTCGATGTGACCGAGAAGCTGTTGAAAAAAGCCAAGATGAAGATCAGCGACATCGACCTGTTCGAGCTCAACGAAGCTTTTGCTTCCGTGGTGCTTCGCTATTGTCAGGCGTTCGATATTCCGGCTGACAAAATCAATGTCAATGGTGGTGCGATTGCCATGGGTCATCCGCTTGGCGCGACCGGTGCCATGATCCTCGGCACCGTTCTTGACGAGCTTGAGCGCCGTGATCTCAACACCGCACTGGTTACGCTGTGCATCGGTGCCGGCATGGGTACGGCAACGATCATTGAGCGCGTTTGAGCGAGGGAAACAAAATGACCGATTATCAAAATTTCAAAGTCGAAACCGACAACGATGGCATCGCGCTCGTAACATGGGACATGCCCGACAAATCGATGAATGTTTTCACGCTCGACGTGCTTACTGAACTCGACAAGATCACTGACCAGATTGTGGCCGATGAGGCAATCAAAGGCGTTGTGTTCACCTCCGGCAAGACCACATTCTCCGGCGGCGCAGATCTGACCATGATTACCGGCATGTTTGAAACGGTGAAAGAGGAAACCGCAAAGAACCCGGAAGCGGCCCAAAAGATCGTTTTCGATCTTGTTGGCAAGATGACCTGGCTTTACCGCAAGATCGAAACCTGCGGCAAACCATGGGTTTCAGCCATCAATGGAGTTTGCATGGGCGGTGCATTTGAACTGTCGCTGGCCTGTCATGGTCGTGTGGCCGCAAATTCGCCCGCCGTCAAAATGGGATTGCCGGAAGTCAAGGTCGGCATCTTTCCCGGTGCAGGCGGCACGCAACGCGTACCACGGCTGACCAACGCCCAAGATGCGCTGCAAATGATGACCACTGGTCAGAACCTGACGCCACAGCGCGCGCTGGCCATGGGGCTCATTCACGAAATCGCGGAACCGAAAAAACTGGTTCAGACCGCCAAGACCATGATCCTGAATGGACTCAAGCCGGTGCAGCCATGGGATGTCAAAGGCTTCAAACTTCCCGGCGGCCCAGTGTGGTCAGCCCAGGGGGCACAATTGTGGCCTGCCGCGTCGGCAATCCTGCGGCGTGAAACCCAGGGCAACTACCCGGCCGCCGCTGCGATCCTGAAATGTGTATTTGAAGGCTTGCAGGTTCCGATTGATCTCGGACTGCGCATAGAGCAGCGCTATTTCACCCACATCCTTCAGACCCCCGAAGCGCGGGCGATGATCCGATCGTTGTTCATCTCGCTGCAGGAACTCAACAAAGGCGCTCGCAGACCTGCTGATGTCAAACCGGTCAAGCTTCGCAAGGTCGGCGTTGTTGGTGCAGGCTTTATGGGTGCAGGGATTGCTTACGTTACCGCCAAAGCCGGTATTCCGGTAGTTCTGATCGACCGGGACATGGAAGCAGCCAACAAGGGGAAATCCCATTCCGAAGGTCTGGTTCAGAAGGCGGTTCAGCGCGGCAAATCTTCCAAAGAAGCCGGTGAGAAACTGTTATCGTTGATTACTGCTTCTGCTGATTATGCTGATCTTGCAGATGTTGATCTGGTTGTTGAAGCTGTGTTTGAAGATCGGGACGTCAAACGGGCGGTAACCGAAGCTATTGAGGCCAATATCAGGCCGAACTGCATTTATGCTTCCAACACCTCAACGCTTCCCATTACTGGTTTGGCGAAAAACTCCAAGCGTCCGAAGAATTTCATCGGCATTCACTTCTTCTCGCCGGTCGACAAGATGATGCTGACCGAGATCATTCTGGGGCGCAAAACTTCGGACAAGGCGTTGGCAGTTGCGCTTGACTATGTGGCGGCCATCAAGAAAACCCCGATCGTGGTCAATGACACCCGCGGATTCTTCGTCAATCGCTGTGTGCTTCGCTACATGAACGAATCCTACAACATGCTGGTTGAGGGCGTACCGCCGGCAATGATCGAAAACGCGGCGAAGATGGCCGGCATGCCGGTCGGGCCGTTGGCTCTCAACGATGAAGTGGCAATTGATCTATCCTTGAAAATCGTGCGTGCAACAATCGCTGACCTCGGTGAAAAGGCGGTCGATCCGCGCCATCTAGAACTGATTGAGCGGATGGTTGAGAAAGAAGGCCGGTTTGGTCGCAAGAATGGCAAAGGCTTTTACGACTACCCTGCCAAACCTGCGAAGAAGCATCTCTGGCCTGATCTGAAGAAACTCTATCCGCAGCAGGACCCGGAAAAAATTTCTGTCAAGGAATTGCAGAACAGGTTTCTCGCTGTCATCGCACTGGAAGCCGCGCGCACCATGGAGGAAGGCATTGTGACCGACCCGCGTGAGGCAGATATCGGAACCATTCTGGGCTTTGGTTTTGCTCCTTATACGGGCGGCGCGCTGTCCTATATCGATGAAATGGGTGCAAGTGAGTTTGTTGCCATGTGCAAAGGCCTGCAACGCAAATACGGCAAGCAGTTCAAGCCACCACGTTTGCTGGTGGAAATGGCGGACAAGGGGGAGACCTTCTACGGTCGCTTCAATCCGTATGGCCAATCCGCAGCAGCAGCGTGACGTCGGCATCGATTTGATGTTGGTAAACGGGCCTTCGGGCCCGTTTTTTTTGTGACCGATTTTGCTGTCGTTTGGCTCCATTGATCACGTCCAGCGCCAGCAGATAAATCGATCTTGCTCATCGGGCTCGCAAAAGGCAATCTGACCGCCAATTCGAATTGCCAGAATCGGGATTCACCATGGCCACGATCGATTACTACTTCACCTGTGCTTCGCCTTTCGCTTATCTGGGACATCGACTGATCTGCGAAGTTGCAGACAAACATCGCGTGGAATTGAAATTCAAGCCGGTAAACCTGTTTCAGATCTGGGACGTGTCAGGTGCCCGCCCGCCCAATGAACGACCTGAAGTGCGTCAGAGGGTTCGATTGGTTGAACTGCAACGGATGGCGGATTTTCGCGGATTGCCACTCAACCCGAAACCAAAATATTGGCCTGTTGACGCATCGCTGGCTGACCGTGTTTGCGCTGGCCTGATCGAAGACGGCCATGATCCTCGGTTTTTCATGGGCAAGGTTTTTGGTGGTTTGTGGGCCTATGAAGACAATATTTCCGACGAAAAGGTTTTGGCGTCTTATTTGTCCCAGTGCGGGCTGGACCCTGTTCTGGCGCTCAGAGAAGGACACGAAGCCTGGACCCAGGCCAAACGGGAAAGCAACGCCCGCGAGGCCATTGCCGCCGATGTGGTTGGGGTTCCGACCTATGTCTTCGGGGGCGAGGCCTTCTGGGGTCAAGATCGAATTGAACATTTGGATCACGCATTGAGTGTCGGGCGCAGCCCATTTCATGCGAAAGTCTGACACTGAAAGGAGAGGATATTTTTCCTATCGGTCTTTACCTTCATCCATCTCCCGGCTAGAAAGTGTTTTGAAAACATCTTGGCTACCGGGAAAACATGATGCTCTCGCACGACCGCATCTGGGCGGCGATTGACGCCCTCGCCGACCGCTACGGACTTACCGCTTCGGGTCTGGCGCGGCGGGCTGGCCTTGACCCAACTGCATTCAACAAATCCAAACGACATGGCGCCGACGGTCGCGACCGGTGGCCATCCACAGAATCCCTTTCCAAAGTGCTTGGAGCTACGGGTTCATCGCTGGATCAGTTTATCGGATTGATGGTCGATTCAGGTTCCGGGACTGGCAGTGCCATCCCCGATGGCGCATTTCCTCCGCAACAAGGTTCGATTCCTCTGTTGGGGTTTGCCCAGGCAGGTGCTGGTGGCTTTTTTGATGATGGTGGTTTTCCGGCTGGGCAAGGCTGGGATGTGGTTGATTTTCCTGCCAATCCGAATACGGGCGCAGGCGTCTACGCACTGGAGGTACAGGGCGAGTCCATGATGCCGCTTTACCGTGATGGCGATATTCTGATTGTTGAACCCGGCGCACAGGTTCGACGCGGTGACAGGGTGGTGGTTAAAACTCGAGAGGGTGAGGTCATGGCCAAAGTTCTGAACCGTCAGACCCACAAATCGATTGATCTGGTGTCGATCAACCCTGAACACCCTAACCGCAGCTTTGAAACCAGCGATATCGAGTGGATGGCGCGGATAATCTGGGCCAGCCAATAGTTCGAATCTGCGACCGGCAGCCTTGTATGGCGACAGCAGGATACCTATTGTCAGCCTACTAGAAATACGGGGAAGGAAGTCATGTCCAGGCCAGTCAGCCCACAAGAATCTCTCATATACCTCATGGTGATGATGTCAGCAGTCGATACCGCGATGAGTGATGCGGAGATGGCGCGCATCGGCCGCCTTGTCCAATTCTTGCCGGTTTTCAAAGATTTCGACGAAGACCAGCTAGTTGATGTTTGCCGCGATTGCGCCGAGTTGTTGAAGGGACCGGAAGGTCTCGACATCGTTTTGGAAGTCATTCGTGACAGTGTGCCGCCAAAGCTCTACGACACTGCTTATGCGTTGGCTGTCGAGATTGCATCTGCCGATTATAATATCCAGCAGGAAGAAATCCGGCTGTTGCAGTTGCTGCGCGACCGGCTGGGGCTCGACAAACTGACCTGCGCAGCCATTGAACGTGGTGCAATGGCCCGCTTTCGGAATGCCTGAAGACCAGTTTGCCATCCGTCACGCAATCGTGTCTGGCCAGTGAACAAGGCTGACTGCACAAACAGGCCAACGCCAAGCCCGGCGGTTTCCTGGAGGCCTGAATGGATAAAGTTTCCCTTTTCGGATTGAGCGAACCCACTGCGCGGCTGTTTGCCTTCGGATTCATTTTTGCGGTAATGGCACTGGCCGAACTCATCGCGCCGCGTTTGGAAAGGCGAGAGTTGGCCGGGGCGCTGAAAACCCGCCGCTGGGTGACAAATCTGGCGATGGTGATTTTTTCCTCAATTGCATTGCGCCTGATCTTTCCACTTGCTGCGGTGGGCACGGCTCTCTGGGCACAATCAAACAATTTCGGCTTGCTGCCTATGTCGGGTGTTTCTGGCTGGCTTGCTGGTTTGTTGGCTTTTGTGGTTCTGGACTTCGTGGTCTGGCTCGAACATGTGGTCAGTCACAAGTGGCACTTGTTGTGGCGCATTCACCGGACGCACCACGCAGATACCGGAATTGATCTGACCACTGCTTTGCGGTTTCACCCACTGGAAATCGTCTTGTCGATGTTCTGGAAAGCACTGGTCATTATTGCGCTCGGCGCGCCGCCATTGGCAGTTCTGGTTTTCGAAATCGTGCTGAACGGAGCGGCGATGTTCAACCATGCCAATTTTAAAATTCCGCACCGGATCGACCGGGTGTTGCGGTGGTTGATTGTTACACCAGACATGCATCGCATTCACCACTCAACGGAACGCGAAGAGACTGACAGCAATTACGGCTTCAACCTGTCGATATGGGACCGCATGTTTGCGACCTATACCCATCAACCGCGCCGCGGCGATGAGAACATTGAAATCGGCCTGAAAGAATGGCGCGATGAAGCCCCATCCGGGCTTGTATGGTCGCTGGCTTTACCGTTCCGCAGTCCACCTGCCACCATGCCACCCAGCGACATAAAAAATGACACAGCCGCCTAATAGAGACCGCCGGGAAACCAGCGTAAATAAAGCTCGGCAAAGCGACCGTTTCGGTTAAGTTGCGACAAAGCGTTGTCAAAAGCCTCGACTAATTCCCGGTCGTCGGGCCTAACCGCTATTGCCAGCCCCTCGCCAAGAAATACTGGTGACAAATAGGGGCCACCGTGAAAGCTGCAACAACCTTTCGAAGCTGGGCTCTGCAGCCAGAATGACAGCTGAACGCCATCGCCAAATATCCCCTCAATTTTGCCGTCGCGCAGCGATTGGTGAGCCCAGTTCCATTGGCTGAAGGGTACGGCACGGAATTCAGGGAACCAGCTTCTAAGCATGGCTTCATGGGCAGTACCTGAAATGACACCCACTCGCTTGTCTTTAAGCTCTGCTGCGACATCTGAGCCAAGTGCAGCGTTCTTGGAGACAACAAAGCGGGCGGGAAGTTCCAGATAGGATCGACTGAAAGTGTACTTTGCCTGTGACTCCGGGGTTTTGGCTACTCCGGCAATCAGAGCTTCACCTTGACCATTCAACAGAGCTGAATCCAGTTCGGACCATGGCAATGCCTGGATCTGGCATTTGTCCACGACCCCGAGAATTTCACAGATGGCGCGCGCGAGGTCAACATTGAAACCAGCCAGCTTCTGCGACTGATCGAGAAAGTTGAACGGGGGGAAATCTACCGTTGTCAGGAACCGAATACGGGCGCGATCCGAGATATCAGGCGCACTGATACGTTCGCGGGGATCAATATAGTTTGGTACCTGCGGTTCGGCGCCAGCCGCCAAATTGCTCCACAAAATAGCAAAACATGCAACCAATATACAAGCAATGCGAGAATACCCCTTAAATAGCAGGGATGTATCATTTTCAACTTTTGCTATCATTGCGCTTGTAATTATCTTTTTCATTGTCATGTGTGTAGCAGAGTCATGGCCCCAAACAAGCCAATCCCAGACGAGAACGCCGCCGACGAGATTGGGAAGCACCTTCGGCTTGTCCATGTCAATGCAAATTCTCCACCAGAAGATCCGGCGCTGGAAAAAGAGGCGGCATTTTTCCGCCAATGCGGCTTCTCGAAACCGACAGTCCGCCTTGCCTTGGCAGCAGCCCGCAAAAACAAGACCACAATAGAAGCGGAAATGCTGGCCAGTGGTCAAATTAAATCGCACATCCATTATCGGTGGCTCGCAGAGTGTTTGAACCTTGCCTATTTTGACCAGATAAACCCTCGGGCAATTGTGCCGATGGGTTCAACGGATATCCTGCTTCGTCATGAAGGTCCTTTGCGGGTCACCAGCGGCGCCGAGGTTTTCACCGTATTTGTGCCTTCAGCACGGACTGTGGGGGCAGAGCGCAAACGGCTCCTGCTCAACCCAACCCTTGGAGAGCGCCTGGCGGTGGCGGCGCCGCAAACAATTCGCAAAGCCGTATGGGAGTTCGATAAGGAAGCGCGCATCAAAGCGAGGACTGCCGCATTGTTCGAAATCAACCCACAAGCCAGCGCAAAGTTTGTTCTTACCGGCCCACAGGGTTATTTGCTAGCTGCTGTTCAGGCCATAATTTTGGTGGCGGTATTTCTGTCACCAGGTCCGGCGCTGCTAATATTCCATATACTTCTGTCGCTGTTTTTTCTGGCAACAAATTGTTTGCGACTTGTTGCAAGTCTGTTCGGACGGCGTCCGGTCAGACCCAGCCTGCCCCATGCACTTCCACACAAACTACCCGTCTACACAATTCTGGTAGCACTCAAAGATGAAGCGGCAATGGCCAATCAGCTCATCGGAGGGCTAAACAGACTGCAATGGCCAAAATCCCTGTTGGATATCAAGCTTGTCTGCGAGGCTTCAGACCGCAAAACCATTGAGGCCCTGGAAGCAATCGGGCTGGGAAAACAGTATGAAATTATTGAAGTTCCTGAGCATGGCCCACAAACCAAGCCAAAGGCTCTACAATATGCTCTTGCCGGGGCCCGGGGCGAGTTCGTGGCGGTTTATGATGCAGAAGACATTCCGGCGCCACTGCAATTGCTTGAAGCCTGGATGCTGTTTAAGGCTGGCGGCGATCGACTGGCTTGTGTTCAGTCTCCGCTGGCAATTGCGAACTTCAGAAAAAACTGGCTGTCGGCACTTTTTGCAGTGGAATATGCCGGGTTATTTCGCGGCATGATCCCGTTTCTTGATCGGTTGAACCTGCCCATTCCGCTCGGTGGGACCTCTAACCACTTCCGCAGGGATATCTTGATCGAAATTGGTGGGTGGGACCCGTATAATGTTACGGAAGATGCCGATCTTGGTTTCCGGCTTTATCGCGCCGGTTATTACACAAAAGCGGCATTCTTCGCGACAATTGAAGTTGCACCGGAGAACCTGCACGATTGGCTGAACCAGCGTAGCCGATGGCTGAAGGGCTGGACCCAAACCTGGCTGGTACTGATGAGAGAGCCAGTTCGGGTATTCCGCCAGTTCGGGATGGGTGGCTTTATGACCACTCAAATTCTGATCGTTGGCATGCTGGTATCCACACTTGCGCATCCATTGATGTATCTCTTCATTGCGGTATCTTCCGTCCAGCTTCTAACTGGTATGGCGACACCTGCAGATCCATTGCGCATCACGCTGTTTAGCCTCGATATTATCAATATCGTCGGAAGCTACCTGACCATTCTATTGCTTGGATTGCTCTGCATGACGAAAACAGAACGCAGCGGCATCAAGAAACGACACATTGTCTTGTTACCATTCTATTGGTTGGCGATGTCGAGAGCCGCTTGGAAGGCAATGGGTGAACTCAGAGGCAAAACGCACTATTGGGCTAAAACACCCCATCCCAAGCTCCGAAAATAGCCGAGATTTCTCCAAATCAAATGGAGCGGGTGAAGGGAATCGAACCCTCGTCACTTGCTTGGGAAGCAAAAGCTCTACCATTGAGCTACACCCGCATCGTAAAGTTCCGACGCACGCCACCCGACTGCCTTGCCTTTTTTTATCGGCGTTCGTCAAGAATAATCAGAAAGCCGGAAACCGGATTATCCGCGTCCGGCCAGTTTATACGAAGCTCGAATGTCTTTGGATGACAAGCAAACGCGCAGGATGTCTTTCTTGACGCCGGCACGGGCTACCAGTGTTTTCTGGTTGAGTTCGGCGTTGGTCTGATCGGCCGTTTTGCTTGTCAGACCATTTAACCGCACGTCGGCCAGGTGACCGTAACAGATACAGCCCGATTTCAGATCGTAGTTGAGCACTCCGTATGAGTTCTAACCATCGGTAAGAAAGATCAACTTCCTGACTGTATTGTTGTCACTGAACACCACCCCTTCAGCGAACGGTTCGCGTTGCGATAGAACCCGCCGACCCCACATCACGTACTCAACGGTTTTGTCGATGGAAAACGTGGGTGTGAACGAAGAATAGAGATAGGATGCGGTGGGAGACGCATCATCGAGATCGTGCTTGGCAGGTGACGTCGGCTGGCGGCTTGGTAAATCCATGAGACGGCCTGTTTCGTCACCAAACCCATGAATTGATTGTCGGGCCGTATTCCGGCCCAACATCTATAAAAGCAACCTAAGGAAAAACGGTGTATTTAACGGTTCCGGTCGGCAGCTTCTGCCCGGCGACATCATCGAACATGGCAATTACCGCTTCCTGCATGAATCTGAGCTTACCGCCGTCCTTGGAGCCAGTGATTTCCAGAACAAAGCTGTCTACTTATTTCGCCGAAGAATATGTTGCGGTTGATGTTGCGCCAACCTTGACTGTCTTCATCCCGCAAAAACCTGCGAACCTGATCGATTGATCAAAATTGCCGGAAATCCTGACCTTGTCCGTTCCTGCGATTCGGGCGGTAAAAATCGCTTCGAGTTCCCGATAACTTTCACGGACAAACTTGATCGCTAGATTACGCGCTTGCTCCGTGGCCGTTTGTTTGGCCCCTCGCGCGTCACGGCCAAGCCGGAGCATTGACTGCTGCTTGGCGGTCATGCCGCGGCCTGCTCAGATTGATGTATTCAACACAGCCAGGCTACATGCCACAAGGATCGCCCCACCAAGAATGACCGTCACCATAGCAAATTCCCGCTCTCTTCGTTTCCAGAATTTTTCCAACGCGGACATCGAATTGTTTCTGAAACAGACCCCAGAAGCATATTGTTCCCGGTCCATCGATGGAATTGGTCATGAAGGCAATGGCGGCGCGATCAAAGAGGGTGGCAAACTGACAGCTGACTGGTTGACCATTCAAACGCCCAGGGTCAGGACCCCATAGGCTCCCAGTCCGCTATAATGGTGATTTAAAATGTTTGGACAACTTAAGGCCTTGAGCCTGATAGTTTGAAGACAACCCTGCACCATAAACAGTGTCAGGCAATGTGAGCATGTGCTCATAAACTAGACGCCCAACAATCTGGCCATGCTCCAAAATGAAAGGAACTTCGTGGGAACGAACTTCCAGCACTGCGCGACTGCCTGTGCCGCCGGCGTCCGCATGACCAAAACCGGGATCAAAAAAACCTGCGTAGTGCACCCGAAATTCGCCAACCAGCGGATCAAATGGTGTCATTTCCGCAGCATAAAGTGGAGGCACATGCACGGCTTCCCGCGACACGAGAATATAGAACTCGTCAGGATCGAGTACCAATTCCGGGGTTCCACGATTAAAAATCGGCTCCCAGAAATCATCGACGTCATAACCGTTCTTCCGGTCAACATCGATAACCGCGGTATGATGCTTGCCACGATAACCGACCAGACTGCCTTTGCCACTGCCTGCCAAATCTATCGACAATGCAATCCCGCCGCCTGAGACATTCGGAGTTTTGGAAGCCACAAGCGTTTCCGCTTGATGAAGTGCGCCGAGCTCGTCTTCGCCCAGATGGCTGTTGCCCGCGCGGAACCGTATTTGTGATAGGCGCGACCCTTCACGAACCAAAACCGGGAAGGTTCGCGGGCTTATTTCGAGCCAAAGCGGACCTGAATAGCCAGCAGGTATTTTATCAAATTCGTGTCCGTTGTCAGTCAGGACCCTTGTGAAAATATCCAATCGGCCTGTTGAACTCTTGGGATTGGCAGACGCGGAAATCCGGTCCGGCAAGGCCAGACTTTCCAAAAGCTCGACCATGTAAACACAACCGGTCTCAAGCACGGCACCGTTTGTCAGATCAATCTGATGAAACGAGAGGCGATCCAATTTGCTTTTGACGGTCCGGCCCGGTCCGGCAAGAAAACTGGCGCGTACCCGGTATGCCGTGGCACCGAGACGAAGATCAAGACTTGCCGGCTGAACCTGATCGGCGTCAAATTCACGCGCCGAAACGAGTGCACCGTCAGCGTGAAGCTTACGGATTGCGTGGTCGGCTAATATTCCGATTTCAGATGTCATTGCAGCCCTCTTGCCCCCTTCATGGCAATGGTTGGCATTTGACGCAAGCAGGAGCATGGTGTAAAAATCAATTATCCCGTGGTGATTTGGCCGACCGGCTTGCAGCCACGTTAAACAAGTTGCTAAAAGGTCGGGTGTCTGTGCACCGGCTTGCAACTATTGTAGGCCGGTTTTTTGTTGGACACTGAGACATGACGAAAAGAAATCTGAAAACAGCCACCCGCCTGGTTCACGGCGGTATCAATCGCAGCCAGTACGGTGAAACCTCTGAGGCCCTGTTTCTGACACAGGGATTTGTCTATGACAGCTCCGAGGCAGCAGAATCCCGATTTAAAGGCGATGACCCTGGCTTCATCTATTCGCGGTATGCCAATCCCACTACTGACATGTTTGAAAAGCGCATGTGTGAGCTCGAAGGCGCTGACGACGCGCGCGCCACAGCAACCGGCATGGCGGCGGTTACAGCGGCGCTGATGTGTCAGCTTCGTACCGGCGACCATGTGATATCAGCGCGCGCGCTTTTCGGGTCATGCCGTTGGGTCGTAGAGCAGTTGATGCCGCAATATGGCATAGAGGTGACTTTCGTCGATGGCCGAAATCTGAATGCCTGGGCGGATGCAATTCGACCGAATACGAAAGTGTTCTTTCTCGAAAGCCCGACCAATCCGACGCTCGAGGTGGTGGACATTGCAGCAGTTGCCAAGCTTTCCAAGCAATGTGGTGCAAAGCTGGTGGTTGACAATGTGTTTGCGACACCAATCTGGCAAAAACCGCTTGAGTTGGGCGCTGATATCGTTGCCTATTCAGCAACAAAACACATTGATGGTCAGGGCCGCTGCCTTGGTGGCATTGTGCTTTCGGACCAGGAATGGATTGACGAGCGCCTGCACAACTATTTCCGTCATACCGGGCCCGGCATGTCGCCTTTCAATGCATGGACGTTGCTCAAGGGATTGGAAACCCTTCCCCTTCGCGTGGCACAACAAACCCGAAGTGCTGCACAGCTCGCTGACTTTCTTGCTGACCGGAAAGAAATTGCGAAAGTGATATATCCTGGCCGGGCTGACCATCCCCAGGCGGAGATCTGCGCCCGCCAGATGGGAGCGGGATCAACCATGGTGGCCTTGGAACTCAAAGGGGGTAAAGAAGCTGCATTCAAGTTTCAAAATGCGCTGGAAATCATCCGTATTTCCAACAATCTCGGTGACGCCAAGAGTCTGATCACGCATCCGGCAACCACCACCCATAAGAACCTCAGTGAGGCAGATCGGGCCGAGCTTGATATCGGCCCGGGCGTAGTACGGCTCTCCGTCGGACTGGAGGATGTCGCTGATTTGACAGAAGATCTTGAGATTGCACTTTCAGCCCTCTGAGGGTCTGTCAGTAAATGCGCTGCGCGCCAGCACAAGGCGCGCAGTCGCAGTATAAAAACAAACCAGCGCAAATACCCAGGCAACAATTGCAAAGCCTGCAGGCCAGAGACAAAACAGCCCGAAAACCAGATAGGTCTCGGTAGCCTCTGCCAGACCAGTGGTGAAATAGATCGACTTGGCACCACGCGCTGCTGTCGATTGGCCTCGTTTTTCAGCGATGATTGCATAAGCCAGAAAACTCGCGCCATTGACATAAAATGAGAAAATCAACACAGCTCCGGCCAATCCGTTACCTGCCGGATCGAGAATGATGAAAGCCAGTGGAATGGCGCCATAAAACGCGAAATCGAGTACGATATCGATCAGTCCACCGAAATCAGTCGGTTCGGTGTACCGCGCAACCGCGCCATCCAGGCCATCGCCAATGCGGCTAACGATCATCAACACCAAGCCGAAGATCAAGTGACCGGAAGCAACTGCCAGCGCCGCAGCCATGCCAAGCGCGAATGCCGTGTAGGTGATTGTGTTGGCTGTGGCACCGCGCGCTGCCAGCCATTTTCCAATCGCCGAAATAGCCGGTTCAATTCGCGGTTTGAGCAGTCCATCAAGCATTCGCATCCTTCCTGCATCCGACACCCGGAGTGAATCGCCCGTATTGAGCTTAGCCGTTGGTAGGCAGTAAAGTCTTCACTGGCCAATCAATTTCCGGCGAAGACACGATCAAGACAAAATGAACAATACAGTCCCTTGCGCATTACCCCACCCCTCGGTTACTGCTTGTCAAACAACCGGGACAGAAAGGAGGTAGGGAATGTATCGTGCGGTCACGCGAGATATCGAAATAACAGTCGAACCCTATTTTCTTGAAGACCAGTCCGATCCCGAAGATGGGCGGTATGTTTGGGGATACCGGGTGGTGATTGCCAATTATTCGAAAGAAATCGTACAATTACGCAGCCGGTTCTGGCGGATAACCGACGAGTATGGCGTTGTTGATGAAGTGCGCGGTCCCGGTGTGATTGGCGAGCAGCCCGTGCTTGGGCCGGGCGATACCTATGAATATTCATCCGGCTGCCCCTTGGATGCACCTTCAGGCGTGATGATGGGTTCCTACCAAATGCAAACGGAAGACGGCGAATTGTTCGATGTCGCCATACCCGCTTTTTCGCTTGATGTGCCGGGTACCGCGCGAACCCTCAATTAACATATTTTTGTTCGCACCTCCGCGGCACGAAGCCTTCAAGCCGGATCATATTCCTCATCGGTGACATGCTCGAGCCACTCGACGGACTTTCCGTCGAGTGCTTCATGAATGGCTATATGGGTCATGGCGGTGGTTGGCGCAGCACCATGCCAATGGCGTTCACCAGGCGCAAACCAGACGACATCGCCGGGCCGGATCTCAACAATCGGCCCATCATGACGTTGGACCAGACCAGAACCGGCTGTAACAATCAGCGTCTGACCAAGTGGATGTGTATGCCATGCAGTACGCGCGCCCGGCTCAAAAGTGACTGCAACGCCAGCAGCTCTTGCCGGTGCCTGTGCTTGAAACAAAGGGTCTATTCGCACTTGCCCAGAAAACCATTCCGATGGTCCCGTGCCTGACGGGCGACTGCCGCCTTTCCAAATATCCATTTTCAACATCCTTTGCAGGTCACACATCGCATAAGCGCTGGTGCAGAAGATTATCTGCAAACAGCTGTGATTGCGAACCAAAAACCAATCCGCAGACCGAACCAATGCCGGCATGGATTTCGCTTGGCCCGATCACCCAACGTTGTTAATCGATTCCGAATTCGGACGGGTCGAAAAGATGGGTTGTCGAACAGAACTCACAAGTCACCGAGATATGGCCATTTTCGACACTCTCGCGAACCTCTTCCGCCGAGAACCCTTGCAAAACTTCTGCGAGTTTTTCCCGAGAGCACGAACACTTATCGGCAACTTTCGTCGGCGGAAAAACATGGACGCCATGCTCATTGAAAAGCCGAAACAACAAACGCTCGGATCCAATATCCGGGTCTGTGAGTTCATCTGCTTCAATAGTTTCAACCAATGCCCGGGCTTCGGTCCAGGCATCATCTTCCTCGATATAAACTTCGTCAGCTTCATCGGGTGCATCTCCGCCGGGCAAATCCGGTTGGATCATACGTTCAGCCATTTCGGGAAGAAACTGCACAAGCATGCCTCCAGCCCGCCAGGAATGGCGTGTTCCTCCGGATTCAGCCGGCACGAGAAGCTCAGCCACGGCCATCCTCACCATGGTGGGGATCTGTTCTGACTGGCGAAAATAGGTTTCAGCCATCTCGGAAAGCGAAGCTCCGGTCAATTCAACGATGCCCTGATAGCGCTGCATGTCGCTGCCCTGATCAATCGTGAATGCGAGTATGCCTTGTCCGAGTAAATCCGCAGTTGACGTCTTGCCTACCGTGATCGCTTTTTCGATTTCAACCTCGTTGAAGCGAGCGTAGGCTCTGAGATCACCAGGAGTGGTGAAATCGGCAACAATGAACTCGATCGGGCCGTCACCCTTGGTTTGGGCAATCAGTTTGCCATCAAATTTCAATGACGTGCCCAGAAGTACTGTCAGTGTGGCCAATTCAGCAAGAAGGCGAGCGACCGGCACAGGGTAGTCATGCCTGCCGAGGATCGCATCAAGCAATGGACCAAGCTGGATCGCACGGCCGCGTACATCCAGTTCCCGGACCTCGAACGGTACCACGTGATCGTCACCGGCAAAGCCGATATCACCGAGCTGGCGCTGAGTATCTGTCATTTTCCTGTCCGACTCCGACCGTCACAAGCTGCCAAGACACCAGCGCAGGATTGCTTTCTGCGCATGCAGTCGGTTCTCAGCCTCATCAAATACGACCGAGTTCGGCCCGTCGATAACCTCATCGGTTACTTCCTCGCCGCGGTGAGCAGGTAGGCAGTGCATGAACAATGCATCATCGGCGGCTTTTGCCATCAGTTTGGAGTTGACCTGAAATGGTTGGAAGACATTGTGCCCTCGGGCGCGATGTTCCTGGTTCATCGAAAACCAGGTGTCGGTGACAACGCAATCCGCGCCCGTAACGGCTTTGACCGGATCATTGCCCATTTCCACTTCAGCGCCCTGGGCGCGCGCCCAATCGACGAAGCGTTGCTCGGGTTCAGAGCCTTCAGGAACAGCGATCTGCATTTTGTAATGAAACCGGGCCGCACCTTCGATAAGGGAATGCAGAACATTGTTGCCATCACCGGTCCAGGCAATCGTGCGCCCTTTTATAGGACCACGATGCTCCTCAAAGGTGAGAATATCAGCCATGATCTGGCACGGATGGGTGTCATCAGTCAGCGCATTAATAACTGGTACCGTAGCGTGTTCAGCCAATTCGAGCATCCGGTCATGATCCAGGGTCCGGATCATGATTGCATCGACATAGCGCGAGAGAACCCGTGCAGTATCGGCAATCGTTTCGGCGCGGCCAAGCTGCATCTCGGTGCCGGACAAGAACAATGTCTCTCCGCCCAATTGGCGCATGCCGACATCAAAGGAAACGCGCGTACGTGTTGACGGCTTTTCGAAAATCATCGCCAGCATCTTGCCTTCAAGCGGCCTGCCTATATCAGCGCCCTCCTTTACAGAACGTGCGGCGTCAATCATGCCGCGAAGCTGATCGCCCGCAACCGTTGAAAGATCGATGAAATGTTTCGGATTATTCGTCTGAACCATCAAACTCATTACCTGTTCAATTTTGGTGGTTTGCTTTTGCGAGCTTGTCGAGCGCGCTATCCATGCGCCCGAGCGCTTCGCGCGCTTCTTCCACCGACAATGTAAGCGGTGGCAACAATCGCACAACGTTATCACCTGCCGGAACAGACAAAAGCATCTCGTCGCGGAAAGCCTTTACTACGTCGGTGTTGACACCAACACATTGGATGCCCAGCATCAAGCCGGTGCCGCGAACATCAGCGATCTGCCCCGGAAACCGGTCCTTGAGTGAGGCGAGGCCTTGGGAAAGCACTTTGCCAACATCCTGAACATGCTCAAGGAACCCATCGGCTAACACGATATCAAGCACTGCGTTGCCCACGGCCATGGCCAGCGGATTGCCACCAAATGTGCTGCCGTGCGTGCCGGCGGTCATTCCGTCGGCAGCTTCAGCGGTTGCCAGACACGCCCCCACCGGAAAGCCTCCGCCAATACCTTTGGCCACAGCCATGATATCAGGCGTTATGCCTGCCCACTCATGCGCAAACAGCTTTCCTGTTCGGCCCACCCCGGACTGAACTTCATCGAGGACAAGAAGCACGCCCTTGTCATCACACATTTTGCGCATGGCGCGGAGCATTTCATGCTCGATTGTGCGTATGCCACCTTCACCTTGCACCGGTTCTATCAGCAAGGCTGCTGCCTCTTCGGACAAAGCTGCTTCAAGCGCGTCGAAATCACCAAAAGGAATCTGATCGAACCCTTCGACTTTGGGTCCGAAACCTTCGAGATATTTGGCTTGCCCGCCAGCAGCGATAGTCGCCAGCGTGCGGCCATGAAACGCACCTTCCAGCGTAATAATCCGGTAACGTTCAGGTTGGCCGTTCACAAAGAAATGCCGCCGTGCGGTTTTTATGGCGCATTCCAGAGCCTCGCCGCCAGAATTTGTGAAGAACACCTTGTCTGCAAAAGTCGCTTCCACCATTCGTGCGCCCAGGCGTGCCTGACCGGGAATCTCATAGAGATTTGAGAGATGCCACAGTTTTTGCGCCTGCTCGGTAAGTGCCGAAACCAGATGTGGATGAGCATGGCCAAGCGAATTTACCGCAATACCGGCAGCAAAATCGAGATAGCGCTCACCGGTCTGGGTAAACAACCAAACTCCTTCGCCCCGCTCAAAATGCAAAACTGTCCGATTATAAGTGTCAAAAAGCGGCGCGGCTGTCGCCATAACCCCATCCCTCGTTGGTTGTCTTGCTTCTCGTCCAGATGGTTGCACGGAGAACCTGTACCCCGGATCGACAGGCTTGCAGAAACTAAAATGCCGCCTCCCGGGCGGCTTCGGCTCACTATTTACATATCAGTTATTAAAGTCAATGTGGCGCAATTTGCCTATCAAAGAATCGTATTTTCGCCAAATATTGATCCTATCAAGCTGCAGATGACGGATTTCAGACGTTCGGTCGTAAGTTGGGGAAAACCACGAAAAGGATTCCTTCCGATTCGCTGGCACCTTGTCACCGAGTCAGGCGGTCACTAGGTTAAGGGCAAGAACTAGAATGTCGGGGCGACACTAGTCATCTAAGCAGTAGTAGCGTGAACCATAGGTTGCGGATGGCCGTGACCACGAGGAAGGATTCTGCCGGTCCTCAAATGGAGCGGATGGAGATAATGAGATGAACTGGACAGATGATCGGGTAGAAATGCTCAAGAAGTTGTGGGCCGATGGCCTTAGCGCAAGTCAGATTGCAGCACAACTTGGTGGCGTGAGCCGCAACGCAGTGATTGGCAAGGTACACCGCCTTAACCTGCCGGGACGCGCCAAAAGTGGTGGACAGTCCAAGGCGCGGACAAAGCGCACCACTTCAGCGCCGCGGGCGCCCAATTATGCAAGCCGGACAACAACGACGGCAGGTCCATCACGCCCGATGGGTCGTTCTTCAGGATCGGCTGCCTTGCAGCCCGACACCGAGGCCGTTGCCTATCAGCACATCGAAACCCGTCCCATCGAGGATGTGGTGGTGCCGATCTCACGTCGGCTGGAGCTGGTTGAATTGACCGAGAAGACCTGCAAATGGCCAATCGGAGACCCATTGCAGGATGATTTCCATTTCTGCGGCAATGATTCCGATGAAGTCACACCTTATTGTGGCTATCACAACAAGTTGGCATTCCAGCCTTCGAGCGAACGCAAGCGCAGACATTAGGAAGTTACTCGAAACAACCTTATCTCCGCCCGAATTAGCCCGGAACCTGTGGGTCCCGGGTTTTTTCATGGAATATCGGATTTGAGATGAGGGAACCGATCAGTTTTCGATTGAATAGCCGGCACCGCGGACGGTGCGAACGATATCGCGCATATTGGCAAGGTTGAGAGCCTTGCGCAGACGCCCGACATGGACGTCGACAGTGCGTTCATCGACATAGACATCATGTCCCCAAACGCCGTCCAGCAATTGCGAACGAGAGTAGACCCTGCTCGGGGCGCTCATCAGGAACTCCAGCAATTTGAATTCCGTTGGTCCGAGCTTGATATCACGACCACGACGGCGAACCCGGTGGGTTTCCCGGTCGAGTTCCACATCGCCAACTTTGAGCATCGTGGAGATTGTTTCCGGGCGCGCGCGGCGCAACATCGCGCGAATCCGGGCCAACAATTCAGGCGTTGAGAATGGCTTGACGATATAATCGTCAGCCCCGGTGGTCAGACCGCGAATGCGTTCGCTTTCCTCACCGCGTGCCGTCAGCATGATGATCGGCAGGCGTTCAGTCTCGGCTCGAAGTCGCAGACGCCGGCATAGCTCGATGCCTGAGATCCCAGGTAACATCCAGTCGAGGATCAACAAATCGGGTGCGCGTTCGCGAAGCTGAATTTCAGCTTCATCGCCGCGGTGGATGGTATCAACCTCATAGCCTTCGGCTTCAAGGTTGTAGCGAAGCAGCACGCTGAGCGCTTCTTCGTCTTCAACCACAGTTATATGCGGTGCCATAGCCATTTTTCAGTCTCCGTATGCAGTTCGTGGCTTACGCACCCGTTCAGTTCGACGAAGCCGTGGCGATCAATTCAGCAGTGCCATCATCCTTCGGACGATCAGCAGTCATTTGTTGGCCGGTTGCGACATAGAATACGGTTTCAGCGATGTTGGTCGCGTGGTCACCGATACGCTCAATATTTTTGGCGCAAAACAGAAGATGTGTACAAGCTGTGATGTTGCGCGGATCTTCCATCATATAAGTGAGCAGTTCGCGAAACAGTGACGTGTAGATGGCATCGATTTCTTCATCACGCTCGCGGATGGAGGTGGCGAGTTCTGATGATTTGGTCGAAAAAGCATCGAGAACTTCCTTGAGCTGGGTGAGTGCCAGTTCGGAAAGATGCTCAAGGCCGCGGACCAGCTTTTTTGGCTGGGGCATGGTATTGACCGCGATCACCCGCTTGGCGATGTTCTTGCCGAGATCACCTACGCGTTCGAGATCGGAAGCAATGCGGATTGACCCGATGATCTCTCGCAGATCAGAAGCCATCGGTTGGCGTTTGGCGATGACCAGAACGGCCTTTTCATAGATTTCGCGCTCGCCTTCATCGAGAAGCAGGTCCTCCGAAATCACTCTCTGTGCCAACGCAGTGTCGCCGTTGATCAAAGCGGTCAGGGAATCTGCGACCATTCCTTCGGAAATACCGCCCATTTCCGATAGGCGGCGGGAAAGCCAGCGAAGTTCATCATCATAAGCAGTAACGGTGTGTGGTTCTACCATTGTCCGGATCCTTGGAATTTGAGGCGTGATTGGGCATCCCCAGCTCGGTTTAACCGAAGCGGCCAGTGATATAGTCTTGGGTGCGGGGATCGTCCGGGTTGGTGAAAATTTTATCTGTGTCACCCTCCTCAACCAGATTGCCGAGATGGAACATGGCGGTGCGCTGTGAAACGCGGGCTGCCTGTTGCATGGAGTGGGTGACGATTACGATGGTGAAATTCTCACGCAGCTCATCTATCAGTTCTTCAACCGTCGCTGTGGCAATCGGATCAAGCGCAGAACAAGGCTCATCCATGAGGATGACTTCCGGGCTGACAGCTATTGCGCGAGCGATACACAGGCGTTGTTGCTGTCCGCCGGAAAGACCAGTGCCTGGTTCATGAAGCCGGTCTTTGACCTCATTGAACAAACCTGCGCGGGTCAAGCTTTTTTCAACCACTTCATCCATTTCGCCTTTGGTTGTGACAAGACCATGGATGCGTGGGCCGTACACAATATTCTCATAGATCGACTTGGGAAATGGATTGGGTTTCTGGAAAACCATCCCGACCCGGGCCCGCAACTCAACCACATCAATTGCCGGATCATAGATGTTTTCATTGTCCAGTGTGATGTTGCCCGCAACCCGGCAGATATCGATGGTGTCGTTCATGCGGTTGAGGCAACGAAGGAATGTTGACTTGCCACAGCCCGACGGGCCGATAAGCGCAGTCACAGAGTTCTCCCGCACATCAATATTCACATTGTACAGAGCCTGTTTTTCTCCGTAGAAAACACAGACATCTTCGCCCTTCATTTTGACGGTGGGCAACGGTTGCGGCGCGTTGACCGCTTTCTCGGTAGCCCCTTCGGACATCATATTCATCTCCGTCTATCCTTGTATTTACAATATACGTGGTGCCTGAATGTTCAAAGAATTCGTTTAAGCTACCAGCGGCGCTCGAAACGTCGACGCAAGAGGATCGCAATTCCGTTCATGACGATCAGGAAGATCAGCAACACAATAATCGCGCCTGAGGCTCTTTCAACAAATGCCGGGTCGCCGCGCTGGGTCCAGTTGTAGACCTGAACCGGCAGAGCTGCGGCGGGATCAAAAAACCCTTCCGGCGGAGCAGCAGGGAATTCGCGAACAAAGGCCACCATGCCGATCAACAGCAGAGGCGCAGTTTCTCCCAGTGCTTGTGCCAAACCGATAATTGTGCCGGTCAGTATTCCAGGTGCTGCGAGTGGCAACACATGGTGAAAGATTGACTGCATTTTCGAGGCCCCTATTCCCAGTGCGGCGTCGCGAATTGATGGTGGTACTGACTTCAGTGCCGCGCGGGTCGCAATAATGATTGTTGGCAACGTCATCAATGTCAGCACAAGCCCGCCCACTACAGGAGCAGATTGAGGCAAACCGGCGTAGTTGATGAAGATCGCCAGGCCGAGAATGCCGAAGACGATCGACGGCACGGCGGCCAGATTGGAAATATTGACCTCGATCAGGTCGGTCCATTTGTTTTGCGGCGCAAATTCCTCAAGATAAATCGAGGCCGCCACACCCAGTGGCAATGCAAGGCAAAGCACAATAATCATCATATAGAGAGAGCCAATGATGGCGACTCCCAATCCAGCTGCCTCCGGCCGCGTATCGGAGGCGTCTGGAGCGGTAAAGAAAGCCACGTTGAAACTGGTCGTCAGGACTCCCGCTTCCTTCAACTTGTCGGCTAACATCAACTGTTCCGGCGAAACGTTCCGGTCAAGTGCCGCAGACTCCATCGACACACGGCCTTTGTAGTAGCCATCAATGCGACCATTCGCCAGCAGGCTGAACGAAACTGTCTCGCCAATTTTTGCAGGGTTAGCCAAAACATATCGGCGCAATTGGGCTGGGGCTTCCTTGGAAAGAAGCTCCGCAGCTTTTTTGTCACTCAGCCCGTCGACAACGATGCCGTGATCTTCCATCACCTTGGTCAGGCCATTCTGAATCAGCGGCGCATAAGCAAAGGTTGTGACCTTCTGCAGTTCTTCAAGATCACGTTTGCCGCCCTTGTCCAACTTGGCTGGATCAAGGAAAACGTCAACCACAACGGACGTCTGCTGAAATGACGACAGCCCATTGGACAATATGGCCGCCAACAGGCCAAAAAGCGCCGTGATGCCAAAAACAACAGCCGCGAGTCCCATCATTCGAAACCGGAATTCCGCGGCGTGACGTTTCTGGGTGCGCCTACCGCGTACCAATAGCGAACCGCTTTTTGGCACACCGGCTGGTGTCGGCAGCCTTGTAGTTGCGTTGGTCATTCGTACTGCTCCCGGTATTTGCGCACGATGTAGAGCGCCAGAACATTCAATGCGAGTGTGAAGACAAACAGGGTCAGGCCCAGTGCAAAAGCCACCAGCGTTTCAGGACTGGCAAATTCCGTGTCACCAGTGAGCTGACTGACAATTTTGACCGTAACAGTTGTCATGGCCTCAAAAGGATTGAGATCAAGGCGCGCAGCGGCACCTGCTCCCATGACCACAATCATGGTTTCGCCGATGGCGCGGCTGGCGGCCAACAGAAAAGCGCCGACGATCCCAGGTAAAGCGGCAGGCAAAATGACAAGTCGGATTGTTTCGGACTGCGTCGCACCAAGGCCGTAGGAACCATCGCGCAGAGATTGGGGCACCGCATTGATGATGTCATCAGACAAGGATGATACAAAAGGTATCAACATGATGCCCATGACGAGACCCGCTGTCATGACAGAGGAAGAGGAAGTTCCCAACCCAAGTGGCTGGGCCACCCAATCGCGCAAAAAAGGCCCGACCGTGATGAGGGCAAAAAGCCCGTAAACGATTGTCGGGATTCCGGCCAGAATTTCAATGGCCGGCTTGGCAAAATTACGAAGCGAATTGCCGGCATATTCAGCCAGGTAGATCGCGATCATCAAACCAATTGGTACTGCCAGCGTCAGCGCAATGAACGACACATAGAATGTACCCCAGAGTAGCGGCAAGAAGCCCAGATCCGAACCACCTCGGAACTGCGGGTTCCAGGTCGCTGAGAAGAAAAAATCCTTGGCGGGATAGAGCTGGAAGAAGTGGATGGATTCGAACAACAATGAGCCAACGATTCCGACCGTGGTCAGAATGGCAACCAGGGACGAACCCATGAGCAGTGTCTTGATGAACGTTTCCGAGGTGTTGCGGGCGCGCATTCGGGGCTTGATCTGCAAATAGGCCCAAATCGCAAATCCCAATGCAGTGATCAACACTGCGAAGGTACGGAACACAGACCACGTATTGCCAATGCTGCGATAGCTTTTGGCGGCTTGAAAAACCGCTGGCTCCACGTCTGAGCCAAGGGCTACGCCAACTTCAGCGAGCCGCGAACGAACATTCGTGAAATCCGCCCGCATATCAGCGAGTTCGCCTTCAGTCACAAAACCTTGCTCAACAAGTCGCTCAACGCCGACAGAAATCCGGCGAACATCGGCCATGACAAGGCTTTTGGCACCACCTTGTGGAATGGCGGTGTCAGGGATCATGGCGCTGACGTGATTCTCAATCAAGGCGGGCTGAATGAAAAGCCATGATCCCAACAATACAAGTGCTGGCACAGTGATAAAGAGCGCCAATGCCTGACCGTAATAACCGGGCAATGAATGAAGTTTAACCCGCTCACGGCTGGACAATAAAAGCGCGCGCTGCCGACCAACGAAAAAACCGATAAGCGCCAGTCCGAGTACAATGAGAGCTAGAATACTGGGGGTCATGTCTAATCTAATCCGTCATGGTGATGGGTGGAGCGGCGCTTGAAACGCCGCTCCGGTCGTCATTTCAACAGATCAGTTCAACGGAGCCATAGGTGCGCGGCTCTTGACCATTTCCTGTGTCTTGGCCAGTTCCGGGTCGGATACCAGACCGTAGGCAGCAAGCGGACCATCGGGGCCGGCAATTTCATCGGAGACGAAGAACTCAACGTATTCCTGCAGGCCAGGGATCACATCCAGATGTGCATTCTTGACGTAGAAGAACAGTGGACGGGAAACCGGATATTCCCCTGACGCGATGCTCTCGGTCGATGGAGTAACACCAGACATGGTTGCCACACGCAGCTTGTCAGTGTTGTTCTGGTAGAACGAAAGACCGAACACGCCAATTGCATTCTTGTTGGCTTCAATGCGCGAAAGCGTTTCAGTGTAGTCACCATCGATATCAACCGACACACCGTCGGTGCGAAGCTGGATGCAAGCCTTCTCGGCGGCTTTTTCGTCACCGTTGTTTGCTTCCTTGAACAGATCAAGAGCACCGGATTCTTCGCATCCGACTTCAAGAACCTTGACGTCAAAGACTTCGCGGGTGCCATGCTTCGTTCCAGGAATGAACGCAAGGATTTCGTCACCCGGCAGTTCGGCGCGAACTTCTTTCCAGGTCTTGTTTGGATTGTCGACAAGTTTGCCGTCTACAACAACCTGAGCGGCCAAGGCGCTGTACCAGTCGGCTGGGGTGAAGGCATATTCAGCGCCATTGATGTCGGAAGCGAAAACGATGCCATCATAACCGATGCGAACTTCCTGCACATCTGCAACACCGTTGGCGGTGCAAAGATCAATATCGGACTGCTTGATACGCGACGATGAGTTGGCAATGTCAATCGTGTTTTCGCCTACACCTTCACACAGTTTCTTGCGGCCAGCGCCCGAACCGCCGGATTCAACAACCGGGGTCGGAAAGCTGAAGTTCTCGCCGAATGCCTCGGCAACGATGGATGCATAAGGAAGAACTGTTGATGAACCAGCGATCTGGATCTGGTCGCGCGCAATGGCTGCGCCAACGAAAGCTGTAGACGCTACAAGAGCGGCAGCTGTAATTTTGAGTACGTTCATAAAATCTCTCCCGGATTGGGCTTGGGGTTCAGGCCCTTTTTCGGGCCTTGTTTCAACCGCTATACGGCGTGATCGTTCTAGGCCCTGCTGGATTCCGTTTTATGACAGTGAAATTACTCTTTTATGACATATCAAGTCATTGAATTAATTTATAAATTTTATATGTACTCAATTTTTCAGCACTTTACCTTCAGGAAATTTCACACCAAAATTCGATCCTTGCCCGGGTTCTGACCTGACAATGAGCCGCGCGCCATGGCGGGTAAGGATGTGTTTGACGATTGCCAGGCCAAGACCCGTACCTTTTTTCAAGCGGCTGGTTTCACCGTCGACCCTGTAAAATCTTTCGGTCAACCGCGGCACATGCTGGCGTTCGATGCCCGGCCCGTAATCCTTTACATTGACCAGCACCCCGCCATTTTCCTCCTGCTCGACGGAAACTTCCACACGCTTTCCACTCTGGCCATATTTGCAGGCGTTCTCGACCAAGTTTTCCATGACCTGGATCAACTCGTCCCGATCTCCGACGACCTTGATCGGAGAAGATGGGGAATCGTAGGTGATTTCAACGTCTATTTCGCTGGCCATCGGGCGCAGCGCATCGATGACGTGGTGGCACAGTGAATCCAAATCAACTTCATCATTGGGTGTGAGATGTGCGCGCATCTCAAGCCGTGACAACGACAACAGATCATCAATCAACCGGGACATTCGCATGGCCTGGTCGAGCATGATTGACAGAAAGCGTTCTTGCGCCTTTTGATCGGAACGCGCCGGCCCCTGCATGGTTTCGATAAACCCCATGAGCGAGGCCAATGGCGTGCGCATTTCATGGCTGGCATTTGCGACAAAATCAGTTCGCATGCGGTCCATGCGGCGCGCCTCTGTCAAATCACGCATACTAAGCAGAAAGAACTGACTATTCTTTCGTACGCTATCCTTGATATCACTTTGCCGTCCGGGAATGGCTGCCAACCGGACTTCATACCAGCGTTCGGCAGGAACGCGTTCCGCGTGTTCGATTGTTCTGGTCTTACCGTCCGCGACCACCTGGGTGACCATATCAACGATCTGCGGCGAACGGATGCGGGCAGATAGAATTGCCCGTTCAGGAAATGGGCCAAGATGACGGACCGCCGCCTCATTTGCATATCGAACCGTGGTATTGCCGTCTATTACCAGCACCGGGGTGTCGAGTGCAGAAAGCACCGCATACCCTTGGCTTGGGACATCACCTGGTCCGGGTTGTTCAAAAGGCATTCATCACTTCCTTCAAATACAGGCTGGCTTCAAATACAGGCCGGGATCAGAGCGGGTTACGCTTGAATTCCTGCTGATGTTGTGGCCTGTTTCCTAAAACACTTGCCCAACCGGTTTATGACAGTTCAATGGCTGTAATGGAAAGACAAGTTTTTTGCCGCGTCGGCAGTGCGCTGGAGTATGAAAATGAGCAAGTCAGACGAATCCGAAGCTATCAGTATCAAAGTTGGCGGCAAGATCCGGAGCTTTGATATCGGCGATCCGAAACTGCCCGATTGGGTGGAGGATGAAGCATTTGGCTCGGGCGGCTATCCATACAAGAAGAAACTGGACCGAGATGAATATGAAGAAACATTGCGGATGTTGCAGATCGAACTGGTCAAGGTTCAAGGATGGCTCGGCGACACAGGCAAACGGATAATAACTGTTTTTGAAGGTCGCGATGCTGCAGGCAAGGGCGGTGCCATCAATGCAACCCGCGCCTACATGAACCCGCGCACTGCACGGATAGTCGCGCTTCCCAAACCAACGGAAAAGGAACGCGGGCAATGGTATTATCAGCGTTATGTAGACCACTTTCCAACTGCGGGTGAGTTCATCCTGTTCGACCGCTCATGGTATAACCGGGCGGGCGTTGAGCCGGTCATGGGGTTTTGCACACCGGAGGAACACCGACATTTTCTCGAGGAAACCCCAAATTTTGAACGCATGCCTGTCAATGCGGGGATTTACCTGTTCAAATTCTGGCTCAACATCGGGCGCGAAATGCAGCTCAAACGGTTTCATGACCGACGCCATGATCCGCTGAAAATCTGGAAGCTGTCGCCGATGGATATTGCAAGCCTCGACAAGTGGGACGACTATTCCGCCAAGCGCAACTTGATGCTGGAGCAAACCCATACACCTGACGCACCATGGACGGTGGTGCGTGCAAACGACAAACGGCGCGCGCGGATCAACGTTGTGCGCTCGATTCTCAGCGAACTTCCCTATACCGGTAAAGATGAAAATGTCATTGGCGACTTGGATGGTAAAATTGTCGGTCAGGGTTATTCTGCATTGATGAATTGGGGCCACGACAGTGAATAAGCGTTAGCCCTGTTTTAGCTGATGCTTTGCTTTTTTGCTTCAAGAGGGTATGAACGCGAATGACTTCTCAGCGGCATTTCAGGTAACGGACCGATCCTTTGAAAGTTTCAAACACTGCACTCGTCGTATCTTTATTGTCACTGCTGGCCACGAGTGCTGCCGCTGACAGTATCGATACAGCATTTACAGGGCGCTACAATAATCCCGAAGATGTTTTTGTTCTCGGCGATTATGTTCAGACTGCGACCCGTGCCGGGCAATATGATCAGGCGATCTCGTCGATTGAAGAACATCTGGTGCGATTTGCCAATGATGGACGCGCGCGCCTTGCTGTGGCCCGGCTCTATGCCAATGTAGGTTCTTGGGAACTGGCTGCCAATCAAGCGCAGGCAGCTTTGGAATCAGGCCAATTATCAATGCGCGAAACGCAGGAGGCTCAAGCTCTGCTGCGCCGCGCAAGCCAGGGCGCAAAAGGCATCGAATGGTTTGTTGAAGCCAGCACCGGGGTTCGCATCATACATATTGATGTCAATGTGCCGACCGGATCCTGGCGTGACAGAACCACCACTGGTGCCTATGGAGAATTGTCTGGCGCGTTTCGCTATGATTTTGGAACAGCACTCGGCAATGCACTGATCCTGTCAGGGCGTCTGGGTGTTGAACGCGGCTATCAAGATGCCTATCAAGGCGCAGGCCCATCTTTAGGCCGACCCGATGGCAGGATTGCCAATTCTTTCAATGGGCGGGCTGCGGCAACATTCGACTTCGGCCTTCCTGTAACTGCTATCGACGCGATGCGCCTGCAGTTAGGCGTGTTCACGGATTACGCAACAGTCCACCCGGGGATCAGAATTCATTCTGTGGGCGGCATTGTACGGACTGTCATTATACCAACAGTGGATACGCGGTTTCACGCTGAGTATTCCTATGAGGATTTTTCTGCCTCAACCGGGATCAATGCCCAACGCCGTCACAAATGGGAAACCGGAGGCAGCTACCGGATCAGTCAAGCTCACGCAGTTGGGGTAGCAGCGCGCGGCCTTTATGACTACTCGGCAGCCAACGCCATGACGGGTCGCGTAGAAGAAGGCGAAATCTATTATGCAGGCCGCCTGCCTTTTGAGCCATTTGGTGTTGTTTGGACCCATGATGTATCGCTGTCAGTGGGAACGTTCACCACGTCAGGACTGCCGCCTGGCCCGGCGACTGTATTTACCGGGTCTCATTGGCGGGCTGAATGGAACCACCAGTTCCACATAGATGGCCACAACCGTATTGACCTGGGCTATTCTGTTACCGAAAACCGCTTTGACCAAGCTGCTGCCGTTGGCCGGAATTCCCGCAGCCATGCAGTCAGTCTGGGATACACGCACCGGTTCTGAGGAGAACTCAATGGCGAATCTTACAACCCGAGCAATCTTGGCGTTGATCATTGCCGGCGGTCTGATGACAGCAGCCCAAGCCGAAACAATCGGTCAGGTTACGGCGTTGCAGACATCTGTTTCGCGGAGCGGCACGGCATTGAAAACTGGCTCACAGATTTCATTGGGTGACAGGTTGAACAGCAATGAAACCGGACTGGGTATAATCCTGTTTCGGGATCAATCGACTGCCAAGATCGGCCCTAATTCCTCACTGACAATCGATGAGTTCATCTTTAGTGGCAACGGTTCAAGCAATGTACGGATGGATCGGGGAATTACCCGCTTCTTCGGCGGCAAGATTTCCAAGAAAGGCCGGATGCAGATTTCGACACCGCATGTGGTGTTGGCAACACGGGGTGGGATTATTGACGTCGGTGTCACAGGTGGCCAAAGCATTGGTACATTACGTGCTGGCAAACTGACCTGCTCTGCCAATGGCAAGTCAACGGTCATTACCAGACCGGGCATGTCATGCGTTTCCGATGGCAGCAGGGTTACAGTACAACGGGGCGGCGGGAATTTTTCGATTCTTGATTCAACCAACAAAATCGCAGGAACAAATGAGTCTGGCACGAAGGGACCTGACCTTGCGACCGATGCGCCGTGTAGCCGACCCGGCTCATTCTTGCAGGATGAGTGCCAGAGCCGTGATGGTCAATTGCCGCGCGGTACAAATCAAGGAGGGGGCAACGAGACCAACCCTCCTCTGATCGGCGACGACGACTATATCAACCGATATTCAGTTCACTCGATAACCGAACCAAATGGCGGGAGATAGGAGCAGCTTACATCCCGGTCGCCCATCAGTACGGATGGCAATACTGGCACTGTCGTTGGTGGCTTTCGATCTTGCATTCTCCGCCTTTCTCGACCCCCTCCGCGGCAAGAGCTATGACATCTACCAAATGCTTGCTCCGCTCGAGGTCGATGCGAATTCAGTCGTTCTCGTCGAGATCGATGACACGGCACTGGCACAGGAAGGTCGATGGCCGTGGCCAAGAGCCAGAATAGCAGATCTGATCCGCAAGATCGGGGCAGCCCGCCCAAAAGCTCTCGGGGTCGACATTCTGTTTCCTGAAACTTCGAATGCAAATGGCGACAAGGCACTGGCTGATGCCATTGCGCAAACCCGACCAGTACTGGCCATGAGCCTGACTGACAACGCCTCGGGACCCACGCCGGAAGCCAAAGCGGGCTGGTCGGTCATTGGCGAAGCCCCAACCAGTCTGACAACCTTTCATGGCCTGTTGTCCTCGCAAGCTGAATTCTTGGCCGTGGCTGGCGGCCTTGGGATGGTTCGATCAATCCCTGATATTGATGGCGTTACACGCTCTGTGCCGATGGTCTGGGCGGTTCTGGAAGGCGAAGGTGTAACTTTCTGGCCATCGATGTCACTTGAACTGGCCCGGCAGGCATTGGGCGCAAGCGACTACACCATCAAGTTGTCGGAAAATGGATATGCGGCGATAAGGTTTGGCGAACGCATAGTCGATTTAACCGCTGGTGGCGCTGTTTGGTTGACTGATTCTCGTGATCCGATTTCGCGGTTAAGTGCCACGGCCGTTTTCGATGATTCCGGCCTTGAAATGCTCGCGGACAAGATCGTCATTCTTTCAGTCTCTGCCACCGGCTTTGACAGTTTTCACAATACGCCGCTTTTTGCGACAAGACCGGGTGCGGAAATCCATGCGTTGCTTACTGGACAGTTGCTGACTGGTCAGTTTCCTTATGAGCCCCACAATGCCAAACTGGTTGAGCGCGCGGTTTTTGCAGGACTGGCCGCGTTGCTGATTATTGCGATGACCTTGCTGACGATTAAACCATTGGTCCTGGTTCCAATCGGGACCGTATTGTTGGCCGCTCCATTTCTGATGGGTGCTGGCGCCTATCATGCAAGCGCGCAGCTATTTGATTTCCTTCGCCCGACTTCCGGCATTGCCATTGTGGCTGCAGGAGGCAGCTACTTCCTATTCCGTGCCGCAGATGCCCGGCGCAAAATGATCAGCGGCCAGTTTGCGCAGTATCTCTCACCAAACGTGGTTGAACGCCTTATAAAATCTGAGAGCGACGCCGGACAAAAAGCCGAGCGGCGGGAGGTCACAGTCATGTTCATGGATATGCGCGGTTTTACCGCCGCCAGTGAACGACTGGCGCCAGAAGAAATTGTCACGACGATAAACCGGTTTCTGACAATTGCCAGTGAAGAAATTTTCCGCACCGACGGTACCATCGATAAATTCATGGGAGATGCCGTGATGGCATTTTGGAATGCGCCACTGGATCAATCGGACCACGCCGTGCGTGCACTTGATGCGATCCGCGGTATATATCGCCGAATTGAAACCGAAAACGCAAACCGCATCAAAGAGGGGCATGAACCGATATTGCTGGGTGCTGGCGTTGAAAGCGGCGAATGCTCAGTTGGCGACTTCGGTTCAGACATTCGCTATAATTACACGGTCATTGGCCATGCCGCGAATATGGCTTCACGCCTCGAAACGGCAACAAAGGCAATCAAGTACCCGGCTTTGGGTGGACAATTATTTGCGAGCCTGGTGCCAAACGACGTGGAAACTGCAGGCAACTTTGAACTCGCCGGGTTCAATGAACCAGTTGCCGGATACAAGATTCTACTCGTGAAGAATGACAAACGAACCTCGTGAACTGTATCGGGCAATTGGCGAGCCGAAATTGCTGTGTCATGATGCGGGCAAAGCAACACCATCTCGCCTATCCAAGGTGTGGGGCCTCCCGACATGGACACATTGGACGAAATCTCACTGCTCAGCGGCATTCCAACAGACGAACTGGCCGTTTATGGCCGCCAGTGCAGTTGGCTGATCTATGATGATCACGAATTGGTCGTCGATTATGCGGATACGACAACAGACGTAAGATTTATTCTCTCCGGTGGAGTCCGGGTGATATTCCGTGCGCCGAACGGCAAAGAAATGATTTTGGGCGAAATCGGCGCCGGAATGTTTTTCGGTGAACTGGCCGCGATTGACGGCGATATTCGTTCGGCCAATGTGACAGCCACCGCAAAGAGCCGTATCTGCGCCATGCCGGCAGCGGTGTTCAGAAAGTTGTTGGCTGCGCACCCGGAGGTCGCGCTCGAAGTCATGCAGGTTTTGACCAGTCGCATCCGGTCATTGAATCAGCGCATTGCTGAACATTCCTTTCTCGACGCCAAGTATCGGCTCTACAACGAACTGATCCGGCTTTCCCGACCACGATCAGGAAAACCCGATCAACGCATTATCAGCCCACCACCAAACCAGAGTGCTTTAGCCGAAACCATTGGCTGTCGGCGAGAGGTGGTTTCGCGGGAGATCGCCAAATTGAAAGCCGAAGGCATCGTTGAATCGTCACGCGGGGGGCTGGTTTTAGGGCGACCCGAAGCTCTCTCGAAGATGCTATCTGTCGCCTGGTCGGGCGACTGAATTTCAAGCTGTGCCATATTGCACAGCGATGACGCCAACCCTGCCCTAGTCTCCAATCAACGCCGGATGTGGCCGGCCAACTGATCAAGGAGACAAAACGATGAACATTACCCGCAAGACTATCTTCACCGCAGTCGCAGCAACATTCCTCGCAGTTTCACTTCAGCCAGCCAGTGCTGGCGGCGGTTTCAAGCCAGGCATCGGCAAACCAGGCATTGTCAAACCATGGGGTCCAGGCAAGTTCAAACCAGGCAAGGTCAAGCCTCACAAACCACACCATGGTCACGGCAATGGAGCCGCTGCAGCAGCGCTTGGCATCGTCGGCGGTATGATCATCGGAAGTGCAATAGCCGGTTCACAGAACCAGGCAAGACCGGTCAGCAACAGCAATGCCCACATTGCTTGGTGCGATGGTCGCTACAAGACTTACGACTGGCAGTCCGACACCTACATGTCCAACTCAGGATATCGCAAATATTGCAATTCGCCTTACAACTGAGCACGCCTGCAATAAACCAGAATTCCAAGCCCCGAACCCGCCAAGGTTCGGGGTTTTGGTGTTGTCTTTACGGTTGCGCAATGTAATCATCGCCTTGGGCTGGCCAGTTATATGGCACCCAATGAATAAACCGGTAGGGGAGCGCCGGGACAAAGCGGACCGCTTGTGAAAGAGCATCAAAAAGGGAGTGAGGCATGGCTAAAGCAGCAACTGCTAAAGAGCGGATCTGGCTCAAATCATATTCAGACGTAACGCCGGCTGAAATCGGTGAATTGTCCTATCCATCGGTTGGGAAGCTGATAGAGGATAGCTGCAAGAAATTTTCTGGCAAACCTGCATTCGAATGCATGGGAAAAACCATCACTTACGCAGATCTTGAGCAGCACTCACGTGCGCTTGGTGCCTGGCTTCAAGGGCTCGGACTGGAAAAAGGTGACCGTGTCGCAGTGATGATGCCAAATATCCTGCAGACCCCGATCACGATTACCGCAATCCTGCGCGCAGGATACACGGTTGTGAATGTAAACCCACTTTATACATCGCGCGAACTTGAGCACCAGCTCAACGATTCAGGCGCCAAGGCCATCATCATTCTGGAGAACTTCGCCGTGACGCTGGAGCGTGTCATTGCGCGCACACAAGTCAAACACGTTTCCGTTGCCACGATGGGCGACATGCTGGGGATCAAGGGGCACATCGTCAATTTCGTCGTGCGCAAGGTCAAGAAGCTGGTTCCCGACTGGTCTTTGCCTGACAGTATTCCCTTCAAGGATGCCTTGAAGGCTGGTCAAGGCAAGGCCTTGAAAGATTTGAATACGACCCCCGGAGATGTTGCCTTCCTGCAGTATACCGGCGGCACCACTGGTGTTTCAAAGGGTGCAACCCTGTTGCATTCCAACATTTTGGCCAACACTGTGCAGAACGAGATGTGGCTGGAAACTGCCTATGTCAACAAGCCCCGCCCAGATGAATTGATTTATGTTTGCGCTTTGCCACTTTACCATATTTTCGGACTTACGGTGAACGCACTGGTTGGCATGAAACTGGGCGCATTGAACGTTCTGATCCCGAACCCACGTGACTTGCCGGCTTTCGTCAAGACACTTCAAGGCTTCAAATTCAACGTGTTTCCTGGACTCAACACGCTGTTTAATGGACTGCTCAACAACGAAGAGTTCCGCAAACTCGATTTCAGCAATCTTCTGCTGACCCTTGGTGGCGGCATGGCGGTTCAACGCCCCGTTGCAGAGCGCTGGCAGGAACTGACCGGTTGCCCGGTATCAGAAGGATACGGGCTATCGGAAACTTCGCCGGTAGCAACAGCCAACCGTTTCGACCGAACTGACTTTACCGGCACAATCGGTTTGCCGCTTCCTTCCACCGAAATCGACATTCGTGACGATGACGGCAAGTCATTGCCTATCGGTGAAGTGGGCGAAATCTGTATTCGCGGCCCACAGGTCATGGCAGGCTATTGGAACCGCGATGATGAGACGGCCAAGGTCATGTCAGCGGACGGCTATTTCCGTTCTGGAGACATGGGCTACATGGATGAGGGCGGCTACACCAAAATCGTTGATCGCAAGAAGGACATGATCCTGGTGTCTGGCTTCAATGTTTATCCAAATGAAGTCGAGGAAGTAGCCGCGGCGCATCCCGATATCATTGAAGCTGCGGCAGTGGCTGTCCCTGATGACAATTCCGGCGAAGCGGTGAAATTGTTTGTCGTTCGTAAAAACCCCAACCTGACTGAAGCTGACGTCAAGGCGCATTGCGCCAAGGAACTGACCAACTACAAACGTCCCAAGCATGTCGTCTTCAAGGACGAATTGCCGAAGACCAATGTCGGCAAGATCCTTCGACGTGAACTGAGAGACAATTAGGCCAAAGAACTTTGGTTTGCCGCTGCTTGATTTCCGCGGCGGCAAACCGCATAGGATGGGTGCACAGGAGTTTACACCGTGACCCAATCAACCCGTTCTCAAATCGACAAACTCAAGTCACTGAATGTTGCGAAAGGTCCGTTGAACCTTCGCCAAGCTTTTCAGTCCGATCCGGACCGTTTTGCACGGTATCGTGTGGTCATTGATGATCTGACGCTGGATTATTCCAAATGCGCGATTGACGACGATCTCCTTGAAGGACTTATCGCGGTCGCCAAGGCCGCCAATCTTGAAAGCCGCCGAGATGCGATGCTTTCCGGGAAAGCTATCAACACGACTGAAGATCGTGCTGTTTTGCATACGGCGTTGCGCGCGCCGGGCGATGCCCGCATCGAAGTGGATGGACACAATGTGGTGCCCGAAGTTCACGCTGTGCTGAAAGCAGCGGGCGCATTTGCTGATAGCGTTAGAACCGGTGCTGCCACTGGAGCAACAGGAAAAAAAATCACCGATATCGTTAATATCGGTATCGGAGGATCTGATCTTGGGCCGGTGATGGTGACACTTGCCATGGCGCCCTATCACAACGGCCCAAAGGTGCATTTTGTCTCCAATGTCGATGGGGCACATATTGCCGATACGCTCTCGGCACTTGCACCCGAAACCACCCTGATCATTGTGGCTTCAAAAACCTTCACCACAATCGAGACCATGACCAATGCCAAGACCGCGCGGGACTGGATCGTCACAAGCCTTGGTGAGTCAGCAGTTGCCAGTCATTTTGCAGCCGTCTCGACTGCGTTGGACAAGGTCGCCGAGTTCGGCCTGTCGCAAGACCGTGTGTTTGGTTTCTGGGATTGGGTCGGCGGACGATACTCTGTCTGGTCGGCAATCGGATTGCCGGTGATGATCGCCGTGGGTGCGGAAAACTTCCGGAAATTTCTTGATGGCGCACGTTCAATGGATGAACATTTCGCCACCTCTCCAATGTCCAAAAACATGCCGATCATACTTGGCCTTGTCGGCATCTGGCACCGGGTGATCTGCGGTTATCCGAGCCGGGCGATCATTCCCTATGACCAGCGATTATCCCGCTTTCCTGCCTATCTGCAACAGCTGGATATGGAATCAAACGGCAAACGGGTGGCCGTCGACGGAACAACGCTCGATTTGCCTTCTGGACCGGTGGTCTGGGGCGAACCGGGCACCAATGGCCAACACGCATTTTTCCAACTCCTCCACCAAGGCACCGATGTGATTCCGGTTGAGTTCGTCATCGCCGCCAATGGGCATGAACCCGAACTTCAACACCAGCATCAGTTGCTGATTGCCAATTGTCTGGCACAGTCAGAAGCCTTGATGAAAGGGCGGACACTGGAAGAAGCAACAGCCCAATTGACGCAGAAAAATCTTCCGCCTGAAGCAGTCGAAGCACTCGCACCTCATAGGGTGTTTACCGGCAATCGACCAACACTCACTCTTGTACACGACAAGCTGACGCCATTTGCACTTGGCCGGCTTATTGCGCTTTACGAGCACCGGGTATTCGTAGAGGCGCAGATTTTCGGTATCAACGCATTCGATCAGTGGGGTGTCGAACTTGGCAAGGAATTGGCCACACAATTGCTGCCGGTCGTCACCGGAGAAGCCAGTGGCGAAGGCCATGATTCGTCAACCAATGGTCTCGCTGAACTCATCAGGTCCCTGCGTGATTGATTGTCGGATGACCGTAGTTTCAGAGTCCGACTTCACTGGCCCATGGCGGGTTGGCACCTGCGCGTGAAACCGTAACGGCTGCCGTCTTTGCCCCTAACTCAAGTGCGGTCCGAATATCGGTGTCAGTCAGCGTACCTATGGCATCTTTCGAGAGTTTTCCCGCTTTGTGAAGCGCTACGAGAATGCCCGCGTTGAAGGTATCACCGGCGCCAACGGTATCGGCCACTTCCACTTTCACACCACCGACTTCAACCTTGTGCTCAGCGGTAAAGCCGACCGCGCCATCGGCCCCACGGGTGATCACCACCAGTTTTGGTCCTCTTGCCAACCACTCACTTGCGGCCATTTCCATTCCGTCCATGCCGAACCATTCGAGATCCTCGTCGGATAGTTTGAGAATATCGGACATATCAATCATTCGATCGATACGGGCATGATGACTTGCGGCATCCGTGATGAAACTTGGTCTGATATTCGGGTCCAGCGATATCACGCGTGATTTGTGCTCACGATGCATCAAGGTTTCATAGGTTGAGCCGCAGGGCTCTGAAATGAGGCTGATTGCGCCAAAATGCAGCGCCTGAACGTCATCGTCAAAATGCGGCAGATGGCTTTCAGTTATCATGCGACCTGCCGTGTTTTCATCAAAGAAGGCATAGCTGGCGTGACCATTGGTCAGTTTGACGAATGCCACCGTGCTGTGGAGCTCAAGTGTTACGCAATGGGTGTGATCTACACCACTTTCATCCAGCGAGCGGCGAAGTACATCACCAAACATGTCAGAGGAAAGACCGGTGAAGAAACCAGTCGGCAGGCCCAGTCGTCCAAGCGCAATGGCGGTATTGAAAACGGCGCCGCCTGCATAAGGCGCAAAAGCATCCTCGCCTTCAACCGTCTTTCGCGGCAACATGTCGATGAGTGCTTCTCCGCAACAAATGATCATGGGTTTCCCTCCGGTTGCGGCACAAAATATCAGGATGCTTTGGGCAGTTCGCCAACACCGCCATGATCAGCCGACCATTTCAACGGCGCATCAAGAAACGCTTCGACCGAGGCGAGAGTTTCAGGGTCAAAAGCCTTCTGCCTTGTTGCAGCAGCCAGAACGTCACGCCAAGTCGCAAGATAGTGCAGACTTACGTTGCCATTTGCAAACCGTTCTGCTGCTTCATCGAAGATACCATAATAGAAGAGCGCGACACCATGCTCGACTGTGCAACCTGCACCCCGTATGGCATCGATGAAGTTGAACATTGATCCACCAGCGGTCGTCAGGTCTTCTATGACCAAAACGCGAGAACCTTCGTCCAGATGACCTTCGATCTGGGCATTGCGCCCATGACCCTTTGGCTTCTTGCGCACATAAATCATCGGCAAGCCCAGGCGTTCGGCCAGAAAGGCGGCAAAGGGGATGCCAGCCGTTTCGCCTCCGGCCACACAATCGAACTGTTCAAAACCGGCTTCACGCAAGATGGTGGCTGCAGCAAAATCCATGACTGCTGAGCGGATGCGCGGGTAGGATATAAGTTTGCGGCAATCAATATAGACCGGGCTCATCATTCCCGACGCCAACTTGTAAGGCTCGCTTGCATTGAAATGCACGGCTTTGATTTCGAGCAGCTGGTCGGCAAAAAGTTCCGCCATGACAGTCTTGTCCGGAAAGCTGTTTGAGAACATCGTGTTTTTCCTTTGCCTTCGCTTAGCAGCAAATTTGCCGTATTTAAAGCACTTAAATCGTTTTAATCAGTCACTTTCCAATAAACTGGCGTCATAGGATCGAAAACTGTGACCGGACCTTCACCTGTTTCTACACGCGCTGGAAAGTCTACGGGATTGTCGCTGCGTACCAATATCAAGCGCTCTTTATTGACCGGCAAACCATACCATGCAGGACCATTTTCCGATGTAAAGGCTGCCAGCTTATCAAGCGCACCTTCGTCTTCAAAAACCTGCGCCAGGCAGGCCATGGTGTTGGGCGCAGTAAAAATACCGGCGCAACCACAGGCACTTTCCTTCAATGGATCGAAATGCGGTGCAGAATCGGTACCGAGGAAAAACGATGGGTTTCCTGAAGTTGCTGCCTTGCGCAAAGCCAGACGGTGACGCTCACGTTTGGCAACCGGAAGGCAATAATAATGGGGCTTGATACCGCCAACCAGAATGGCATTCCGGTTGATCATCAAATGATGGGTGGTGATGGTGGCAGCGAGATTTTTCTCTGCCCCGGCGACATAATCGACGCCATCAGCAGTGGTGATGTGCTCAAGCGTAATCCGTAACTCTGGCAACCGGGCGCGCAGTGGTTCAAGCACTGTTTCGATGAATACTTTCTCGCGGTCGAAAATATCAACCGCCGGATCTGTCACTTCGCCGTGGATGCAAAGCACCATGCCGATATCGGCCATGGTTTCAAGCACACCCATCACGTTGTCGATGCTCTTAACACCGCTGTGGGAATTGGTTGTGGCACCAGCAGGGTAAAGCTTGACTGCCCGCGCTGTACCGGAGTGGAAAGCATCGGCAACATCCGCACTTTCCGTGGCTTCAGTGAGATAAAGCGTCATCAGCGGATCGAATTTCATGCCCGCGGGAAGGGCTTCAACTATGCGCGCCTTATAGGCCTGCGCATCTGCTTTGGTTACGACTGGAGGAACCAGATTTGGCATGATTATGGCGCGGGCGAAATGGCGCGCTGTGTGAGGCAAGACCGCTTCCAACATTGCTCCATCGCGCAAGTGCAGATGCCAATCGTCGGGACGCGGGATTTCAATAGTCGTCATTCCAGCCTCTTTCTTTTCAGCCACCTCTTGACCAAGGGGCGACAGGTCGGTTCATTGTCGGCACGAGGATTAAGGGTCCCTGCCGCTTCGTGCAAGTCATCAGGCAGGTTGTGACCACAGCGATTTCTTTCACGGAGTCATTTATGGATCTTGGACTGAGTTCAAAACGGGCATTGGTTTTGTCTTCTTCGCGCGGCCTTGGATTGGGCATTGCCCGAACGCTGGCAGCCGAAGGCGCGTCGGTTGTTCTCAGTGGCAGGGATGCTGGCCGCCTCGAGAACGAAGCAGATGCAATCAATGCATTGGGCCAAGGCAAAGCCAGTTTCATAGCTGCCGATCTGAGTGATCCGGAAACGCCTGCCATTTTGGCAAGGAAGGCAACCGGGATGCTCGGCGGTATCGACATTCTAGTCAACAATACGGGTGGCCCGCCTCCAGGACCGATGCACAAGGCCAGCGTCGATACAGTTCGCAATCAGTACGAAACCATGGTCTTGCGTTTGATGGAGCTGACTTCATTGGTGCTGCCGGGCATGCGGGAAAATGGTTGGGGTCGCGTTTTAACCGTTGCCTCCTCCAGTGTGATCGAGCCCATTCCAAATCTGGGGTTGTCCAATGCGATCCGCGCTTCGTTGGTCGGCTGGTCGAAATCGATGGCAAACGAAGTTGCCATTGATGGCGTGACTTTCAACATGCTGCTTCCAGGCAAGATTGACACTGACCGTTTGCGCCAAATCCATGAGATGGTCGCAGCATCATCAAACACCGACGCTGAAGCAGTAATCAAGGGATCCGAGGCACAAGTTCCTGCAGGTCGGTTCGGTACCGCTGACGAATTCGGCGCGGTCGGTGCGTTCTTATGCTCGGAGAAAGCCAGCTATATCAACGGTTCGATGATCCGCTGTGATGGCGGTGCAATAAAAACGGTTTGAACGGACCAGCAAAATCTATGGATTGGTCGGCAATATGAAAGCTCAATCTGGATAGCGCGACGAGCTGGCGAGCTTGATGAGACGGCCTGCCAGAAATGGACGGCTGCACGAGTTAAGTGATTGCTGCTTGCAAGGATGATCCTGATGGAATTTGGATGACAGAAGTCTGGAACTCAAAAGAAGCGCTCACGGCATCTCTTTCAATTCCGTCTTTCGGCGAATTGATTACCAAGGCACGACCGCTTATTGCCGACTTTAAAAATCGTTTTGAAACAACACCTGTCGGCGGTATTGGCATCCAAAGCATCATCTATAAAAGCCGTTTGCGGCTTTCGGCAATATAAAGCTCCCGCAGTTTCAAAGTGATCGGGCCAGGCTTGCCGCCGGACAGTTCAACACCATCAATCGAGACAACCGGCCCAACAAAAACAGATGCAGAGGTGACAAACGCCTCAGCCGCATCGAGCGCTTCGGCAACGCTGAATACCCTCTCCTCGATCCTGGTTCCCGTTGCTTCTGCGTAAGTTTTCAAAGTCGCGCGGGTGATGCCTGGCAAAATCGAATGAGTGAGCGGCCGGGTGACAACATTTCCGTCCTTGGTGACAATAAATGCATTGTTGGATGTGCCTTCCATAACTTCGCCGTTGCGCACCAGCCAGGCATCATCCGCACCTTTTCGTTTCGCTTCAACTTTGGCCAATGAAGGATAGAGAAGTTGCGTGGTTTTGATATCACAGCGTCCCCAGCGCAAGTCGTCTATCGTGACGATTTTCAACCCATCACGGGCGACGGCCGCATCGATCAGCTTCTTTTTCTGGGTGAACAGAACCAGCGTTGGGGCCAAGCTGTCGGTGTCAAACAGGAAATCCCGGTCTGCCGCACCACGGGTCATCTGCAGGTAAACCATGCCTTCGTCAATGCCATTGCGGTTGACGAGTTGACGGTGAATTTCCAATAACTCTTCATCACTGACATCAACACGCATACCGAGTTCACCTGCTGAGCGGTGCAGCCGTTTGATATGGGCGGGAAAATCCGCCAGCTTTCCATCAATCACTGCTGCAACTTCATAAATGGCATCAGCAAACAGGAAGCCACGATCAAACACCGAAACCTTGGCCTCGTTCTCGGGCACATAATCGCCATTTACATAAACCGTGCGCATGCTGACCTCCTGCATTCCATCCTGACGTTCTGTCTTGCCAGATTTCCATTGGTGTCGCCAAGGAAAACATTTTTCATCGTAAAACTTCATCTCCCACAATCCCCGCGCAGGGTCGCAAGAATAGCTTGGCATCCGAACCACGCCGGATAAAGTTCCAATGAACGCATCAAGCAAGTCACCCATCGCCTATACACGACCTTCAATCACTGAACTGGAAGTGGCCTATGCGACGGAGGCCGCGCGAGATGGTTGGGGTCCGAAGTGTTATGATTTCATCGACCGGCTTGAGCGAGACTTCTCCGCTCATATTGGCATAACCCAGTCAATTGCCACGTCGAGTGGCACCGGCGCCATGCATTTGGGGCTGGCTGGACTTGGCATTGGCAAGAGTGATGAAGTCATCCTGGCCGACACCAATTGGGTTGCGACCGTTGCGCCTGTTGTCCATCTTGGTGCTACACCGGTTCTGGTCGACATTCTTCCGGATACCTGGTGCATCGACCCGGCAAAAGCTGAAGCGGCGATCACGCCGAGGACGAAGGCGATCATAGCGACGCATCTCTATGGTTCAACGTGTGATATGGATGCGCTGTTGGCCATCGGCGCCAAGCACGATATCGCCATAATCGAGGATGCTGCGGAGGCCATTGGCTCAGCCATAGGCGAGCGGAAAGCTGGTGCCATGGGGCGTTTTTCCACCTTCTCGTTCCATGGAACCAAAACCATGACCACAGGCGAAGGTGGCATGTTTGCCACCGATGACCTGTCTCTTTTTGAGCGCGTCCACCAACTCGCCAATCACGGACGCGATCCAGAGGAAACCCGTCAATTTTTCCCCACTGTTACTGGTTACAAGTTCAAAATGGCCAATGTGCAAGCGGCGATTGGTTGCGCTCAGCTGGAGCGGATCGATGAGCTGATCGCGGGTAAGCGCCAAATCATGGCGCGTTATCGCGAGATGTTGGCGGGCATTGACCAAATCAAGTTAAACACCGAGCCAGAAGGCACGACAAATGGCTACTGGATGCCGACTGTGGTTTTTGATGCCGACCTGGGTATCAGCCGTGAGATGTTGTTAGCTGCCTTCAAAGCCGAAGAAATCGATGCGCGTGTTTTTTTCTGGCCGCTCTCTGCGTTGCCAATGTTTGAAGAGAAACGCGAAAACCGACACGCATGGGATATTCCCGAACGGGCGATCAACCTGCCAAGCTTTGGCGACATGACCATAGTGCAACAGGAACGGGTTGTTGCGGTCGTCAAAAAACTTGCCGGTTGCTAACCCGAGAAATCCAGCACGTTAAACGCGAAGCTTTTCCGACTGCTTTTCAACATTGGATTTCTGATTCACCGTCTTCTCGCGTATCAGGCATGCACCTTCAGATTCGGAATCGCGGTCACGAACTTGCCACCCCAATCGGCGATATAGGAAAGCTGGGTCTTTATCTCTGTCTCGATGTTCCATGGCAATATCACCACCCTGTCAGGTTTTGCCTGTTTCAGCTTTGCCTCATTGACCACCGGTATGTGCGATCCGGGCAGGAGACGCCCCTGCTTCGCCGGGTTCAAATCGACCACGAAACTGATGTCGCAAGCTTTGACATTCGCGAAATTCAAGAGTGTGTTGCCCTTTGCCGCCGCACCATATGCTGCAACAGTGATGCCTTTCGCGCGGGCATCAGTCAGGAAAGCGCGCAGTTCATCGCGCGCTCTGTTCGCCTTTATCTGGATGGAACTGTAAAATGCGGCGCTATCCATCCCGGCTGCTTTTTCGCGTGCGCGCAGCGCATCAACTGCCGAGGTTTGGACATGGCTGATCGCCTCTGTTCGACAAGCAAACAGCCGTAAGCTGCCGCCGTGCCAAGGTGTGGTTTCAACATCGAATACCCGCAGGCCGGCGCGGGCAAAAACCTGCTCAACGGCCAACAGCGACAGATAAGAATAGTGTTCGTGATAGGCAGTATCGAACTGCGCCCCTTCAACCATTTCCAACACATGCGGAAATTCAAAAGTCGCCACCCCCTCCGACTTGAGGAGGATCGTGAAACCCGCAACAAAATCATTGATATCAGGCACATGAGCCAGAACATTGTTGGCGGCAATCAGGTCCGCACCACGACCCTTGGCTGCCAGCTTATTGGCAAGCTCAGCACCAAAGAACTCCGCGACGATTTCCAACCCCAGCTCGCGTGCTGCGCGGGCTGTCGAAGCTGTGGGTTCAATGCCATAACAAGGAATTCCGGCACCCTGAACATGACGCAGCAGATAGCCATCATTGGCAGCGACTTCACATACAAGACTGTCCCGGCTCAATCCAAAGCGGGATGTCATGGCCTCGACATAGGCTTTGGCGTGATTGAGCCATGAGATTGAGAACGAGCTGAAATAGGCGTAATCCGCTGAGAAAAACTCTTCCCGGTCGGCAAAATCCTGCGTTTGGGTTAGCCAGCAATGAGTGCATGAGCGGATGACCAACGGATAGGTTTTTTCATCCGCAATGGCCGCGCTTGAGGCCAAATATGAATTCGATGGCGGTGCCTCGCCCAGATCAAGAAATGGAATGAATTCCGCGCTACCGCAATGGCGGCAGGTCATCTCCGGCTCGCTCCTCGAAGTGAGCGCGACGGCTTTCATCACATCTGCTCCCGCGAAATCAACGACCATGCAAGATCGCGGTCTGAGAGCTTCAACATCGGCAGCGGCCAGTGTATCGCCAATGCCGGATCATCGGGTCGGTAGCCGTGTGATGCGCCTGGTGCATAAGCTGCCGTATGCAGGTAAATCAATTCAGCGTCATCGCTGAGGACCTGAAAACCATGGGCAAATCCTTCCGGAATCAACAATGCAGTGCCGGTTTCATCTGAAAGTTCAACCGCAACATGGGCGTACCGGGTCGGGCTTGTTTCACGGACATCGACAGCCACATCCCAAACCCTGCCACGAATACAGGTGATTAGCTTCATCTCTGCGTGCGGGACACTCTGGAGGTGAAGGCCGCGAACAGTGCCCGCCGTCGTTGTTCGCGAATGGTTTACGTGAACCACGTCGCTGATCCAACCAAAAGGCTCCAACTCCTCACGGGCAAACAATCGGGTAAACGAGCCTCTGTGATCTCGCTGCTCATTGCGGCGTACCAGGGTTGGCGCCACACCCGACGTTTCCATCAAGGGGATGGCTTCCAGGCTCATGCGACATGCGCTTTCTTTTCGGCCACTTTCTTGCCTGCTGCCTTCTGGTCGGCTGCTTCCTTGTCAGCAGCCGCTTGACCTGCTTTCAGGAACGCCAATCTGTCGGACATGCAGAGTTTGCGCGGGTCGCCACCTTCGATAAATGCACGATACCAGCGCGCCGTGCGCGCGATGCCTCCTTCCAGCTGCCAGACCGGTTGAACACCGAGATGTTTCTGGGCCAGCGAAGGATCGAGTGAAAGGGTGGGCGCTTCCTCTGGCCCTTCAATGGATTCGGCAAAGTGAATTTTGGCATTTTCAAAATGGGAAGCGGCTGATTCCAAAACCGAGCGGACGCTGGTTGATTTTTCGGCCGGGCCGAAATTGTAGGCAGGCGCCATTTCCGTACTTCTGGACATGTGTTCAGCGAGCACAAGGTAGCCACGCAATGGTTCCAGCACATGTTGCCAAGGCCGCGTCGCATCCGGGCGGCGAACATGAACTGTTTGACACTCGCGCCAGGCGCGCACCGCATCGGGAACCAGTCGATCTTCTGCCCAGTCGCCGCCGCCAATCACGTTGCCCGCACGAGCGGTTGCGATCGCGCAGCCGGTCAATTCAAAATGGGCACGATAGCCCGAAACCACCATCTCGCAAATGGCCTTGCTTTCCGAATATGGGTCCTTACCGCCCAGCGGGTCGGTTTCCTTGAATGCCCTGCCAGTGCCGGTGTTGCGGTAAACCTTGTCGGTGGTCGTCACGATGATGGCCTTGGCGGTATCGACCTCCTTGATGGCCTCGAGCAGATTACGCGTGCCGCCGATATTGACCGCGAAAGTGCCGGCTGGATCAGCATAGCCACGTCGAACCAGCGACTGGGCCGCGAGATGGAAGACCACCTCCGGCTTGGCATTTGCCACGATCGCGCGCACGGCCTCAATGTCGCGAATATCGGCAATCTCGCCGGCCAGCCGCTCATTTCCGTGCAGCGGCGTGAACAGGTTGACCGGCCCTGCCGGTGGCAGCGACAGCCCGGTTACTTCAGCGCCCATGACCTCCAGCCACTCCAGCAACCAGCTGCCCTTGAAACCGGTATGGCCAGTCAACAACACACGCTTGCCTTTCCAGAAGTCCGAATTCGGGAAGTTTTTTATCGTCAAGTCATCATCCTCTTACCAGCACTTCCAAGGGGCTTTGCCACCATCCCAGAGCGCTTGAAGCGTGTTCTTGTCCCTGAGTGTATCCATCGGCTGCCAGAAACCGCGATGAAAGAAAGCGCGCAACTGATTGGCCTCTGCGAGCGCGATCAGCGGGGTGGATTCGAAACTCGTCCGGTCGCCTTCAATGTGATCGAGCACTTTGCGCGAGAGCACGAAGAAGCCGCCATTGATGTAACCACCCTCGCCTTCCGGCTTTTCGATAAAACCTTCCACACGATCGCCATCGAGCCTGAGCGCACCAAAGCGTGCAGGCGGATGAACTGCCGTGATCGTGGCCAATTTTCCGTGGCCCTTGTGGAAGGCGATTGTCGCGGAGATATCAAGATCGGTGACGCCGTCACCATAGGTGAAGCAAAAATCCTCATTATCATCGAGATAAGATGCAATGCGCTTGAGCCTGCCTCCGGTCAGGGTATCCTCTCCGGTATCCACCAGGGTAACGCGCCAATCCTCGGCTTTCTGCTTATGGAAATGCAGCGTGTTTTCCGCCATGTCGAAGGTCATGTCGGACATATGCAACGCGTAATTGGCGAAATATTCCTTGATCACGTAGCCCTTGAAACCGCAACAGATGATGAAGTCGCGGATGCCGTGCGCATGGTAGAGCTTCATGATGTGCCACAGGATCGGGCGGCCGCCGATATCCACCATGGGTTTGGGTTTGAGCTGGGTTTCTTCAGCCAGACGCGAACCAAGCCCGCCGGCGAGTATCACCACCTTCATGACCGGTCACCGGATGAAAATTTTGCAGGGCTGCAAAGACCGAAAACCACACACGAAAACTGGCCAGAGCGATTGCCCCGGATATCTAGCTGCCGCGATGTGGCGTTTTCTCTCATCGCCGGACGCTATTCCCCGCATGCTGGCTCCGAAAATCAGTAAGCCAAAACTATTCGGTGAAACTGTCGCGAGGCTGATGGGAAGAAATCGGATTACTGGTCTGTTGTTTGCGTCTGCAATCAACCAAAGGTTCACCCGAACAGCCCAATGCAAAATGCGCCAGACCGGGCGGCAAAAAACTCTCAGCGAAAACGTCCGCGATATCGAAATTCGGCCCCTGCAAACCAAAGCTAACTTTAAGCTACAGGTGCAAATCCATTGGAAGCGTCGTTTTCGAGATGCTGCCTCAACATCATGGCATTTCGGGTGTTGGATTTGTATCCCAGGTCGAAAAGGTCGCCTACCAGCGGGACGAGCCCGAGAAACCAGTCTATGCCAACATTGAAAATCATTTTGTGCAGAACTTGCTTTGGGACGCCCATTCGCCGGGATCTCTCAATAATGTAGATCGAAGGCAACAGGGTGGCGGTATCGCCCAACCCTGGGATAAGGCCAGCGAGGGAATCCCAGCCGAAGCGAATTTTTGTGCCCGGAATCCTGAATGCTCGATCCATATAACGGGCCACAGTTTCTATGCGTTCCAAAGTCCCAGACGCATCTTTTGAGATCATCTGGAAGGTCCATTTGTCCGGGCAATTATCCAGACTGCATGGACTATTCCGGGAATGTAACCCAATAGCGTAAGAAGGATATTAAGCCAGAAATGTTTTCCTAGGCCGACCTGAAGAAATACTCCGACTGGCGGAAGTATGATGGCAAAAATGATGCGTATAAGATCCATAGCTGTTCCCACTTTCTGTTGCGTTTCGTACTGATCAACGCACGTAAGCGGTTTCGGTTCCGACGGCAGAGGAGTCCGCTTCAGTATTGAAGCTTCAAGGCAGATTGCGCTGACTTCCATTATGGAATTTTGAGTTGTGCAGGACGGCAAAGGCCCAATCAGGAAACGCGATCAAAGTGGCCGGGAAGCCGCCCGCAACATATGTTTGCTCAAAGTTATTGCTGCCGGTGCTTTTGAAAGCCGCGAAGCTAAGCAAAAGGGCGATGGCAATCCCGGGGCGGTTCAGTCTGCACTACCCTCGTTTGTTCAAATGGCCACAATTGACCAATCGAGCCAAAATGGAGTCGTGACACTAATCAGCTTTCCGACCACTGTGGTCGCTGGAGATACCGCAAGCCCTTTTCTGGCATCCCAGCACAACAAATTTTAACTTTAGTGGTTGAATGCAGGAACTTTTCCGTAGAGTTTCAATAGCACTATTCACAATGGATGAATTCGCGCATATTGTGACACCGAAAATTTCATAAATGAAATTAGGCAATGAACAACGCACCGCTTTCGCAAAGAATTCTGGAATTTTATGATGACTTGACGCGGCGTGAGCGTCGCATAGCCGACATGCTTCTGGAAGACCCCGACCTTCTGGTCCTGAAGTCTGCGACTGATATTTCCGCACAAGTCGAGGTTTCCAAAGCGACGACTGCACGATTCTTTCGCCGCCTCGGTTACCCGAGCTTCAAAGCCGCCCAAAAGATCGCCCGCAATGCAGACGAACAGGACATAACGTCCCATTCTTCCAGAAAGCTCACGCAGCGCGGCGGGCGCGGCGAACTCGCGGAACATCTCGCAAGCGATGTTCAAAATCTTGTTCGTTCAATCGAAGCGTTGCGATCTGACGAATTAGGACAGGCAATTCAATCGCTTGCGCGAGCTGAAAAACTTTGGGTGGTCGGATTTGGCGACAATTATCCACTGGCGCATTTCGCCCGTTCGCTACTTATACGGATCAAAGCAGACATTCGCATGGTGCCAATCGGCGGGTTCTCGGTGCCTGAAGAATTCGCATCAATCGGCGCAAATGACGCAATGATTGCGCTGGGCATTGGACGCAAGACACGTAGTTTGCGCTCGATCATGCGCTCGGCTGTCCATGCCGGTGCTCAAGTTGTGTACATTACAGATCAAGTTGGCCGAGGCGGGCTTGATGTGGCAAATGTGACTTTGCGATGCCGCACACGGGGCGTCAATGTCTATGAATCAGTTGTAGCGCCCGTGTCTTTGGTGACCTTCCTGTGCTCTGCGGTCGCGTCAAAAATCGGCCAGGCCGCCATTGAGCGCTTGCAGTTTATCGAAAACATTCATGACGAATGGGGCGATCTCGTACCAGGCGACCTTTAAGTGCGACATTTTTGAAGTTTCAATGATCAAAAAACTTCAAAAACATTCAATTTTGAAATTCAACACGTCATTTTTGAAATTTTGTTGACTCTTTTTTTTCATCCGATCAGTCTCCCCATCAAGCGGTGACAAACCGCGAGGGCATGCCCCGCCAAATTGATAACTTCAACCAGTGCTGCACAAATTCAATTTGCGCTTGCTGTGAGTTGTTTGCCCGGAAACCACGGTTCCGGCAGTGAGGCACTGTGTCCGGTTGAGCCCGAAATCATTGACGCAACGTAGGAGACGAAACGATGACCACAAGACTGGGCCGCATGGCCAAGAGTTTGGTGATTGCCGCAACGATTAGTTTTGGAACATCTGCGGCAAGTGCTGGCGAGATTGTCTGGGCACGGTACGGAGACATAGACACGCTCGATCCCCACAGGGCAACAAGTACGCTTTCACTGCAAGTCTGGAGCCTGATTTATGACACGCTGCTTGCAACCGATAAGGATGGCAACCCCGTCCCGAATGTTGCAAAATCGTGGACTGCGAATGACACCGGCACGGAATACACTTTCAACTTGCATGAAGGGATAATGTGCACTGATGGAACACCGCTCGATGCCAACGATGTGAAATACACTGTGGATCGCGCGTTCGATGCGACAAACCCCAGCGTCACCAAGTCAAGCTGGGGGCCCATCACCCAAGCTGAAGTAATTGATCCATTGACTATCAAGCTAAGCCTCGAACGCCCATTTGTCGCGCTTGTTCCATTTCTCGCGGACAGTTTTTCCTCGATATTATGTGACAGCAATAAGAACGTTGAAGGTTTTGGAACATCGGCAGCCATTGGTTCTGGCCCATGGAAATTCGTTTCCTGGACCAAAGGCGACAAAATCGTAATGGAGAAGAACTACAGCTATACCAATTTTGGCAAACTGGCCGAAAATCCGGGCGCTCCTTATATGGACGGATTGGTTATCTCGGTAGTCCCGGAACCTCAAGCACGTCTTGCAGCCCTGAAGACCGGCGAGGTTGATATTGCCGAACCTCCCTTTGACGATGTGGCCGATCTCAAGGCGACCAAGACGCTCGATATAGTCGTCGCTGAAAACACCGGACAGAATGTCTTCTGGGAATTTGCTGTCCATCGACCACCTTTTAACGATGTCAGAGCCCGTCAGGCGGTCGGACATGCAACTGATGCGGCTTCTGCAATTAGCCTCATCTATGGCGACCTTTCCAAAGCAGAAGCCTGCCCTGTATCGCGTGGCGTGTTTGGAAATGACCAGGAAGTCTGCTCCGCTTACCGCACCAATTATAATCCGGAAAAGGCAAAGGCTCTACTCGCCGAACTCGGTTACAGCATGGAAAACCCTTTGGAAACAGCCATGTTGGTCTGGACCGGTGGTAACCGCCAAAAGCTCGCAGAAGTGTTCCAGGCTCAGTTGGCCGAGGTTGGGATCAAGGCAGACATCGAAATGATGGACATCGGCACTATGAACGCTCGCGTCCGCCAGGAAAACGAAAAATCAACTGGCAAGGGCAGCATGGATATGATGACTTGGTCTTGGTACGACCCTGACATTCTTTATGCCCTATGGCATTCCCCGGGCGCTTATCGCGGGTACACCACGCCAGAGCTGGACGCATTGCTGGAGAAAACCCGCGTCCTCACCGACCCTGCTGAACGCAAGGCTGCGGTACAGGACGTGTTCAAGGTGCTGCTTGAAGATGCTATTCACATTCCGCTCTATACGCCGGGCTGGGAGTGGGTGTTTGGTGTGCGCCCCGAAGTAAGCGGCTTCAAGGTGGCACCTTTCGTCTATCCAATTTTCAACGACGTAAAAATCAGCGACTAAGCTCCAAAGCATAAAAAAGGGGGCCGGCGATGCCGGCCCTAACTCATTTCATCGGACATTAAAAATGTGGTTCTTCCTCGGTAAACGTCTCGCGATGGGATTTCTGACGATATTTGTGACAACAATCGCAGTGACATTGTTGATCCATGTCGTGCCGGGTGATCCTGTTCAGATTATGTATGCACAATCTCAAGGCACGACGCCTGAGCAAATCGAGCAGATCCGACATACATTGGGTTTGGATCAACCAATCTACATTCAGTATTTCGATTTCATCGGTCGGTTGGCACAAGGCGATCTGGGGTACACCATTCGCGGCCAACAACCCGTACTTGATGTGATCCTGCAACGTCTACCCAACACTCTGATGTTGGCGGTCGCTGCCATGTTCATCGCGGTGGCAATCGGATTGCCGATTGGCTTCTTCGCTGCTTATCAACAGGGTACGACCATAGACACAAGCCTGATGGTTGCAGCGATTGCGGGAGTATCGGTACCCCATTTCTGGCTCGGGCTGATGCTGATGTTTTTCTTCTCGGTAGAGCTGGGCTGGCTTCCGGTAACAGGCAACGGCCCACTCAATTTGATCTTGCCCGCATTCACGCTTGGCTTGTCCAACGCTGCGATCGTTGCGCGCATGACCCGTTCTTCGATGATTGATGTGATGCAACAGGATTTTGTGCGCACTGCCGAGGCCAAGGGATTGCCGAAAGGATTGGTGTTGCGCCGCCACGTGCTGCGGGTCGGGCTTGTTCCTGTCGTCACGATGATGGGCTTGCAGTTTGCATTCATGATGGGCGGCGCCATCGTCGTTGAAAACATATTCGCTTGGAACGGGGTCGGGCGCATGGCCGTCGATGCGATTTTTCAACGCGATTACCCGATCATTCAGGGATTTATTCTCACCTTCGCCACCGTCGTAGTGGTGGTATCCATCCTTCTCGACACCGTTTACGCGATGATCGACCCACGCATCCGGAGAAGCTGAGATGACTTTAATTCCCCCAAACATCTCACGGCGCAGCACATCCTCTCTGCCTCGCTTTATCATTTTCTGGAGGCAGGTCGTTTCCACCCCGAACGGAGCTATCGGGGCGAGTATCGTTTTGGTGTTGATTGGAAGCGCGCTGTTCGCTGGCGTGTTATCACCTTATTCACCGATAAAAATGGGAGTTGGACCGCGCTTCCTGCAACCCGGCGCCGGATTTCCTTTGGGCACTGATGAATTCGGTCGCGATATGCTGACCCGCATCATTTATGGCAGCCGTCTCACAATGACAGTCGGAGCAATTGCTGTAGGTATTTCACTCACCATCGGCACCATCATTGGTTTGATCGCAGCTTATTTGCGCGGATGGACCGAAACCATTCTAATGCGAAGTGTCGATATCCTGTTCTCGTTTACTGAAACATTGATTGCCCTTGCCTGTGTCGCAGTACTCGGCCCAAGCCTGAACAACGCCATGATCGCGGTGGGAATTGCCGGCATCCCATATTACGCGCGGACGTGTTACTCGGCCGCACTGGTCGAGCGTTCGAAACCCTATTTCGAGGCTACAGTTTCAGCCGGTGCGAGCCATGTTCGCCTTATCTTTCTTCATCTGCTGCCCAATGTGCTTCCGACTTTGATTGTTGTGGCAACCTTGGGCGTTTCGAGTGCCATTCTAGCGGCAGCCGGTTTGAGCTTTCTCGGACTCGGGGCCCAGCCACCACAGCCTGAATGGGGAGCGATGCTTGCCGGAGCGCGTGATTACATCAACCGCGCACCGTGGCTAATGATCATTCCCGGACTTTCAATCGCAATTACGGTTTTGGGCTTCAACCTCCTGGGGGACGCCATCCGAAGTGCCCTGAATCCTCGGGAGCACGTGCGATGAATGGATCAGTTCTAGAAGTGCGCAATCTCAAGGTTGGCTTCGGGCGCAAGGGCGACATTCAGGAAGTGGTCCACGGGATATCCTTTAGTGTGAACCGCGGCGAAGTTCTCGCCATAGTCGGCGAATCCGGTTCGGGCAAGAGCGTCACAGCAATGTCATTGATGGGGCTTTTACCACGCGGGCACGGCCATGTTCTGGGGGGCAGCGCAACATTCGAAGGCAAGGATTTGTTTGCACTGAATGCAACCCAGCTGCAGGAAGTGCGCGGAAGGCAGATTGGCATGGTGTTCCAGGAGCCGATGACTTCGCTCAATCCGGTTGTAAATATCGGCGTGCAGATGACCGAGGGGCTAGTTGCTCATGGCATATGCAGCCAGTCAGAAGCCAATGCGCGGGCTGCGGCCATGCTTGAACGGGTTGGCATCGCTGACGCCAAACAGCGCTTGAAACAATACCCACATGAGTTCTCAGGCGGCATGCGGCAACGTGTCATGGTGGCAATGGCCATGTTGCTAAAGCCTTCGCTACTGATAGCCGATGAACCAACCACGGCACTGGATGTGACCATTCAGGCTCAGATTCTCGACTTGTTGAAGGGTCTTATCGCAGAGACCGGCACCAGCCTTATTTTGATAACCCATGATATGGGTGTTGTAGCGGAAATTGCCGATCGGGTGCTGGTGATGCAGCATGGCCATCTGGTTGAAACTGCAACACCCAATGATTTGTATAATGCGCCGACGCATCCGTATTCACGCGCGCTTCTTGATGCGGTACCGCGTTTGGACAAGCCGACAGAATCTGCTCGCCGGATTGTAGCATGGGCGCAGCCTATTCTTTGTATTGATGACATTCACAAGAGTTTTGGCGGTCGTAAAACACTGTTCGGCAGCACCAAACAAACGCACGCGCTCAATGGCGTGAGCCTTGATATCATGACGGGAGAAGCGGTTGCGCTCGTAGGGGAAAGTGGTTCAGGAAAGTCGACGATCGGGCGTGCAGTGGCGCGCCTGATAGATGTCGATCAAGGGCGGATCCTGGTTGACGGTACAGATATATCTTCTTTGGCTGGCCAAGCACTAAGACGCGCTCGCGCAAAGGCACAGATGATATTTCAAGACCCCTATTCGTCGTTGGACCCTCGATTCACTGTGGGTCAGACGATTGCCGAACCGATATTGATTCACGGCAAGGTCAGTCGGCAGGAGGCCTCGGATGAAGCCGCAGCTTTACTCGAGAAGGTGGGGCTGTCTGCAGACATGGCAGATCGTCTGCCCCATGAGTTTTCCGGCGGGCAGCGCCAGCGCATAGCTATCGCCCGCGCGCTAGCGACCAGGCCCAGTATTTTGGTTGCCGACGAACCGACATCAGCTCTGGATGTTTCGGTACAAGCACAGGTACTTGATCTTTTGGCCAAACTGCGGTCCGAGGACAATCTCGCATTGTTGTTCATTTCCCATGATCTTGCAGTGGTTCGCCAGATATCGAATCGCATCGCTGTAATGCGCGCTGGACGTATCGTAGAAATCGGTGAAACTGACACAGTGCTGGTTCAACCCAGACACGCCTATACCAAGGCATTGTTGTCTGCATCGCCGACACCAGACCCAGCCCAACGGGGCCGCCAACGGATAACGAGCCCGGACATCGGGTATGCCAACGGACCGCTTACACAAGTGGCACAAGGCCATTGGGTGGCGTCATGACCATTGGGATCGCAGGTTTTGGACCACATGCTGGCCGTGCCGTAGTCAGGGCACTGGCCAGTGTGGAAGCTGTGGGACGGGGGGCTATCGGCGGGTTCGTCAGCCTTGTCGTTTTAAACGAGCAAGGTGAAGTAAATCGCGCTTCGGTACAACGTGGGGGTACACTTGCACTTTTCGGACCCAAGTTGAAAGACATTCCGCCGGTGATCGCGGATTCTCGAATGGCTGTTTTGATGTCCAGCGGACCAGATAGACCGGAACCGCTGAGTCAATTCACTCCGGCAGCGTCAGGCGTTGGGCTGGTCACCGGACATCGCATGCCCAACACTGTCGGCATAAACGGCCTTGAGTTAAATGGCGAAGTCCTTAAGCTCATGTGCGCGGGCGCTTTACCTCAAGTCGCTGTTCGGCAGGTTGTTGACGCTAACCCTGATATTGACGCTGGTATTATTGCTCTTGATGTGGATGGAAATATCTTCGCCTCTAACACGCGCCATGTCGCACTACGGGGCGATGCGGGGCGGGCCCAGCTCGGTTCGCGCGAGTTGGGCGCAACAGTCGCCGTGCTCCACAATGCCATTTATCCGCATCAGCCATTGGCTAGCCTTGCAGCGCATGTCGCAATGGATACGATGCACCCGAATGACAAGCCGGACGCATCCATTGATTTTACTGCGGGCATTCCGCTGGTGCATGGTCCAACCAATGCCGTAGAGGTGAATGACGAGGGCACCGTAACTCGCATTCATGTCGAAAATCCCAAATTTCTCATCGGCACCTGGAGTATCGGCATTGGGTATCGAACTGCCGCGATCCGCAGATCAAATCCATACGCGGTCATGCTGTACGAGCCCTACATGGTTGTCAGTAAAGGAAGATTGCAGTCAGCAGATGGTCAACAGTCGTTATCTGTTCCGGTGCGCAAGATCTAACATCATACACACACAAACAGAACTCTTGATGAATATGCGGCCTGATCTCAGCGCCTGTTGGTGCAAACAAACCTCGGCTCAAGACTCATTGATTGATCGAGAAGTTGACGGTTTCTGCGATTGCAATGGCTGACACCAGCAGAACCGATGGTGCCGCTTGCAGGACTCGAACCTGCGACCCCATCATTACGAATGATGTGCTCTACCACCTGAGCTAAAGCGGCGTGTCTGCGGGCGCTATGGTCAGCACCGGCAAGACGGGCAGGAAATAGCCCGATTGCAGTTTGGTTTCAAGCGGGGATTTGGCACCGATTACAATGCGGAAATTAAAGACCGGGAGATTTCGCGGAAGCTCCCGGCCATATGTTCAAAAACGAAGTAAGCTAGAATGCCATTCGCTTGCGGGCGGCTTGGTATTCAGTGTCGAGCCTGTCGATCAGCTTGCCCGCCGGCACGATTTCCTTGATCGCGCCGATGCCCTGCCCCGACCCCCAGATTTCTTTCCAGGCTTTAGCCTTAGAGGAGCCGCCTTCGAAATTCATCTTGGTCGGATCAGCCTGTGGCAAGTCATCCGGGTCCATGCCGGACTTTGAGATCGATGGCTTGAGGTAGTTGCCGGGAATGCCGGTGAAATAGTTTGAGTAAACGATGTCCTTGGCGTCTGATTCTACGATCATCTGCTTGTATTCATCCACAGCGCGGGCTTCTTCAGTGGCGATGAATGGCGAGCCGATATAGGCCATATCGGCACCCATCGCTTGGGCTGCCAACACTGAATCGCCATTGGCAATGGAACCGGAAAGCAGCAGAGGGCCATCAAACCATTCGCGAATTTCCTGCACCAGCGCAAAAGGAGACAACGGGCCGGCATGACCGCCAGCGCCCGCGGCAACCGCGATGAGGCCATCGGCACCCTTCTTGATGGCTGATCTGGCATGACGATTGCTGATGATGTCATGAAGCACGATGCCGCCGTAGGAATGGATTGCAGCATTGACTTCCGGTATGGCGCCCAGCGACGAGATGACAATCGGCACCTTGTATTTGATGCACATCTGCAGATCATGCTCGAGACGGTTATTGGTCTTGTGCACAATCTGGTTGACTGCGAAGGGGGCCGCAGGCTTGTCAGGGTTCTTGGCGTTGTAGTCTGCAAGTTCCTCGGTGATCTCCGCCAGCCATTCGTCCAGCTGCGCTTCAGGCCGGGCGTTGAGCGCCGGGAACGAGCCCACCACACCAGCTTTGCATTGGGCAAGCACCAATGGTGGGTGCGAAATAATGAACAATGGAGCGGCAACCACCGGAAGACGGAGATTGTCCTTGAGAATGGCAGGTAGTGTCATGAAATCTCGCTTGTTTATTGACGTTTACGCGAACGTCAAAACCTATAACAGAGCTTTTTGGGGTGCGAAAGCAGAAAGGCATTCACTTTCATTGTATCGGCAAGTGGGGTGAAAGGCTTGTATTTTGGACCCGTTAAAGCTACGCACACCCCCCGAAAGACAAGAGACAAGCTGAATTTTGCCTTCAGGCGCGGTTTAATTGCGCACTTGACCGCAACGTGCAGCGGTCCGGCGTAGAGAGCTTTACACGGCGAACTGGAATAAGTGCTGGTTTTGGCCGATGAAACGCGGCTAGACTTTGCCAGTGGGCCAGCATAGCTGCTGAAGGGACGACGACTTGACGGGAATGGAAGCGGCGATCAGAAACGCGCTTGACCGGGCCGAGAGCCCGGATAAGGCTGCGCGTGCGCGGATCTACCATTCCGCATTTGAGGCACTCAAGCGTAATCTGGAGAAAAAAGGCGTTCAGGATCAGGATCTGCTGCAGGCACAGAGCGGCAAGCTGAAAGACCTGATCGTCCGTATTGAAGCCGAATATAGCACGCCCGCGCCGATGGCAGCCCCGGTTTCAGATTTGAAATCCGACCATACGCCATCAGATATTGCACCGATGGTTGAGGCTGAAACACCACCGGCCAATACGGCTGCAGCCCCGGAAATTCGCCTGGACAAGGCTGGGCATGAAAATACGTCCGCGCCAGTCAGTCGCCCCGACCGCAAGGAGCCAGAATTTGGTTTGCCGCCCGAAACGAAGGCCCCCGAACAACAAGGCATTGATCCAACCGCTGGAGATGCCAAAGCGTCAGCCGAGCATGACCAGCAAGTAGTTGTGCAACCGGATCGCGGCACCGAGCAGAGATCAGCCGCACCGGTGATAGATACCGGCGACCGCCCCTTTGATGACGGCCTGACACTTCCGCCTGCAAATGCGGTGGATGCTGAGCGCGATAAAGATACACGACGGAAGGATAAAAAAGCTTCGCGAAACACGATGGGCAAACGCAAACGCGGCGCGCGCCATATTTTTGCTTCCGGTTTTTCCGGTCTCGTGTTGCTGTCATTTTTCGGCATCGGCCTTTGGTGGGTATTTGAAACCGGTGGTTTTCAATCGGCAGAAACCCGGGACACCAGTGTGGCCAATCCACCGCCAAAGGTCAGTTCTGAAGACTACGAAGGCAATGGATCATCTCCGCGTCCGCTCAATCCTGATGCAGGATTTTCCAGCGAATGGACGACTCTTTATGCTCCACAAGCTGACGAACCCATTGAAGCCGGTAGTGACACTGAGTTGGAGTTGGCGCGCGGTGAAACCGGCAACAGCCTGCAGTTCCGCTCGACAAACAGCGGTGAAAGCGGCGAAGTTTCGATCCCGATCGACGCGGCTGCGCTGCAACAATTGGTTGGCCAGAAAGTCGTTATTGCCCTGACCACGAACTCAATCAATGAGGAGGTGGTTCAGTACTATGTCAAATGCGATTTCGGAACGTTGGGAGATTGCGGTCGCCATCGCTTTGAAGCTGGCAATGAGATTACTGATGCGCTCTTTGTAGTGGATTTCACCCGGCAACTGGCACCAAATGAAGACGGCAAAATTCTCATAAATGGCGACGTTTTCGGCACCGGGAGGGGTGTCGAACTGTATTCCGTTCGCGCCCGCCCGGCCAACTGATCAATCAACCGTCAGCGATAACTTTCTGACGCTGGGTTCCTAGTCCATCAACACCAAGCTCGACCACATCGCCAGCTTTGAGATAGCGCTGAGGCTTGCGACCCATGCCGACGCCGGCAGGTGTGCCAGTGGTGATGATATCGCCTGGCTGCAGCGACATGTAACGGCTGACATAGGAAACCAAATGCTTCACATCAAAAATCATGTTGGCAGTTGTACCCGACTGCATTGTCTCGCCATTGAGCTTTAGCCAAAGAGAAAGGTTTTGCGGGTCGTCCACTTCGTCAACGGTGACCAGCCAGGGGCCGATCGGGCCAAATGTATCAGCGGATTTTCCCTTGACCCACTGCCCCCCATGCTCAATCTGATATTCCCGTTCGGAAACATCATGCACGGTGCAATAGCCGGCCACATAGTCCAGCGCTTCTTCTTCGGAAACGTATTTCGCCGTTTTGCCGATGACGATGCCGAGCTCGACTTCCCAATCGGTCTTCTGTGATCCACGCGGCAAGACCAGGTCATCATCTGGTCCGGATATCGCAGATGTCGCCTTCATGAACACAATCGGTTGCGTTGGGGGTTGGGCTCCGGTTTCTGCCGCATGGTCAGAATAATTGAGACCGATGCAAACAAACTTGCCAACACTTGCAACACACGGCCCGATCCGGGGATTGCCGGAGACCACTGGAAGACTGGTCACATCGATTTGTGCGAGCCGGGCCAACACTTCCGGCGAGAGCACTGCACCGCTAATATCTTCAATATGTGCACCAAGGTCCCGTATCTGGCTATCACCATCAATCAGGCCAGGACTTTCCGATCCCGCATCACCAAAACGAACGAGCTTCATTCACAATTCTCCTCACAACGGATTTCAGTTTTTCACAAGCAATTTTTCGATTTCTGCCTCACTGGGCATGGATGGCGCTGTCCCATGACGGGTCACAGATATCGAAGCAGTGGCGGATGCAAACCGGATGGCCTGCTCCGGCGGTCTGCCGCGCGCAAGGGCTGCGGCCAGTCCTCCGTTGAACGCATCGCCTGCGCCGGTGGTATCGAGTACCGCGCCTGCGTTGAAAGTGGGTACATGCACACTTTCTGCGCCATTGTTGAACAGTGCACCCTTTTCCCCGAGGGTAATGATTGCCGCACCCGCCCCCCTGGCCACAAGCGCCATAGCTGCAGACTGCGCATCATCAAGGGAAACGACCTTGATACCGGTCAGTAATTCGGCCTCAGTCTCATTGGGTGTGATATAGTCACATAACGCGAACATCTCATCAGGCAGTTTCGCGCCCGGCGCAGGATTGAGAATGGTTATCGCCTTGCCGCGGCGAGCTATCTCAAGCCCACGGCGTGCTGGTGCGATGGGCTGTTCCAGCTGTGTAACAAACACATTGGCAGATGAAATCAGCTTTTCATTGGCTTCCACGTCTTCGACACACAGGGTGGCTGCAACACCAGGCGCAATAATGACCGCGTTTTGACCTGTATGTTCATCAACAAAGATGAACGCCGATCCAGTTGAATGGTGCGCATGTTGGGAAATTTCGGGGATGACACCTTCATTGCTCCACAAGGTGAGCGCCATATCAGCAAATGTATCCTTACCCAATCTGGTGATCAAATGTGTGTGCGCACCAGCGCGTGCTGATGCCACCGCCTGATTGGAACCCTTCCCACCGGGGCCGAGAGCAAAGCCCGATCCGTGCAGGGTTTCACCCAAATGAGGGAGCCGAGCGGCGCGAAACGCGGCATCGGCCATAAATACTCCGAGTACAACAACTTTCGACATGACACTCCCTTTCCTTCGACGCCTTGAAATACCTGCCTGCCGACAAACCGCTGTCTGCTCACCAAAGATAGAGTGAAGTTTGGATGGCTACCACCGCGTGCGGCGCCAAAAGTTTGTCCGAGCGTCCGCAAAACCACATTGCCGATTGGTTCCTGCCAACAAATTTGATGGCAAATTATACCGCATTTAGACCGAAACCCCAACAATTCAGTAACGCTAATGCAAGCGTTTCTTAGTGATTTCAATTTACCAATTCAATAAATCGCATTTGGTAATCGCTATATTAAATTGGCAAGCGGGTAGAGCTTACATGGTCACATTGAAAAAACATCTGGCCACACTGCTCAAGAGAAGCCTGAATTTATCAAGCACCAGTTTTGTTGCCGCCGTAGCGGCACTCATCGCCACCATAATGGTGGGGTTTTACGCTGAAACCCAGAATCGGCGGGTACATCATCAAAATCAACGCGCAGAAGTCAGCGAAAAACTTGGCCTTATACGGGCAAAGCTCGAAGGCAACATCAACAGCAACCTTCAACTTGTACGCGGCCTGGTCGCTGTCATCATGACCAAACCCGATATCGATCAGAAAGAGTTTGCATCGATTTCTTCCGGACTGATTGGAGACCATTCGCAACTTCGCAATATTGCCGGTGCGCCGGATCTGGTCATAAGCCTGATGTATCCAATGGAAGGAAATGAGGCGGCTATCGGACTTGACTACCAAAAACATAAGAACCAGCGAAGTGCTGCGATGCGGGCAGTCGATTCCAAAGCCTTGGTGTTGGCAGGTCCGATAAATCTGATGCAGGGTGGGCGCGGCATCATCGGCCGTTATCCGGTTTTCTATAAAAATGATCAGGGAGTAGAGACGCTCTGGGGCATTGTCTCTGCCGTAGTCGACGCTGACCGCCTGTACGAGGACAGCGGCCTGCTTGACACAGATCTGCCGATTCAGATCGCGATTTCCGGAATTGATGCGGTTGGTAGTGACCACACGGTGTTTCACGGATCACCGAGTGTAATCGACAATGAACCTGTTTTGTCTGAAGTGACCATGCCGACCGGCAGTTGGCAACTGGCTGCGATTCCCCGTTCCGGCTGGAACACAACACCGCCGGATACCTGGAAAAATCGAACCATCATCATGATTGCCGGTTTGATGGTCATACTTCCCGTCACGATTGCCGGGTATCTCTATGACCAGCGCCGAACATATATTCATGAACTCAAACTGCGTCAGAACAAACTGGTCAAACTATCCGAGCGGTTAAGACTTGCGGTCAACACTTCCAAAATCGGCATTTGGGAACTCAATCTCGACACTTGGGAGATGAGTTGGGACGACAGAATGAGGGAACTCTATGGCCTGTCGAAAGATATTGACCCAACGCATTCCAGCGTTTGGGAAAATGCGATCCATCCAGATGATCGGGAACACGTTATATCAGATTTCGAGGATGCAGTTGCCTCAAACCGGAATTTGTCGATGGAATTCCGGGTTATGCACTCCGATGGTACAATACTCTGGATCAAGGCATTCGGAGCCATCCATAAACACATCAAGGGTTATCGTTACATCGTTGGCGTGAACTGGGATGTGTCAAGTGATATCCAGATGAAGACCCGGTTGGTGGACGCCAAACAGAGCGCAGAATCTCGAGCTGGCGAACTTGAGCAAGCGCGAGCGCAGATGGAGCACAATTCGCTTCACGACAGTCTCACCGGCCTGCCAAATCGTCGATACCTCGATAAATTTCTCAATGACATGAGGGAGCGAAAACAGATACTCGCGCTACTCCATATTGACTTGGACCGGTTCAAACAGATCAACGATACGTTAGGCCATGCGGCAGGTGATGCTATGCTGATTCATACCGCAGCGATCTTGAAGAAGAACACTCGCAACGGCGATTTTGTAGCCCGCATTGGTGGCGACGAATTCGTCATAGCGATCCCCAACGCAGTTGAAGAGCAACGGCTGTCAATGTTGGCCAATGGCATCATAGAAGAAATGCGCCAGCCAGTGCCCTTCAATGGCCACCTTTGCCGTTTCGGCGCCAGTATCGGCATCGCCACAACCGGCGATAAAGCAATCGTCGAAGCGGACCGCTTGCTGATAGACGCCGATATTGCACTCTATCGCGCCAAAAGCGAGGGACGGAATCGCTACGAATTCTTCTCAAATGAGTTGAAGAAAGAGGCAGTCCGCAGCAAGCGTGTTGCCGATGGTATTCTCAACGGTTTGGAACGAAAAGAATTTGTCCCTTACTTCCAGGCCCAGTTTGATGCGCAAACGCTCGAGATCTCCGGCGTGGAGGCTCTGGCACGGTGGGATCACCCAACCGAGGGCTTGTTGACGCCTGACAAGTTTCTTGGCATCGCAGATGATCTCAGCGTGGTGCAGTTCATCGACACAACCATTCTGGAGCAAACGCTTTGGCAGGCGACCAGATGGAAGGCAGCGGACATCAATATCCCGAAGTTTTCAGTCAATGTATCGGCCAGCCAACTTTATGATACAGAACTGATTGAGCGTCTTGAGAGCCTTGATATCGAGCCCGGTACGCTATCGTTTGAGCTGTTGGAATCCATTTTTCTGGATAACGGCTCCGAGATCGCAACAGCCAATCTCGAGCGGATCAAGAAAGCTGGAATTGATATCGAAATTGACGATTTCGGCACCGGCTACGCATCGATTGTCAGCTTGTTGCGCTTGCAGCCAAACAGACTGAAAATAGATCGGCAACTCATCAAGCCAATCGTTGAATCCAGCAGTCAGAGGCAGTTGGTCGCTTCGATCGTGGATATCGGTCAATCACTCGGAATCAAGACTGTAGCCGAGGGGGTTGAAACTTTCGAACATGCTCGAATTCTTGCCGATCTTGGCTGCGATACACTGCAAGGATTTGCCTTCTGCAGGCCGATGCGCTCTGACGACTTCATGACGTTTGTCAAATCTCGGAATTGGCAGCCGGAGATATGGCAACCCACAAAGCGGAATCCGCGCGCTGTTGCAGCCAACCCGCGGAAAAAATTCGCAGATTGAAGATTGACGGCGAGCGCAAAGCATTTTGCAGGTAAGCATCGCGCGCACGCTGCCGTCAAAGATTTTCTACTGAAGTAGACGCCCGAACGCGCACCAACTCAAATGTTGCGTCGAGTACCTTCAACCCGCGCCAGAACAGCGTTGGCGGCATCAAGCACGTTTGAACCGGGACCAAAGATTTCAGCCACACCCGCTTCGCGCAGGAACGCATAGTCCTGCTCGGGGATCACGCCGCCGACCACGACGGTGATGTCCTCGCGGCCAGCTTGCTTCAGCTTGTCGATCAAGTCTGGCACCAGCGATTTGTGACCTGCGGCGAGCGATGAAACCCCCACGACATCGACATTGAAGGCGACGGCTTTCTCGCAGACTTCCGCAGGGGTTTCGAACATGTCGGTGATGTCGACCTTGAAGCCCATGTCGGCAAAAGCGGTGGCTATTACCTTTGCACCCCGGTCATGACCGTCTTGCCCCATCTTGGCGACCAGCACATGCGGCTGACGACCCTTTTCAGATTGAAATGTCGCAATTTTCTCGCGAATGATCTTGTATTCAGGATCGTTGGAATAAGCCTCGTCGTAAACACCGGAGATGACGCGGGTTACTGCAACATGACGACCGCCGAAGCCGCGCTCCATGGCGTCGGATATCTCACCGAGTGAAGCGCGTGCTCGGGCTGCTTCAACGGCAGCTTCCAACAAATTGCCCTTCCCGGTTGACGCGACATTTTCAAGTACAGCGATTGCTTCATCGCAGGCTTTGGTATCACGCGTATCGCGCATTTTTGTCAGCCGTGCGACCTGCTGAAGGCGGACCTTGTCAGTATCGATGTTCAGGATATCGACCGGCGGCTCATCATCGAGACGGAACCGGTTGACGCCGACGATCACGTCTTCGCCCCGGTCGATACGGGCCTGACGGCGGGCTGCGGCTTCTTCGATGCGCATTTTCGGCAGCCCCTGCTCAACTGCCTTGGTCATGCCACCGGCAGCTTCGACTTCCTGGATGAGTTCCCAGGCTTTGTCGGCCAGGTCTTTGGTCAGAGCTTCCACATAATAAGAGCCGCCCAGTGGATCGACCACCTTGGTAACGCCGGTTTCATGCGCCAGTATCAACTGCGTGTTGCGGGCGATGCGTGCTGAAAACTCCGTCGGCAGAGCGATCGCCTCATCAAAAGAGTTTGTGTGCAGCGACTGGGTGCCGCCAAGCACCGCGGCCATGGCTTCAAATGCAGTGCGCACGACATTGTTGTAAGGGTCTTGTTCAGTCAGTGAGACCCCGGAAGTCTGACAATGGGTGCGCATCATTTTCGAGCGGTCGGACTTGGCCCCGAAATCAGTCATGATCTTCGACCAGAGCTGGCGGGCAGCGCGCAGCTTTGCGGCCTCCATGAAGAAGTTCATGCCAATGCAGAAGAAGAATGACAGCCGCCCGGCAAAAGCATCAACACCGAGCCCCTTGGCCTGTGCGGCTCGGACATATTCCATTCCGTCAGCCAATGTATAGGCCAGCTCCTGAGCCAGCGTCGCGCCTGCTTCCTGCATGTGGTAGCCGGAAATGGAAATGGAATTGAACTTCGGCATTTCCTTGGCGGTATATTCAATGATGTCGGCAACAATCCGCATCGACGGTTCGGGCGGGTAGATATAAGTGTTGCGAACCATGAACTCTTTGAGAATGTCGTTCTGAACAGTTCCTGTGAGGTCCGCACGGTCGACGCCCTGCTCTTCGCCTG